>Ga0078972_1004819_pt1 | contig 35806 bp, 30 predicted proteins | sample YelNatPaOPGAMG01_FD_67568 | JGI IMG/M metagenome (GOLD analysis project Ga0078972, IMG submission 67568) | Hot spring thermophilic microbial communities from Obsidian Pool, Yellowstone National Park, USA - OP-RAMG-01 (SPADES assembly) (version 2) | ecosystem: Environmental > Aquatic > Thermal...
GACGCTCGTGACGAACAGCGAGCAGTACTGCGGCGCCGAGACGCAGCCATCGGTGTCGACCCACTCCATGTAGTGGCCCGCTCCGGCCTGCTTGACCGCAGCCGCGGCGCCGAGCCCGACAGAGCCCGCCACCGGGAATATGACGTCAGCACCTTGGGCCATCAGGGTCTCGGCGTCCTGCTTGCCCAGGTTCTGGTTCGTGAAGTCGTTCGTGAACAGCCCGTTGCCGGCAAAGCTGCCCGGAGCCCGCTTCTTCGCAGGCGTCCAGCCGAGGGCGACGACATGCTTGTGGTTGACCTTGTCGTAGTAGCGGACGCCCGCGACCCAGCCGTCCATGTAGATGGTGACCGTCGGGATGTCTTGCCCACCGAAGGTGCCGACCTTGCCCGTGGTGCTCATCGCCGCCGCGAGATAGCCGCCGAGGAACCCGTCCTCGTTCGTGTCGTAGTGCAGGGCGAGGACGTTCTTCAAAGCCGGGCTGTAGGTGTAGTCGACGATCGCGAACCGCTGGTTCGGATGCGCCTTCGCTGCAGCCTGCGTCGCGTCCGCCATGTCGAAGCCGACCGTGATGATGATGCCGCACTTCTGGCTGATGAAGTCCGAGATGTTGGGCTGGTAGTCGCTCGTCGAGGTCGACGAGAGGAACCGGTAGCTGATCGCCGGGTCTGTCGCGGCGGCAGCCTTCAGCCCCGCGTAGGCGGAGGCGTTGAAGGAGCGGTCGTTGATGCCTCCGGTGTCGGTCACCTCGCACGCGAGGAACTTCTTGGCATGGTCGACTCGAGCCGACTCGACGCGCGCGCGCGATCGTGTGCTCGCCGACGCGACGCCGGCCGCAGCGAACGAGGTCGCGCCGAGCGTCACCGCTGCGAGTGCCGCGACTGCCTTCGTGCGAGCCCGGACGTGCTTGGCTCGGTATGCGATCCTGGTCTGCGACAGATCGTTCATGGTCCTGGCAATCCCTTCGACGGTTAGCTGGCCCGCACAGCCCTCGTGGTCGACCGCCCCCGGGGCGCCGGGCGAAAACGTAATCCTCTGGTCGACGCTCGGCACGATCAAGAGACATGATGTCGTGCATTTCGCCATCTGCCGTACATAGTGCTCGAGGAGCTGCACGGCACGTTGCTGCAGCCACCGCGTCGCGTCGTTCAGGTGCCGACCATCCGGCGAGCCGTTCCTTGCGATCACGTGTGGATGACGTTACGCCTTGCGCGCGATGGCGTAAAGGATCCTGTCGCGCACGGCGCGCGGCAGGCGCGCGTGCGGGGAGCTTGCGGCAGACAGGCGGGTCGACTCCCACCGTCTCGGCCATTAACCTCCGCGCATGGCCAACACCGTCACGACCCCGGACCCCGAGCAGCCCGGAGCCGACGAGGAGTACCGACTGCCCTACGCCGTCGCGCCCCGCCGCTACGACCTGCGGATGGTCCCCGACCTCGACGCGGCCGTGTTCGACGGCGACGTCCGTGTCGAGATCGAGGTGCTCGACGCCGTCGACCGGATCGTGATGAACGCCGTCGATCTCGAGATCACCGACGCAGCCCTCGTGCAGGGATGGGCGAGCACCGGGGACGACGTCGACGACACGGGGACCTTCAGCCTCGGCGTCGAGCTCGAGCCCGAGCGCGAGCGCGTCGCGTTCCACGCACCCTCGGAAGACGTCCCGCCGGGCCTCTACACCTTGTCGGCCCACTTCGCAGGCCAGCTCAACGACAAGCTGCACGGCTTCTACCGCAGCGTGTTCACCGACGAGCTCGGGCAAAGGCGAGTCATCGCGACGACCCAGTTCGAGGAGACCGACGCACGGCGCGCGTTCCCCTGCTTCGACGAGCCCGACCGCAAGGCTGTCTTCTCGGTGACCGTCGACGTCCCGAGCGGCATGCTGGCCGTCTCGAACGGTCCCGAGCTCGGCGCGACCGACATCGGCGAGGGGCGACGGCGCGTGACCTTCGGCGATACCGTCCCGATGTCGACCTACCTCGTCGCCCTCGTCGTCGGACCCCTCGAGGCGACGGCTCCGGTCGACGTCGACGGCGTCGCCCTGCGAGTCGTGCATGCGCCGGGCAAGTCACCGCTCACCGGCACAGCCGTCGAGGTCGCGACTCATGCCCTTCGCTTCTACACCGAGTACTTCGGTCAGCCGTACCCCGGAGCAAAGGTCGATCTCGTCGCCGTCCCGGACTTCGCGTCCGGCGCGATGGAGAACCTCGGCTGCGTGACGTTCCGCGAGGCGATCCTGCTCGCCGATCCCGAGCGCAGCGCACGCGTGGAGATCCAGCGGATCGCCGAGGTCGTCGAGCACGAGCTTGCACACATGTGGTTCGGCGACCTCGTGACGATGCGCTGGTGGAACGGGATCTGGCTCAACGAGGCGTTCGCGACCTTCATGGCGCTGTGCTGTCAGGACGACTTCCGACCCGACTGGCAGGTGTTCGCGAGCTTCGCCCGGAGCCGGTCGGTCGCGCTCGGCGTCGACGGGCTCCACAGCACACGCTCAGTCGAGTACCCGGTGCGCCAACCGGACGACGCCGCGGCGATGTTCGACGTCCTCACCTACGAAAAGGGTGCCAGCGTGCTCTGGATGGTCGAGCAGTACCTCGGCCGGGAGCGCTTTCGTGCCGGCGTTCGCCGCTACCTCGCCACCCACGCCTTCGGCAACACCGAGACCCACGACCTCTGGGACGCGATCGAGGCAGAGGCAGGCGACGTCCCGATCCGTGACCTCATGGAGTCGTGGATCTTCCAGGGTGGCTACCCGATCCTCTCCGCGTCGACGGTGCTCGACGAGGACGGCGCAGAGCTGGTCGAGATCGCCCAGTCACCCTTTGCCTACCTCCCCGAGTCGCCATCCGGCGAGAGCGCGATCGGCTCGGACTGGATCGTCCCGGTGCTCGCGGCGCCGGCAGGCGAGGACGACATCCGGCGGGTCGTGCTCGGGACCGATCCGGTGCGCATCCCGTCTGGCACGGGACCGCTCGTGGTCAATGCAGGCGGGTCCGGCTTCTTCCGCGTCCACTACGACACGCCTCTACGCACCTCGCTCCTGGCGACCTTCGAGTCGATGAGCCCCCTCGAACGCTACGACCTGGTCTCGGACACCTGGGCGACGTGCCTCGCGGGCTCGGCCCGGCTCGGCTCCTTCGCCGACGTCGTCGCCAGGCTCGGGACCGAGCAGGACCCCCACGTCTGGTCCGTCGTCGTCGGCGCCCTCGGCTTGATCGACCAGGTCGCGCCCGACAGCGCCCGAGCGGCGATCGCTACCTATGCCCGCGAGCTGCTGTCACCCCAGCTCGCCCGTGTCGGCTGGGGGGCCACGCTGGACGAAGACGCGCAGACGCCGCTGCTGCGCGCGGCGCTCATCTCGGCCCTCGGGACGGTCGGACAGGACCCGGAGGTCGTCGCGCGCTGTCGGGCTCTGTTCCGGTCGGAGATCGACGGCCAGACAGCCGTCGATCCCGATATCGCAGCGGCGGTCCTCGCCGTCGTGGCGCACAGCGCCGGCCGGCCGGATCTCGACGCGATCCTCGGTCGCTACCGGCATCCACACGACCCGATCGACGAGGTGCGCCACCTCTATGCTCTCGGCCGGCTCGGCGACGAGGCGCTCGCGGAGGAGGTCCTCGAGCTCACGCTGACAGAGATCCGTAGCCAGAACGCCCCCTACCTGCTCGGCTCGATGCTCGCGAACCGGTCGATCGGACCGCGAACCTGGAGCTTTGTCAAGGATCACTTCGCGCAGGTCCGGGAGCGCTTTCCGGAGAACTCGATCCACCGGATGCTCGAAGGCGTGACCGGTCTGGCACAGCTCGACGGCTCCGGCGCGACACTCTACGCGACCGATATTCGGAGCTTCCTCGAACGCAACGTGCAGGGCGCGCGCCGCCGTCTTGTCGCACAGAGCCTCGAACGGCTCGACGTGAACGTCAGCATGGCTAGGCGCCTCCCCGGGGAGCTGTCCGAGCTCGTCCCCGGCACCTAGAGCCTGCGGGGCGTGGACATCGGGCTCGCAGCGACGACCTTTGCCGTCGTCATCCCAGCCGAGCTGCCCGACAAGACCTTCGTCTCGGCCGTCGTGCTCGGCTCGCGACACCGCTTCCTCCCGGTGTGGTGTGGGGGTGCTGCCGCGCTCGTGCTCCAGGCGGGCGTTGCGACCGAGCTCGGTCGTGCTGTCAGCCTGCTCCCCCATCGCGTCGTCGATGCCGTCGTCGCTGCGTTGTTCCTCGTCGGCGCGCTCGCCATGGCGCGCCGTCCCGACTCCGACGAGCGCCGTCCCGACCCCGACGACCAGGTCGGCGGACGAGACGAGGTCGTGGCTCCAGAGCCAACTGCATCGGCGATCAAGATCGCTGCGACGACCTTCGCCGTCGTCGCGCTCGCGGAGCTCGGTGACCTCACCCAGGTGGTCGTCGCAAACCTCGCCGCACGCGAGCGCGACGTCCTCAGCGTCTTCGTCGGCGCGTCAGTCGCCTTCGTCCTCGTCAGCGCCGTCGGCGTCTTCGCAGGCCGCACCCTCGTTCGCGTCGTGCCCCTCACCCTCGTCCGTCGCGTCTCGGCCGCGATGTTCGCTGCGCTCGCGATCTGGAGCGCTCTTGGAGCGGCAGGTGCGTGACGAACGAGCGCCGCACAGCACGCCCGGTCCCGGCGCTCTACCGGACAGCCAAACGGGGCACGGTTGCACTGCCGGCAGGGAGCCGGTCGACCGTGCCGTGACCCGACTGCTCGGGGCGGCGCGGGCCACGGCGGGGTTCATGCCCGACGAGGAGGGCGTCGCGCTCCTCCTGGCCGCGCGACGTGCAGCACAGCTCGGGCTCGGGCCTGTCGTCGAGGTCGGTTCCTACCTCGGCAGGTCGACGCTCTACCTCGCAGCCGGCCTGGTCGCGGGCGGGTCGTGCACCCGCCCGGGAGCCCGTGGCGACGAGAGGCCGATGCTGCTCTACTGCGTCGACCACCACCGAGGATCGGAAGAGATGCAGGCCGGCTGGGAGCACCACGATGCCTCGCTCGTCGACCCGGCGACGGGGATGATGGACTCGCTCCCGTCGTGGCGCTCGACGATCTCGCGTGCCGGGGTCGAAGGCTTCGTCGTCGCCGTCGTCGGCGACTCCGCGGCCGTCGCCGCAGACTGGTCGACACCCTGTTCCCTGGTGTTGCTCGACGGCGGCCACGGAGCCCAGGTCGCCTGGGCGGACTTCCGGGGCTGGGAGCGGCACGTCGCCCCGGGAGGCCTGCTCGCCATCCACGACGTCTTCCCGGACCCCGCCGACGGCGGCCGACCGCCCTACGAGTGCTTCACGGCGGCGATCTCGAGCGGGCGCTTCGTCGAGGAGGGGCCGGCGTCACGCGGCAGCCTGCGGGTCCTGCGCCGGCGCAGCTGAGGAGCCTTCCGGCGGCCCAGACCGGACAGCGGTGCCCGGTGGCGGCGTCTTGACCGCTCGACTGATAGTGATTACTATTCTCGCAATGAACCGACGAGCACGTCCGGCGCGCCGACTCCACAGACTGGCGCAACTGCGGGATCGCCCGCTCGTGCTGTTCGTGTCAGCACTGTTCGTGTCCCTGCTAGGGGCGTCCACGGTGTGGGCGGCCGTGGCCCTCCTGCCGGTGCCGCAAGCCGCCGCAACGGCCACCACGGCCACGGCCACGAGGGCACGCATCGACCGGTCACTCGACGCGACGGTGCTCCCCGCGACGGGAAAGCCCGATCGGATCGTCGCCGTCGGGGCGGAGAACCAGTACGCGAACGTGATCGCACAGATCGGCGGTCGATACGTGGCGGTCTCGGCCGTCGAAAGCAACCCGAACACCGACCCGCACAGCTTCGAGGCGAGCCCGCACGTCGCGCAACTCGTCCAGGCGGCCCGGCTTGTCGTCCAGAACGGCCTTGGCTACGACACCTACATGAGCAAGATCGAGCAAGCATCGCCGAGCCGCAAGCGATTCGTCATCGACGTCCAAGACCTTCTCGGACTGCCGGACTCGACGAGGAACCCGCACCTTTGGTACGAGCCGACGACGATGCCGAAGGTGGCCGCCGCGATCGCCCGTGACCTTGCGGCGATCGAACCTGCGCATCGGTCGGCTTTCGACGCGAACCTGCGCGCTTTCGACACCTCGCTCAAGCCCTGGTACCGCGCGATCGACCGCATCCGGGCGCAGGACCGCGGGGCGACGGCGGCGACGACCGAGCCCGTGGGCGACTATCTGCTCGACGCAGCGGGGATCACGATCCGCACGCCCTGGGCACTCCAGGCGGACATCATGAACGGCGTGGATCCCGCCCCGCAAGCAGTGACCGCCGAAGACGAGCTGCTCTCTCGCCACGAGGTCAGGGTGTTCGTCTACAACCAGCAAGTTACCGACTCGGTCACCGCGTCGTTCCTCGCCCTCGCGCGCCGCAGCGGCGTCCCCGTCGTCGGTGTCTACGAGACGATGCCGACGCCTGGCTACGACTACCAGAGCTGGATGCTCGCCGAGACCACTGCGCTCGAGAAGGCGCTCACGCACAAGACGTCGACGACACGGTTGTGAGCGCGCTCACCAGCGGCGACGCCGGCATGCCAGCCGGAGGCCCACCGGAGGTGCTCGTCGTCGAGAACGTCGACGTCCGCCTCGGCGGACGAGAGGTCCTGCGCGACGTCAGCTTCACGGTCCACGAGGGCGAGCTGACCGGGCTCATTGGATCGAACGGTGCCGGCAAGACGACGTTGTTCCGAGTGGTCCTCGGCCTGACCCGACCAGACAGCGGGCACGCCGTCGTGCGCGGTGACGACAGGCCACGCACGAGCCCACTCGTCGGCTACGTCCCACAGAAGATCGAGCTCGACCCCGACTTGCCGCTGCGCGCGCGCGACCTCGTCGCCCTCGGTCTCGACGGTCATCGATTCGGCTTCGCGCTGCCGTCGTCTGCTCGCCGCCACGCAGTCGAGGAGGCGCTCGACGGCGTGGACGCCAGGCGCTTCGCAGACGCCCGCGTCGGAACGCTCTCCGGCGGCGAGCAGCAGCGAGTCATGATCGCCTATGCGCTCGTCAGCCATCCCCGACTGCTTCTCCTCGACGAGCCCCTCGCGAACCTCGACCTGCGCAGCGAGCAGGAAGTCGTCGAGCTGCTCGCGCGCGTCGCGCGGGAGCAGCGCATCGCCGTGCTCATCTCGGCCCACGAGATGAACCCCCTCCTTCCGGTCATGGATCGAGTCGTCTACCTCGCTGGAGGGCGCGCCGCGAGCGGGACCACGGCCGAGGTCGTCCGACCTGACGTCTTGAGCCGTCTCTACGGCCACCACGTCGACGTGCTCCACGTCCACGGCCGGGTGATCGTCGTCGCAGGGCCCACCCTCGGGTCGGACGAAGCACTGCGCGCCGAGCAGGCCGACGCGGCGACGAGCACCAAGGCCTGAGCCGTGGCCGACTTCGTCTCCCTCGTGTTCGCTCCGGGCTTCTTCGAAAGTGGCCCCGTGGCCTCGGCGGTCGTCGCGGGCGGGGTCGTGGCGGCAGTCTCCGCTGTCGTCGGCGTCTTCACCGTCATGCGCGGGCAGTCCTTCGCCGGTCACGCGCTCTCCGACATGGGCACGACCGGCGGCTCGGGTGCGTTCCTCGTCGGCGTGAGCCCGCTCTGGGGGTTCGTGACGGTGTCGGTCGTCGCGGTCGCCGCCATGGAGCTCATCGGCATCCGTCGACCCCGCGGCCGGGACGTCGCGACCGGTATCGTCTTCGGCGCCGCGCTCGGGCTCGCCGCCCTGTTCCTCTACTGGGACACGACGGTGCGAAACGCATCGGGAGCAGCGATGACGATCCTTTTCGGGTCACTGTTCACCGTGTCGAGCAGCACGGTGCCGATCGTCGTCGTGCTCGCCGCAGCCTCTCTCGCCCTCGTCCTCGTGCTGTTCCGGCCGCTGCTCCTCGCGTCGACGAGCTCGGACCTCGCGTCAGCGCGCGGCGTGCCCGTCCGGCTGGTGGGGATCGGCTACCTGCTCGCGATGGCCCTTGCCGTCTCGCTCTCGGCTTACACGATCGGCGCGATCCTCAGCACGGCCCTCCTCGTCGGGCCTGCGGCAACAGCCGCACGCCTTACGAAGAGCCCGCTGTCGGCGATGCTCTGCGCAACAGCTCTCGGCGTCGTCGCGGTCCTCGCCGGCATCGTCCTCGCCTACGACAGCTACGGCTGGCCACCCGTCGGTCACGGATGGCCCGTCAGCTTCTTCGTCGTGACGCTGATCTTCGTCTTCTACGTGCTCGCCGGCATCCCGCGCCGGTGGAGGTCCGGTCACACGGGCACGGACCTGTCGACGACAGACGCGCCGCGGCGCGCGCACCTGGTGCACGGCCTGGTCGGAAAGCGTTAGGCACAGATGCTCTCCGGCTTCATGACCGACACCTGGATCGTCGCAACGGCCGTCGCAGTCGTCGCCGGCGTGGTCGGCTTCTTCACGGTCGTGCGCGGGTCGTCTTTCGTCGCCCACGCGATCCCCGTGGGTGCGTTCGCGGGGGCGGCCGGGGCGAGCCTCATCGGGGTGAGCACGCTGGTCGGGCTCGGGGTGTTCGGGGCCGGAGGAGCCGTCGCGATCGCTCTGCTCGGGCGGCGGTCCCGGCACGACGTCGCGACGGCGCTGGCTCTCGTCGTCATGCTTGGCCTCGGCGCGCTGTTCCTCGGGATGAGCACCGAGTATGCACCCGAGATCTACGCCCTGCTCTTCGGCGAAGTGCTCGGGATCGGCGCGAACGAGGTCGGCCCCACGCTCGCATTGGCTAGCCTCAGCCTCCTCGTCATCGCCGCCGTCTACCGGCCACTGCTCGTGTCGTCTGTCCTCGAGGTGTCGAGCCGCTCCCGAACGCGGCGCTCGTCTGCAATGGAGCTCGTCTTCCTTCTCGTCGTCGCGATCGTCACGACGATGGCCGTCCCGGTAGTCGGGACGCTGCTCATCTTCACCTTGATGGTCGCACCCGCCGGAGCAGCTCGCCTGCTCGCCGACCGCCCGCATCGAGCCATCCTGCTGTCGGTCGCGATCGCTGTCGTGACCGTCTGGATCTCGATCGCCGCCTCGTACCTGACGAACTGGCCCGTCGGCTTCTTCGTCGGCGTCGGTGGCGCCGTCGCCTACGCGCTGGCACGGATCGGATCGAGCTGGATCGGACCACATGCCCGACTCGACCGGGCCACGTCCTGACGGCGCGGCGATGACGACCTCGACAGGTCCCGAGATGTCGGACCTCCGGGACGCATCCGGCCGCTCGCTTGCGCCGGATCTCCACGACATCGTCGCCCTCCGTCTAACAGCCGCCGAGCAGCGCTACACGCGCCAGCGACGCGCCCTAGTCGAGACCCTTGTGCGAGCGGCGCGCCCGCTCTCGATCCCCGAGATCGTCTCCCTTGCGCCTGCCCTTCCCCAGAGCAGCGTCTACCGCAACGTGACCAACCTTCTCGACGCCGGCATATTGCGTCGCGTCTCCGGCGCGGACGACCACGGTCGCATCGAGCTCGCCGAGGACCTCTCCAGCCACCACCACCACCTGGTCTGCACGCACTGTGGCAGGATCGAGGACTTCGACGCCTTTACGGAGCTCGAGCATGCCGTCGAAGAAGCCACGAGGCGCGCCGGCGCCCTCTACGGCTATACCGTCTCCGAGCACCGGCTCGAGCTCTTCGGCACCTGTCCGGCTTGCACCGGTGCGAGCCACCACCCGGCGCCGAGCTGAGGACCGCAACGTCGCACAATGCGCATCCCGGGACTCCTCAGGTGATCCCCGCTGTCAGCCCCTTGACGAACCACCGCTGCATGACGACGACGACGACCACAGGAGGGACGAGGGCGACGAGGGCGACCGCCATGACGAGGTTCCACTCCGGCACAGAGAAGCTCTGCGCCGCCGAGATCATCTCCTTCATCCCCATCACGATCGTCGACTGCGACGGGGACGTCGTGACGAGCAGCGGCCACAGGTACTGGTTCCAACCGTAGATGAACTCGAGCACGAAGATCGCTGCGAGGTTGACCTTCGAGAGCGGCAAGACGACGTCGGCGAGATAGCGCAACGGGCCGCAGCCGTCGACCCGTGCGGCGTCGGCGAGCTCCGGCGGAAGGGTCAGGAAGAACTGACGGAACAGGAACGTCGCCGTCGCGGACGCGATCAGGGGGAGAACGAGACCAGGAAGGCTGTTCAACAGCCCGAGATCGGCCGTCACCTTGTAAGTCGGATAGAAGCGCACCTCGATAGGCAACATCAACGTGACAAAGATGAGCCAGAATGCCAACATCCTGCCGCGAAAACGGAAGAACACCACCGCAAAGGCAGCCGGCACAGACAGCACGATCTTGCCGAGTGAAATGCCCAGCGCCATTTCGAGACTGTTGACGAGCATCCGCCAGACGGGTGGAGAGTCCGGCAATCCCTCGCGTAGGACGTGCCCGATGTTAGCGAACAGCAGGCTGCCCGGCGTCACGGGTACCCCGTCCAGCAACGCAGACGCAGGCCGGCTCGCTACGACGAGAGCGAGGTAGAGAGGTAGTGCGGCGACCGCTGCCCCGAGCACGAGCAGGACATGACGCATCCACGGCGACCGTGCCGAGCCGCTCATCGGTAGTGGATCCGACGCCGCAGAGCGCGAAACTGCAGCGCGGTAAAGCCGACCACGATCGCCAGCAAGACGATCGACTCCGCCCCCGCGACCGTCGTGTCGGCGTTCTGAAACGCGTCGACGTAGAGTCGGTAGACGAGCGTTGTCGTCGAGTTGCCTGGACCACCCTGGGTCACGATGTCGATGATGCCAAACAGACCGAAGACCGCATAGACAACGTTCATCACGAGAACGTAGAAGGTGACAGGCGACAACAATGGCATCGTGATGCTCCAAAAGGTCCGAGTCCTGCCGGCACCGTCTAGCGCTCCCGCTTCGTGGAGCTCACGCGGGATGGCCTGCAGCCCAGCGGTGAAGAACAAAAAGCAGAAGGCCGACTGCTGCCAGATCCCGATGGCAGCGACGAGCAGGAGAGCCTGCGTCGGGTTCAAGGCTGCGTTCCAGTGTGCCCCGAGAGCGTCGAACGCTCGAGCTCCAGGCCCGATCCCCGGCTCGAAGAGGAACAGCCAGAGCGATCCGGCGACTGCTCCGGGAATCGCATAGGTCCAGAGAAACAAGGTGCGGTAGATGCTCTGCCCTTTTCGCACACGCTCGACCTGCACGGCAAGGAGCAGGCCGAGCGCCATGGATCCGACGGTCGTGATCGTCGCGAGCACGAGCGTCACGACCGCCGCATGCGCATAGCTCGACACCCAGACGCCCGATGCGAAGTTCTCGAGCCCAGCGAAGCGCTCGCCGATGCCGAACGCGTTGCTCTGGACGAAAGCCTCCCGGAAGGCGCGCAGCGCCGGCCAGAGGAAGAAGGCTACGACGACGACGAGCTGGGGAAGCAGCAACGCGTACGGGAGCATGCGCTGGGGGAACACCCCGGCGGTCCCCGGTGCACCATCTCGTCCTCGTCGCCTGTTCCTCACGCCACGGCGGGCCGCCGTGGCCCTTCCCGGCATGTCGACCACATCGAGAAGGGCCACGACGTGCCCGTTAGCCGCGGTACTGCTGAGCGAACTGGTCGAGGACCTGGTCGCCACTCGCCTGGGCAGAGGCAAGGGCCTGAGAAGCAGACTCCTTGCCGGACAGTACTGCCGCGATCGCGTTTGCCTCGTCGGTCCGGATCTCCGGCAGGTAGCCGAGGCGTATACCTCTCGTCCAGGCAAGAGCCGGCTTGTTCGTCAGCTCGCGGACCGGCACGAGGGCAGCGGGGTCTGTCTTGTAGAAGTTCTCCTGACGGAGCGTGTAGACGCCTGCCTTCGTGACTGCCACATAGCCCGTGTGGGAGGCCCAATAGGCCTGTGACGCACCGGACATGAGAAAGTGCAGGAACTCGGCGTCGCCCTTGTAGGTATCCTGTGGAGCTCCGGCCATTACCCACAGGGAGGCTCCACCGACCACGGTGTTCTGCGGGGCTGCCTTGTCGCCGGTGACGGTCGGCAGGGGCGCGACCCCAAACGAGGACGAACCGATCCCCTTCTCGATCGCCGCACCGCTCGCGGAGCTGTTCTCGTAGAGAGCACATGTCCCGTTGGTGAACAGCGGCACCGTCGACGTCGCCACGCCGTTCCACAGGTACTCGCCGTTCTTCGCGAGCTCGCCGAGCAGCTTCAGGTGGTCGACGAACGGTGGCGTGTCGATCTCGAGCTTTACCCCCTGGTCCGACAGATAGCCATTGTCCTTCGTCGCGAACGGATAGCCGTTCCACATCGCGAACTCCTCCATGTCGGTCCACATCACGTAGGCACCCGAGCTCGACAAGACGCACTTTTGACCGTGCGCAACAAGCTTCGCGGCATCGGCGGCGAGCTCTCCCCACGTCGCAGGAGGTTTTACGCCGGCGGCAGAAAGCTCTTTCTTGTTGTAGTAGAGCACCGGCGTCGAGCTGTTGAAGGGCATCGAGTCCAGGTTGTCCTGCGCCGTCTCGTAGTAGCTGGCCGCACCGCCGATGAAGTCCGACGTCGAGAACGAGAGGTGGTCTTGCGACATGAGCTTGTACACCGGGACGTACGCGCCGGTCGAGTCCATGATCGTCGCCGTCCCTGCGTCGAAGATCATGGCGATGTTCGGTGCCTGGTGAGCACGGAACGCCGCGATCGTGTCCGAGAGCACCGTCGAGTACGTCCCCTTGTAGTCCGCAGTCACCTTGTAGGTTCTCTGCGACGCGTTGAACTCGTCAATCAGGTGGTTGAGGTACGTGCCGTTCGCTCCGCTCATCGCCGTCCAGAACGAGATGGGGATCGGGGCCGACGTCGCGGTCGCCGCTGCCGTCCCTGCGAGCCCGGCGACCATCGCACCGGCAGCGAGACCTGACAGCAATGCGCGGCTCGGCAGTCTCCTGCCCCGAGCCTTGGCAGCACGACGTTCACCCATGACTTGCATCTCCTATGGAACGGTCCGAGTCGCCGCCGGACCGGCGAGCGACGAAGGCATCGACGCGCCGAGTGTAGGAATGCAACTGCGCGATCTGGTTACTCGTCTGCGACGCCACGTTGAACAGAAAAGAAACACTCGGCGACCACGCGCTGCGAGCCTCCGTGCGGCCGGCCCGTCTCCAGGCAGCCGCACGATCGGCTTGGTCAGATCAGGCGGCGGTCACCCGAGAACGCCCGTCGTAGCGGGCGAGCCAGCGAGCATCTGCGCGGCGAGGACGACGGCTGCTGCGGAGTACGTGCTCTGCTCGCCGGGCGGGAACTGGTCTCCACCCGGATAGACGACTCCCGTGAGGTACGCGCCACTGCTCATGCGGTGCGCCCGCGTCGCGTCGAGGAGCCCGGCCGCCTCGGCGCTCCGGCCGAGACGCACGCAGGCCATCGCCAGCTCGGCCGTCTCCGCCGTCGTCACCCAGGCGCTGTCGGACCGGCAACGCACACCCCTGCCGGCGATGACCCAGGTCGACCAGCCCTGCTCGATCCGGCGAACCGAGGACGCGTCGTCGAGGGCCCCGCCGAGGACCGGGTAGTACCAGTCCATCGCGAACTCGTCCTTCGGCGCGAAGGCGTCAGGCCTCGTGGCGATCGCGCCTTGCAGCCGCGCCAGCGCGCGGCGCCAGTCGGATCGATCGAGGCCGACGGCGGCCGCGCACGCGATCCCCGCCCGCAGGCTCGTGCACACCGACGAGCACGCGGCGAGCAATGCGACCGCGGAGCGACCGGCCTCCGGTGGCGTCGCGGACATCACCTCGCCGCGCGGCGAGACTGCCCATGCGATCTCCCCGCCGGGCTGCTGCCAGCGCAAGACCCAGTCCAGAGCCGCCTCGACGGTGGGCCACATCGACTGGAGGAAGCCGTCGTCACCTGTCGAGAGGTAGTGGTGACAGACCCCGGCCGCCACGTATGCCGTCACGTTCGTGTCGCGGCGGTGCTCTTCGATCGACCCGTCGGACGCGTAGTAGGCATGCCAGGAGCCGTCGTCGAGCTGGGTCGCCGCGAGCCAGCCGTACGCTGCCTCCGCTGCGGCACGCCGCCCCGTCGCCGTCAACGCCATGGCGGCCTCGACGTGGTTCCACGGGTCTGCGTGGCCGCCGGGGAACCAAGGGATCATGCCCGTCGGCAACTGGACCGACTCGATGCTCCGCCCTGTCGCGTCGAGCTCCGGCGCCGTGTAGTCGAGATCCCGGAGACCCGGCATCATGCCCACTGCTACGCGCTCCGCCCAGGTGGCTCGCTGCGCTCGAAGTACACGACGAGGCTCTTGCCGAGCAGCGGGCGGAGGAGCCGTTCGAGCCAGCGGGTCACGCGCGGCGCGCGGACGATGTCCCAGACGAGGAAACGGTGGTAGGCAGAGACGAGGGGGTGGTCCTCGCGCGAGACCCCGACCAGGCACCGCAGCCACCAGTACGGCGTGTGGAGGGCGTGCGCGTAGTGCCGCTCGCGTGACGTCATGCCCGCCTTCTCGACGCGCTGGCAGAGCTGGCGTCGCCGGTAGATGCGGACGTGCCCGCCCTCAACCTCGTGGTACTCGCGAGACAACAGCCAGTTCACGGTCTCGGGCCACCACCGTGGGACCGTCACGACAAATGTGCCCCCGGGACGGAGCACACGCGCCAGCTCCGCGAGCACCCCCGCGTCGTCACGGACGTGCTCGAGGACCTCGGAGGCCACGACGACGTCGAACGACCGGTCCGCGAACGGCAGCCGCGACGCGTCGCCACAGACCACCTCCGAGACCGTCTGGCACGAGATCTCTCCTGCACCCCGCATCGCCGCGAGCGTGCCGAGGACGGTCGTGCACTCCCCGGAGTCCGCGTCGAGCGCGACGACGTCGGCACCGCGTCGCACCGCCGCGTAGGCGTGACGGCCTCCTCCGCACCCGACGTCGAGCAGCATCGTGCCCCGCTCGATGCGGACCCGGTCGAAGTCGACTGTCAGCATCGAGCCGGGTCAACGCCGGGACCGCTCGCTGCGACGCGCCCGACGGGCTGTGCTGACCGCTGCCGTGCTGCCCGCTGCTGTCCGACGAGCTCGCCGTAGAGCGACGCTGTGCCCGACGCGGCAACGGCCCACGTGAAACGTTCGAGGACTCGACGTCGACCGTCCGCTGCGATGCGCCGCCCCAGCTCCTCGTCGTCGAGCAGTCGACAAAGGGCCGCGGCGAGCGCGTCCTCGTCGCCAGGAGCCACCGCGAGCACCGTCTCGCCGTCCTTCCCCGTGACCTCGGGCAGCGCGCCGCCGGTCGTCGCGACGAGCGGCACGCCGCATGCCATCGCCTCGACCGCCGGCAGCGAGAAGCCCTCGTAGAGAGAGGGGACGACTGCGACGGACGCCTCTGCGTAGAGCTCGACGATGCGCTCGTCGCTCTCGCCCGAGACGAAGCGCACGGCGCCTCGCAGCCCGAGACTGTCGAGCACCGGTGCGACCGGGCTGTTCGCGCGGAGCCTGCCCACGACGACAAGATGGGCGTCCGGGTGATCGGTGCGGACCTTCGCGAGCGCCGCGAGCAGGTGCGTGAGCCCTTTCATCGGGACGTCGGCGCTCGCCGTCGTCATGACCCTGCCGGCGACTCGCGCGATGCCCGGCCGGGGACGGTGGAGCACGGGATCGACGCCGATCGGCACGACGGCGACGCGGCCAGGGTCGACGCCGAGGTGCTCGACGATGTCGCGGCGCGACGACTCCGACACCGTGAGCAGGCGCGGGAGCCGGCGCGCGACTCGGGCCTGCATCGCTGTGAACCCGTACCAGCGGCGGAGCTGGAGCTGCCTGCGCCGGCTCGTCGCGTGCTCGAGGTCGAGTGCCCTGTCGACGGTGACAGGGTGGTGGATGGAGCTCGTCACGGCCCAGCCGTCACCGAGCATCTGGACGAGACCCGTGCCGAGGCTCTGGTCGTCGTGGACGACGTCGTACTGCCCGAGGCGCGACCTCAACAGCTGCCGCGCGCGCAGCGAGAACGTGCGCGGCTCTGGGAAGCCCCCCGTGCACATCGTCGCGATCTCGAGCAGGTCGGTGACCGACTCGACCTCGCGCCCCCTCGGCAGGCGGAACGGCTTCGGCTCCCTGTAGAGATCGAGGCTCGGCACCTTGACGAGATCGACGCCGTCGACGAGCTCCGGGTACGGCTGCCCCGAGAAGACGGTGACCCGATGGCCGAGCGCGACGAGCTCACGGGTGAGGTGACGCGTGTAGACGCCCTGCCCTCCGCAGTGCGGGTTGCCCCGGTAGACGAGGAAGGCGACGCGCAGTTGCGCCATGTCGCTCTCGGCGGTCAGTGGTGCCCCGCTCCGAGCTCGATCGCCTTGACGAACAGCAGCACGACCGCGAGAAGCAGGTACCCGCGCAGCACGTACATCGCCGAGGTGCGACCACGGGACCAGCGCGGGCGCTCGAGGAGCGCGAGCGGAGGCATGCGCCAGGTATCACGGGGCAGTGCCGGCTCGTCGGGCATGGCTCCGACGCCTCGGCGGTAACGGACGACGACGCCCGCGGCGACCGCCGCGCTCACGCCGAAGAGCGCGGCGAGCCCGTCGACGAGGAAGGACACGTTGACGTTCGGGAACACCGTCGTCGCCATGAGCACGAGCGAGAGGGCCACGAGCACGGCGACGATCAATCCTGCGACGACGTTCAGCCAGAGCTTGTTCACCCACGGGCCGAGCACCGCCTTGTCATTGCAGAGCAGCAGCAAGAAGACCGTGGCACTCGGCAGCAGGACTCCGGCGAGCGCCTGGACGGAGGTCGTGATGAGACCGAGAGGCGCGTGCGGGATGAGCACGATCGCCGCAGCGAGGAGCACCAGGGCCGAGAAGCTCGCGTAGAACTGCTTCGCATCCGCAAAGCCCCGGTGCAACGAGTGCTTCATCCCGAACACGTCGCCGAACGCGTAGGACGTCGCGAGGGTCACGGCAGCGGCTCCGATGATCGACGCATTGAGAAGGACGAGGGCGAACAACGTGCCGGCGCTGTTGCCCAGGTAGTGCTCGAGCCCGCGCGCGACGCTGCCGGCATTGGCGAAGTGGCCTGCGAGGGGCGTGTGCCCGAAGGCGAAGGCCGTCGTCGCGATGATGAGCGTGGCCGCGAAGACGGTAACGAGCGAGCCGAGGACGGTGTCGACGCGCTCGTAGTTGATCCAGCGCGGCACGATCCTTTTGTCGACGATGTTCGACTGCTGGAAGAACAGCTGCCACGGGGCGACGGTCGTCCCGACGATGGCGATGATGAGCAGCACCGACGTCGACGTCACGCCCCCTTGGACTCCCGGGACCACGAAGCCGTGGACGACCGGGGCGAGATGCGGGTGGCTGAAGACGACGAGGGGGATCACGAGGAAGTTCGCGATGACGAACACGAGCATGAAGCGCTCCCATCGCCGGAAGCTGCCGCTCGCGGTCATCGCGACGAGCCCGACCGCTGCGATCGGCACGGACACGTAGCTGCTCACGCCGAAGTAGCCGAGCGCGAGGCTCACGCCGATGAACTCGGTGACGATCGTGAGGAAGTTCAGCAGGAACAGGTCCCCGACGGAGAACGCCCCCCAGAACTTCCCGAACCTCTCGTTGATCAGCCGGGCGTGGCCGACGCCCGTGACCGCTCCGAGGCGCACGACCATCTCCTGGTTGACGACGAGGACCGGGATCAAAAGGGGCAGCGTCCACAGCAGAGAGACGCCGAAGTTCTGCCCAGCCTGCGCGTACGTCGCCACGCCGCCTGCGTCGTTGTCCCCCACCATGACGATGAGACCGGGCCCGACGATCGCGAGGAGCGTGAGCAGTCGCGCGCCCCATGACCTGCGACCGCCGACGTCACCGACGCGGATCGTCCCGAAGGCACCCTCGATGTCCCCGAGGTGAGCCTCGTCCAGCACGGCCGTCGCCGCGTCTGCGGGGATCCGTGCAGCTGTCGTCGTGGTCGCGCCGGGATCGGCGCGCTCGTTCTCGGCCATGCTCGGCGACCTCCCGTCGGCTGGTTGCGAAGGCGTCACGTGTCAGTGCGCGCCAGCCACGCAGGTGCCGCCGCCGTCAGCGGGTCAGGTCACCTCGCCGCGGAGCGGCGCGCGAAGTACGAAGTGCATCGGGTAACCGATCGTCCGCGCTCAGGGCTCCTCCTTCGTCCACCCGCCGGCCAGTGGCACCCCAAGGGAGGTGACGCCCGCCGGGTGACGGGGCCGCCGCAGGCTCGACCCGCGGCGCACCTCTCTCGTCAGAGCTTTGGCGCACGCCGGCGTAATGTCAGCACCTGGGACGGTGCAACCAGCCACTTTGGACCACCCCTTCGTCCGGGGTGGCCTGGTCTGACCCGGAGTGTCTCTCGACAGGTGGGGTCAGTGGCCTGTGTCCGACGAGCCGCCTCACCGAACGAGGTGCGACTGCTTCGCGGGCGATACTACCCGCTCGAGACCACGCCCTCCAGCCGGCTCCTCCCCTGCGAGCCCGACCGGGCACCGCCGACTGGAGGGTGCGGCGCGGGACTATTCGTCCTGGGCAGACATCCCGAAGTCCCGACGCCACCCCGTCGGCATCAAGAGCTCGAGCACGTCGTCCACGGTCACGACCCCGAGCACGTTCTGATCCGGGTCGAGCACCGGCGTCGCCGCGAGGTTGAAGTCCGACATCGTCCGGACGATCGAGTGGAGGTCCGCGTCCGGCCGGACAGAGACCGGGTCCCTCTCCGCGACGACGCCGAGCTTTGCCGACGGCTCGGACTGGACGAGCCGGACGATCGAGATCGTCGCCACGAGACGGCCTTCTGGATCGCCGACGTAGATCGTCGTGAGCGTCTCGGGCGGCGCGTCGCTCTCGCGCACCGCGTCGAGAGCCTCGGCGACGGTCGAGTGCTCCGGCAGCAGCAGGAAGTCCGGGCTCATGAGACCGCCGGCGGTCTCGGGGTTGTAGCTGAGCAGCGAGCGGACCTTCATGCGCTGCTTGGGTGGCAGCGCTTCGAGGACGGGCATCCTGCGCTCCTGGTCGAGGTCGGCGACGAGGTCTGCTGCGTCGTCGGGTGCCATCGTGGCGAGCAGGCGCGCTGCCTCCTCGTCCGACCGCGACTCGAGGAACTCTCTCTGGTGCTCCGGGTCGAGCTCTTCGAACACGTCGGCCTCGAGCTCGTGGTCCTGGCCGACGGCCTCGATGATCTCCTCGCCTTCCTCGTGCGAAGCCGCTTCGACGAGGTCGGCTATCTGCGCAGGCCGCAGCTTGGCCAGCTTGCGGTAGGGAATGCGCATGCGAGCGCTCGGGACGTGGGCGACGAAGGGTTCGATGCTCTCCCAGTCGACGATCGGTCCCGGCCCGATCCGGCGGGCGAGCATCCGCGGCAGTACCCGGCGGGCGACACCCCGGGAGGACGGATCGACCCCCACGACGCGCCACTGCGCGTCGACGCACGCCAGCTCGATCTCGTTCGCCCGGATCAAGCGGGCTCCGACGACGTTGATCAGATGGCGCGACGAGAGATCCCGGGCAAGGAGGAGCTCCCCTGGTCGCCGCTCGAAGCGCCCGAGATTGACTGTCTCGCCCTCGAGCATCGCCCCGTCAGCCGACAGGTCCGAGACCCGCCAGACCGGCACGAAGAGCTCACGACCGCCGATGCTCGCAACCAAGCCGGAGATTGGCGGGTGCGGACCGCCGTCAGGACGGACGATGACGTCCTCGACGCGGCCGACACGGTCTTGCTGTCGGTCCCGGAGCGGGCTACGGACGAGGCTCGAGAGGTGCAGGATCGCGACAGTCACCGGACGGACCAACCAGGGTGCTCGCCCAGTAGCGTGGCCACGCCTCGATCGTACTGCGCCCGGCCCACGAGGGCGGCCCGACGAGGGCGGCGCGCACTCGGCTCAGATGACCCCCGTGCGCAGCGCGTAGGCCACCGCGTGACAGCGGTTCCGCAAGTTGAACCGCGTCGTCACGTCGTGGATGACGTTCTTCACGGTCCGCTCCGAGTAGGAGAGCTTCTCGGCGATCTCCGCCGTGTCGAAGCCGTCGGCGACGAGCCGGAGCACCTCGATCTCGCGCTCGCTGAAGCCGTTGAGGAGGACCTTGCGCGTGCTGAGCGCCCCGCGCTGGAGCTTGCCGACCTGCGACAGCAGCGATCCGAGCAAATCGGGCGGGAGCGTACCGTGACCCTCGGTCGCTGCGACGAGGACCGACGCGAGCCGCTCAGGAGCTGCGTCGACACGACGTAGGATCGCACACGCCCCCGCCTCGACGGAGTCGAGGACCGCTTTGTCGTCGAGCGTCGTCGCTACGAGCACGACGCGCAGGACGCCACCGCGCAGCAGCGTGCGGATGGCACGCACGGCGTCGTCCGCGACCGAGTCCGCCACGACCACGGCAACCGTCGCACGGTCGGCGTCGTCGACCAAGGTCAGCTCGCCCTGGCCGCGCAGCTGCGCGGCAAGCCCGGCGCGTGAGATCGGATCGGTCGCCACGATGTAGGTCGGTATCGGTCTCATGACGAGATCGTGCTCACGCACACGTTCATTCATCGAACCTGCTCAAAGGCTTGCCCGGCGCCCCCCTCGGGGCCCCTCCGGGTCGTCGGACTGGTCGTGACCCGCTCGCCGGAGACACGCACCGGCACCGCTCGGCAGAGTGTAGGTAAGCAGGCCGGGACATGCACATCTTTCTCGGGCGACCTTCCCGCAGAGCTGTTGCTGCGCGAGGTCCGCACACAGCGGCGCCGGGGCGTCAGAACTCGGTGACCGCGTTGACCGCCTCCGTGAACGCCTTGAACTCCGACGAGGTCGTGATCGGGAGCAGCGCCATCAGCTTCCCGACGTCCCCGTCCACCTTGATGCGGCCTTGCAAGAAGGCGGCGGTCGCGTCGAGCTCGCCGCGCTGCACGGCCATGGCGTCGTCGTAGGTCTGGGTGAGGGTCACCTCGGCGTCGGCCAGCTCACCCAACCGGGTCTCCGACAGGCGCCCGTCGACCACGATCCAGTAGTAGCGGACGTCACGGTCTGGACCGTCGGTCACGACGTACTGCAAGCGGACGTTCGATCCCGGACGCTCCGGCTGGTCCCGCGCCAGCTCGAGGCTCTCGTCCAGCCATTCCTGGGTCAACCACTTGCTCATCGCATCCTCCAGCTGTCCGCGGGCGACCGCGTGTCGCCGCATTGCCGTCGCGGCGCAACCGTAGGACACGGCCCGGCGCTACGCCTGCTCTCCCCCGGCGAGGGTGCCGGCGAGGTCCCGAACCCCGGCGAAGAGGTCGTCCTCGGGCAGCGGCGCGTCGACGAGGCTCTTGGCTCGCACGTAGGCGTCCTCGGCGAAGACCTCTCTCTCCGCCTCCTCCGGTAGGCCGAACCAGAAGCTCGACGTCGGGTCGACCTGCGTCGCGTGCGCGCGCAGCGCCTCTTGGCGGACGTGCTCGAAACCCGCGAGCCGGATCGCCGTCGACGGCTCGACCGCGGCGACACGATCCAGCCAGCCGTCTGCGATCCGCTCGGCGTAGGGCGACTCGAGACCCAGCTCGAGGAACTTCTCGTGACGCGCGAGCATCTGCGCTCTCGACCAGCCGATGTAGTAGAGCTTGAGTGGCTGGTACGGGCTGCCTGCATCCGGGTAGGCCTCCGGGTCACCGGCGGCGTCGAAGGCAGCAACGGCGACCTCGTGGGCACGGAGGTGGTCCGGGTGCGGATAGCCGCGCTGGTCGTCGCCGTAGGTGACGACGACCTGTGGCCGCTCGCGTCGCATGACGGCGACGAGCCTGCGGACCGCCTCGTCGAGAGGAGCCTGCGCGAAGCACGTCGGGTCGGCGTTCGCCGGGCTGTCTGGCATCCCCGAGTCCCGGTAGCCGAGCATCTCGACCACGTCGTAGCCGATGACGCCGGCAGCGGCCGCCAGCTCGCGGGCCCGGACGGCTCCGATGTCACGACGGACCTCCGGCGTGTCCATCGCGGGGTTGAGGATGTCACCCTCCTCCCCCCCGGTACAGGTGACGAGGACCGTGCGCACGCCCTCGGCGTGATAGCGCGCGACCGTGCCCGCACCCTTGGACGCTTCGTCGTCGGGATGGGCGTGGACGGTGAGCAGGCAGAGCGGGCCGTGCATGCCTCGACGCTACCAACGACGACTCCGGCGCGCAGCAGCGGCCCGGCCTACCCGGCCGGAGGCCGCGGCGAGGTGCCACGGAGCGATGGAGCGCGCGACTCCCCCGGTGAGCGAGCACCGGTGAGCAGGACACCGGGCATATGCTCATAGGCGGTGGCACGTGATCCCGTGCCGTGGTAGCGGCGGACGACATCCGCCCAGTTGTGGGACGTGCCAGGCGACAGGCCGGAAAGGGACGATCGATGAGCGTCATGAAGCGCCTCTCGGGCATCGTGCAAGCCAAGGCGAACAAGGTTCTCGACAAGGCGGAGGACCCGCGAGAGACCCTCGACCTCTCCTACGAGAAGCAGCTCGAGCAGCTCCAGCAGGTCCGCAAGGGCGTCGCCGACGTCGCGACGGCGCGCAAGCGCATCGAGCTCCAGGCCCAGCAGCTCCAGCAAAGCGCCACCAAGCTGCAGGAGCAGGCGCGCCAGGCGCTTGCGCAGAACCGGGAGGACCTCGCTCGCGAGGCGCTCGGCCGGCGTGCCGCCATCGCGAGCCAGCTCGACGGCCTGAAGTCCCAGCACGACCAGCTCGTCACCCAGGAAGAGCACCTCGTCGCGACGACCCAGCAGCTCCAGACGCGGGTCGAGGCGTTCCGCACCCAGAAGGAGACCCTCAAGGCCTCCTACACCGCAGCACAGGCGCAGACCAAGATCGGCGAGGCGGTCTCCGGCATATCGGAGTCGATGAGCGACACGGGACTTGCCATGTCACGCGCCCAGGACAAGATCGCGAACATGCAAGCGCGAGCAGGTGCGGTCGACGAGCTGCTCGCGTCCGGCGCGCTCACGGACCTCTCGGGATCGAGCGATCCCCTGCAGGCCGAGCTCGACAAGGGCATGAAGGCGTCTCAGGTCGACCTCGAGCTCGCGCAGCTCAAGGGCCAGCTCGGGATGGCGCCGCCCGCGCCTCCCGCCGTCGGCGCACCGCCCACTGCGGCCATCGGCACCGCTGCCCCGACTCAGGCCGAGCCGAGTGCCCCCGTCGACGGATCCGGAGCTGCCGGCACAACCGACGGCGACACGACCGACGCCGTTGACGGCGAGCCGGTCTCCGACGAGCCACGGGCTCCGACGGACTTGTTCAGCCTCGACCAAGGGGCAGGAGCGTGATCGTCCGCGTCCTCGAAGAGGGGCAGTACGAGATCGACGACGCGAACGCCGAGGTTGTCGAGCGTCTCGACACGGTCCTCGGTGACGCGCTCCGCTCCGGCGACGAGGACACCTTCTCGGCGACCCTCGCCGCGGTGCTCGCGGAGGTGCGCTCGACCGGGCGGCGGGTCGAGGACACGACGATCGTGCCGTCCGACCTCGCGTTGCCCCACCCCGGAGCCACCCTCGCCGAAGTGCAGGCGCTCTTGGCGGACGACGCCGAGAGCGCGATCGATCGTCGCTAGACAGGAGCGGACCATGGCGACGCGTACACGCTTTCCCGCCGACCGGGGCCTCACGACCCGGATGCTCACGACGGTGTTCCTCCTCGGCCTGCTCTACGCCGTGTTCGTCGCGGTGCTCGTCGCGGTCCATGTCCAGATCGGGCTGATCCTCGTCCTCGCGCTCGGGATCTTGTTCGTCCAGTACTTCTTCTCGGACAAGATCGCCCTGTACTCGATGGGTGGGAAGCTCGTCACCCGGCAGCAGCAACCCGTCCTCTACGGGGTGGTCGACAGGCTCGTCGCGCTCGCCGACATGCCCCACCCGCAGGTCGCCGTCGCGGCCAGCGACATCCCCAACGCCTTCGCCACGGGGCGCGACCAGAAGCACGCCGTCGTCTGCGTCACGACCGGCCTCCTGCGCAGGCTCGACGAGCCCGAGCTCGAGGCGGTGCTCGCGCACGAGCTCTCCCACGTCGCCCACCGGGACGTGGCCGTGATGACCATCGCGAGCTTCCTCGGGATCTTGGCGGGCCTCATGACGCGGGTCTTCTACTTCGCCGGGCTGTTCGGCGAGATGGGCGGTGGCGGTCGGAGCCGGGGCGGAGGCAACAACAACGGAGGTGGCCAGCTCGTCTTGATCGAGCTCGGCATGGTCCTCGTCTCGGCGGTCATCTACGCGATCAGCTTCGTGCTGATCCGCACGCTGTCCCGCTACCGGGAGCTCGCGGCAGACCGCTCGGGTGCGATCCTCATCGGCCAGCCTGCGCTCCTCGCCCAAGCCCTCGTCAAGGTGAGCGGGGCGATATCGAAGATCCCGACGCGCGACCTTCGCTCGGCCGAGCACTTCAACGCGTTCTACTTCGCACCTGCCATCGCTCCGGGTGCCAGCCTCTCGTCGCTGTTCGCCACGCACCCGAGCCTCGAGAAGCGCCTCGACCAGCTGGCCAAGCTCGATGCAGAGATGCGCCAGGGCGCCGCGTGAGCACCTCCGCCGGAGCTCGACCAGCTGCTCGGCCCGGAGCATAGGGATCTCCGGGCCGTGGGCTTTCTCGACGCCCTGCTCGGGCGGACCAAGCCGGTCCAGGCGAACCTCGACCGACTGTTCGGTCTGCCTGGCGCGCAGATCACCCTCGAGGCCAGTGAAGGGCTCGTGCCGACGCGCGAGGCTGGTGTCTGCTTCAAACCCTCGGCTGGCCAGGCGTTCGACGCGACGGAGCGCGAGATCAGCGCGATGCTTGCCGACGGGGAGGGTGCCTCGGCCGTCACTGCGAAGCTCAGCGAGGAGGCCGACGAGTTCGGTTACCGGTGGGTAGTCCTCCGGGCGGCAGACTTCGACACGCTCGTCACGCAGGTGCACTTCGTCAACTCGACACTCCAGGATCACGGCTTCGGACCGCAGCTGCTCTGCTCGGTGTTCGGCTTCGTCGCGGCGTCGCCGCCCGGATCCTCGACGCCTGGCGGTCCCGCGTCGACCTACCTCGTCTACCTCTACAAGCGGGGGTCCTTCTACCCCTTCGTGCCGACCGGCAGCGAACGGCGGGACAACGAGACGGAGCTGAGGTTGAAAGTCGTGCTCGGCCAGGACCTCACGATCGAGGCCGACCTCGACCGGTGGTTTCCCTTGTGGCGACTGCCGGTCCACTGACGCCGCGCGCGGTGGCCGGGACGTCACGACCATCGAGCTCCCGATGGAGCCGGGACCGGCCACGCTGGCGCGGGGGGCGGATGTCTTCGAGAGGTGAGTCGCCCGCGAACGGGTCCCAGGCGGCCGGAGCGCGCGTGAGGTAGTCGACGAGCACGGCGACGACGCGGTCGACGTCGAGGCTGCTCTCCGAGCTACCCGCGGGCGACAGGACGGGCTCGAGGGCACCTGGAGGGTCAGCTGTCCACGCCGTCGACGATCCCTCCAGCTCTGTCAGAAGCCGTGCCACCACCTCGAGATCGCGGCGCAACGGCAGCTTCCTCGTCTGGACGCGCACCCACGTCTCGTAGCGGTCGTAGTAGCGGTACCGCCGACCGTGCACCACGAGGACGCGCGGTGCAGCGGTCACCGCGTGGATCGCAGCCGGGTGCAGCGGCCCGGAGGTCGCCCTGCAGAAGCGGCTTGCCGGAGCGTCGGTCACGGACGGTTCGACCGAGACGACCGCGAGACCGACGTCCGGCAGCTCGCGGACCGTCGCGTCACCGCGAGCGAAGGCAGACCTGCTCCGCTCGAGCGCGATGCGCTCCTCGGCGCCGATCTCGGCGTAGCGCTGCGGCCACTCGAGCAGCTCGGGCACGATCGCGAGCAGCGCCGGATAGCAGGCGCGCGACCAGGCATCACCGGTCGGAGCCTCGTCACTGACGTGCCCCGGGACCGGCGCGACCGCGAGCGGCGAGCGCTCCGGGTCGCCGAGCACTGCGAGGGCGAAGGCGAGCTGGGCCGCCTCGTCGTCGTCGACGACGGCGAAGTCCCCCACCCGCGCGATCTCGACCAGGGTGCGCTCGTGGCGACGGGCGTGGTCGGGGTCGACGAGGGCGTAGAGCGATACCAGGCCATCCTGGTCGACGTGGTCGTTGGTCACCGCGAGGGCGTCGGCAGCCCAGCATGTCGACGACGAGAGATAGGCGAAGGCGATCTCGGCGGACAGGTCACGAGCCAGCGCGCGCGGCGTCCGGCTGAGCGGCCAGTGGCTCAACGACAGCACGGTCGCCGGACCCGCCGCACCGTCGACGACGACGTGCGGAACGTCGACGAGATCGCCGCAGGGGACGAAGGGCAGCGGAGCCGGGGATCCAGCGGGCGTCACCGGCACGTGATCGGCGCGGCGACCACGCGCACCCACTCGGGCAGCCACACGGTCCCGCTCAGGACCCTGCCGCCGGCACGCGGCGTCGCCGGCCCTTGTGGTCGAGCGCGTGGATGAGCACGTTCTCGTAGTGGACGAGCCCGACGACGCTGAGCGCGGCGTCTGCGCCGGCTGCGATCGCAACGCGCTCGGGGACCACGCCCCAGATCGCCTCGCCTTCGGCTTCCCAGCCCTCGATCGTCTCCTCGAGATCCCGCGTCCCCGTCCGAGCTGCACAGACGACGATGCCTCGGCGAGTCCCGGGCGCGAGCATCTCGAGGGTCGCCCGCACCCGGCTCGGCTCCGGTCCTCCCACCCGCGTCGGGATGACGACGGAGTCCGCGCGCTCGAGAATGGCACGCACGGTCCTTTCGTCCCCGGGCGGCGAGTCCACCACCACGATCTGCTCCCTGCCGGCGTCCATCGACCGGGTCACCAGGCGAGCCGTCGGCGCCTCGAGGAGCCGGACACCGGTGACCGGCGCGCGCTCAAGCCATTCGGCGCTCGAGGCCTGCGGGTCGGCGTCGACGAGGAGAACCGGTCCCCGCCCGGACCGCACGACCGCTCCCGCCAGGTACACAGCCGAGGTGGTCTTGCCGACACCACCTTTCACGTTCGTGACTGCGACGACCGTGCGCATGAGCCTCCCTCCACGATCTCCGTCGACCCATCATCGCGGCGAAACGCGTCCCCTGGCGAGGGCACGCACATCTCGGATGGCCTCCGGCGCCGACGTGGGTCCCCCGGCGCTCAACCGACGAGTTCGACGGAGACGTCGACGACGACAGGCGCGTGATCCGAGGGCACCTCGCCGGAAGCACCTCGCTTGCGCTCCTCACGGTCGACGTACGCCCCGAGCACCTTCGGGGCGAGCGGGTCGGAGAGCAGCACGAGGTCGATCCGCATGCCCTCGCCCTTGTGGAATGCCCCACCTCGGTAGTCCCACCACGAGAACGGCCCCGTGGCGTCCTGCGCCGACTCACGGACGACGTCGTGCAGCCCCCACTGTTCGACCAGACCCAGCGCCTGGCGCTCCGCGACGCTCACGTGGGTCGCTCCGGCGAAGCTCGAGGGATCCCAGACGTCACGGTCGTCCGGCGCGACGTTGAAGTCCCCGCACACCGCGACGCGGTCGCCTGCTGCGCACGTCACGTCGAGCTCATTGCGCAGGCGCTCGAGCCAGACGAGCTTGGCCGCGTAGTGTGGCGACCCAACCGATCGCCCGTTCGGCACGTAGACGCTGAGGACGCGGACCCCGGCGCAGGTCGCCGCCAACAGCCGCGGCTCGCCACCGCCAGGCGGGTCCTCGTCGTAGAACCCGGCACGGACCTCCGTGAGCCCCACCCGCGACACGATCGCGACGCCGTTCCAGCGGCCGCTGCCGACATGGGCACTCTCGTAGCCGAGGGCGTCGAACGCTGCAGAGGGGAAGGCCTCGTCCGTGCACTTGGTCTCCTGCAGGCAGAGCACGTCGGGCTCGTGCGTACGGATCCACGCCTCGACCCGGGCGAGGCGTGCCGTCAGAGAGTTGACGTTCCACGTGACGAGGCGCATCGGCTCCTCAGCGCGGGACGAGGACGAACAGCAGGTCGGCCTCACACGCGGTGGCGCCCTCCACGCTGGCCCGACCGTGCCCGGTTCCGGCACGTACAGACAGGCGACCGAGATCGACCTCGAGCTCGAGGACCTCGCCAGGGACGACCTGCCGGCGAAAGCGCGCCCGCTCGATCCCTCCGAACAGTGGGAGCCGGTCGGCGAAACGCTCGTCCGCCAGGACCGCGGCTGCTCCGAGCTGAGCCAGGGACTCGACCATCAGAACGCCAGGCAGCGTCGGACGGTCAGGAAAGTGCCCGCCGAAGAAGTCCTCGTCGCCCGAGAGGACCCACCGACCGCGCGCCCGCCGGCCAGGCTCCAGCTCGAGGAGGTCCGTGAGGAACAGGAACGGGCTGCGATGCGGAATAAGCTCGGCAGGCTGCGGCAGGTTCGTCGAGACCACCGACGAGCCCCGGAAATCCCGAGCCGCGTACGAGCCGCGTCCGTCCGGCACTCCCTTCACCTGCCGCTTCGTCGGGGCCCGGGTACACGCGCCGGCGTGGAGGTCAGCGCCTGAGCCGGAGCAGTCGACGATGCAGCACTCGCCCGCGCCGTCCTGGTCGGCGCGCCGTTCGACCCAGCGCCGTTCGACCCAGCGACGTTCGACCCCGGGCCTTTCGAAGCAGAGCCCTTCGACCCGGCCGTCGCCGCGGCGGACCTGGCGGGCGCGGACTTGGTCGGAGCAGGCTTGGCTGCCGAGGCTTCGGACGCCGGAGACTTCTTGGCCGGCGCGCGCCGCGACGGCGTGGACGTTGCGATGGACTCGGTGGCCGCGGACTTGGCCGGAGCGGCCGCGACGGCCTTGCTGGCCGGGGACTTGGCGGCCGGGGACTTGGCGGCACCGGCTCTGGCGGACGTGGACTTGGTGGCCGCGGCTCTGGCCGACGTCGTCTTGGTGGCCGGGGACTTGCTGGCCGGGGACTTGGCGGACGTGGTCTTCGTGGCCGCGGCTCTGGCGGACGTGGTCTTCGTGGCCGCGGCTCTGGCGGACGTGGTCTTCGTGGCCGCGGCTCTGGCCGACGTCGTCTTGGTGGCCGGGGACTTGGTGGGCGGGGACTTGGTGGCCGGGGACTTGGTGGCCGGGGACTTGGTGGCACCGGCTCTGGCGGACGTGGACTTGGTGGCCGGCGACTTGGTGGCACCGGACGTCGAGGACGCAGGCTCGGTGCGAGCAGGCGCGACTGGCGTCGCCTGACTCATCGGGGACTCGGACGCACGGGTGCCCGTCGGCGCTCGCCGTGTCCGCGGGGGCTGTTGCGGCTCGACGTGGTCGGCCCCGCGGCCGCTACCGGACCGCCGAGCCATCCGGACCTCGGCCGCGACGGTCTCCTCGCTCGGGCGACCAGACACAACAGCCACCCCAGGCAAGGCCAGCTCCACGCCGCGACGGAACGGATCGAGCGCCGTCACGACGAAGGTGCGCTCCTCGCCACGGCGGAGCGCCTCGCGCGCAGCACGCGGCGCAGGGTCGCCGAGACCCGAGAGGGGGACGTAGCACCGCACGGCTCCATAGCGGACAACCGCGCCGTGCGAGGTGAAGCTCTCGACCAGACCCTCGATCTCATCGCCGAGCGGGTGCTCGGCGATGAAGGAGATGAATGTCATGGGATCGTTCACAGCCTGCGGTGACGGCCCGTTGGAGCCACCGCGCACGCGGTGGTCGCGCCGCGACTCGGCGGACACCAGCGGGCGCTCGGTTGCCGGATCTCGTACCGCCTCCTTGGTCGCCTGGGCGATCGCCTTCACGACGCGCACCTTCGCCCGGCTCGCATCCCGTACCGCCACGCGGCTACGCGGTCCCCGGACGGGAGTGCGCGGGACGAAGATCCACCCGACACCGGGAACGGGCGTCGCGCCGAGCAGCCGCCCGCGTTCGAACAGCCACTCGTGCTCGCCGTGGAACTCTTGGAACGAGTCGTTCGACAGCACGATGCCGTCGACGCGTTCGGCGATGCGTAGCAAGAACGCGTCGCCGCGCCCGATCGCCCCGGCCGGCGGGTAGACGTACTCGCCTCGCAGAGCGGCCTGCTCGAAACGCTCCAGCTCGCTCGGATCGACGCGGTGCGCGAATGTCGCGTCGACCACGACGGTCACGACGGCATCGGGTAGCTCCTTGCGGAGCTCTGCGACGGCATCCTCGAGCTGAGCGAGGCTCGGCGTCGACCGTCCCTCTGTCGCGATGTTGGACCCGTCGACGACAACGTGCTCAGCGGCCATGACCCCGCTAGTCAAGCACTACTCGCGGTCGTCGCGGTGCATCCGCGCCAGGAGCCGCCGATCGGGGTCCGCCAGCCGACGCGCGCCAGCGCAGCGCGCTAGGCACCGGCAGGAACGATCCCGACCGCTCGGTCGAGCAGAGTCTCCAGCTCGAGCTCGTGGACCGCGTGCGACCCCGTCGCAGGGCTCCCAGCCTCTGCCCGGCTCACGTGGCGCAGCTGGTAGCGGTCGGGGAACAGGCGCCTCAGCTGACCACCGGCAAAGGTCCAGGCTCCCATGTTCTGCGGCTCGTCCTGGAGCCAGACCAGCTCTGTCGCGTTCGGGTACCGGTCGAGCACGTCGACGAGAGGCCCGTCAGGCCACGGGTAGAGCTGCTCGACCCGGACGACTGCCGGTGCCGGGAGGCCGGCGGCGACCACGGCGTCGCTGCGCGCGAGGGCATCGAACGCGACCTTGCCACTGCAGCACACGACACGCCGCACCGCCGCGTTGTCGAGCGAGCCCGGGCGCCGCGGGTCGTCGAGAACCTCGTGCCAGGTCCCCGAGACGAGCTCGTCGCGCGTCGAGCGCGCATGGCGGGCCCGGAGGAGCGACTTCGGTGTAAGGACGACGAGTGGCCGACGGACGCTGCGGCGCGCCTGAGCCCGGAGGAGATGGAAGTACTGCGCAGCAGACGTCGGCTGCGCGACCGTGATGTTGCCCTCGGCAGCGAGGCTGAGGAAGCGCTCGGGACGCGCAGAGGAGTGCTCCGCGCCCTGCCCTTCGTAGCCGTGCGGGAGGAGCAGGACGAGCCCCGAGCTCTGCCCCCACTTCTCCTCCGCAGCAACGAGGAAGTTGTCGACGATGATCTGCGCCCCGTTCGCGAAGTCGCCGAACTGCGCCTCCCAGGCCACGAGCGCGCTGCGCGCCTCGACCGAGTAGCCGTACTCGAAGCCGAGCGCTGCGTACTCCGACAGCAGCGAGTCGTAGACGAGGAACCGCCCTCGCCCGTTCGACGAGGGGTCACCGGCACCGTTGCCGGACGAGAACGCCGCCAGCGGCGTGTGCTCGGCTCCCGTCTCGTAGTCGACGAGCACCGAGTGACGGTGCGAGAACGTCCCGCGTCGCGTGTCCTGACCGGTCAGACGCACGTCCGTGCCTTCGAGGAGCAGCGAGCCGAAGGCGAGGGCCTCCCCGAGGGCCCAGTCGACCTCGCCCGACGCGTAGAGCTCGGCACGTTGCGCGAGCTGCCTGGCGAGCTTGGGGTGGAGCGTGAAGCCCTCCGGGGCGCCGTGGAGCTCCTTTGCGATCGCGTCGAGGGTCGCAGCGTCGACGCCGGTCGCCATGGCCAGCCGGGGTGCCTCGGGTAGCCGGCGTTCGGGAAGGTGGTCGACCTGGGGAGGTGCCGTCGATCGTGTCTCGTCGAGGGCCTCCTGGAGCAGGGCCGAGAAATCGGCCAGCGCCTTCTCCGCCTCCTCGACGGTGATGTCGCCCCGCTTGACGAGAGCCTCGGTGTAGAGCTTGCGGACCGAGCGGTGCCGCTCGATCTCCTTGTACATGAGCGGCTGGGTGTAGCTCGGGTCGTCTCCCTCGTTGTGGCCGTGGAGCCGGTAGCAGACGAGGTCCACGACGACGTCCTTGTGGAACTCCTGGCGGAACGCGAAGGCGAGTCGAGCGACACGGACGCACGCCTCGGGGTCGTCGCCGTTGACGTGGAAGATCGGTGCTTGCACCATCTTCGCGACGTCGGTCGCGTACACAGACGAACGGGCCTCCGTGGGCGGCGTCGTGAACCCGAGCTGGTTGTTGATCACGAGATGCATCGTGCCACCGGTGCGATAGCCACGGAGCTGGGACAAGTTGAGCGACTCGGCGACCACACCCTGACCAGCGAACGCCGCATCTCCGTGCACGAGCACAGCGAGCACGGGGAAGGTCTCCGGGTCCCGTTCCCGGTCCTGCTTGGCACGGGCCATTCCCTCGACGACGGGGTCGACCGCCTCGAGATGGGACGGGTTCGACGCAAGCGTCACGGGGATGGTGACGCCATCCCTGCCGACGAACTTGCCGACTGCCCCCTTGTGGTACTTCACGTCCCCCGAGCCCTGGACGGTCTCGGGGTCGAGGTTGCCCTCGAACTCGGCGAAGATCTCGCCGTAGGACTTGCCCACGATGTTCGCGAGCACGTTGAGCCGGCCACGATGCGCCATGCCGAGGACCGCCTCGGACATCCGGGCGCGCGCCGCCTCCTCGAGCACGGCGTCGAGGAAGGGGATGGTCGACTCCGCGCCCTCGAGGCCGAACCGCTTCTGGCCAACGAAGCGGGAGTGCAGGAAGCGCTCGAAGGCCTCCGCAGCGTTCAGCCGGCCGAGGATGTGCCGCTGCTCCGCCGGGGTGAGCGTCGTGTCGACGCCTTCCACGTGACGCTGGATCCACTGCTTCTCGGCGGGCTCTTGGATGTGCATGTACTCGACGCCGACCGTCCGGCAGTAGGCGCTGCGCAGGATCTCGAGGATCGACCCGAGCGGCAGCACGTCGCTGCCGGCAAGACCACCGGTGTAGAAGCGGCGGTCCAGGTCCCACACAGACAACCCGTAGCTCACCGGGTCGAGGTCGCCACGCAGCGGCGGCGGCTCGGTCGCGAGCGGGTCGAGCTGGGCAATGAGGTGACCGCGCACGCGGTACATGTTCACGAGGGCCTGGACCTGGACCTGCTTTTCGACAAGGGCGCGCTCCCTCTCGCCCGGAGCGAGCGAGCTCCGGTCTACCTGCCAGCGCGCCGGGTGGTGCGGCACGCCGAGCGAGGCGAAGACCTCCTCGTAGAACTCGTGCCCACCGACGAGGAGCTCGTGCACCCGGGCGAGGAACAGCCCCGACTCGGCTCCCTGGATGATGCGGTGGTCATAGGTGGACGTCAAGGTGACGACCTTGCCCACGCCGAGCGCGGCGAGCGTCTCGGGGTCGGCCGCCTGGTACTCGACGGGGAAGTCGAGGGCCCCCACGCCGACGATCGCTCCCTGGCCCGCCATCAGCCGGGGCACCGACTGCGTGGTGCCGAGCGTGCCCGGGTTCGTCAAGGTGACGGTCACCCCCGCGAAGTCGTCGACGTCGAGCTTCGACGCGCGGGCCTTGCGGACGAGGTCCTCGTAGGCGTGCAAAAAGCCCGCGAAATCGAGGGTATCGGCATCGCGCACGCAGGGCACGAGCAGGGTCCTCCGACCCCCCGGACGCTCGAGGTCGATCGCGATCCCGAGCCCGACGTGCTCGTGGCGGACCATACCGGCAGTCCCGGTGCCGTCGGCGTCCTCGACGAAGCTGGCGTTGAGCGCAGGCACGTCGTGCAACGCCCGGACGACTGCCCAACCGATGAGGTGGGTGAAGCTGACTTTGCCACCGGAGGTGCGCGCCAGGTGCTCGTTGACGACCTTGCGGTTGACTTCGAGGAGCTTCGCGGGGACGGGGTGGACGCTCGTGGCCGTCGGCACGGCGAGGCTACGGACCATGTTCTCGACGATGCGCGCCGACGACCCCCGCAACAGCGTCGCCGGTACGTCGGTCGAGGGGGCAGCGGCCGTCGACGCATCTGGCGGCACGGATGCCGTGTCGGCCTGCGGTCGGGCGTCGGGCAGCGCGGCGACGATGCTCGAGCGCAACGGCGGTCTCAATCGCTCCGATACCGGAGCCAGCAGGCTCGGGTAGTCGGCGAAGAACTCGCGCCAGCTGTCGCTCACCGACGACGGGTCGGTGCGGAACTCCTGGTACTTCTCCTCGACCAACCACGCGTTGAGGCCAAGTGCGCCGGCTGCAGGTGACGCGCCGGAGCCCGAGGAAACAGTCGGTTGCTCGTCGTCCACGCCACGGATCCTACCTGGCGCCTTCCGGGGGCGTACGTAGGGCAGCCAACCGGGAGCAGGCAGTTAGGCTTCCCGTCGAAAGGGGTGATGCGCTGTGCGGGTGCTCGTGAGCGGGGCTCGTGGCTACATCGGTTCGGCGCTGTGCGCCCGGCTCGTGTCGGCGGGCCACGACGTCCACCGACTCGTCCGGCGAGAGCAAGGCCGCGGCGACGCGCTGCTCGACCTACCAGGCCGGCGTATCGACACGACAGGCCTCGGGCCGGACGGGCTGGCAGGCATCGACGTCGTGTTCCACCTCGCCGGCGAGCCGATCACGCCATGGCGCTGGAGCGCAGCCAAGCGGGAGCGGATCCGCTCGAGCCGCGTCGTGACGACAGACGTCGTCGCCCGGGCCCTCGCGGCGCTCGGACCGGCTGCACCAACTCTCGTCGCGATGTCCGCCGTCGGCTACTACGGCGACCGGGGAGACGACGTGCTCGACGAGACGAGCCCTCCCGGCACCGGGACTCTGGCTCAGGTCTGCCAAGCGTGGGAGGCTGCCACTGCCCCCGCGCGCGACGCCGGGGTGCGCGTCGTCAACGTGCGGACCGGTGTCGTGCTCGGACCGGGCGGCGGGGCGCTCGGCTTGCAGCTGCCGCTCTTCCGGCTCGGCCTCGGCGGGCCGCTCGGGTCCGGGCGCCAGTGGACGAGCTGGATCTCGCTCGAGGACGAGGTCGGTGCGCTGCTCCACGCGGCCGAGACACCGAGCCTGTCCGGACCGTGCAACGCCACGGCCCCCGAGCCGGTCCGCAACAGCGAGTACACCGCTGCCCTTGCCCGCGCGCTGCACCGGCCTGCTCTGCTCCGCGCGCCCGAGCCGCTCCTGACCCTCGTGGCGGGTCGAGAGACGACCGCCGAGTTCCTGTGCGCCAGCCAGCGCGTGCGACCGGCGGCGCTCGAGCAGTCGGGTTACGACTTCGTCCACCCCGACCTCGCAGGAGCGTTCGCGGCAGCCACAGGCGGCGGGGCGGCAGGGCCCGCCGTATGAGCCCGGACCTCGAGTCCGACGTCGTCGTCGTGGGCGCGGGGCCCGCCGGAAGCTCGGCGGCGACGACGCTTGCCCGGGCGGGCCTGGACGTCGTCATGGTCGACCGCGCGCGGTTCCCCCGCGACAAGTGCTGCGGGGACGGCCTGACGGCCGGAGCGCTCCGGAGGCTGGACGTCCTCGGCCTGCGACCGGCGGCAGTCCAGTCGTTCACGCCGGTCGACACCATCGAGGTCCGGTCGCCGCGCGGCACGACAGCCGAGCTACCGCTTGCTCGTCCCGGTGCGTGCCACGTCGCCGTCGCGCGCCGCGTCGACCTCGACGCGGCCCTCGTCGAGCTGGCCCGCGAAGCTGGCGTCACCGTCCTCGACGGCCACGCCCTCGAGCAGATCGTGATCGAGGAGCCTGCCGATCGGGCCTGCATCGCCCGGGTCGCCGGCGACATCACGGTGCGTGCGCGGGCCGTCGTCGCCGCCGACGGCGCCTGGTCGCGTGTCCGGTCCCTGCTCGCGGCGGTCGGGCACGAGGGACGCGCCACCCGCCGGGGCCGCGTCCTTGCCGGCGGGCTCCACGCATTCCGCGCCTACGCGACGCAGGTCACGGGGCCGGGCGCAGAGCGCATGTGGGTCTGGTTCACGCCTCAGCTGCTACCCGGCTACGCCTGGTCGTTCCCGCTGCGCGACGGGACGGCGAACATCGGGATCTGCATGCGCCGGGTCGAGGGCGTCACGGGGCACGACCTCGCCGACGCGTGGCGCGACGAGCTGGCCGGGTCGTTCCTGCGCTCGCTCCTCGGCCCGCGCGCGGCCATCGCCGGCGCGGCGCGCTCCTGGCCGATCCCGACCGGGATCGACCCC
>Ga0078972_1004820_pt1 | contig 35805 bp, 31 predicted proteins | sample YelNatPaOPGAMG01_FD_67568 | JGI IMG/M metagenome (GOLD analysis project Ga0078972, IMG submission 67568) | Hot spring thermophilic microbial communities from Obsidian Pool, Yellowstone National Park, USA - OP-RAMG-01 (SPADES assembly) (version 2) | ecosystem: Environmental > Aquatic > Thermal...
AAGTAAGAATTAATTTAGAGCCAAATGAAGTGATAAATGTTGTTGAAGTTAATTTACAATATCCAGCTAATCTTTTAGAAGTAAAAGATATTAGTTTTGGTAATTCAATTTTAACTCTTATTCCAGAGAAACCAAAAATTAGCACTGTTTCCTGTGAAATTTATGGTTCGTGTGGTTTAATCTCATTTGGCGGGGGTATTATTGGTGGTTATAATGGCAGAATTCCCGGTGATCCCGGTTTAAGTAATTTAATCGCTAAAATTGTTTTTCGTTCTCTTTCAGAAGGGGTGGCTAAAATCAATTTTCAAGATGACTCTCGGGTTTTATTAAATGATGGCTATGGAACATTAGCCAAATTAACCGCTAAAAATTCAACTATCGAGCTTAAAGCTCCATACTTTGAGGAAGATGAATGGAAAAAAGAAAGAGAAAAAGACAAAATTCCGCCCGAGCCATTTACCCCAGAAATTATTGAAATTGATGGAAAATATTATCTTATTTTCTCAACAACTGACAAACAAACTGGTGTTGATTACTACGAAGTTAAGGAAACACGAAAAAGACATGAAACAGGACAGGAAACTACACTAAATTGGAAAAAAGCAGAAAGTCCATATTTATTAGAAGATCAAAGTTTAAAAAGTATCATTAAAGTCAAAGCAGTTGATAAAGCCGGTAATGAAAGAATTGCTGAGTATTTTCCATCCCGGAAATTCTCTTTTTATTGGATAATTATTATTTCTCTTCTTATATTATTCTTGATAATTGTTTGGCTAATGATTAAAAAATTAAAAAATAGAAAATCAAATTAGTTTTGAATTTATGTGGCATACCTTAAATTTAGAACAAGTTTTTCAGGAATTGAAAACAAGCAAAACTGGCCTTTCTTTTCAAGAAGCAGGAAAAAGAATTACTCAATATGGCCAAAATAAATTGCCAGAAGCAAAAAAAATAACCACTTGGGCAATTTTTTTCTCTCAATTTAAAAATCCATTAATTATCATTTTAATTTTTGCTGCTATTGTTTGTTTCATCCTTAAAGATTTAAAGGATTTGACCGTGATTCTTATGGCTATTTTTTTAAATACTCTCATCGGATTTTTTCAGGAAGAAAAATCAGAACAGGCAATTCAGCAATTAAGAAAAAAAATAGAATATAGGGCTAAAGTGATAAGAAATGGCCAGCAGCATTTAATTGCCGCTGAAAATCTTGTGCCAGGCGACATTTTTATTTTAGAGGCTGGTGATATTGTTTTGGCTGACGGCAGAGTTATTGAAAATCATAATTTACAAACAATCGAAGCGGTCTTAACCGGTGAATCAAAACCATCAAGCAAAAAAATTGATTCATTGCCAGAGGAAACTGTTTTGGCTGATAGAGAAAATATGGTTTATCAGGGAACGGTTGTTTCGCGTGGTAGGGGTTTGGCGGTCGTAGTGGCGACTGGCGAAAAAACAGAGTTGGGGAAAATTGCTAATTTGATTAAAGAAACAAAAGAAGAAAAAACACCACTTCAGAAGAAAATGGCTCAATTAGCCAAAATAATTGGCTTGGTCATGATTTTTTTAACTTTGATTATTTTTTTCTTTGGCTTAATTGCTAGTCGGCCATTTTTGGAAATGCTTTTAACCGCTGTAGCTGTAGCCGTAGCCGCTGTGCCAGAAGGATTAGTCATTGCTCTGACTGTTTGCTTAACTATTGGCATGCAAAGAATTTTGAAAAGAAAGGCTTTGGTAAGAAAATTAATTGCTACTGAAACACTTGGTTCAGTGACAGTTATTTGTTCGGATAAAACCGGCACTTTAACTGAGGGAAAAATGAGGGTAGAAGAAATTATCACCTTTGGCAATAATGATTTAGCCATCAAAATTTGTTTACTTTGTAATAATGTAATTATTGAGAATCAAGAAGAAAAAAATAAGAATTTTATTATTGAAGGAGATGAAACAGAAAAAGCCTTGGTTTTGGCTGGCCTAAAAAAGGGGGTTGATTGGCAAAAAATTCATCAAGCATACCCTCGTTTAGATGAAATTCCTTTTGATTCAGAAAAAATGTGGATGGCAACACTTCACTCTTCGGAAAAATCAAAAATAATTTTTGTTAAAGGAGCGCCGGAAAGAACAATAAAAATGAGTAAATATATTAGGGTAGGGGAGATTGAAGAGAAATTAGATGAAAAAAATTATCAGGAAATAGAAAAAAAATATCTTGAAATGATTCAAAATGGTTTAAGGGTTTTGGCTCTGGCTTACAAACTAACCGATAAACAAAAACTACTAACTTCTGATATTAATGATTTAGTTTTTGTTGGTTTAGTTGGTTTAAAAGATCCTTTAAGAGCCGAAGCCAAAGAAACAATTTATGAGTGTAAAATGGCTGGCATTAGACCAATGCTTTTAACTGGTGATCATAAAACTACCGCCAAAATGATTGCCAAAGAAATTAATTTAGAAAACAAAGAAATTTTAGAAGGAAATGAAATTGAAAAAATGGATGATGAGAAACTATCTAAAGAAATGAAAAAAGTTAATGTTTTTACTCGCGTTGAACCAAAACATAAAATTAGAATTGTTAATCTTTTGCAAAAAAATGGCGAGGTAGTGGCCATGACTGGTGATGGAGTTAATGATGCGCCAGCCATTAAATCAGCTGATATTGGCATTGCTTTAGGTTCTGGTTCTGATGTGACTAAAGAAACAGCGGATATGGTTTTACTTGATAACAATTTTAAAACGATTGTTGAAGCAATAAAAGAGGGTCGGGGAATTTTTGATAATATCAAAAAAATTGTTCTTTATTTATTGGCTTCAAGTTTTACTGAAATAATTTTAGTCAGTGGCAGTTTGTTTTTTGGTTTGCCCCTCCCAGTTTTGCCAGCCCAAATTTTATGGGTGAATATCATTGAAGACGCCTTGCCAGCAATGAGTCTTGCTTATGAGAAAACATCAAAAGAGGTGATGAAAGAAAAACCACAAAGTTTAAAGGTCCCAATTTTAGATAAACAAATGAAGTTTTTGATTTTTGTCATCGGTATTATTACTGATTTAATACTTTTCGCTTTATTTATCTATCTTTGGCAAAAAAGCAAAAATATTGCTTATACCAGAACAATGGTTTTTGTTGGTTTAGGTATGGCTACTCTTTTTTATATTTTTGCTTGTAAAAATTTAAAGAAAAGTATTTTCCAGTATCATCCTTTTGATAATAAATTTTTAAATTTAAGTGTTGTTCTTGGTTTTTTGATGTTTTTAGCGTCTCTTTATTTGCCATTTTTTCAGAATCTTCTTAAAACCGTTCCTTTAAATTTCAAGGACTGGTTAATTTTAATTGGGTTAGGGGCTATTAACCTGTTATTAATTGAATTTGGTAAATGGCTATTTAGGCCAAAAATCTCTAATTCATAAAAAATTTTTATGATTTTTTTATACATCATTCTTATTTTGATTGGTTGCATTGTTTTGGTGAAATCAGCAGATTTGGTGATTAAAAATTTAACTAAAATTGCCGCTGTTCTTCATTGGAGCGAATTTGTTGTTTCTTTTGTTATTGTTGCTGTTGCCACCAGTTTACCGGAAATTGCTGTTGGTCTTGTTTCGGCGGTTAATCAAATTCCGAGTCTTTCATTAGGTAATGTTATTGGTGCTAATATCATCAACTTAACGCTGATTTTGGGTTTAGTAGCTATTATTAGCAATGGTTTATCTCTTAAAACAAAGGGGCTGGAAGTAAATGTTATTTTTGCTATCATTCTTTCTTTTTTGCCAATGCTTTTTGCTCTTGATGGAGTTTTGTCTCGTCTTGATGGATTAATTATTTTGATTTGTTTTATTCTTTACCTTGTTTTGATGTTTAAAATAAAAGAGGAATTTAAAAAAGAGTTTAGCAATCATCCTAAACGTGAATTTTTAAAATTTGTTTTTCAACTTGTTTTAGGACTGATTCTTTTGGTTCTTTCTGCTCAATTGATAACCAATTTAGTAAAAATTTTGGCTGCTGGCTTTAATTTGTCTCCAATTTTTATTGGCTTGTTAATTGTTTCTTTAGGAACAACCTTGCCGGAATTAACTTTTGGTGTTCGAGCGGCTATTAAAAAGCATCAAGAAATGTCATTGGGCTCATCATTAGGAACAATTATCACCAATTCTTGTTTAGCCCTTGGTTTAGCCGCCGTCATTTATCCTATTCAAATTATCAATTTAAACAATTTTTTAATGATGTTTGGTTTTTTAATTTTAGCCAGTTTAATTTTTGCAATTTTTATTTATTCAAAAAAACAACTCTCTTTAAAAGAGGGGATTGCTCTAGTTATTTTTTATATTGTTTTTGTTATTTTCCAAATTTTCAGTAACCGACCATAAAATTCTGTAATAACTTCTGAATTTTGAACAAAATCGTGCCAAATTTAAAAAAATGACTTATAACCCTTTATTAATGCGAGTTTTATCGCCCTTGAGAAAGGGGACTGTCCCCTTAAAAAATTAAAAAAACAAATCACAAAATTAAAATTCTTCTTCTGTAAAAAAACCTCTTCCAAATTAGCGCATATGCGATAAAATTAAGAGATTTTAGAATAAAAAATAAAAAAAAGACCGCTGTTTGTGCACTAGATATTGTGCATTATATTCAGCGGTCTAAGTGATTCTCAATCCCTTGCGCCCACGCCCCGAAGTTGCGGAGCGATGGCGGAAGACGAGGTCAGCAAAAGATGGTCGCAGGGTGGCAGCCACCCCAACCAGCCACCAAGGATCCTTGCCGCTTCTTTTGATAGCATTAATCACTGCCAATAAGCATGCTGATGGAATGTTAGAATTAATAACCATCGCATAGAAGGCGGAAACAAGAGTATTACTTCTGATAAGAAGTGGCAGAAGAATTCTTCGGAAAATACGTTCAGCATCGTCGCTTGGCGGTTGAGAGCGTCGGGAGCGATAGCGATAGAGTAGTCCTAACGCTTGAATGATGATTGGGTCGCGGGGATGTTCCTTGATGAGCTGGCAAAAAAGATGTTGGATTTCAGAAGAAGTGGTGTTGGAATCAAGAACTCTGTTGCGAAAAGTTTTTAACCTTTCGGTCATTTAGCACCTCCTTTTTGTTTTTATTATAAAGAGTGCGAAAATTGTCAAACCTAATTTTTTTATTCTAATTTTAAACCAATAATTTCTGGATAACCATTAAGAAAGTCCTTTGCTATCATTTTTCTTTTTCCTTCTAATTGAACTTCTTCTAAAATTAAAGCATCCTTTTTACAGGCAATGGCTGGTTCCCTTTTTTCTGTTAAAAAAACAATCCCTGGTTCTTTTTGATGATTAATTTTTAAAACTTTGGCCTTGATAATTTTTAACATTTTTTGATTTTGAGTTTGGGGTTTGGTGCTTGGGATTTGGGATTTTATGTAAGTGTATGTTCCTGGCCAGGGAGTAAATGCTCTAATCATTCTTTCAATTTCTTCGGCTGATTTTTGCCAATTTATTTTTCCATCTTCTTTCTTAATAATTTTTGTATAAGTTGCCTTTGAATCATCTTGGGGGATTGGCTTTATTTCACCTTTTATCCATTTTGGTAAAGTTTCAATTAACAATTTCGCCCCCAATTCCGCCAATTCCTCAGTGAGCTCTGGATAAGTTATTTTTGAATTTTGAATTTGAGATTTGTTTCGGATTTCGGATTTAGGATTTAGGATTTCCAATTCTCGCCAGGCGAGAATTGGCCCATGATCTATTTTTTCATCCATCAAAATAATTGTTACTCCAGTTTTTTCATCTCCATTTAAAATAGCAGTTTGAATCGGTGATGGTCCGCGATATTTTGGGAGTAAAGATGGGTGAACATTTAAACAACCATATTTTGGAATTTTTAGAATTTCTTTGGGAATAATTTGGCCGTACGCCGCCAGCACAATTAAATCTGGGTTGGCAATTGGCAATTGGAAATTCGAAATTGACAAAACTTCTGGTTGCAATATTTGAATATTATATTTTATAGCCAGAAGTTTTGTTGCTGATGGCGTGATGATTTTTTTTCTACCAATTGGCTTATCTGGCGCTGTCACCACTGCCATTGGTTTATAACCACTTTCAATCATTTTTTCTAATATAATTGCCGCAAATTCTGGTGTACCCAAGAATACAATTCGTAAATTTTTATTCGTAACCATCATTTTTGTTTTTTCTAAAAAGTAATTTTTATTTGAATTTTAATCATTAGGATTTGTTTAGGATTTCGGATTTAGTGTGGGGGGTCTATCTTATATTCTATTATACCATACCTGTGGATATCTTGTCTTAAAATTTTTGGTATAATAAAATAATTAAAAGAAACCATTTTTGGCCTGTTGAAATTAAAGTAAACAGGCAAGTCTTTTTATTGTTTTATAATTTAATTTATTAAAACTTATGGAGTATTTGACTGAAAGTGGTTTAAAAAAAATTAAAGAAAAATTAAAATATTTAAAAAATATTAAAAGACCAGAAATTGCTGAAAAATTAGCCATCGCTCGTGAATTTGGTGATTTAGCTGAAAACGCCGAGTATACTTCTCTTAAAGAAGAGCAGGGTTTAATGGAAGCAGAGATTAGACGTTTAGAAAACATTTTAAAAAGTGCCGTGGTTATTAAAGATAAGACGAAAAAAGGAATTGTTCAAATTTCTTCTCGAGTTATAATTGAAATCGATAAAAAAAGAAAAGAATATGTATTAGTTGGTCCAGAAGAGGTTAATCCAGCCGAAGGGAAAATTTCTATCCATTCACCACTTGGTAAAGCCCTTTTAAACAAAAAAGTTGGTCAATCAGGCGTTCTCCAGACACCGAGTGGCAAAAAAACTTTTAAAATTATTGCCGTCTTTTAGGAAGAATAATTGATTTGGCTCTATTTTATATTTTTATTTTTTTGCTATTATATAACATATGCTATCTGATTTAGAAAAAATAAGAATAAAGAAACTTAAAAAACTTCAAAAAGAAAAGATTAATCCTTACCCAGCCAAGGTCTGGCGAACACATACTTGCCAAGCGGTTAAAGATAATTTTGAAAATTTAGAAAAAGAGAATCAAGAAGTAATCATTTGCGGCAGGCTCAAAGCAATTCGTTCTCACGGTAAATCGGCCTTTGCCAACCTAGCAGATGAAAGTGGCGAAATTCAAATTTATTTTAAAGAAGATTTGCTTGGTAAAAATAATTACAAAATTTTTTCTCAACTTATTGATCTCGGTGATTTTATTGAAGCAAGAGGAAAGTTAATGAAAACAAAGACCGGCGAAAAGACCGTTGTCCTTAATAATTTTAGAATAATTTCAAAATCTCTTTTACCCCTGCCAGAAAAATGGCATGGTTTAGAAGATGTTGAAATTAGATTTCGGAAACGCTATTTAGATTTAATTGCTAATAAGGAAGTTAAAGAAATTTTTAATAAAAGATCTCAGATTATTAAAACGATTAGAGATTTTTTTGTTGAAGAAAATTTTATTGAAGTTGAAACACCAACCCTTCAAACAATATCTGGTGGTGCCAACGCTAAACCTTTTATCACCCATCATGATGCTTTAGGAATTAATCTTTATCTTTCAATTGCACCAGAACTTTACCTCAAAAGATTAATCATTGGTGGTTTTGAAAAAGTTTTTGAGATTGCTAAATGTTTTCGCAATGAAGGAATTGATTGGTCGCACAATCCAGAGTTTATTCAAGTTGAATTTTACCAGGCCTATGCTGATTATCATGATTTAATGAAATTGACAGAGAAATTTTTTACTTATCTTTTTGAAAAATTAAGAATTCCCCGAAAAATAAAATTTAGAAATGAAGAAATAGACTTCACCCCGCCTTATCCAAGAAAAAAATTTATTGAAGCAATTAAAGAAGCAACTGGTTTAGACCTTGAAAAGATAAAGACAAAAGAAAGGATTTTTGAAGAAGCAAAAGAATTGGGCTTAGAAGTAAAGAAAAATTGGTCTTGGGCTAAAATTGTTGATGAAATTTTTAAAGAAAAGGTAAGGTCAAAAATAAAAGACCCAATTTTTATTACCAATCATCCAGTTGAACTTTCACCCTTAGCCAAAAAAACACCAGATGATTCACGTTATGTTGAAAGATTCCAACTTTTAGCCGGTGGTTTAGAAATCTGTAATGGTTATTCTGAATTAAACGATCCATTAGATCAAGAAAAAAGGTTTAAAGAACAATTAAAATTAAGAAAAGCCGGCGAAGAAGAAGCACAAATGTATGATCAAGATTTTATTGAAGCAATGAAATATGGTATGCCGCCAACTGCCGGCGAGGGGATTGGTATTGATCGATTAGTAATGATTCTAACCGGTGCCAAAAACATCCGGGAGGTTATTTTATTTCCAACCCTAAAACCAAAAAATAAAGAATAATTATCCCCGTCCAATATTCTTAAAAATATTGAAATACCATAAAATTATGATTGATTTAAATATTTTACGCAAAAATCCGGAAATTATTAAGAAATCTCTACAAGAAAGGGGGGTGAAGTTTGATTTAGACGGATTAATTAAATTAGACGAGCAAAGACGAGATTATATTACAAAAATTGAGAATTTACGTCATCAGCAAAAACAGGAAAAAAATCAGGTTAAAGCCAAAGCCATTAAAGAAGAAATTAAAAAAATAGAAGAAAAATTGACAGAAATGGAAAAAGATTTCCGGACTTTGTTGTACAAAATTCCTAATATTCCTTATCCTGATGTGCCGCTAAACCAGAACAAAGAAATAAGGAATTGGAGACCGGCCGGCACTAATAAGGCGTTGCTAGACAAAGAAAAAGTAAAAGAATATTTAGAAATTGCTGGCGAGATGATTGACACCGAGCGGGGAGCAAAAGTTGCTGGTTCTCGTTTTTATTATTTAAAAGATAGGGTTGCTCTTCTTGAATTAAAACTCATCAATTTCGCAATTAATTTTTTAACCAATAAAAAAAATATTGAAAAAATTATTAAAGATAAGCGATTGGCTATTAGTTCTAAACCTTTTTTGCCGGTAATTCCGCCCTTGATGCTTAAATCAGAAATCATGAAGGGTATGGGTTATTTAGACCAAGCTCCGGATGAAACATACCACTTAGAAAAAGATAATTTGTATTTAATCGGCACGGCTGAACATGCTTTAATCGCGATGCACGCCAATGAAATTTTACCAGAAAAAGAATTACCTCTTCGTTATGTAGGCTTTCCTTGTTCTTCTTTTCGCCGTGAGGCTGGTTCTTATGGCAAAGATGTGCGTGGAATTTTCCGCGTTCATCAATTTGAAAAAGTAGAAATGGTTTCTTATTGTTCACCAGAAACATCAAAGTTTGAACATGAACTTTTAGTTGGACTAGAAGAAGAAATGATGAAATTACTTAAAATTCCTTATCGTATTGTTCAAATCTGCATCAATGATCTTTCTTATCCTTCAGCAAAAAGTTATGATATCGAGGGCTGGATTCCGTCTCAGGAAAAATATTGTGAACTTGGTTCATCATCAAATTGCACTGATTTTCAAGCAAGGCGATTAGGAATTAGATATAAAAATAAAAGAGGAGAAAATCTTTTTATCCATACTCTCAATGCTACTGCTTTAGCCATGCCAAGAACAATCATTGCCATTATTGAAAATTATCAAAAAAAAGACGGCACTTTTGATTGGCCGAAGATACTAAAATAAAAATCCTAAATACTAATTTCTAAATCCTAAACAACGTCTAAATCTCAATTTTTAAATTCTAAACAGTTTGAAATTTTGGAATTTTGAATTTGGAATTTATTTAGTATTTCGAATTTAGAATTTCGAGTTTAATACTTTATGTTGACTTGGCTTGAGATTTCAAAATCAGCCCTTATTCATAATCTAAGACAATTTCGAAAAATTATTGGATCAAAAATAAAACTAATGGCTGTAGTTAAATCAAATGCTTATGGCCATGGAATGATTGAATGCGCTAAAATTTTTGAGAAAAATGGGGCTGATTATTTAGGAGTGGTTAATTTAGATGAGGCATTGCAGTTAAGAAGAAATAACTTAAAAAAACCAATTTTAGTGTTAACCTTCTGGCCAACTCCCATGAATTATCCCGCCTCAGCAGAACCTCGTTTCAGCAGTGGCGAATTTCAACGAATTACGAATAAAAAAATAGAAGAAGCAATCAAGAAAAATATAGAATTTTGTGCTTATACCGATCAACAACTTGATTTTTTGGCTAAAATAAGCCAAAAAATAGGAAAGAAAGCCAAAATCCATCTTAAAATCGACACCGGTACCTCACGAATTGGAGTTTTGCCTGAAAATAGCCTAAATTTTGCCTTAAAATGCCTTAAATTACCCAACTTAGAGCTTAAAGGTATTTTTACCCACTTCGCCAAATCTGAGGCTTATAATCAAAAATATACGCTTTTACAGACTAGGCGATTAAAAAAAATTGCCCAAGAAATCATCTTAAAAACCGCACCAAATCTATTTTCTCGCGTCTTAAAATTTAATGCGACCGCAGATAAAAATAAGACAATATTACCCATTATTCATGCTGCTTGTACAGCTTCAACTATTATTAATTCAATGACTCATTTTGATTTGGTTCGAATTGGCATTGGTTTATATGGCTTATGGCCATCCCAAGCAACAAAACACTATGGAGCTTCAAGCTCCATAGTTTTAAAATCAGCCTTAACCTGGAAAACAAGAGTCATTCAAGTAAAAGAATTGTCTAAAGGAACACCTATTGGTTATGATTGTACTTATCGTTGTAAAAAAAGAACAAAAATTGCTATCCTACCAGTCGGCTATTGGGATGGGTATGATCGAAAATTATCAAATTGTGGCGAAGTTTTAATTAGGGGTAGGCGAGCGCCAGTTCGCGGTCGGATTTGTATGAATTTAACAATAGTTGAGGTAACAAAAATTCCTGGCGTCAAAGTTGGTGATGAGGTTGTTTTAATTGGCCGACAAAATGACAAAGAAATTACTGCTGAAGAATTGGCAGAAAAAATTGGCACAATTAATTATGAAATAGTGACTAGAATCAATCCTCAATTATCAAGAATTTATAAATAATTTTCAACATGAACAATCAAGTATCAAAAATTAAAATCGGTGTTATTTTTGGTGGTTCATCTTCAGAAAAAGAAGTTTCTTTGGCCGGTGGTCGCCACGTTTATCAACATTTAGATAGAAGTAAATTTATTCCCGTCGCTATTTTTTGGGACTCACAATTAAAATTTTGGCAAATCCCAGAAAGTTTAATTATCCGTAACACTTGTAAAGAAATTGAAGAAAATTTAGAGAGTAAGGGGGCAAAAAGAATTTTTCTTGAACAACTACCAGAAATAATTGATTTGGCTTTTTTAGTCACTCATGGTAAATATGGTGATGATGGCTGTCTCCAAGGAATTTTAGAAATGCTAAATATTCCCTATACCGGCTCTGGTGTACTTTCGGCTGCCCTTGGTCTTGATAAAAAAATGCAAAGAGAAGTAATGAAAGCTGATGGCGGAATTAATTTACCAGATTATTTAGTAATAAAAAGAAGTGGGTGGGAAAATGATAAAGAAAAAGTTAAAGAGAAAATAAAGGAGAAATTTTCTTATCCGATTGTTACTAAGCCAACAAGAGAAGGATCAACCATTGGCGTAATGTTGGTTAAAGAGGAAAACGATTTAGAAAAAGGAATGGAAAAAGCATTTGAATATGATAACGAAGTTTTAGTTGAAGAATATTTAAGGGGAAAAGAGTTTTCTTGTGTTGTTTTTGGTAATGATGAACCAGTTGCCTTTCTACCAACGGAAACAATTTACGATTCAGAAATTTTTACCTACGACCATAAATATTTACCCGGCGCTTCAAAAAAAATAACTCCAATAAAAATTAACGAGAAAATTATCAAAGAAATTCAAGAACAAGCAGTTAGAACTTTTAAAGCCCTAGGATGTAAGGGCTATGCCAGAATTGATGGTTTTGTTGACGAAAATGGTAAAGTTTTTATTACTGATCCAAATTCAGCTGCTTCAACTGGGATGGGGCCATCTTCTTGGACCTATCATCAGGCGGCTTTAGCCGGAATGAGTTTGCCACAATTTTTAACAAAAATTATTGAATTGGCGCTCGAGGCGCACAAAAACAAAAAAGGACCGCTCCAATAAAAATTCCAAATCACAAATTCTAAGTTCCAAATAAATTCCAATAACCAAAATAACTGCAAGATGATAATTGATGCTTTGATAAAATTTATTAAATTTTGAAATTCTGGAAAGTTATACCAAAAAGTTATACACAGGTGATCTTGACATATTATCTTAAATGATAGTATAATAAAAAATGAAGGTAAGGGGGTAAATTGAGAAAATAAGTTTTGTTCGATCTATCATTGTGTTAACACAATATATTAACACAATATATATGCGGCCGAGGGACTTTGAAAAAATTCCGGATCGGTCCAAATTAGAAAGAACAGAAGAATTGAAAAATCTTGACAATGAACGAGTCAGACTTCTTAATCAGATGGCTGAAATGGAAGCAAAAAAGGAGTCCTTAAGCGGCCGACTTCCTGAGAGTCAACAAGAAAAGTTGCTCTCATTGAAAGGACAAGTAGAATGCCTTGTCAAACGACTAAGAGAATTGGGCGCTACTTGGGTTAAATGAAAAACCAATGAGTAGTAAAGACCACTTCCAACGGACCGAGATTTAAAAAGGTCTCATTGTCGGATGAGAAGGATTTTTATTATCTAAAATCCTCTTTTTATTTTCTTTAAATTTTTATATAATATAACTTTATATGCCAGAGAAAAACAAAAAAATAAAGGTAGGAGTAATTTTCGGTGGCAAATCTTCAGAGAAAGAAGTTTCTTTAGAAGGCGGAAGAAACGTTTATTATAAGCTTTCAGCAGAAAAATACGAAAAAATTCCAATTTTTGTTGATACGAATCTCAAATTATGGAAAATCAATAATTTTTTAATTGTTCAAAATACTACTTCGGATTTAGAGGCACTTCTTCCAGAATACGGTGAAAAAATTCCCTACGAGAAATTGCCGCAATTAATTGACTTTGCTTTTGTGATTGGTCACGGCAAGTATCTGGAAGACGGATGTTTTCAAGGATTTTTAGAGATTTTAAATATTCCTTATAATGGTCCGGGTGTCTTGGGTTCGGCTTTGGGAATGGATAAATATACGCTGAGAAAAATTTTAACCTCTCATGGTATTAAAGTGCCAAAATATCTAGCCATATCCGAAAGAGAGTGGGCGAATAATAAAGAAAAAATTATTGCTGAAATAAAGAAAAAAATTGGTTTTCCTTGCTTAGTTAAACCATCTCGTGAAGGTTGTAGTACCGGTATTACCGTAGTTAAAGAAGAAAATAAATTAGTGGAAGCAATTGAAAGAGCTCTTGTTTGGGATAAGATTATTTTAGTTGATGAATATATTGAAAATGCCATCGAGATTACTTGCTCAGTTTTGGGTAATGAAAAATTAGAAGCCCTACCTTTAACCGAAACACCTTGGCAACAAAATTTAGAATATCTAACTTTACTTGATAAATTTTTACCTGGTAGAGCAGAAATGATTACCCCGGCTCGGCTTGATGAGGAGACAACAAAAAAAGTAAAAGAAATAGCCATCAAAGTTTGTCAAATTTTAAATCTAATTGGTTATCCGAGAATTGATCTGTTTGTTAAAAATAATGAAATCATTGTTTTAGAACCAAATACTTTGCCGGGAGTTACACCTTCAACAATGGTTTTTCATCAAGCAGCAGAAGTTGGAATGAGTCCGGAAGAATTTTTAGATAAAATAATTCAACTTGGTCTCGAGGCGCACAAAAATAAGAGAGGACCACTATAAAAAATTCTAATGTGTTTAGTATTTTAAATTTCTGAAAATTTATGAGGGCTATTTCTTTTTTTCAAAAAAAACAAATTCCTGAAAAACATTTAGCCAGACGAGAATATCGCGAGAAGAAAAAAAATAAAAAACTTTTTCTTTTTATTTTAATTTTTTTCTTGATTTTAATTTTCGGTACTATTTGGTTAATTTTCTTTTCTCCCTATTTAAAAATAAAATTTATTTCTTTTGAAATTAAAGATTACCCTTTAGTGAAAATCGACGAGAATGAATTAAAAATCGAAATCAATAAAATTCTATCAGAAAAATTTTATTTTTTAACTTTTGATAATATTTTGTTTTTTCCAAAAGAAAAAATCAATAATTTTTTACTAAGTGATAAAAAAATAGAAAAATTCGAAATAAAAAGAAAATTTCCTAATGAAATAAAAATAAAAATTTTTGCTTGGCAACCGATAGCCATATTTTCTTGGCATGATAGATATTCTTTATTAAATAAAAACGGTGAAATAATCAAAGATATAGAGATAGGCGAGGCGATTCTTACTAATTTGCCCATTATTTACAATAAAACTGAAAGAGGGATGGCTGCCATTCCTTTTATCTCTCTCTTTGATTTTTTAAAAAAGACCAATGGTTTTAATTTCAAAATTAATAGTATTGAAATTATTGAAGAAAAAAATTTTTTGACTTATCAAGGCATTACCTCAGAAAAATGGAAAATTTATTTTGATCCAAATATAAATCTTAATGAACAAATTAATAATCTTCAATTAGTTATTCAAGAAAAAATCTCTGATCGAAAAAATCTTCAATATATTGATTTAAGATTTGGTAATCGAGTTTTTTATAAATAATTTATCATAAACCACATATGAATTATTTATCTATTTTATTATGGGTCTTGTTACCTCGGGCTTTGGTCTTGTTTTTAAAATTGATGACAAATTGGTTTGTTGATGTTTTTAGGGGATGGTTTTGGTTTATCCTCGGCATAATTTTTGCTCCTTGTACTTTACTTTGGTATTCTGTAATCAAGAATTTATTTTACGGTCAGTGGGGAATCTGGCAAATTTTGATTTTAATTTTCGCCATTATTATTGATCTGTTTTCTTTAAGTCGGCTTCAAGGATTCGAAGAGTAGAGAATAATTTTTCAAAGAAATAAATTCAAGAGTTGCTAAGTTAAAACGCTTCAATTAGTCGTTTTTCTTAACTCCACTCACAAGAAGAAAAATGGCTCTAGAGTTAATTGGTTAGCACAATTAAATTTTAACCAAATCTCTAATACAATCATCATTTATTTTTTATAATTTATATAAAGTGTTTTATCCACGGGGGAAAGGATTTGACAAACGATTTTTAACTTTTATAATAATTATATTAAACTTCGTATAATGTAGGTTAAGCGAAGTTAGAGTATTAAAATATATGAAAAAAGATAATCAACCAATTTCGGCCCATTTAACTAATTTTCTAGAATATTTAGCCGTAGAAAAGGGTCTAGCCAATAAAACTCAAGAAAATTATAAAATGTTTCTTAAAAAATTTTTTGATTGGTTAAAATTAAATCATTTAGAATCAATTCTTCCCCATCAATTAACTGAAGAACATATTTGGAAATATCGAGTTTGGCTTTCTCGCGCCATAACAAAAACAAAAAAAGAGCCCCTTAAAAAATCAACTCAAAATTACTATCTGATTGCTTTAAGAGCCTTTCTTAATTATTTCACTGATCGGAATATTCTTTCTTTACCAGCAGAAAAGATTAAATTGGCCCGTGATAAAAAAGAAAGAACAATTAAATTTTTGACTTTAGATCAATTAAAAAAATTACTTGATTCACCAAAAATTTCAACTATACAAGGATGTCGCGATCGAGCAATTTTAGAAACCCTTTTTTCAACCGGTCTTCGAGTTGGTGAATTAGTAAAACTTGATCGAGATCAAATAAAGATTAAACCAGAGACAAAAGATTTAGAAATTAGCATTATTGGTAAAGGAGGCCAAACAAGAACAGTTTATTTTTCAGAAAGAGCAATTGAATCTTTAAGAAAGTATTTAACAACTCGCCACGATAAGGAAAAGGCTCTTTTTATTAATTATCACGGGCCAAAAAATTCACCCCGCCGTCTCTCCAGTCGCTCTGTTGAAGAAATTGTTAAAAAATATTCTTTAATTGCTGGCTTACCAATTAATATTACCCCTCATGTTCTCCGTCATACCTTTGCTACCGATTTATTAAATCAAGGAGTTGATATAAGAGTTGTTCAAGAATTTTTAGGACATAAAAATATCACCACGACACAGGTCTATACTCATGTCACTAATCCACGCTTAAGAGAAATTCATCAAAAATTTCACAGCGGAAGAAAATTAAAATAATTATTTTTATTACAAATAAAATCTTTAATATATTTTCATCTTGTATTAATGGGTTAACACGCTGATTAGGGGGTAAATTTCTAAAATTCTATTTAAATTTCTAAAATTCTATTTATGGTTTTTTCTCTTCGTGGTTTAGTGTTTATCGTGTTTATTTGGTACTCTCTACTCTTTGCCAAAGTTTGGAAAAGGGTTTTTTCAAAATTTTTATTTGCCAAAAAATTAAAAGCCAGAGATATAAACGAGCCAGATAAAGTAAGGTTGTCCAAAAAAATTCTTTTAAATTTTTTGGATAACTAAAAAATAATTTTGAACCATCACTCACCTCCTCCCAAAAGCTTCGCATTTTGGGAATTTTTAATTTTTCATTTTTAATTTTTAATTTTTGTTTATAGCCGCCGGTGGCGCGGATTTTTTGTTTTAACCAGTCCTTGAAATTATCTGGATATTTGACATAAACTTTGGCTTCTGGTTCATAAATAATTTTATATCCGTTTTGCCAAATTATTTGTGAAATAATTGAATCTTCAACTAAAGTTTCTTCAGGAATTTTTATAAGATTTCCTTCTCTGTCATAAATTGCGTCTTTCCGAAGGGCATAAAGATAACCTGAGCAAACAAGATATTCACCTCGCCCATTTTTTTTCTGACGAATAAAATCAGCGGCAGCTGTTAAAAAATGAGACCAATAACCAAAAAGATTATTCCTTAAATTAATTGAAACCGGATGACCACTGACTGCGCCAACTTTCTTATCTCTAAAATGCTTTAATAATTTTTCAATTGATCTCTTTTCAATAAAAACATCACCATCAGTTAAAACCAAAAATTCTCCTTTTGCTTTCTGAAAAGCCAAATTCAGGGCGGCTGGTTTGCCCACACCCCTGTCCTTTAAATATTTTATTTCCGGATATTTTTTTGAAAATTCATTGACAATTTTTTCTGTTCCTTCATCTGGTCCAACAACCAAAATTTCAAAATCATCAATAATTAAGAATTGACTTAAATTAAAAATATCATCCAAGATAACTTGAATCGCTTTCGGTAGGGTCTCTTTTTCTTTATAAGTGGTAATGATAACAGAAACCATAATAAAATTATATCAATTTTTAATTAAATTAAATTGTCTTACTTTTATCGCCTCGGCGTGAATTTAACAAAGGTTTTTAAAGATTAATTAAAGGATAAATTTCTTTAAGATTGTATATCTGGCACCAGTCGGCGTTAATTCGCTTTTCATTAAATCAATTGAATTAATTGAAAATTGAAAATTGAAAGTTGAAAATTTAGGAATATTGATTCTAGTCGGTATTTTTATCCTGGCTAATGTTATGTGTGGTATCCATGGTCTTTTATCGATTTCAATGTTCAATTTTTCAATTTCTTGACCAACCTCTTTTTGAAATTTTCTAATTAAATTTTTATCACCTTCTTCTTGACAAGTAATAAATAAAACTCGAGGTCGGTTTAGATTTGGAAAAGCACCAATTTCAGTTATAAATAATTTGGGGATATTTTGACCTAAATGTAATTCTTTTATTTTCCTTTCAATTACCTCACCTATTTTTTCTAAAATAACTTCATCTTGCGAACCTAAAAAATGAAGGGTGATATGAAGTCCTTCATCGGCGACCCATTTGATTGGATATTTTTTGTTTTCTTTTTTTAGTTTTTCAATCAAAAAACCAATCTCTTTTTTCACGGGTTGAGGTAAATTAATAGCAATAAAAGAGCGTATTCTCATAAATTCTTAAAGTAATTAAAGATAAAAGGTTGTGACCGTATTAGAGTAGATATTTATTTACCACCCAAAATATTATCATTGTTGGCTGACTTGTTTGACTTAATGGCGTTACAACAACTCTTAATGTTGGTAGTATAAGATTCGGATGATTTAATTGAATTCTTGTGTTAAAATCCCAACCTTAATACCATTTTTCAATCTCTTTATTAATTATAATATAAATTCTACTTTAAATTATTGACTTTTTCAAAAAGTTGTCAACTTTAGCCGAATAAGTAATTATTCTAAAAAATGATTTCGGTCAATTAATTATTTTTCCAAAATGTGGTATAATGAAAATATGCACAAAGCGATTTTATATAAAAAATTAAGAAATAACCTTGTTCAATGTCAGGCCTGCGCCCATCGCTGTGTTATCACTCCTAAAAAACGCGGATTTTGTGGGGTAAGAGAAAATCAAGATGGTAGATTGTATTCTTTGGTCTATGGTAGAGCCATTGCTTGCCATATTGATCCAATTGAAAAAAAGCCGCTTTTCCATTGGTTGCCAGGCAGTTATTCTTTGTCCATCGCCACAGTTGGTTGTAATTTCAGATGCGATCATTGTTTTACACCAGACACCACAGTTATTACAGAAGAAGGTATAAATACAATTGCATCAATATTTAACTCTGGAATTGATAAAGAGTATAAACCCGGAAATACTTTATTGAAAAAAATTCCTAATCATAAAACCATTACTCATACAGGAAAGTTATCTAAAATTCTAAAAGCCTCAGAGCATTATTATAATGGCAATTTATTAAAAATAAAACCTTTTTATACCCCGCCAATTAGGTGTACTCCCGATCACCAATTATTTGTTTCAATTAATCCTCTTTCGGAAAAAATCAAAAAAATAAAAGCTCAAGAACTTACCCAAGACCATTATTTGGTAGTACCTAAAAAATATAATTTTTCTACCTCAGAAATTGTTATAGACGTAAAGACAATTTTAGAAGATAAAATTAATATCTACAAAAAGGGCACGAAAATAACACCGAAAATAATAAAAAAAATTACAACAATGTTCAAGAATGGATATACTTCCCGAGAAATTGGCCGAGTTTTTGGTTTTCATCCTACATATATTAGATGTCTACATGCAAAATTACGAAATCTTAACAAAAATGACATGCCGACACTATTTTTTGATCAGAATATTTTAGTAGAAAGGGATGGTTTTATAAAATTTAAAACAGAGAAAAAGCCATTTATACCAAGATTTATTAAGCTCGATAAAAAATTTGCCAAACTTTTAGGTTATTATTGTGCGGAGGGATGCGTCCGGAGAGATAAAAACAGACCAAATTCTTTTGACCTGGCATTTACTTTTGGAGCCCACGAAAAAGAACAAATAAAAGAAGTCAAAAAATTACTACATAAAATTTTTAAAGTCAAACCTTACATAGAATTTAGAAAAACCGGCGTAGCGATTATTTTGAAAAAAACTTCAGTGGCTCTTCTTTTTGAAACGTTATGTGGAACCGGGGCCCGAAATAAAAAAGTACCAAACATAATTAACCAAGCTCCAAAAGATATTATTCGTACATTTCTATCTGCTTATATAAAAGGAGACGGTTGTATTTTGAAAAATGAAATATCTATAGATACCGTCTCTAAAAATCTTGCTTTAGGAATTTATTGGCTTTGGCTAAAGATGGGATTTTTGCCACGATATTACGAATGGCACCCATCACCGAAGAAAAAAATAGAAAACCGAATAATAAATCAATCTCCTTTATATTATGTCAAATTAGGAACAGAGAAATTTAAAAATCAATTTCTACAACCAAATAAGAAAATAAAAATAAGTAAAAAAAGTAAAGATAATATTAAATTTATAGAGAACAAATCATATTATTTTATTCCCATATTTAAAATTACCCAAGAAAAATATTCGGGACCAGTTTATAATTTAGAAGTTGAAAGAAAACATTCCTATCTTGCTAATTTTGTTGCTGTTGGTAATTGTCAGAACTATGATATTTCTCAGATGCCCCGCGATAGAAATGGTCAAATTTTAGGCGAAAAAATTTCACCAGAGGAAATTGTTTCTTTAGCCATGAAAAATAATTTACCAAGTATTTCTTATACCTATACTGAACCAACAGTCTTTGTTGAATACGCTCTTGAAACAATGAAATTAGCCAAGAAAAATAGATTAAAAAATAATTGGGTAACCAATGGTTATATGAGTAAAGAAACACTGGAATTGATTAAACCTTATTTAGATGCGGCGAATGTTGATTTAAAGTTTTTTGATGATAATTTATACCAAAAAGTTTGTGGCGCCAGACTTCAACCGGTTTTAGATTCTCTAAAATGGATGAAAAAGAAAAAAATTTGGGTCGAGGTGACAACTTTAGTTATTCCCGGTTATACTGATCAAGGAAATCAATTTGAGGAAATAGCAAAATTTATAAAAAAAGAATTAGGAGAAGAAACACCTTGGCATATTTCTCGTTTTTATCCGGCTTATAAAATGATGGATGTACCACCTACTCCAGTTGAGACAATTTACCGTGCCTATGAAATTGGTAAAAAAATTGGTCTAAAATATGTCTATGCTGGCAATCTACCGGCTGATTCAAGAGAAAATACATATTGTCCGAAATGTAAAGAATTAAATATTAAAAGAATCGGTTATGAAATTGAAAGATTTGATAAAGACGGAAGGTGTCAGAAATGTGGTGAAAATCTTAATTTAATTCTAAACTAAAAATACAATAAATTTCAGAAACTTATTGAAACTCATAGAAATTCATTAAAATTTATGAAAATAGGTTGTGGATAACTTTAATTAGCAGTCTTGACATGAGAGTGCTAACAATATATAATATATTAATGCGAATTGATACAAATCTAGACACGAATCAATACGAATATTTGTAATAATTTTTAATTTAAATTCGTAATGATTAGCATCTATTAATAAATATTATGGATAACTTTACTTTAAAAGCCCAAGAAGCAATTCAACAAGCCCATACTATTGCTATGGAGCACGAACAACAACAGGTTGATACACCACATCTTTTTTTGGCTTTACTTTCACAAGAAGAAGGGGTAGTAGTTGCTATTTTAAAAAAATTAGGTTTACCAATAGAAAAACTTCGGGCTCGAACTGAAAGTGCTATTACTCTTCTCCCACGAGTGATTGGTTTCGGCGGAGTAACAGAAATTTATATTTCACCAATTTTAAAAAAAGTAATTTTTCAAGCCACTCGCGAAGCCAATCAACTCAAAGATGAATATATCAGCACCGAACATTTACTTTTGGCTTTAACATCTGTTCCTTCAATTATCAAAGATCTTTTAGCTGAATTCGGCGCTAATTATGATTTGATTTTAAAAATTTTGGCTGAAGTCCGAGGCACCGAAAGAGTAACTGAACCAGAACCAGAATCAAAATACCAAGCCTTAGAAAAGTATACCACCAATTTAACGGAAATGGCACGACAGAAAAAAATTGATCCAATTATTGGTCGAGACGAAGAAATCAGAAGATTGATGCAAATTTTGTCCAGACGAACAAAAAATAATCCGGTTTTGATTGGTGAGGCAGGTGTAGGTAAAACTGCTATTGTTGAAGGATTGGCTCAAAGAATTGTTGCTGGTGATGTGCCAGAATCAATAAAAGATAAAGAAATCATTAGTCTTGATTTGGGTGGAATGGTGGCTGGCACAAAATATCGCGGTGAATTTGAAAATCGTCTAAAAGCCGTTTTGCGTGAGATAAAACGCGCCGGTAATTATATTTTATTTATTGACGAACTTCATACTTTAGTTGGGGCTGGTGCGGCTGAAGGAGCAATTGATGCTTCAAATATGTTAAAACCGGCTTTAGCCAAGGGCGAACTTCATTGTATTGGTGCCACCACCTTAAAAGAATATCAAAGATATATTGAAAAAGACACCGCTCTTGAACGACGCTTCCAACCAGTTTATGTCAGTGAACCATCAATTGAAGAAACAATTGCTATTTTACGAGGTATCAAAGAAAAATATGAAGTTCATCACGGGGTAAGAATTTCTGATGAAGCCTTGGTGGCGGCAGTCAAACTTTCGGCCCGTTATATTTCTGAAAGATTTCTCCCAGATAAAGCCATTGATTTGATGGATGAGGCCTGTTCTTTTCTTCGCTTAGAAATTGAATCAAAACCGGAAGAATTAGATAGATTAAAAAGAAAAATTAAACTTTTAGAAGTGGAATTATTGGCTTTAGAAAAAGGAAACAAAGATAAAGAGAAGATAAAAAAAATAAAGAAAGAATTAGCGCAACTAAAAGAAAAAAGTAGGGCTTTAGAACTTCGTTGGTCAAAAGAAAGAGATATTATCACTGCTATTAAAAAAGCAAAAAAGGAAATTGATCAACTTAGACAAGAATTGGAAGTTGCTGAAAGAGAAGCAGATTTAGAAAAAGTTGCTGAAATAAAATATGGAAAAATTCCATCTCTAGAAAAAGAAATTAAAAATCAGGAAAGAAATCTAGCAAAAATTAAAAGCAAATATCGGTTGATTAAAGAAGAAGTAAGTGAAGAAGATATCGCTCGAATTGTTGCTAATTGGACTGGTATTCCAGTGAAAAAAATGCTTGAAGAGGAAACAGAAAAATTAAGCAGAATGGAAGAGGAAATTCATAAACGTTTAATCAACCAAGAAGAAGCAGTTAAGGCTGTGGCTGATGCTATCCGTCGTTCACGGGCTGGTGTGGCAGAAGAAAATCGTCCCATTGGTTCATTTATGTTTTTAGGACCGTCGGGTGTTGGTAAAACTGAATTGGCTCGTTCACTCGCAGAGTTTTTATTTAATGATGAAAAAGCACTAGTGAGATTAGATATGAGTGAGTTTATGGAAAAACATGAAGTGGCAAAAATTATTGGTTCGCCACCCGGTTATGTTGGCTATGAAGAAGGTGGACAATTAACTGAAAAAATTCGTCATCGACCATATTCAGTCTTACTTTTTGATGAAATTGAAAAAGCCCACCCCGATGTTTTCAATATTCTCCTTCAGATTTTAGACGAAGGGCGATTAACTGATGCCAAGGGTAGGACGGTTAATTTCAAAAATACTGTTATTATTATGACCTCAAATTTGGGTTCAGAGGTAATTCAAGACTTTACTAGAAAATCAGATTTAGGTTTTATTTCTGACCGAGAAAAATTAGATACCGAAGAAAAACTTAAAGAAAAAATTCAAGAAATATTAAAAGAAAGATTTAAACCAGAATTTTTAAATCGTTTAGACGAAATAATTATTTTTCATACTTTAAGTCGGGAACAAATTGAAAAAATTGTTGATTTGCAAATAAATTTAGTAAAAAAAAGATTAGAAGAAAAAAATATAAAAATTGAGGTTAGTCAGGAAGCAAAAAAACTTATTGCCGAAAGAGGTTTTGATCCGGTTTTTGGTGCTCGACCATTAAAGAGATTAATTCAAAAAGAAATTTTAGATAAATTGGCTTTAGAAATTGTTAAAGGAAAAATTAAAGAAGGAGATAAAGTAAAAGTTGGAGTGGAAAAAGATAAAATTGTCATAAAATAATTTCTTAATAAATAAAATTCAGAATGTGGAAAAAAATTATCAGTTTATTGTTTATAATTTATGGTTTATGGTTGATAGTTAATCCCGCCATGGCGGGATTTAATCCTGATTATTTAATTTCTGACAAAGAATTAACTAATTATCAGACAATGAATCTTCAAGAAATTAACGAATTTTTAAAAAATCAGGGTGGAACTTTGACAAATTATCAAACTCGCGACATTGATGGACAAATCAAATTCGCCTCAGAAATTATTTTTAACGCTGCTAATCGTCACAAAATTAATCCTCAAGTTTTAATTACTTTGTTACAAAAAGAACAAAATTTAGTTACTCAAAAATCAGTCAGAAATACTCAATATGATTGGGCAACTGGTTTTGCCTGTTATGATAATAGAAAACCAATAGAAAAATTCCGTGGTTTTGCTTTACAGGTTGACCGGGCTGCCTGGCGACTTCGTTATTTTTTAGAACATCCAAATGAATTTATTTTCCAACCAGGTCAAGTTTATAAAATCTCTGGTTTTTTTATTATGCCACAAAATTTAGCCACCGCTGCTTTGTATAACTATACCCCCCATCTTTTTGGTAATCAATTATTTTTTTCAATCTGGCAAAAATGGTTTGGTAAAGAAATTGGTCTGATAGAAAATAATACTTTGGTCAAATTAAAAAATGAGCCAGGCGTCTGGTTAATTCAAAACGGAAAGCGCCGCCCATTTTATTCAAAAAATGTTTTTTTAGCCAGTTATTCTTTCAAAAATGTTAGAATCATTAATGCTAAAGAACTTTTAAAATATGAGATTGGCGAACCAATGGATTTCCCTGAATATTCATTGCTTCAAAATGAAGATGGAAAAATTTACCTTAAAATTAATAAAAGCATTAGACCAGTTTCAGAAAAAATTTTTAAGGAAATCGGATTCAACCCTGAAGAAATCATCAAAGTTAACAATGAAGATATTAAAAAATATACTTTAGGCAAACCAATTTTATCACCTTATCCAACCGGCTCTCTTTTACAAGACGAAAAAAGTGGCGCAGTTTATTATGTTAAAGACGAATTTAAATACCCAATCTTTGCTAAAGAAATACTTTTAACTAATTTTCCTTATGATAAAATTATAAAGGTAAAGAAAGAAAAATTGGATGAATTTATTTTGGCTGAACCATTAAAATTTAGAGATGGAACTTTATTAAAGACACCCAATCAGGAAACTGTCTATCTTATCTCTCAAGGTAAAAAAAGACCAATCGCCTCACCCGAAGTTTTTGCCGAATTTGGCTATCGATGGGAAAACATTATTACCGTCCCAGAAAATATTTTAAATTTGCATGAAACCGGGGAATTAATTAATTTAATTGACGAAAAACAATAATTAGTCAAAAGTTAAAAATTAAAAATAAACTATTTTTAATTTTTATTGTGATTTTTAACTTTAAATATTTAACTTTTAATTCTAAATAATATGTCCTTAGTCCTTGCTTCAATTTGTCCCCATCCACCAATTATTATTCCAACTATTGGCAAAGAAAATGTTACTTCAGCAAAAAAAACCATCGGAGCAATGGAAAAAATGGAAAGAGAATTTAGGAAATCAAATCCCGAAACAGTTATCGTTATTTCGCCACACGGGTCGCTTTACCCCGATGCTTTTTCTATAAATTTTTCTGAAAGTTATGTTGGACATTTTCATCAATTTGGTGACTTTGTAACTAATTTAAAATTCCAGCCAGATTTAGAATTTCTTTGCCGTCTCAAAGAAAAATTAGAACAAAAAATGCCGGTTGTATTAGTCGAAGATGAAAATTTAGATCACGGCTCACTAGTACCTCTTTATTATTTAACAAAAAATGTTGTCCCAAAAATTGTTCCGATTGGTTACTCACTTTTGGATTATGAAACTCATCTTGAGTTTGGTCGGCTAATTAAAGAAGAAATATCTGCTTCAAAAAAAAGAATTGCTGTTATTGCTTCTGGTGATTTATCTCATCGTCTTACTCCAGAAGCGCCGGCTGGCTATGCACCAAGGGCAGGAATTTTTGATAAAAGACTGGTAAATTTCTTAAAAGAAAAAAATATTAAAGGAATTTTAGAAATGGATAAAGATTTAATTGAAGAGGCTGGCGAATGCGGTTTACGTTCATTTTTGATTCTTCTTGGCATTCTAGAAAAAATAAATTGCCAACCAAAAGCTTATTCTTATGAAGCACCATTTGGCGTAGGATACCTGGTGATGAATTTCCAATTATAAACAAATCTTTTTTGTTAGTTAGTGTTATTTAGTGTGTTTAAGCTAATTTTAAACACGAAGTATTGCGAATTATTATACTAAAAACAACCAATAAATTAAATAATCTTTCTATCTCTAATATGATTGCCAAAATCATTCCTTTTACCCGCCTACCCCACTTTATCATCTCCCGCGGACAAAAAAGAGAGATTTCTTTTTTTGATTATAAGGTGCCAAAAGAACTTGAAGGAAAAATAAAATTTGGTCAAATTGTTGAAATCTATTTTAGAGATAAGAAAATTCAAGGATTAATTGTTGGTCTAAAAAAAACTTCGTCAGAAAAAAAATTAAAAGAAATAAAAAAAATTATCTTTGAAGAAAGTTTAATAACGGGCGAACAATTTAAACTTATAAAATGGCTGGCTTCTTATTATTTCGCTTCTTTACCAACCATTCTTAAAACATCATTACCGAAAGTAATAAAATTAAAGAAAAGTTCAATTAGTGTATTTCGCAATCGCGATATTTACCAACCAAAAATTTTTGAAAGTCAACCATTAAAAGTTTCTCAAAAATTCATTCCAACTCTTAAAAAAATAGTTAATATTTTTGAAAAAACAAAAAGGAAAAAATTTTTACTTTACTGGGATGAGCCAATAAAAAAAATGGCTTTTTATTATGCGGTTATCAAAAAAACTTTAGAGAAAAATCAAAAAATTCTAATTTTAGTACCAGAAATTGATCAAATTAATTTTATTTTAAAATATTTATATAATTTAACGGACGAAATTGCTATTTTACATTCTAAATTAAAAAAATCAGAACTCTGGTTTAACTGGCAAAAAATTTTAAATGGAAAAATTAAAATAATTATTGGAACAAGAATGGCTGTTTTTGCTCCGATTAAAAATTTAGGTTTAATTATTCTTGAAGATGAAGAAAATAATTTATACCATTCTGAACAATTTCCTTACTATGATGCCAGGACAATTGCTTGGAAAATGACAAAATTAAGTAGGGCGAGGTTGATTTTTTCTTCTCAGGCACCGAGGGTTGAAACTTATTGGTACACTTTTGGTCAGAAAAAATTTTTGCCTTTTGATTTAAGAAAAGAAGAAAAAACAAGGTTCAAGCTAATTGATATGGTAGAAGAAATGCGAAAGGGAAATTTCTCACCCTTGAGTGATGATTTAAAAGAAGCAATTATCAATGCCATTAAAAAAGGGAAGAAAATCATTCTTTACCTAAAAAGAAAGGGATTTGCCACTTTTAACTTCTGTCAGGACTGTGGCTATCTTTTTTCCTGCCCACGCTGTGATTTACCCCTCACCGCTCATAAAAAAAATAAAATTTATTATCTTTACTGTCATCACTGTGGCTATGAAGAAGAGCTACCACTGAAGTGCCCAGCTTGTCAGGGGGTGGAAATAAAAATGAAGGGCTTGGGTATCCAAAAAATTGGAGAAATTTTAACTGAAAGAGATGAAATTTTTAAGAAAAAAGTGGTTTTAATTGACGAATCAACAAAAAAAGAAATTGAGAAAGGAGATATTATCGTCACAACCATTCCTTTCTGGCGAAATTATAATGAAAAATTAACTAATAATTTTGAACTAATCGGGCTAATCAATGCAGACGTGATGCTTAATCAACCAGATTTTCGTTCTTTTGAAAAAACCTTTCAAGAATTAGTGGCGATTTCTAATTGGTCAAAATTTTTAAAAATTAATTTAATTATCCAAACTTGGTCAAAAGATAACTATGCAATTCAATCAGCACTTAATAACGATTTTAAAAATTTCTATTGGCCAGAAATTGAAACAAGGAAAGAGTTTTCTTATCCTCCTTTTAGAAAATTTTTTAAATTAACTATTCAAGAAAAAAATTGGAAAAAAATTAATAAAATCGCTCAAGAATTTGAGAAAAAAATAAATTTAATTAGAAATAAAAATATCAAAATTTTTCCCTACCATCTGCCTCCACGCCGAAAGATCGTCTTTGAAAAAAGCTATTTAATTAAAATAAAAGATACCCACCCACTCTCGCCCCTACCAGATGAAATTAAAAAAATCTTTCCCGAAAATTCATTTTTAGAACCAGTTGGATAACAATTTTTCAACTCAACTTATGTTTTTCTTTGATAATTTCCATTCCCCCTTCATAATTTTTGATGGTTCTTGGTTTGAAAAATTTAAAAGGAAAAATATGCCAGGGAATTTGATAAAGAAAGGTTGGTAACCAAGCGCTGATTCCAATTTTTCTTGGCTGAACCGCAAAAAGAACCTCTGGAATATAAATTCCAATATGACCGCGCTCTAACATCGTTAGCCATAAATCCCAGTCCTGAAATTTTTTTAGACTTTCATCAAAACCAGGAAAATGTTCACGTCGAATCAAAGAATTGATACTAATATAAGGTATTTTTTTTAATTTTTCAGCATTAAACGGCCAAAGAGGAAAAATTTTCCAACCAAATTTAAAAGAAGAATAAGCATAACTTGCTTCCGGATGTATTTTTAAAGTTTCAATCATTTTTTCTAAAGCATTTTTTTTAAGAACAATATCAGCATCACAAAAAAATAAAAAATCGCCTTTTGATTCTTGAAATCCTCTATTCCGCGCCGCATTAGCCCCTTGATGTTCTTGATTGATAACTTTAATTCTATTAGGCCATTTATTATTAGCAATTTCTAACTTTTTTTTAGTATCGTCAGTTGAGCCATCATTAACAATAATGACTTCAAAATCCTGATAGGTCTGATTAAAGATGCTTTCAAGAGTTTCTAAAATGGTGTTGCTGTGTTGATAGGTTGGAATGATAATTGAGATCATATAAACGTTATACTAATTACCAATTTTAAAATTCAAAATTACCCCTTTTTATATCTCTAATTTTCTAACATTTGCCAAACTGAGGCGAAACACCATATTTTTTCGCTAATTTTTTGGCTTTTTGATTAACCGAGACTTCTTTTAATTTCATCGCCCCCCCCCTGCTCTAAGGCAATAACTTTTGAGGTGATAACCAAAATATCTTTGTTTTTTAATTTCTTTTCGGCAATTTTAAAAATTTCTTTCAGCGGATTTTTCAACATTTTTTGTTTTGATAGGAATAATTTTTATTTCAAATTTTCTTTTATTTTCATAGCAAAATTTTTTGCTTTTTCAAAATCATTTTCATTTGGTCTTCCCTTATTAATTCCACCAAAAATTTTTAATGGGCCAAATGTATCAAAACCAGGACAATTGAATTCGCCAATAATTTTAAAATCCTTTTTTAATAATAATTTTTTTAGATGAGAATGGGCAATCAATTGAGCGTATTTAGCGCCACTGGTGGAAAAAATAAAAGCCATTTTTCCCTTGACTGGCATTAAATTTTTAACCAAATTAATTAATTGGTAATGGTGCCGCCAAAAATAAATACCTGAACCAAAGCCAATTAAATCATAATTTTCTAGTTCTTCGGGTTTTATTTCTGATGGTTTAACAAACCTAGCATTTAAAACTTCAGCAATGGTTTTAGCAATTTTTTCAGTATTTTGATGATGAATAGAGATGTAGATGATTAGAGTTCTCATAATTCCGAAATTAAAAATCATTTAAGATTAAGAACTCATAATTAATGTATCAGTCTTAACTAAAAATCACTGATTTTTTGTTTATTTGTAGATTGGCGTCACGTTAGTAGACTTGATAAACGACATTGATTTTTACTATTACTTCTTGTTCGCCTGGTTGAATTTGTGGTGCGGCTGAGATCACTCCACCACCCATTTCCATATCTTTCATTCCATATGCTCTTGGAAGAGAATAATAATCTTCGTAAACATTAATAACCTTCCCTAACTTTAATCCAGTTTGACTGGCAATCATTTCGGCTTTTATTTTGGCTTTTTCAATTGCCTTTTTCATTGCCTCCTCTTTAACCGTCTCTGGATCATCAATGGTAAACTGTAAATCACCAACTAAATTTGCTCCATGAGTAGTTGACTTTTCTAAAACCGGGCCAATTTTTTCAAAATCTCTAATTTTTACTCTAATTTCCTGAGTTAAAGTATAACCTCTAAAAATTCTTTGACCCTCTTTCCAATCATAACGAGGGGAAAGAGAGTAATTTACTGTTTCAATGTCCTTTTCCACAATCCCTAAATCTTTAATTTCCTTTAAGACCGCATTCATTTTCTCAGTATTTTCTTTAACTACATCTTGAACCACCATTCCTTCGCTGCTTAAACCAACTTTAATTAAAGCAATATCTGGTTTAGCAAAAGTCTTTCCTTCAGCGCTGATAGTAATTTCTCGTGGATAATTACCAGGTAAATTTTTAAAATCAAAATAACTTTTAATTCCCCAAAAAGCAAGGATACCAATCAGTAAAATTACTAAAACTACAAAGATTCGATTGGAAACTTCAAATTTTTTAATTTCATCCATATGATTTTGTTAATTAATTTGATAATTTATTTTTTGACCTTTTGCTTTTTAAATTATTTTTATTTCTTTCTCACTATCGATTATCTCCACTGCCAAAAATTTTACCTCTTCTCTGACGAGAGGAAAGTTTTTTAAGATTTAAAATAGCAATTTTTTCCAAAGAAAACCCTAATTCAGTTGCTAGTTGTGCTAAATACCACAAAACATCACCTAATTCTTTCATAATTAATTTTTTCATTTTATTATCAATCACTTTATTTTTATCTCGCCAAACATGTTTAAGTTTTTCAATAACTTCACCCACCTCACCGGCCAAACCAAAAGCCGGATAAAGAAAATTTTTATCCTTTTCCGGATAAATGGCTGTCTTTCTTGATTTTTTTTGATATTCACTAAAATTCATATAAAAACTAAAATCTAAAAATATCTCGAAGATGAAATAAAAAACTCAAAAAAGCAAAAGTAATCGCCCCAATAAGAGAAGAAATAATTAGTGGTCTGAAAAAATTAATATCAACGATAAGACCAATGACGGCTATACTTTCAAAAGCCATTTTCATCTTGCCCCAATTATTAGCCCGAGCAGAAATACCTAGTCTAACTTTAATTGGCCTACCCAAAGCAAGTAAAAACTCTAAAATAGCTATCGTAATAATTATCCAAAGTGGCAAACGTGAGAGGCCATAAGTAATAAGAACACTAAAAATTAATATTTTATCAGCCAGCGGATCAAGCCATTCACCTTCTTTTGTTATTTGATTGCGCCTTCTCGCCAAAACACCATCAAAAATATCAAGTAAAACAGCCAAAATAAAAATAATAATAGCAAAAATATTTTGACCAACTAAAAGTAAAATAACAATCGGAATAGCCAGGATAATACGAATAATTGAAAGATGATTTGGTTTAATCCAGGGAGGAGTTATTTTTTCGGCAAGAGGAGAAGCAAATTTGTCTAACATAATCTAGGCTATTATCTATTATACCTGAATTTTTAAAAAAAGCCATAATTAACAGTTGCTGAATTTGGCTAACTAAAAATTATTTAATGATATGGCTTAGATAACAGAAATTAAATTTGGTATAAATTTGTATGATTTTTTAAAATTATGGCTGAAATAATTCTTCTGGTGAAAATTGAACCTTTTTAACTTCGGGAAATTGTTTGGCTGTGGCTTCAATTTGAAACCATAAAATTCCTACCCGACAAGCCCCGCCAACTGTTTTATTTAAAGAATCTTCAAATTCCAAAATTAAGGTTCCATCTTTTTTTAAATTAACCGACTTTAATTGAAAACCGTCTAGGGGATATTCAGTGGTAATTCCTCGTGAAACTTCTTCTTGGGTCAAATTTTGCTTTCCTTTTAATAAAAGTTCAATTGTCTCTTTAATTGGTGTCTGAGAAATCGGTATTTCTCTTTCAATTGGCACCAAACCATCTCTTGAGCATTTTATATTTCCGTTTTCGTCTTTGTCTTTTTCGGAATTGTAGTAATAAAGTAAAACTTTCCTTAACGGATTTTTTTCAAACTGAACGGGTATTTCAAAAACTTTTTGATTTTCTGGCAAGCCCGAAGGATTTGCGCTTAAAAAGCGAAGTTTACCTAAATTGGTCTGTGGCAAAGAAAACTCTAAATTTCCTTCAAAGGGAACTAAATTTTCGGTCATCCAGTCTTCTTTAGCAGTTAAAATTGTTTTACCTAAATAATTTTCATTTTCATCATAAAGTTCAGCGATAAATTCGGCTTCAAAAAACCAATTCCCCTTTGCCTTGCCAATAATTTTTAATGGACTTTTTATTTTTTCATTTTCTTTTGGCGATTCAATAAAAATTCCCTCGGATGTTGGTTTTAAACAAACACTATAGGATTTACTCTCTCGCCATTCAACTAATCTTTGACAGCATTTTTTATCAGTTGACCCAATTAATGGATTTCTATTTACCCTTTCTCCTTCTTTAGCGCAAGAAGTTTCTCTTTTTTCGCAATCTTTTGGGCAACTTTCTTTTGTTTCTGGACAAGGACACCCTACTGTCAGACAAACTATTTCTTGACAGACCCCATCACCACAAAAATCTTTACAAACTTTTTCTCCTTTTTTGCATTTTCCCGAGTAAAAATCCCATTCCTCACACTCCGAACCATCAGCAAAGAGGCAAAAACCTTTTTGACCGTCTTTAAAATTCCTTATTTCTAATTTCCTTCCTTGTTTCTCACAATAGAGAGAAGCAGGATTTGGTATTCCGGTTATTTGATTTTGCTCAAAATTTTTCTTATAAATAAAAAAATAAAAAATCGTTCCCAAAATCAAAAAAATAATCATTAAAATTAAAGTCCATTTTTTCATATTTATTAGTATATAACCAAATGATTTATTAGTCAACTTTTAAAACCACAATTAAAAAATAAAAAAACAATGGGCTCTAATCAGTCTCCGGCTATAAATTTATTATTATATCAGCGGCTCCAATATCTTAACATCTTAAAAATGGCTTAAAATTCAACTATGGAGCTCCGAGCTCAATAGTGAGATAACAATTGCCATTCCCGGTATTCTTCTTTTGAGTTTCTGGTTGAGGTTGTGGTGTTTGAAGTATTTCTGGCATTTTAGTTTAAATAACAATAAATCGACCCTTTACGAAATTTACCAAAATGTTCAAAAAACTCAAGTTCTTTTATAATTAATTTTAAGGAGTGATTATTTTTACGCCGGCCGGAAGTTCAAACATATTATCTGGAATATCAACAAATTCAATATTTTTGAATTCTGTCGTTATTGTACCCGAAGATGTACTTATTTCCATTTTGAGAGGAAATCCTTTTTCCTTCCAGATCCAAGACTTGATATTTGTTCCCTCAGCATTGTATTCAACAACTAAACAATCTTTTCCATCAATTTTCTCAATACCGACAATTTTTGGATTGTATTTTTCAATCCCTTTTATAATTTCAATCGGCGATTCTGAAGATTCTGGAGTTTTGTCTGATTGCATTTTCATTGCCATGTTTTGGGCAGGAAGATATTGATAAATTATCCCCCGAGTTATATTGGCTATTATAATTATCGTTTGTCCTCCGGTTGTCATCTCAGTTCTCATCCTATCTTTTTTAAACCAAACCTTTTGAGTCATCGACGGCTTCCCGGGCTGAGAAGCAATCATATCGTACTTAACAGAAGAAACATTAGTTCCTCGACTTAAAACTTCACCCAGAGTTTTTTCTCCGGCACTTTCTTGAATTGGCGCTTCTTTCTTTTCAATTTCATTTGTGGTTTTCTTTACAGACTGAATTTTTTCAGCTAAAACTTTGGCAATTTTTACTAATTCCTCTCCAGTGGCTGCATTATAAACACTTTTTACCATAAGATATTTTCCTTTACCCAAAATTAAAAACAATAAAGCGCTTTTCTCTCCTCGATTATTTATTACCACGTAATTATCCGTGCCAATTGAGGGATCTGGTTGATAAACATAACCCATATCCTCTTGAAGTTTTTTATTTTTTTCAAATTCTTTAGGATCTTCAGAGTATGATACAACAATCTCTGGACCGCCTGGACTATCGTAATGAAAATTTTCGCTGTAAGATGTGTAATAAAAACAGGTGTCCTTTTTTATTCCAAATTCTTCAACTTTGACAATTTCCCTTCCAATGGCTTTTTCAATCAATTCTTTTGGAAAAAAAACACATACATTACTAACATCGACTTTACTTACTTTAACTTCCGAACCTTTTTCAGCAACCGGCAAATTAGTTTCTGGTTGTTTTTTAGATTTTTCTATAATAAAAATCACTCCAACTAAAACGACTAGGCCAATGATAAAAAAAATTAAGGCTTTTTTCATAAGCATTGTTTTTAACTCTTAATTTATAATTCCGACCTTTAATTTGGGATAAAAACTGATATAATGAAAATATGTTTTATTGGAATAAATACACAATTTCTGGAATTATTATCATTATCATTGGAATTTTTCTTATGCCAATTTTTATTGGTTTTCCTATTATGATTTTTGGGTTCTTTCTTGGTTCTTTTGGTATTTTCTTTGGAATTATCAACGATATCCCAGGATTGAAAGAAAAACTTAAAAAAATTTTTCAAAGAATTAAAGATTCTTACAAACCTTACTTTAAAAAGAAATAACTATCCTATCTTTTTAGGCCACAAAGCCCCTTTTTCTTTTCTTAATCTATCGCCAACCTTAATTTCTTCATACATTTTCGGGGTGACCGCGATCGAATGAATTTCGCCATTATCAAGTTTAACTTTAATGTAGAAAAAATGTTCTTTATTTTCTGGTCCTATCCTGTAAATTACACCCCTTTTATCTATTTTATCTTTTTCAGTATATCCTTTATCGACTACCACTCCTTCCCAAGAAGCTGCTTTTCCTTTTAATAATAGTTTAATAATCAAAACCAAAAATATTAAACCTGGAAAAGCAAAAATTAGAAAAATAATTAAAGGTAAAAATCTCATATTATCATTCAGGAATATTGTCTGGAAAGTTCGCTGGCATCACCTCTGTCATTTCAAATTGTTCAAATCTTTGAACTGTAAACAAATCAGTAAAATTAGCCACGGCATTTAAAGGATTATCCAAAATACCCAACAAATAGCCACCAACCTGTCGCCAACTGGTGCCTATTTTTGTTGTCGGTGGTTTTTGTGGATACCAAGTAATTAGTTTTCTATCTAAATGATAACCAGCCAAAGCGCCCGCATCACCATTTTTTTGTCTTACCTTTAGCCAAACTTTAACTTTAAGATTTTCATTCCAATTCACCGGTAAATTGTTGAGATCAAATCTTCTAGAATTAACGTTTGTATCATAACTGCCAGTGCTCCAATACTCACTGCTTTTCCAAACCTCCTGACCATTTGATTCAATCGCTACTCTATAAACATCAATTTGGGTTATTTTATCATTACAACCACCAGCTGCTAGAGTAATAGGTATATCAATTCCCGAACCACTAATTTCACCTTCGCCTTCTACTTTATGACACTCCCATTTATCTCCTCGAGCTGTAACTCTTAAATAGTTAAGTTTTGTTTGATTGTTAGTTGTTTCATAACCTAATTTCATCTTAATTCTGCCTATTCCCCACCAAACATTAACATTATATTCAGGAATAAAGAAGGCATTAGCCGGAGTACCTTCTTGTTGATGCCAAGATACAAAAATGGCACCTTTTTCCGCAACTCCTTTTGTAGTAGGGGGATACATTGTCACATTATAAAAATCTTCATCACCTAGTTTTGATTCCGGAACATCAACTAGAAAATCAGTTTCAACATAACCCGTCTTTTTAATTGCCACTCTCCATGTCCCAACACGACCAAATCTAAACATAAATCTGCCATTTTGATCAGTTGCGCCTATTCGAGTTTGCCCGGTGGTACCCGGATAAGTAACATAAATATCAGCGCCAACTATAGGATTACCTTCATCATCAGTAACTACTCCCTCTATATATTCATATTCAGTTAAATATGGATTTGTTAATGTCTGATCAAGAATCTGATTAGCCAAGGGTGTGACAAAATAATTTGACTTAATCGCTCTCTCGTATCCTCTAGCTAA
>Ga0078972_1004822_pt1 | contig 35778 bp, 28 predicted proteins | sample YelNatPaOPGAMG01_FD_67568 | JGI IMG/M metagenome (GOLD analysis project Ga0078972, IMG submission 67568) | Hot spring thermophilic microbial communities from Obsidian Pool, Yellowstone National Park, USA - OP-RAMG-01 (SPADES assembly) (version 2) | ecosystem: Environmental > Aquatic > Thermal...
TACCTGCCTGACCCCGCCCTTTTGGCCAATCTTTTATCTTTAATATATTTATATTGCATATATGCCTTCATCCAAAAGGGCGGGGCTGACGGCAGGCAGGTGAAACTACAACTGTCTCTTCCCGAGCAAGCCCCGTTAGAAATCTCTGATTATAAGATGATTATCCAAAAGTTTTCTAATAGCATAGCATAGTCCGCAATTTCTAAACGGGGCAAGCTCGGGACTTCACAATCCATAATCCATCATCGTCTCTCACTTCTTGCTGTGAGCCGTGAGCAATGTTTTGTGAGCCGTCCGCTCACCTCTTATTATTATAACTTTTTTTATTTTTCAATTACAACTATTTTCTCGACCCCGGTTTGATCAATGGAATATTCTTTCTGCACATCGGGCAATCTCCTGGTTTGTATGTTTTAAATTTAAGTTCTAACAAAGTATAATCAGGAAAATCAAAATCAGTAATCCCTCTTTTTATTATAGAGCAGGCGCCAGCGACTATCGCGTTATATGACTCTACAAGTTCTCTTACCTCAAGCGTGGATTTGCCTGTTGTAAAGACATCCTCAACTATTACAACCCTCTCGTTTTTTTTAAGCGAAAATCCCCTTCTTAATTTTACCACTCCATCTTCCCTTTCGCTGAACATAAAAGGAATATTTAAAATTCTCGCGACTTCCCATCCTATAATAATTCCGCCCATAGCGGGAGAGACAATTACATCCGCTCTGAGGGGACTGACCCTATCGCAGAGTTCTTCGGCTAATTTTTTAGCGAACCCCGGGTACTTCAAAACCAGAGCGCACTGAACATATGTATCCGAATGAAGCCCGCTTGACAATTTAAAATGCCCGTTTAATATCGCCGATGTTTTTAAAAGAATTTCCATTATTTCTTCTTTTTTCATAAGTCCTTGATTATATTCTCGACAACCTTATCCGGATTTTTACTCTCAATAATAGGCCTCCCGACCACTATATAATTGGAGCCGGAAACAGAGGCGGCTTTAGGAGTCATATATCTCTTCTGGTCATTTGAGTCGTCAGTATCTAACCTTATAGAAGGGGTTACGAATTTAATCCCTTCTATTCTTTTTTTGAGATAGCAAACCTCTCTCGGCGAAGATACCACAGCGTCAACCCCGGCTTCTCTGGAAATTTTTGCAAGATGATAAACCTGATATTCAAGAGAATATCTAAACCCAATCCTTGAGTACTGCGAATAGTCAATGCTTGTAAGTATCGTTACAGCCCATATTTTCAAATCATTACCGGCGGCTTCTACGCTTGATTTAAGCATTTCATAACCCCCCGTTGAATGGACTGAAACGGAATAAACATTAAATTCTTTAATGTTTTCAATTGCCTTTGCCACAGTGTTCGGGATATCATGAAGTTTCAAATCGAGAAAAGTCCTTTTATCAAGAGAGGAAAGATAATCAAGTATCTCCCTGTGATACCTAACGAACATAACAGGACCTACTTTGAAAAAATTTACTTTATCTTTCGTTCTATCTATTATATATTTCGCTTTTTCTATATCGCAATCAAGAGCTATTATAAGTTCTGTCATAACTCACTCAATTGAAAATTTATCCAGAAAAATCAGTGCTCCTATTAAGACAATAATCAGCCCTGAAATTTTTTCTATGTATATAAAAAGTTTTTTATTTGACGAAATAAACTTAAAAAAAAAGCCAGCTCCGACAGCCGCGATTATAAAAGGAATACCGAGTCCGAAAGAATATATCACAAGCAAAATGAAGCCATGATATATTGATTTAGCAGAGGCAATCAGCAAAATATTTGCAAGGAATGGTCCTATGCAGGGTGACCAGCCGAAAGCGAAACTCATTCCAGTTATAAAACTTGTTAGATAACTGGGGTTAATCGATTTGTAGATCTTCCTTTTCTCAAATTCAAATAATTTAATTCTAAATACTCCGGATATGTGAAGCCCTATAAAAACCATTATAACGCCCATAATTTTCTGAATAAGAACCCTATTTTTTATTATAAAACTTCCTGTAAAAGAAGAGAAAACTCCGAGCATTGCAAAAATGACAGAAAAACCGAGAACGAAAAAAAGGGAAAAATAAACGAATCTCTTTTTTTCTATCTTTGACAAATCATCAAAAAGTATCTCTCTTGCAGAAAAACCGGATATAATTGAAAGATAAGCCGGGATTAAAGGAAGGACGCAGGGAGAGAAAAAACTGAGCGCTCCGCTAAAGAAAGATATTATATATTCCTTCATTCTCCAATAATTAGGTACTCCTCATCCGACTGGGAATTATCCCTTTCCTGTTTCTGCGACTCGTTATCGGATTTTTGTTCGTTCTTTTTATTATCAATATTATTATTCAGTTTCGCTTCGCTTTTTTTGTCCGGACCTTTAGTTTTTCTGATTGACTCTTTATTCGTTTTTCTTGTCTTTTGATTTTTATTCATTAACATTTTAAGCGTATTTATAGAAAGGGTATTTAAGGGTTTTAATAATCTTGTTTTTGGTTCATATTCAAACCTAAATAACATTTCTTTATTTCCTTTTGCCTTTACAATCACATTATATAAATCATTTTTTTCTTCTATCGTCCACTCAATAGAATTGACATCACCCTTTCTGGATTTAACAACGCTTACAATCGCTTCTTCAAGAGTTTTATTGGTCTTAATCTTATATGTCTTAACATCATTCACAATCATATTGTATTTATCCTTCTGATTTAAAATTGAATTGTTTAAATCCGGGAGATTATTTCCCACGGGCTGGGGCTCCTGAGGTTGAGGTCCCGGCAAAGTAGAAACCCCAACATTGAAATTCTCCTGATTTTGAGCACCGGGAGCTGCTAAATTATTGGCTGAAGGCGGGGATATGTTTTGTGTCTTATCCACATTTTGATTATCTTTTTTAACTTCAGCGGTTATATTTTGAGATGGCTTTGAAACAAATTTAGTTATATCAAATATTCCCAATCGTTTTAAAGCGAAAAGTATGCTTGCGATTGCAAGCAATAAAACAATGAGAGAGATAAACATCCTGATTATTTTAGAGACATCTATAGTTTTTTTCTTCTGAGGTGGCTCTTCCTTTTTCATTACAACGGTTTTATCAGAACTCAAACTCTGTTTTTGTGGCTGGACAGAAGTGTCTTTTAACTGGACTTCCTTAGGTTTATCTTTCTCCGCCAACGCTTTTTCAAGCGACTCTATTTTAACCCTCATATCCTTCACTTCTATATCAAGATGGGATAATAATTCTGGATCCTTAATATTGCTTATTTGAGAAATCGTATCTGAAACATACTTTTTAATATCTTCTTTAAAAATTTCGAAGTCCTGTTTTGAAACATTTTTCCCCTCGATAGCGGATATTTTATTATCTATCTCGGTTAAAATCTCTTTTTTGATACCTGATATATCCACACTCTGACTATTTCCAAGAACCTCGGAAACTTTCTTTTCCTTCTTTTTCTCCTCGCTTATATTATTATCCATTTTAAACTCAACCACATCCGCGGATGCTTCAATTGGTTTTGCCACAAACTCCTCTACCTTAGAATTCAATTCTTTTGGTTTTTCATCAATTACAATCGCCTCTTCTTTTTTCTCTTCGCTGGCTACAACATCGTTTGGAGCGCTTTGAAGTATAGACTCGGTGTCCGGAAGCGGGATATCTATCGTCGGGGGATTTTCTTTTGGAGTGCCTTCCGATTTTTTTTGCGGTTCAATCTCCGTCTTACTATTTTCGCTCTGACTTGCAGCTGTCTGAGCTATGGATTCCTCTCTTTTTCTTATCTGCGAGAGAGAAAGCGGATCTGTGCTTCCTATCCTATTATCTTCCAATTTTACCTGATTAAATATATTATCAGAATCAAATCTTTCTATCATTATATCTTCTTTCTTAGATGTTACATTTAAAGTTAAAGATTCCGGGACCTTTTCGTTTTCTTTATCAGGAATTGGATTTGTAGAGATAAGCTCGGGGAAATTGGACGCCTCCTTCCATTCTTTCGTATCCTCTTCCACAGGAGATTGCGGGCATACAAGGGTGGAATTATTAAACCCCTCCAATTTTAACAATTCTTCTTTTTCAAACGGACCTTTTATCTCATTATTTACATAAGCCCAGTACTTCATAAAGTTATTTTAAAAAACAATTGTTACAAAAATACTACAAATAAATTAAACTTAAATCTTGCACATCGCCGTCAGAAAGACCTTGACGTCGCTTATTATATTTGAAATATAACACCATTCATTTGGCTGGTGAGCGGTTTCATTGAGTTTGGAGTAAACCACAGTTGGAAGTCCCATTTTTCTAAAAAACGCGGCAACGGTTCCACCGCCTATTCCATAAACCTTCGGCTTTACTCCGAGAACCTCTTTTATTGACTTTTTAAGAGCGATTACAATATCGCTTTTTGGCTCGGTTACCGGCGCCGCCTGCGATTTCTGTAAATAATCAAAATATATTTTCACCCCGTATTTCTTTTCTATCTCATCTGCCATTTCTCTTAGTTTCGCTTCAACCTCTTCTAATTTATAAACAGGCATAACCCTCATATCTATATAAAATACATCTTCCCCCGGTATGGTATTAACATTTAAAACATTCGCCTCTTTTTTAGTCGGCTCGAATGTTGAATGGGGAGGGGAATACAATTTGTCCTTATATTTAAAAATTTTATAAAGTTTATCAATCTTAGTTACAAGCTCGCTTGCAGCTTTAAAAGAATTTATTCCAAGTTCCGGTCTTGAAGCATGACACTGTTTTCCAACCGTTTTCACCTTCATCCATAATATTGACTTTTCAGCAACTTCTATCATAGAACCATCTTCGACTCCGCTATCAGGAACGAAAAACATATCATTTTCAGAAAAAAGAGCCCTTCTGTTTTCAACCACATAATCCGCTCCGTAACCCGAACCGGTTTCCTCATCCGCGCAGAAAAGCAATCCAAGGTTAAAATCAAATCTGAAATTATTATCCATAATCGTTTTTGCGACAAGCAATGAAGAGACAATCGCCTGCTGATTATCTTCTACACCTCTTCCTATAAGTTTATCGCCTTCCACAACGAGTTCGTAAGGATTTGATTTCCAAAGTCCTATCTCGCCAGGCGGAACCACATCTATATGAGACATAATCCAGAGCGTTCTATCCGCTTTATTTCCTTTGTATATAGCGACTATATTCGGCCTTACCCCGTTTTTCGCCTTAGGGTCTTTTGCGTCTATCTGTTCAATCGAATCAAATTTAAATTTTTTCAACTCTTCTTTAAGCCACATTGCTTTATCATACTCCCCCTCTCCGCCGCTTAGTGGAGAAATAGCGGGTCTTTTGGTCAGTTCTCTCTGTAAATAAATTATATAGTCCCTATATCCGTCTATATCGGAAATCATTTTTTTTATATTCATAACTCCTCCTTTAGGGTTCGCTCGTATGCCAGGCTTTGCTCCGGACAACTGCCTTTTTCGGCTTAAATTCTCGCTGTTTCACAACTCGCTCACTTCGTTCGCTCAAACAAGTGAAACAAATCACTTATTTTAATAATGAAGGTTCAAATTTAAGCCTGGCAGTTGAAGTCGTTCACCCGGCATACTCGCTCCTTCGTGATAATAAGGAACTTACTTCTTAGGGTTCGCTGACTCCTCATATTATTATACATAAAAATTGGCGTTGAACATTAGGAGATTATTCTTTGTAAAAGTTTTCCCTTCCAGAGTCCCTTCGCGTCCTTTTCTATTTTATCTTTCTGAGTCGAATCTATTAAATCAAATAATTTTATATCGCTTCCATCGGTTAAAAAAACAACAGGAAATTTAAACCTCCTAAATTCTAAATCCAACCTTTTACATTTCAAATATTTTTTAATAAAGAAGTCCGAAACAAACCATAAAGACATTTTCCCCGCAGTATTTTTAATAAATTCTTTTAAATCAATTACCGGTTTGTTTAATATAACCATGTTTATATTTTCATCTTCATTTAACTGGGAAACAGATACGCTCGCAAAAGACGAAGCATAAATATATATTTTTTTGGAAAAATCTTCTCTAAAATTTTTCAAAAAGTTAATAGCCCCTATTATATCTTTTGACTCATAAAGACCGTAAGAAGTAAAATTACCCTTACTCTCCCCGTACCCTCTGAAATCAATATAAAAAAGGTTTAGGCACTGATTGAAATCTATCGTTTCCTCAAGCATATCGGACTTATTCTGTCCGTATCCGTGAGCGATTATCACCGTTATCTCGGACTCATTTTGAGATTGAATGAACCAGCCGCTTAAATCAATCCCGTCCAAAGATTTAAAATAAATCGGCTCATAGAATACCTTGAAATCCTCGGGAGTGGTTGAAACCCCTTTTTTAGTTCCTGAAAAAATAAAATAGAACTTAAAATCAAGCCATTTATAAAATAAAAACACAATTACTAAAAAACCCGCGAACAGATAAAGATAAATCATAGCTCTCTCCATTTAATTTCGCCAATTCTTTTAATCGCTTTTTCAAGGACTTCATCGCTTTCGGTTGTTGAAATTCTAACATAACCCTCGCCGTATTTTCCAAACCCGCTTCCCGGAGCAAGCAAAACCCCGCTTTCTTTAAGTATATAATCGCAAGCACAAATAGATTTCATATCGGATGGCGGTTTGGTCCATATAAAACAGGTCCCCTCGGGCTTAAAAAACCTCCACCCATTTTTGAAAAGAACATCGCAAAAGATTTCAGCCCTTTTTTTAAAAATTTCTCTTATACGAGGAACAATTTTTTCATGATTATCAAGAGCGTAAGCGCAGGTATTTTGTATAGCGTTAAACTGGCCTGAATCTATATTTTCCTTTACAGTATTAAGTCCGCAAACCACATCGGAATTGCCGCAAACCCACCCGCATCTCCAACCAGCCATAGAATATGTCTTTGAGACGGAATAAAACTCAATCGCTATGTCCATAGCGCCATCTACCTCAAATATTGAATGGGTTGGCTTATCAAAATATATCTCTGAATATGCCGAGTCAAACGCGAGAAAAATATTTCTTTTTTTAGCCCATTTAACAAGTTCTCTCATATAATTTAAATCCATAGAAGCACCGGTTGGGTTGTTTGGAAAATTTAGAAAAAAAAGTTTCGTTTTTTTAATAATATTATCTGGAATCTTTTCAAGTTCGGGAAGGAAATTATTTTTTTCAAGAAGCGCTACATTATAAATATTTCCACCTACCATCCAGACGCCAGTTCTATAAGTCGGATATGTCGGGTCGCATATCAGGCAGTAATCCCCTTTATTCATAAGAACAAGCGGAAGATGCGCTATCCCTTCCTTTGAGCCGATAAGTATTGAAATGTTTTTTTCATAGTCCAATTTTATGCAATGTCTTCTTTTATGCCAGTTTGAGACCGCCTTTCTTAAAACCTCATTTCCTTTGGTGTTTGGGTATCTGTGATTTTTCGGATTTCTGATTTCCTCTATTGCTTTTTCAACTATCAGATTATCGGTCGCTATGTCCGGATCGCCTATAGCCAGATTAATAACATCAATTCCATTATTTCGGTAATGTCTCGCCTTTCTGTAAAGTTCTTCAAATAAATATGGCTTAAAAAGTTTCATAAAATTAGAGAGTTTCATAAAAATCTCCTAAAAGCCCATTATATCTTTAAAACTATAAATTCCGGCCGGCTTTGAAATAATCCATTTCAAAGCTATCACTGCCCCATTAGCAAATATTTCTCTATTATAAGCGATATGAGAAATTGTTATCTTCTCGCCATTTAAAGCAAAAGTTATTTCATGTTCGCCCGCTATATCGCCAATCCTTGAACTCGTTACAGACGCCTTTTTATTATTTGACTCTATTATTTTTTTAAAATAAAGGGCGGTTCCGCTTGGCATATCTTTTTTAAATTTATGATGCACCTCGTGTATGTGCATATCCCAATCCAATTTCTTAGATACAATATCTACTATAAAAAAGCAGAGATTAATCCCTACGCTCATATTCGGCGAGTAAAATATCGCTATCTTGGAAGAATAATTTTTCATTTTTTTAAAAAACTCATCGCTCAATCCTGTTGTTCCGCAAACCAGAGGAACCCCTTTGCTGAAAGCGAAATCAAGCGCTTTCATAGCTCCATCTGGAGTTGAAAAATCTATTATCCCGTCCACTCTAACATCAATACTTTTAAGTTCATAAACGCCATCCGCCTTTATTATATCAACTTCATAGACATTAAAGTTATCCTTTTCTAAAGTCCTTTTAATAGAACTTCCCATCTTACCCTTGGCGCCATTTAAAATTATATTCATATTTTCTCCTTATTAGTCGCTCGCCCCGCCCCCCGACGCCTGCCCGCCGTCAGCCCCGCCCCGACGTTACCTGCCTGACGGCAGGCAGGTGCGGCTACAATTACAAATCCCTGACCAAGGTCAGGATTCCAAAATTCATAATTACCATCTCACCTGCTTATCTATTACTATATTCTATAAAAATCGCTTGTCGCCTTAGCAATCTTCGCTATAAAATCTTTGCCGCTTCTATAACTCACAACATCGTCCAATAACACGGCTATTATATAATCACCCTTGGGCGAAAAAATTATTCCCACATCACTGCAGCTCTTTCTTAAAAGCCCTGTTTTATGTCCCACCTCCCAGGTAAGTGGAACGCCCTTTCTAATCCTTGAATGCGATTTGTTTCTTTTAAGAATATCCAACATCATCTCGCTCATATTCTTTGAAACAGCTTCCTTATTATAAATCTTTTCAAGCAGATATCCCATTTCTCTTGGAGTAGTATAATTTTCCTTCACAACCCTTCCTGATGTTAAATCCATTCCCTCCAGAGTTATATTAGTATAAGCAAGTCCAATCTGTTTAAAATAACTTTTAAAATAATCAACTCCGAATCTATCTATAAGAAGCCTTGTAGCGGTATTGTCGCTTTCAGTTACCATTCTATACACTATTTCAAGCACGCTTAATCTTGTTCCATCTCTTGCCCATTTTAAAGAACCTGATCCATCCATTCTTTCTCTGTTTGTTATTACTAATTCCGTATCAAGCGAAATCTTTCCCCTCTCAACCGCATCCATTACAGCAATCATTATGGGAAGTTTTATTAAACTCGCTGATCTGAAAAGTCTATCTGCATTATACTCCCATGTTTTTTTTGTCTTAAGATCCTTTAAATATATTCCGACCTTAGCTTTATAATTATCCGACAAAATTCTCAACTTATCGGTTAGTTCATCCCATCTATAATCATCAATATAATAAGAAACTAATTCTGGACTCTTATTTTGTGGAATAATTTTTGAAATCTGGGCGTCATCCTTAAAATAACTATAAAGCAGATAGGCGGTTACAAGAACTAATAAAATCAATGAAAAAGGACTATATCTTTTTAAAGACATTTTGTAACAGTTTAGTCACGCCCCACCCTTTTCATTCGAAGCCTGCCTGCCGTCAGATCCGCCCTTTTGGATAAAGGCATATGTGCCAATATATTAAAGACGAAAGATTGACCAAAAGAGCGGGGCTTGTCTAAAAATCCCCCTTTCTTATTCCCCCCCGACGTTCCCTGCCTGACGGCAGGCAGGCGTCGGGGGGGACAAAGAGGGGATTTCCCCCTTTGACAAAGGGGGATACAGGGGGATTTCACTTCTCACACTTCACTTTTCACTTTTTAAGCGATATATCCAGTTTTTCTTCGCTGGAGTAATCAAGCAATATAGTAGAGCCATCTTTAACTTTATTTACAAGCATAAACTCCGATAAGGGATCTTCTATATATTTTTGTATAGTTCTAAGCAATGGTCTTGCTCCATAATTTGGATCAAAACCCTTCGCTGAAATAAATTCTTTAGCTTTGGACGTCATCTCAAGTTTTATATTTCTATCAGCGACCTTCTTTTGGACCTTCGCGAAATTTATATCAAGTATTTTATATATATCTTCCTCGGTAAGGGGTCTGAAAACAACGATTTCGTCTATTCTGTTTATAAACTCTGGATTAAAAACCCTTCTTACCTCGTCCATAACAGTATCCTTCATTTCTCTGTAATCTCTTTCTTTATCCTCCGTGGGGACAAAACCGAGCGTCTTACCCTTGGCTATCAACCTCGCTCCTATATTTGATGTCATTATAAGAATTGTATTCTTAAAACTAACTTTGTGACCTAAACTATCCGTAAGCACCCCGTCATCCATAACCTGAAGAAGAATATTATAGACATCCGGATGCGCCTTTTCCATTTCATCTAAAACCACCACGGAATACGGCTTTCTTCTAACCGCCTCGGTAAGTTTTCCTCCCTCTTCATAACCAACATACCCCGGAGGGGCTCCTATCAATCTTGATACGGCAAATTTTTCCATATACTCAGACATATCTATTCTTACCATCGCTTCTTCATTCCCAAAAAGATACTCGGCAACTGCTCTCGCAAGTTCGGTTTTCCCAACCCCTGTAGGACCGAGAAATAAGAAATTTCCTATAGGTTTTTTGGGGTCTTTCATTCCGGTTCTTGAACGTTTTATGGACTTAGCAATAATCCTGACCGCTTCATCCTGGCCTATTATTCTCTTATGAAGTTCTTCCTCCATATGTAACAGTTTTTCTGCCTCAGATTGAGTTAATCTTGTAACCGGGATTCCTGTCCATTTTGAAGCTATTATCGCTATATCTTCATCTGTGACAGTCGGTCTTTTCTTTTCCCTTTCTTCTCTCCACTTTTTTTTAATCTCCTCAAATTCTTTTTTCAATTGCTTTCTTTTTTCAACAATCTCCACTTTCTTTTCAAGGTCATTCTTTTCTTCTGCTTCTTTTTCTTTTTCTTTTAATTCTTCTATCTCTTTTTCCCTATCTTTGAACTCAGCCGGACATATAGACATCTTCAATCTCGCACTTGAACCCGCCTCATCCATTAAATCAATCGCTTTATCCGGAAGCGCTCTATCGGTTATATACTTATCGGAAAGAACCACAGCGGACTCAATAGCTTTATCGGTATAAACGCACATATGATGGCTCTCATATTTTTCCTTCAATCCCTGTAAAATATCAATGGTCTCCTCAACGCTTGGCGGGTCAACTATAACCGGTTGAAATCTTCTTTCAAGCGCCGGGTCATGCTCTATATGTTTTCTGTATTCATCAAATGTCGTCGCTCCGACACACTGCAATTCTCCTCTTGCCAGAGCAGGTTTTAATATGTTCGCCGCGTCTATAGCACCTTCGGCAGCGCCCGCTCCGATGACAGTATGAAGTTCATCTATGAAAATTATTATAGAATTCTTCGCTTTTCTAATCTCATCTATAATTGTTTTTAACCTCTGTTCAAATTCACCCCTATATTTTGTCCCAGCAACTATAGAAGCAAGATCCAGGCTCACAAGCCTTTTACCCGCCAGTGTTTCAGGAACATCTCCTTGGACAATTCTCTGGGCAAGCCCCTCCACTATAGCCGTTTTACCAACTCCCGGTTCGCCAACCAGCACAGGATTGTTTTTAGTTCTTCTCCCAAGAACCTGGATAACCCTATCCATCTCATTTGCTCTTCCTATCACAGGGTCAAGTTGCCCGTTTTTAGCCAGATCGGTTAAATCCCTTCCAAATTCATCAAGCGTTTGAGTCTTAACTCTAACAGGTCTGTAAGTGGATGAATGTTTGATTTCCCTATAACTTGGTTTGGGCGGTTTTTCCTCATCTTCATCAAAATCCTCTTCTTCTTCGTCTTTTCTACCTGTTTCCCCTCCCAAAATTTTCATTATCTCCTGCTTTAAATTAGAGAATCTGACTCCCATGCTATTTAAAATTCTTGCCCCGATACCTTCCTCATCTTTAACAAGCGCTAAAATAATATGTTCGCTACCTATGTAATTATGTCCCATCTTCTGCGCTTCTTCAACTGCATACTCAATTATCTTTTTTGCCTGAATACTTAAAGGAAGTTCTCCTAAAAGCATCATTGACTGTCCAACTCCTATAGCGTCTTCTATATTCATTCTGAGTTTTCTCAAATCCACATTTAAATTTTTTAACGCTATCGCGGCAACGCTTTCTTCCACATCGGTTATTGCAAGAAGTATATGCTCGCTACCGAGATAATCATGATTCAACCTTTTAGCATGCTCCTGCGCTATCATAAATATTTTTTGAAAATGACGGCTAAATCTTCCTTGCATAGTCGCCTCCAACTTTTTTAACCTTGACTTTAAATCCATCTATTGAAACAACTTCCACTTCGGAATTTTCTTCAATTTCTCCATCAATGCTTTCGGCATCCCACCATTCCCCTTCTATCAAAATTTTACCCTCAGGCGAAAGTTTATTTTTTATTAGATATTTTTTTCCCAACATCGCCTCCTTACCGGTCTCAACCCGTCTCATCTGTGCCCTTAAAACAACAAATCCTAAAATTAAAACAACAATTACAAGTCCGATTAAGTTCATAGTTAGAAATCCCATATCCACTCCTATTCCGCTTATATTTGGCGACCCTTTAAAAAGCATCGTGGCTCCCAGGAACATAGAAGTTACAGCGGCAAAAGTAAGAAGTCCATAACTCATAACTTTAATTTCCACAATTAAAAACAGTATTCCTAAAAGTATAAGCAAAACGCCCGCGAAATTCGCACTCAAAGTTTGAAAGGCGTAAAGCCCAACGACAAGTGACATCGCTCCTACAACCCCCGGTAAAATTAAACCGGGATTATAAAGTTCTATAAAAATTCCTATAGCGCCGATGCTCATAAGAAGCATAGCTATATTAGGATCCGTTATGGTTGAAAGGAATTTTTGTCTTTTTGTGCTTTCAAAATAAACAATTTCTTTTATGCCATCGGTTCTTAAAATTCCGAATTTATCCAGATTAAAATTGTGTATCTGTCTCAAAAGGTCGTTTACATCTTCGCTTACAAATTCTATAACCTTATACTTTAACGCTTCCTTTGCCGTAACTGAATCGCTTTTAGTAACCGCATTAACAGCCCAATCAACATTTCTATTCTTATACTGGCATATTGACTTAATATACGCCTTCGCGTCATTTAAAACCTTTTCTTCCATTGGCAGTGACTTGTCGCCGGATTTGTCTTTCGTTTTTTTTGAAGGATCAAAATCTATCCCGCCCCCAATCATAACCGGATGCGCTGCCCCGATATTTGTTGATGGACTCATCGCGGCTATATGAGAAGCCATTGTTATGAAGACACCGGCTGAAGCGGCCCTCGCGCCCTTAGGTGAGATGTATACAACTATAGGTTTTTTAGAATCAAGCATTTTCTTAACTATTTCGCGCATAGAAGAATCAAGCCCGCCGGGAGTATCAAGTTTTAAAATCATAATATCAAAATCTTCGGTGTTTAATTTATCAATTGAGGAATTAATATATTCAGCCGCAACAGGAATTATCACTCCTGAATAGGTAGCCACCAGGACCTTTTTAACAAAATAATCTCTAATATGAGCATTTTCTTTTAAATTAATTTTCTGACGAGAAAATGCAGAATAAGAAACAACTAATAAACTAATGAAAAGAAAAATTTTTTTAAGCATAATTTATATTATACATTTTTTCCCCGCCCTTTTGATATAGATATAAAGTATTTTGCTTTTTTTGAGATATGAGCGTGAAATTTACTACAATATGTTTGTTATAGATTTTGTGTCAAAAGGGCAGGGCAAAATCCCCCTTTTCTTCCCCCTTTATTAAAGGGGGATATAGGGGGATTTCACCTCTCACTCTTCACTAATCATTTCTCACTTTTTTATATATATTCTCGCTATTAATGAGTTTGCCGCGGTTCTTCTAACAGGAATGCTTACCACCGTTCCAATTCCAGCATCTTTTATCTCAGTTATATCAATTAAGGTATGGGATATTGACGGCTTTGATATAAAATATGCCTTCTTACCGTTAATATCAGCCCACATTCTTTCTCCCTCGGTTATTTTGTAAACATTGTCTGTCGGAGACATAGAGAGCCCATCAGAATAGCCGACCGGGATGGTGGCTATTCTCATATTCCTGTTTGCTACAATCTCGCCAGCATAGCCAAAATTCTCGCCTTTTTTTACTTCTTTCACCGATATTATTTTCGCTAAAAATTTCCATGGTCTTTTTATTCCCAATTTAACTGGGCTTTTTTCTTTTTTTGAGTATATATCCGAAGGATATATTCCGTAAATTAAATTTCCTATCCTTACCATATCAAAGTAATAATCGGGGAAATCAAGAAAAATGAGAGTGTTAGCACAATGAATTATTGTATCAGGAAAAATTTCTTTTATTTTTAAAGCGGTGTTTTTAAATTTTTCAAGTTTTTCCCTCGCGTCTATCATATTTTTATAGGGTGTATAGGCTATATGGGTTGAGACCGAAAATAAATTGATATTTTTTTCTTTTTTAATTTCTTTTGAAAACTCTAATGCCCTGTTTATATCAACCCCCCATCTTTTAAGTCCTGTGTCTATATCAAGGTTTATATTTATATTCTTAATATTCAATTTTTTTATTTTTTTAATAATCTCGGACCTGTCAACCGTGGGTATAAAACCTTTTTTTATAGTCGGTAAAATCTCATCTTCAATAGAAGGAGATAAAATCATTACAGGAAGTTTGATTGAGCCCTCTTTTATCTTTATCGCTTCATATAAATTCATTACGCCGAGCATATCCGCTTTTTCTTTCTCGGCTATTTCTGATATTTTTGTTATCCCGTGGCCATAAGCGTTTGCCTTAACGACGACCATAAGCTTCGTTCTACCGAGTTTTGATTTAATTGCTCTGATATTGTTTTTTATCGCTTTTTCGTCTATTTCTATCCATTTAATCATAGTCAAAATCAATTATAAATTTTTAATTAACTTTATGTATATAATTATTTCAACCGTTATAATCCCCAATATTGCGCGCCATTCTTTGTTTTTTATAAATGACTCATAACTGTAATTATCAATTAGAAAAATTTCTTTAATACGCAATACATTTGGAATAAGGCAGGGAACGCTCTGTATATAATTTTTAAACACATCTCCAAATTTTTCGCTCAGGAACTTTTCTTCTGATTTTATCGTTTTATAATATATGTATGAAAAACTTATAACTATAAAAGCCCATAACAGGATATTTCTGATAAAATCAGCGGAGGTTATCTGAATCATTACGCCAGAAGCAATGAAAAAAGTTCCAAGATAAAGTGGATTTCTGCTCAGCGAATACGGACCCTTAGTTGAAAGTTCTTTGTTTTTCCTTATACAGAAAGATGATATCAATCTTATGAGTTCCCCGATTATTATAAATGGAACTCCTGTTAAGAAAAACTTATAACTGTATGGTTTTGAAAATATTATTACTATCAAAAATATTATATTGGATAAAAGTATTCTTTTTTTCATACCGCCGTATATTCATATATTTTATTATATTTTTGATAAGTCAGGTCTAATAAAAGCGAAAAAAGAAAGGCAAGGTCTAATTGTCTGAACTAATTTTATAAAATATAATTATGATAACATCAGATTATAAACCGATATTAAAACGAGGGGTTGAGATTCTGCCAGCGAAAGCACAGGATAAAGAAGTAATACTTCTAAAAGATAATGAAGGAATAACAAATCAAGTTCTTGTTATGCCCGTCGAGATGATGGCGTTAATTCAGTTTTTTGACGGACAGAACTCAATAAAGGATATCCAGAACCATATTTTAAAACTTACAAATCAACTGGTATCAGAGTATGAGATTATTGAGTTCGTTAAACACTTAGAAAAGGCGAATTTTTTAGAAGACGAGCAGGTTAACGAGATAAGAAAAAAAATATATGAAGAGTTTAAAAACTCAAATATAAGAAAGGCAATCCATAAAGGGCTTTCATATCCGGAAAATATACTTGAATTGAGTTCTTTTATGGGTAAGTTCTTAAAAATAGAAGATATAAAGTTTCCTGCTCAAAAATTAATCGGGGCTATTTCACCGCATATAGATATAATAAGGGGCGGAAACGTTTATTCAAAGACATATTCCGAACTCCAAAAATCAATTATTCCGGATGTCATTATCTCATTTGGCGTTTCTCATAAAGGCGGAGTCAGCCCTTTTATATTCACTAAAAAAGAATATGAAACGCCTTATGGAAATATTGCCATTGATAACGATCTTTATATGAAATTTAAAGAAGCGCTATGGTATGAAGCGGATGAAGAAGAATTTTTTCATAAAGACGAGCATTCGCTTGAGTTCCAGTCGCTATGGTTAAAGTATATATGGCGAGATAAGACACCTAAGTGGCTCCCGGTTCTCGTAACCGATTTTGAAAGGTTCTGCGAAAAAAATCCGCCTTCAAAGATAGAATATATTGAGAAGTTTTTCAATTCGGCTGATATAATCTTAAAAGAACTTGTAAATCGCAATAAAAAGGTTTTTATTCTTGCAGGTGTTGATTTTTCACATATCGGACCGAGGTTTGGCGATGATATAGAGATAAATGATGAGGTAAAGAAAAAGATAGAAGTGTATGATAAAAGGATTTTAAATCTTGCAGCGGAGCTTAAAGCGGATGAATTCTTCGCCGCCGTGTCTCAAAACGATAATGAGACAAAAATCTGCGGACTTTCCGCCACATACTCGGCGCTCAGATTCATAAAATCCATAAATCCGAATGCAAAAGGAAAATTGCTTGATTATTCACACTCAGATGACCCACTTGGCGGATTTGTATCATTTGCTTCTATGATATTTTGATGGATTTCAGTTTTAAAAATAGGGATAAATTAGATTTTTTGTTTTCAAAAAGAATTTCTTCTTTAACTGATTTAAATGAAAAGGTTTTTCTTTTAAATCAGAAACATACAGATGAGATTTATATAATAAAAGAGAAAAAAGATACCGAAATAAGACCTGTTGCAGATTCGGTGATAACTCATCTTAAAGAAATTGCTGTTGGCGTTAAAACGGCGGATTGCGTTCCCGCTCTGATATTTGACACTGAAAATTTAGTTATCGCGGCGGTTCACAGCGGCTGGAGCGGAACCGCTAAAAAAATAATAGTTAAAACGATTGAAAAGATGAAAGAGATTTATAACTCAAATCTTAGCGATATTATAATTATGCTCGGTCCTTCCATCTGCGGCAGGTGTTACAGCGTCACGAACGAGGTCATAAATGAATTTAAAAAGATTTTGAAATACGATTTTTATTTAAAGAAAGAGGACAGATATTATATTGACTTAAAAGATATCAATAAAAACCTTTTGATTGAAAGAGGAATTAAAAAAGAAAATATTTTTATTCACCCTGACTGCACGTACTGTAAAAATGACGTGTATCAGTCGTTCAGATATCATAAAAATACCTCAAATTTCCAGATAAGTTATATAAAACTTTTATGAGAATTGGCGTTCATAATTCAACAAATGGCGGAATATTAAATGTAATAAAAGAGGTTGATTTTTTAAAGACAAATGCAACTCAGTTTTTTATTCACTCGCCGAGAATCTGGGATATAAGTGAGATAAAAAAAAGCGATAAGGAAAAATTCAGAGATGAAGCGAAAAAACTCGATATATTTCCGGTTGTCGTTCACTCATCATATCTTATAAATCCATTATCAAAGAATAATGAGACAGTTGAAAAATCAAAAAAACTTTTGAAATTGGAGATTGAAAACGCGTCTGAGATAGCGGATTATTACGTTCTTCATATAAAAGAAAATAAAAACGACGGATTGGAAGAGAATATAAAAAATTTAATAAAATTCTTTAAAAAATCGGGATTGCAAAATTCAATAAAAATTTTATTTGAGAACCCAGCATCAGGACTTACATCGGAGATAAAAAACCTTCTTAGATTTTATAAAAGTTTAAGGAATTATTCTCCAGTTTCAGGATTGTGCATAGACACAGCTCATATCTATGAATCTGGATATAATATAAGGATTAAAGATGGAGTTAATCGGATACTTGACGAAATAAAAGATATATCAATAATTAAACTTATTCATCTAAATGATTCAAAAACGTCCATATCATCTCACACAGACAGACACTGCGATATAGGAAAAGGCAGGCTCGGAATAGATGGTTTTGAAAACTTTTTTAGTTTTAAAGAACTCAAGGAAATCCCGCTTATACTTGAAACGCCCAAAAAGACATTAAACGATGACAAAAAGAATTTAAAAGTTGTCAGGAAAATATTGTCTCAAAAAATCTTAGCGTCGGAGTTTCCGACAGATCACAAATAAAAAAGGGACGATGCTTATCAAGAATCGCCCCTTTATTTTCTTAATATCCCCTTTGCTTATTTTACATGCTTTTTAACGTAAACGGCAATTTCAAACATGCTTATCTGTTTCTTATTGCCAAATACTTTCCCTAATTTCTCATCAGTATTGATCATTCTCTTATTTTTCTTATCCTGTAAACCATTTTTCTTTATATAGTCCCATATTTTCTTTGTTATCTGAGTTCTCGGAAGTGGTTTTGAGCCAACTATCTCCGCAAGGACCTCATCCGGGGTTACAGGAGCCATGAACTTAGCGTTCGGGGTTCTCTTTGTTTTTGATGCCATCTTTCCTCCTAATAATTTAAATATATAATACAATGATAGTAATTCCTGCTGACTTTGTCAATAGGTGTAAGGGTTTAAAATTTTTCAAAGCCACGGTATTAATCTATAACCTTAACCACTCTGTTCGTCTTTATACAATTAGTGCAAACATAGCAGGTGGTAACCTTCCCGTCAAGCAAAATCTTTTGTCTCTGTAGATTTGGCTTGAACTTCCTCAGAGATGCCTTATTGGAATGACTGTAACTTTTGCCGCTCTTTGATGATTTACCGCAAATTTTACATTTATACGCCATAAATTTAATTATACAATATTTTTATATAATTTAATTATGATTTCAAAAATTAGAATTTATTCAGGTTATTTAATTTTAATAATCTCCGATATAATTTCGCTTATACTGATATTCCATCTTTCAGTAATATTTAGAATCAAAATAATGCCACATATATTTAAAGAACTTCCGCCATTTAAATATAATTTTAATCAATATATATGGATTTTCCCAATTTTCTTAATCGTCTTTATTTACGAAGGGCTTTATTCAAAAAGATTATCGCTGTGGGATGAGGTAAAATTTCAGATAAAATCGATATTCATATCATTTATAATAATACTCTCAATTCTTTTTATTGCGAAGAAAGGTGCGGAGTTTTCAAGAATGCTCCTTACAACAATTTCAATAATTCTATCCATTATTTTTCCCCTGATAAGATCAAAAGTTAAAAAAATGATTTACTCGCTCAATCTAATGACAAGAAGAGTTTTAATAATCGGAAGCGGCGAAAAAGCCGAAAAAATAATAAAAGCGATAGAGAACGAAAAAAACTTAGGATATAAAATAGCAGGGGTAATTGACGATGAGGGCGGATATGTCTTAAACTACCCAATACATAAAGGAATAAATAAAATAGAAAGATACATAAACGCATCACAGATAAACGATGTCATAATAGCGAAACAAGAATCATCTATCTCTGAAATAGAGAAACTTATAAATTATGTCCAGCATAAGGTTCAAAACACTATATACATACCGGACATATCAGGAATCGCTGTTTCCGGAACTGATATAAGATACTTCTTTCAGGAACAGACAATAGCGATAGAGATAAAAAACAACCTTTCAAATCCAGTTACTTACATAACAAAAAGAATTATCGACTACTTGCTCTCACTAATAATCTTTGCACTGATAATACCTTTAATGATTTTAATATCAATTATAATAAAACTTTCGGATAAGGGTCCTGTTATATATTCGCACAAAAGAATAGGTAAAAACGCTAATGAATTTAACTGCTATAAATTCAGAACGATGTATATTGACGCTGATAAAAGGTTGAAAGAAATACTTGAAAAAGACCCTGAAAAGAAAAAAGAGTGGGAGAATTACTGGAAACTTAAAGACGACCCGAGAGTTACAAAAATAGGAAATTTTTTAAGGAAGACCTCGCTTGATGAACTCCCGCAGATATTCAATGTTTTAAAAGGCGAGATGTCGCTTGTTGGGCCAAGACCGGTGATTCAAAAAGAACTCAATGAATATTACAGGGAAAATGCAGAATACTATTTCAAAGTTCCGCCGGGAATAACAGGACTCTGGCAGGTTAGCGGAAGAAGCGAAACATCTTACGATTACAGAGTATCTTTAGACGCCTGGTATGTCAAAAACTGGAATCTCTGGCTTGATATTATTATATTAATCAGAACAATTAAAGCGGTAATAAAACAGGAAGGCGCCTGCTGATACCAGGGACTCGGGGCATTATTCGTATCTTAATGCTTCAATTGGCTCTAAATCGCTTGCTTTCTTGGCTGGCCAGAAACCAAATACAACACCAACAATCGCAGAAAACGAGAAAGACATTATAACCGCGACAGGCGGTATATAAATGCTCCAGCCCGTAAACTTGCCCAAAACAGTTGCTATTAAACTGCCAATACCTATTCCTATAACCCCGCCAAAGACAGAAACTATAACCGCCTCAATTAAGAACTGCCACAGAACCGCCCTGTTTGTCGCTCCTATCGCTTTTCTTAACCCTATTTCTTTAGTTCGCTCTACAACGCTTACAAGCATTATATTCATTATACCTATACCGCCGACTATTAAAGATATGCCGGCGATTATTCCAAGAAGCAAACTGAATGTCTTTGTCGTCTGAGTGAGCATATTCTTTATATCGGAAAGATTAAAAACGGTAACAGGATCTTCTTTAAACGAAGGGACATTCATCAAATCTCTCATAACCTTAGGAATATCTTCAACCCCTTTATCCACATAAGAAGAGTCCTCTACCTCAACCCATATCTGATCCACATAATCCTTACCAAAAAGAACCTTCATAGCAGTATTTATAGGAACAACTATAACATCATCCTGATCCCTCATACCCGCGGCGCCTTTCATAGGAAGAACGCCAATAACCGTGAAATTCTTTCTGTTTATCTTTATGCGCTTCCCAACTGGGTCTTCATCGCCAAACAAATCGTTTACGACCGTCTGTCCTAAAACGCAGATCTTTTTAATGCTTTTATTTTCATCTTCAGTGAAAAATCTTCCATAATACGGAAAAGCGCTTCTCATAGCGGGATAATTTACGGTCGTTCCAGTAACGCTTGTTCTCGTATTTTTCTCCTTATATACCGCCTGAACATTGCCCATAACATTTAAATCATATCTTGTTATATAGGGTAATCTTGATTTAAGCGATTTTGCGTATTCTTCTCTCAATCTTGATACATCGCCTCTCGCTGAGCTTACCCCTCCACTCGTCATCTGGCCCGGGAATATCAGCAAAAGATTTGCTCCTAACGACGCCATACTCTGCTGTATAACCTTTTGAGCCCCGTAACCAACCGCAAGCATAGCAATCAATGACGCTACGCCTATTATTATCCCAAGCATAGTTAAAAAAGACCTGACCTTATTTGAGAGTATTGATTTAAATGATGATTTTATATTCTCTATAAATTCCTGTAAATTAAATTTGGAACTGCCAAGATCTATATTTTTAGAATCTTCAATTTTTTTAAAATTATTAGAATTATCTATATCCTCATAAATAATTCCATCTCTTATTTTTATTATCCTTTTTGCGTAAGCGGCGATATCCGCTTCGTGCGTAACAATTATCACCGTTTTGCCTTCTTCGTTAAGTTTAGTAAATATATCCATTATCTCTTTTGACTGATCGCTTGCGAGATTTCCAGTCGGCTCGTCGGCAAGTATTATAAGAGGATCGTTAATCAGAGCCCTCGCTATAGCCACCCTCTGCTGCTGTCCTCCGGATAATTGATTTGGCTTATGATAAATTCTATCTGAAAGTCCAACATTGGCTAAAAGTTTTTTTCCTTTTTCGTAGTCAACTTTTTTTAGATAAACCTGAGGGAGACAGACATTTTCAAGAGCTGTCATTTTTGATAAAAGATTGAACTGCTGAAAAACAAAACCAATTATTTTTGACCTCAGATAGGCAAGTTCACTATCTCCAAGATTTGTAACATCTTTAGCGCAGATAGTATATTTCCCAGAAGTAGGCCTATCAAGAAGCCCTATTATATGCATAAGCGTTGATTTGCCGGAACCGCTTGGTCCCATTATCGCCACAAATTCGCCTTTTTTTATTTTAAGATTTACTCCCTTTAAAACCTCAAGTTCTTCTCCCATCTCATAGACCTTTCTAATCTTTTCAATATTTATCATAACTCTTCCTATTAAATTTTTCTCATAACCCGCCCTTGTGTCTTCCCTCTCTGCGGCATAAATGGATTTGCTCCGCTATCAAGCGATTGCCTCACATATTTTTGGGACTTAACATAAATAATATCACCTTTGCGAAGCCCATCTTTTATTTCTACCAAATTATCATACTCCTTGCCGACCTTAACCTCTTTTTTTATTGGCTGTTTTTTAGAATCGAAACCTGTTATTACATAGACCTTCCCATCCTTGGAATATTCTAGAGCGTTCAAATCAACCGCTATTGTTTTTCTTCTTTCAATCATAATTTTTATATTGGCGGTCATCTGCGACTTTAAAAAAGACGGAATATTATCAACTTTTATCTTAACTTTATATATAATTACATTGCTGACATTTTTGCCCTCGTCAAGAATCTGAAAGACCTTTCCTCTGATTATTTTATCCGGATACGAATCAAGAGTTATAAAGGCGCTCTGATAGATCCTTACTCTTGCAATATCCGACTCGTCCACGCTTGCCACGGCTATAAGCGTATCGGACATAGCGAAAAGCACCGTGCTTCCTCCCACCGTCTCTCCCTCAACGATATTTCTTAGTATTATCCTTCCGCTTATAGGGGCTAAAACTTTTATCGGTTTATAACTGTTTTCCCATTTTTTATACTCCTCCTCGCTTATAGATTTAGCGGCGTCAAGTATAGCCACCCTGTCTGATGATGACATAAGACAAAGAACATCTCCTGCTTTTACAAGAGCCCCTTCTTCGACAAAAATCTTTTCTATTCTTCCAGAAGAAGAAGGCAAAATCTCAACCCTGTTAAGCGGTTCTATCTGCCCTGTTACCTCGACATAATCGTTTACCTCTTTAATCCCAACCTCTTCCTGTTTGTATGTAAATTCCTCGTTTTTCAAGGGTTTGTTTTTTATAAAAAAATAATAAACAAGCCATGAAATAATGGCCAGAGAAATTAAAATTATAATTTTTTTCATTTTGCCTCCGTATAAGTTTTATGACTTTCTTCAATTCCAACCGAAATAAGATTTTCAAGATTGATTTTTTTAATATAGACATTTTTAATATAGTCGGTATAATTCTGCCTTGAATCTATAAGATTCTGCTCTATATTTTCAAGATCTATATAACTCATCTTTCCAGCCATATATTTTATCATAGCTTCGTTATATCTTTCCTCATTTGCCTCAAGAAGAACCCTGTAAGTACTGGCTGTATCCTTAGAATTTAAAAAATCTATATAAGAATTCCTTATCCCCGACTTGAGCGAGATTATAAAAGATTTCATATTTTCCGTTGTTGAATTTAAAGCTTCTTTAAGATTTCTGACATTGTTTTTTCTATAAGTTATACCAGAGGAAAATATCGGCAGACTGAGAGATAGCCCGAGCGACCAGTTGCTATTATCCGGAAACTCGTTTTTGCCACTCAAGCCGGTTGAAGCGGAAAAAGAAAGTTTTGGAAACCAGTCATTTTCCCCGTTTTTTAATTTTTCATTTGCAAGGGTTATATTTTTTTCATATGTCTTATACTGCGGATTATCTTTAACATAGTCATCTATTTTATTTATATCGAAATCAATCTCCGGGATTTCCAATTTGGCTTTAGCGTAAATATCATCTTTAATCCCAACGCCTATGGCGGATTTAAGATTATTTATTGAGAGTTCTACCTGTCTTTTCGCCTTTTCAAGGTTGAGTTTAGCCATCTCATACTGGGCTTTCGCATAAAGCATATCTCCTTTTGACTCAAAACCGCTCTGATATTTAAGATTTATAAGTTCGGCGTTGGATTTTCTTATCTCAACTATCTTTTCATTAACCTTTACGACCTCCTGAGAAAAGAAAAGATTATAAAAAGCGGTTAGAATTTCTTTTCTTAACTCAATCAGGTAAGCGGTATAATTAATTTGCGCTATTTCATAATTTATTTTAGAAGATCTTATTGAATATATAGAATTATAATCAAAAATATTCTGAGAAAGCGCAGCGGATAAAGAAAACGAGCTGGAAGGTTCTCTATCCTCGCCGCCGCTTCTTGTAAAAGCGTGAGAAACGCTGATTTTTGGAAGATAAGCGTTTATCGAAGAAAAATACGAGTATTTAGCGCTTTCAAGGTCGTTTAATTTTGATTTAAGCGTTGGATTGCTGGAGACGGCAAGTTTAAGGCAATCATCAGGTGTCATCTCTATAGAATAAGAATAAGAATAAAATGAGACAATCAAGATTAAAATTTTAACGATATTTTTCATCTTCTCTCCTTACTTACGCATGCCAGGCTTTGCTCCGGACAACTGCCTTTTTCGGCTTAAATTCTCGCAAGCCTTGCAGCTTGCTGAGGGCATTTTTCTCATTTGTAGCGGCAAAGCGTAAGCTTTGCCTTGCCTTTGCAGAGCTTCGCTCTGCTGTTACAAAAGGCGAATGGCAATTCGCCCTCTACAAATCCGAGCAAGGTCGGGACTCCAAAATCCACAATCATCATCCATAATTCAAAATTCATAATCCAACATTTCTCACAATTCTCACATTTCTAACGTTTCCCACCTCTCACTTTTTCACCTTTTCACTTCTCACTCCTCCCCTTTCACCTGCTCACATCTTTTTCAGAGCAAGCTCCCTGCCTGACGGCAGGCAGGTGAAACTACTTTTTAGATGATTAGAAGAATAGAAGATTAGAGGATTAACTTAATAAGGTATTTTCCTTTAAAGCTAATCATCCAGTCATCCAATCCTCCGGTCATCTAAATTATTTCGTTAGTGTCTTTCAGTGAACCCTACTTATAATAACGAAAACAACCGGAAATTTATTGCATATACCTACCGGTAAGTAAATTATACAAAAATTAACCAATCTTTTGCGCTGAAATTGAACCCATATCAGGCGGAGCAAAAAGGGTAAATATCAATTTTATTTTTGATTATTCAGCGGATTTTGGTATGTTCTGCTTTTCTATGTAATCAATATAGAAGGAATAATTATTTCCTGTTTCATAAACCTTTGAGCTGACGACATATAGTCCCGCATTGTTAAAATTGCTAACCTTTTCTTCCATTGATTTTTTCGCTTCATTTTCAAAATCAAAATCCTGTGAGTTCGTATATCTTTTAATGTAAAATTCTTTTGATATGAAGTTTCCATTTTTATATATATTTTTTACCGCGAAATCCGTTGAAAAAGACCAGTCGTTATCTATCGGATATGCCCAGTTATGAATAACGTTTATTCCCGCTTTTGAAAATGATTGGTTTCTTTTTTCTCCTTCTTTTAAGACGTTGTCTTCAAACGGAAATGTCTCTTCGCAAAAATAGTTTGAAATAGAATAAAGCGGATTTTTTGATGGGTTTGAAAGGTTATCAACCTTATTTACATACTCAATTTCGATAGAATAATCATTCCCATTTTCAATCGCTTTCCCCCCGACCGCCGAAATTCCTATCTGCTTTAGTTTATTTATAACATTTTGTATATCTTTTTTCGCATCTGATTCAAATGTGTATTTTCCGTAAACCGCTTTTTCAAAACTTATGTAATATATTTTCGACTTTTTTAATATATTTTCATTTACATATTTAACGCTGAAAGAGTAATCGTTTTCCACTTCAATTATTTTTGAGTCAAAAACTTTAAGCGGCGAGGCAGCAAATTTTGATAATGATTTATTCAGTTCGGCTTTGGAAAGATTTTCATTCTAGTAATTTTTGGGCGATTTATACTCTTCTATTATTATGGATTTAATTGAATCAGGATTTTTTAACTCCGGAATATAATCTATTGTATATGTATAATCATTTCCTCTTGGAAGGACATTGCATCCAATAACCGATATGGAAAGTTCTTTAAAAATATTTAGTTTATTACTGCATTCTTTTTTAGCGTCTGATTCAAAAGGAAATGTTTCATCGGTTTGATATGTTAAAATTCCAGTTTGCTGATTTGCCGGTTCCTTCTCTTTTTCGGTTGTATATTCCGGTTTTGGAACAGGTTTTTTGTTAATCTCTTCTTTTTTAAAATCTATCTCGTTTGAAAAAACGCAGATAGAAGTAAAACCTAAAAAAACCATAAATATCATATTTCTCATACAACCTCCTCGGCGTCTAATAAAATATTTTATCAAATTCAAAAAAGATTTCCTATAGTGAAGTAGATATCTGAAAGTTGCTCGCCTCTTTTGTGGTTAAACCCATATCCCCAGTCAAGCCTTATCGGGAAGGCAGGGGTTGTAAATCTTATTCCAAATCCAGCCCCCGCTTTCAACTGGTTAAGTTTTGAACCGGTCTTAAACGATATTGAATCAAAGTGGTCCCAGCTGTTTCCTATATCGAAAAAGAATGCCCACTGGACTATTGTTCTTTTCTTTTCTCTTGCAAGTGGAAATTTAAATTCGGCGTTAGTTACATAATAGACCTTTCCGCCATTTTCAGGTCCTATCTGTCCATTCGTATTATAGCCCCTTATGCTCTCTGAACCTCCGAGAAAATATCTTTCGTATACCGGGACTTCTTCTGTAGAGCCAAAATTTTTAACCCAGCCAAACCTTGAAGCTATGGAAAAAACAAATGGCCAATCGTCTATTGAAAATAGTTTATGGTTGTACGAGTAGGATAGCGTTGGTTTGTAAAGGTCAAGATTCCCGCCTAAAGGCCCGCCAAAAAGTTCAATTCCAAGAGAAAATTTTGTTCCCCTTGTCGGATCCCATATATAATCGCGGGTATCCCTTACAAATTCAGCCGATATGGATGACTGAACGCTTGTTCCCTGGGCTATTTCATTTTTATATATCTCATTCACATCAAAAATTCTCACTTTCTCATAAGTATAAGAGAAATTTAAAGCGTATTTATCGTCTTCAAATCGAGGTCCAAGGGTTATTCTTCCACCGGTTCTTTTTTCAGTATAGGCGGAATATGTCGTTGAGTATGACCTGTATCTTCTATTATTGAATAAACTCAAACCAAGCGATGTCGGCTTGTCGTATATCCAGGGGGTTGTCCAGTTAAAAGAATAGTCCTCAACCCTTTTACCAAAGTTCCAGTTAAGAGATAATCGCTGGGCAAGCCCGAACATATTCATATGCGAGACAGATAACATTCCTACAAATCCGTCTCTTGAAGAAAGCCCCGCTCCGGCTGTAAGCATCCCGGGTTTCCCTTCCGTCACATCAAACACAAGGTCAACCGTGTCAGGGTTTTCGGTTGGATTTATCATAAGTTCTACATTATCTATAAATCCTAAATTAAATATCTTTTCTTGACTCCTTCTTATTTTTGAAAGAGAAAAAACATCTCCTTCCTTTTGAACTATTTCTCTTTTAAAAACCTTGGTTTTTGTCGTTTTATTGCCTTCTACATCTATATATCTTACATATATAGGATAATTTTCTTCTATTGAAAAGTTTATATCCATAAAATTATCTCTGTAGGCCGCAATTGTGGATACAAGAACTTTAAGATACCCTTTATCAGCGTATTTCTCCTGTATGTTTTTTATCGTGTCCGTTAGTTTTTCATCTTTGAATATTTTCCCCTTCTGATACTCAACTGAGGTTAAAAGTTCGTTCGTAGTATAAAGCGAATTTCCGCTCAAAAGTGTATCGCCAAAAATATATTTCCTGCCTTCGTCTAAACTTATCTTTATGTCGACATATTTCTGTTCTATAAAAGAAAAGGTAGAATCGATTATTTTAAAATTAGCAAAGCCGTTGTTTTTATAAAATTTTTCTATTTCAGTTAAGTCCTTCGTAAGATCCTCCTGATAAAAAATCTTTTTCGGTCTGTTCTTCATCAGTTTAATTATTTTTTTTGTTTTATATGATTTTATTCCTTCAATCCAAAGATTTCTGACACTAACCCTTTCCCCTTCCTTTATATTTATATTTACTATAACTTTGTTCGTTTGAGAATCAAGATTAACTTCATATTTAATATCGGCGTTTATATAGCCCTTTTCTCTGTATTTTTTTTCTATTTTTGATATGGCTTCCTTTATTCTCACATCATCATAGAAATCACCCTTATCCAGTTCCATCTCCGATTTTAGCGATGATCTGGATATTTTTTTCGCCCCGATTATTTTTATTTCCTCTATACAGGGCTTCTCATATAGCGTGTATATAACTTTTACCGGCCTTGTGTCTGAAACTATATCATAGTTTTTCTTAAGTATTTCGCCGTTTTCAATATATTCAAGTTCAACCGATACCCTTTCCAGATTGCCAAGGTTTATCAGATTTTCTATATCGGTTTTTTTGTCTTCTTCGTAGTACACTTTCCCTTTTTTCGCTCTCACAGTTTTCAGTATCAGTTTGGGCTTGATGTTTTTAAGCCCCTTTATCTCTATTTCCTGAACCTGCCAGGGACCGTTTGAGACAGCGGTAAATAAATTATTTGATACCAGTATAAAAAAGGAAAGAAGCAGTAATTTCATTTCTTTTTGGGCGGCTCGGGTATTATCGGTTTAAATTTATCTTCATAATAATCAAGCCCGCTATGGTCTATAATTTCCTCATGCATAAGCAATCTTAGAGTGTTTTTCAGTTTTATATGCTGAATAAAAAGATCGTTTTCCGGCTTTAAGTCGGGCCTGTGCATAGGCGATTTAAAGAAAAAGCTCATCCATTCCTGTATTCCTTTAAGCCCGGCTCTCTGAGCGAAATCAAGAAACAGCAGAATATCAAGCATTACAGGAGCGGCAAGTATAGAATCCCTGCAAAGGAAATTTATTTTTATCTGCATTGGCATATTCATCCAGCCAAATATATCTATATTATCCCAGCCCTCTTTAGCATCACCTCTCGGAGGATAATAATCTATTTTTACTTTATGATAAAGATTTGAGTATAAATCCGGATAAAGTTCCGGCTCAAGAATTGTATTTAAGACCGATTTCTTGCTTTTCTCTTTGGTTTTAAACGAGCCCACGTCATCCAGAACAAGCCCATCTCTATTTCCTAATATATTTGTCGAGTACCATCCCCTTATGCCGAGCATTCTCGCCTTGAGTCCCGGCGCTATTATTGTTTTCATCAGGGTCTGTCCTGTTTTAAAATCTTTCCCGGCTATAGGAACTCCGTTTATTTCGCTGAGTTCTACAAGGGCCGGTATATCTACGCTTAAATTCGGCGCTCCGTTTGCGTAAGGGATTTTCATTTTAAGCGCGGCGTAAGCATAAATCATTGATGGAGAAATATCAGGAGAATTCTTTTTTAGCCCTTCTTCAAAATTCTTAAGCGATTTATGGACTTCGGTTTCTTCAACAAGAACTTCTGTAGAAGCAGCCCATACCACAACAGATCTTTGGACCTTATTTTTTGAACAGAAGTTTTTTATATCATCCATAAGCATACTGGCAAGGTCCATTTTGGTTTTCGCTTTTTTCATTATCGTCGGATTTAAATTTTTGACAAATTTTTTATCAAAAACAGCTGGCATTGGTTTTATAGATGAAAGTTCGTCTTTTACGGGAAGCAGTTGCTCTTTTGAAAAAACCTCGCATTTCAAAGCGGCTTCATAAACCGTATCGTCATATATATCCCACCCTCCAAACACTATATCGTTTAAATCGGCAAGCGATACAAATTCTTTTATCAGAGGATTTCTGTTTTCGTATCTCTTCCCCAATCTGATTCTCTGCATCTGAGTGATTGAGCCAAAGGGTTTGCCGAGCCCTTTTTTTGCCATTTCAACACCTGCAATTAAGGTTGATGTAACTGCTCCCATTCCCGGCGTTAAGACCGCAAGTTTTCCCTCGGCTTTTTTTATTTCTTCTTTTTTCATAAACAACTCCTTATAGAGGCTGTCTCACAATTCCACTTTCTACTACAAAACCAATCTTTGGGCTACGACTTTGTCACTCGTCGCTTACATATCTCCTTACGGACTGATATGCTCGCTCCTCGTTCCTCGTCTCGCCTCCTGCCTGACGGCAGGCAGGCAAATCTTGCTTTTTCGCTACGAAAGCGAATTGCGATACAGCCTCTCTTTTTTAATCGCTTAATATATTATATTATATTTAATCCTGAAAATTTTTTTAATAAAAACCGCCTCTTTCTTGCCTGGATTTAATTTGTGGTTCAGCAATCTCTAAACCCAGATCTGATAGGCGATAACTTCGGAACAAAAATAAGAGCGACAGCGCTCATTATGTTTAGAGTTAGAAAATTTGATGAAGAATTTAAAATGCTTACAGTTTTTTATCTCCACCTTCTCTGCTCGGAGAAAGGATCTCCAATATCGTGATAACCTCTTTCTTCCCAGTATCCTCTTCTGTTTTCACTTATAAATTCTAATTTGGCAAGCCATTTGGCGCTTTTCCAGTAATAAAGCGAGGGTATCAGTAATCTTACAGGTCCGCCGTACTCGCGGGGTATCTCATCGCCCTCATAGGAATAGGCTATTATTGAATCCTCTTTTACGAAATATTCAATTGGAATATTTGTTGAGTATCCATCATAAGAATAAGCCATAACAAATTTAGAATCAAGCGGCTTTATCATCTCATATATTGTTCTGGTTTGAACTCCTTTCCAGTTCGTTCCTAATTTTGACCAGGTTGTAACGCAGTGGATGTCGCAGTATAATTGCGTTTCTTCAAGAGCTAATAATTCGCTATAACTCAAAATCCTTTTTATATCCTTATAAATTAGCTCAAGTTTTAATTTTTCTTTTTCAATAATCGGTTTCGATCCAAGGTCAAGAACAGGTATCTCTTCAACTTCATACTGCCCGGGAGGAAGACGGACATCTCTTTGGGTGTCTCTTGAAATTATTTTCATAATTTCTCCATACTTTCTTTTATTGCCTTTATCATATTCTGCGGGATTTCATTTAAATGGAAGTTCCTGTTTATGCAAACCATATCTGTTCTTGCTATTGTGGTTTTCTGTCCTTTTGAATTTAAAATCTCATAATAAAATCTAATTCGGTAAGGAGTTATCTCTTCTACCTTCGTCTTTATTTCAATAATCTCTCCATAGTATATCGGAGCTCTGTAATCCACTTCCTGTTTTTTTATAGCAAAAATATAGCCCCTGTCAGAAAGTTCTTTCAAATTAAACCCCATATCCTCAATAAATTTAGTTCTTGCTTCTTCAAAGAATTTTAAATAATTACCGTAATAAACGACGCCTTCAGCGTCCGTATCGTAATAGTATATCTGTCTTGGGGTTGTATGCATATCTTCTTAATTAAATTTTATAAAATTCATAAGAGTTGTGGATGAATGTTTTTATCCGCCCGCAAAAGACAAATATAAAAAAGATGTCTAATAAAAAATAATTTATCTTTAGTATAATATACTTTTAGGTTCCATTTGGATTTTAATTAGAATTCTCTTAATGGAAGGGTGGCTGAGCGGTTGAAAGCGCCGGTCTTGAAAACCGGTAGGCGGCTTATCCGTCTCGTGGGTTCGAATCCCACCCCTTCCGTTGCTCGCTCGCCCCGCCCTTTTGACACAAAATCTATAATAAAAACATTAAATCAAATTTTTAAATTATAGCTGATAAAAAAATATTTCAGTTATATATCAAAAGAGCGGGGCTCGTGCGACGGCTTCACTCCAAGCAACTGCCTTTTTCGGCTTAAATTCTCGCTTGTATTTGGACCCCTCAACTTGTAGTCGCACCCCGACGTAACGTCGGGATGCCTTTAATGAACATTATTCCCTTTCAGAGTAAACTCCCCAGCACTCAATAACCCTCTTATATACTAAATTGTTTAAAGACAAAATTCTTTGCTACCCGAAAAATTTCCCAACCATCCCTTTAGTTGAGTGCTGGGAGGTGCCACTACAACTGTCTCTTCCCGAGCAAGCTCGGGACTCCAAAATTCATAATCCAACATCTCTCACGATTCTCACTTTTTTAACATTTCTCACTTCTTGCTGTAAGCCGTCCGCACACTTCTCACGTCTCACTTTTTCACATCCCACTTCTCACTTTTTTTACCTTTTACGATTTAAAAAATATAGGTTGATTTATAACAAACCGGATTTTCTAAAGCTAAAGTATCCGCCGTTTGATACAATCAGGTGGTCGTATAAAACTATTTCAAGTGGTTTTAAAGCAAGGTTCAGAAAATTAGTCAGATTTTTGTCCTGCTCCGATGGTTTTAATGTTCCGCTTGGATGATTGTGAGCTATAACTATAGCGTATGCCTTTCTTTTTAACGCCTCTTCTACTATTTTTCTTGGATAGACCGCCGTTCTGTTTACGGTTCCCTCAAATAAGAAATCCTTTGACGGGAAATTTTCCTCTTTCTGAACTCTGAATCCGCTATTAAGGTAGATTACTAAAAACTCCTCTTCTTTTTTATAACCAATTTTTTCCAAGCAATATTCGGCAATCTTATCAATGGACATTTGGGTTGATTCCTCTAACGATTTCTTTTTGTATATTGAGTTTATTTCTTTTATCAGTTTTATTAAAACGATAAATTTATCTTTTATATATTTTACTGATTTCAATTCATCTTCATTTGCGTCTAATATTCCTTTTATAGAGTTAAACCTATCCAGTAATTCTTTTGATATCGGCTTTACATCCTTTTGCGGAATAACATAAGTAAGCAATAATTCCACTATCTCATACTCCTCAAGAGAATACGGGCCGATTTTATTAAATCTCTCTCTTAATCTGTGTCTGTGTCCTAAGTAATGTTTATGATTATCCATAATGATATTATACGATTTTTAAAAAAACTGACGAAATAATAAAAGTGAGAAGTAAGCAGGTGAGAGACGATGATAAATTATCAGTCACCGCAAGATGAGATCGTTTCGCTTTGTTTATACTTGACAGGACAAGGGTCTAAAAGGTTATTGTCAATAGGACTTTATTCCTTGAATTAAATAGGAAATTTGGTAAAATATCTATAATCTAATTGCAGGAGGCACGGATGAAATTATTAATATTAGCATTAATGTCTCTTATGGCTATAAATGGCTATAGCGAGATAAACTTCGATGGCAACTCAAGTCTTAATATAAGAGAAATATCAAAGGATATAGAGCTGCCGTCTGTAAAAATGGATAAAAAGGTTGCGAAAGCGGAACTTAAAGAATGGACCGTAATGGTATTTGTAAATGCTAAGAATAACCTTGAAAGTTATGGACTTAAAGATGTAAACGAGATGGAGATGGTCGGTTCAAGCGATAAGGTTAATGTGGTCGCTGAACTTGGAAGAATAAGCGGTTATTCTTCAAGTGATGGCGACTGGAAAGGATGCAGAAGATATTACATTCAAAAGGATAACGATACCAACAAAATTACATCTCCAGTTCTTCTTGAAACCCCTAAATGCGATATGGGAAGCTGGGAGTATATGGCTGATTTCGTTAAATGGGTCAAAGAAAAATATCCAGCAAAGAAGTATGTTTTAATAGTGTGGAACCATGGCTCTGGATGGAACAAGGGCGGAGATATATCGGTATTGTTAAACGAGAAGGGAATCTCTTATGATGATGAAACAGGCAATCACATAACGACACCCCAGTTAAGGATGGCACTTGAAAAGATTGGGGGAGTTGATATACTTGGTATGGATGCCTGCCTTATGCAGATGATAGAAGTTGCATACGAGATAAAGGATTATACCCAGTATATAGTTGGATCTGAAGAGACAGAGCCGGGGGATGGTTATACCTATAATACCTGGCTTGAGCCACTTGTAAAAAATCCAACTGCAGATGCAAGAACACTTTCAAAATATATGGTTGATTCATATGGGGACCATTATCAGTCAGAGAGCGATACGACGCAATCATCCATAGACGCAAAATCGCTTAAAGATTTAGCGAAACTGAGCGATGATTTTGTAAACGCGCTCATCGCTTCAAATGATTTAACCAATGCAAAGAATGCGAGAACAAACGCTCAGAAATTTTATTATTCATCAAATAAGGACTTCTATCACTTTACAAAACTTATAACTGATACAACGCAGGTAAGTGATGTTAAGGCAAAAGGTCAGGCACTTCTTAATTATCTAAAAAATAACGCGATAGTTCATAACAGAAGCGGATATCAGAATGCTTATGGGCTTGCGGTCTATGTTCCGACATCATATACAACAAGTTATGATGATCTTATCTGGGCAAAAGATACAAAGTGGGACGACCTGATTAAGTGGATAAAGTAAAAATAAAAACAGCAGTGGTCTTTTTAAAGAAGGCGGAGTGAGGAACTCCGCCTTCTTATTCACCCCGTGTTTTTCTTTAGTTCACTTCTATAGCGATTGATGATTTCTCTTGAGAGTTAAATCCATTTTTTTCCTGACTTCCGCTATGGGACACCCAAATTATTTTCTGACAATCTCATAGAGTAATTGTTGTTCCTTGTCCATTTTTAATAACTGCCTCTTGATTTCATTAGAACCTGACAAGACATATTCCAATTCATACATAGTATGCGTCAATTCTACTGCCCGTGCTGGACTTATGGGAAAGCGATGCTGTCGTAACAGGCGTTCTAATTCTTTGTAAATCGTGTAAGCAGCAAAAGCAATGCAAACATGAGCTTCAATTCTATGTCTTAGATAATGGTGAATGGGACGAACTCTTAAGTCTGTCTTGGAAATTCTAAACGCTTTCTCAATTTGCCATAGATGAATATAAGTCTTTACTACTTTCTCAGGCGAAAGATTGCTGTTGGTTATAAATCCTTTTAATCCATCCCACTCTTGGTCCGCTTTTATTTTGTCTTCATCAATAGTAATTGTCGCCTCCCCATGAATCCTTAGAAATTTATTGTAACCACGCTTGTTAATATTCTCTTTGGTTAGCCGATCAGAACGAACTTGCTCTTTGAGCTTTTTAACACCTTTGTCCCGATTACGAGCATCCTTTAGCGCTCGCCTATTAGAATAAGTTATTATAAGTCTTGTGCCATCCGACTTTTTTAATACAAATCTGTCTCCGTCGCCTATCCCTTTGGCTCGCTTAAGTATCTCAGTTTTGATTGCCTCGCTTTCATTCTTAATACGACTCCCCAGAATAAATCGGTAGTGCTCCTTTTCTAAATTCTCCAGATTCTGTTTAGACAACAATGCAGCATCTGCTACTATAATGGGTTTACCTAATCCATATTTGCTTTCTATCCTCTTAAGAACAGGCAATAATGTATGTCCTTCAAAAGTATTACCTTTAAATATATCATAGCCAATAGGAAGACCTCCTTCACCAACTAAGAGTCCTAATAAAATTTGTGGATGTTGGAATTTGCCATCTTTACTGAAACCTATCCGACGCAGATCGTCTTCATCATCAGATTCAAAATGAATTGTTGTCATATCATAGAACATAACAACGATTTCTCCCAGTTGCTTTTCGGTATATCTGTAAGCAATTTCGCTAACATCTTCTTTGTATTTATTACTCATTCTATCCATAAAACGGTAAATAGCATCTACACAAAGATGCAGACCTTGGTATCGGTATAAGTAGTCAATGGTTTTAATCTTACTGGTAGGATAGACCAGACGTGCTATGGTTAGGTGCC
>Ga0078972_1004823_pt1 | contig 35768 bp, 33 predicted proteins | sample YelNatPaOPGAMG01_FD_67568 | JGI IMG/M metagenome (GOLD analysis project Ga0078972, IMG submission 67568) | Hot spring thermophilic microbial communities from Obsidian Pool, Yellowstone National Park, USA - OP-RAMG-01 (SPADES assembly) (version 2) | ecosystem: Environmental > Aquatic > Thermal...
CTGTTAGTTATCAGACAGCCCTTGTATTTTCTCGGATTTTAGCGTTTTAACCATTTGGACGTATTAAAACCAGGTAAAACCGCTAAAATCCTACGAAAATACGACATTAAAGAAGCTGTCCCGTAACTTCCTAAGTTACGGGACAGCTTCAATAGGGTTTTGTAAAAAATTTTTCTTTTTTATGACAAAATTGATTTCTTTGTTATATTATTAGATACCATGAATAAAGATTCGATCCTTCAAAGAATCCGGGGTCCCGAGGATCTATCGGATCTTTCCTATAAGGAATTAGCTTCCCTGGCCGAGGAAATCCGGCAAAAAATAATTCTTTCGGTGAGCAAAAATGGCGGTCATTTGGCCTCAAATTTGGGGGTGGTGGAATTAACCATCGCCTTACATAGAATTTTTAAAAGCCCCCAGGATAAAATCGTATGGGACGTGGGGCATCAATGTTATGCCCACAAAATGCTCACCGGTCGCTTGGAAGACTTTGGCAAGCTTCGCCGTTCCGGAGGTCTGTCGGGTTTTCCAAAGATCACCGAAAGCGTTCACGATAGTTTTAACACGGGCCATGCGTCCACCTCCATTTCCGCCGCCCTGGGCCTATTGGCGGGGGACCGGCTTTTGGGGGGGCATCACGTGGCGGTGGCCGTCATCGGTGACGGGGCTTTAACCGGTGGTATGGCCTACGAAGCCCTATCCCACGCCGGTCAGCTCGGATTGCCCCTCATCGTCGTATTAAACGACAATAATATGTCCATCAGTCCTAACGTGGGGGCCCTTTCTAAATATTTAAGCAGCTTGACCATGAAAAGCCGTTACCAGGATGTTCGGCGTCGCTTGGACCGGTTGATGAAAGAAATTCCCCTGGCCGGTCCTTTCGTCTTTGATACGGTCATGCGTTTAAAAAAGGGTGTAAAGGCGGTTTTTTATCCGGATAATTTTTTTGTCGATTTAGGGTTTGAGTACGTGGGACCCATCGATGGGCACCATATACAACGGTTGGAAGAGGTCTTTAGGGATGTGCGCCAATTGGGGCGTCCCGTGGTGGTGCACGTGATGACCCAAAAGGGAAAGGGGTACCAACTGGCGGAGTACGATCCCAGCGCCTTCCACGGGGTGGCTCCTTTTTCCATCAACGATGGACTTTTGGAGCGGGAGGGGCCCGTATCTTTTACCGAAGCCTTTGGGCGATCCATGGTTACCCTGGGAAATGAGAATCCCAAGGTGGTAGCCATAACGGCGGCCATGGAAAAGGGAACCGGGTTAGGACCCTTTAAAGCGACCTTTAAAAATCGCTTTTTCGACGTGGGAATCGCCGAGGGCCACGGGATTACCTTTTCCGCAGGCCTGGCGGCCCAGGGCTTACGACCCGTAACGGCCATCTATTCCACCTTTATTCAGCGGTCCGTGGACCAGGTGATTCACGATGTGGCGATCCAAAATCTTCCTGTAACCATCGCTTTGGACCGTTCGGGTTTTGTGGGAGACGACGGGGAAACCCACCAGGGCCTTTTCGACATAGCCCTGTTCCGTTCGGTTCCTAACCTGACTTTTATGGCCCCCGCTAGCGCGTACGAGCTGGAATTGATGCTCCGTTGGGCCGTGGCTTCTACCGGTCCCTGCGTAATCCGGTATCCAAAGGCGTCGTGTCCCCACGAAATTGCCGCGTTTTCCCAGGAACTTACCTTGGGTAGGGGCATCTTTGTCCGCGAATCCGGGGCCCCCTTGTGTATCGCCTTTACCGGGTCATTGTATCCCCAGGTAGCCGAGGCGGCGGATCTTTTAGCGTCCCAGGGAATTCAAACGGATCTGTATAATCTACGGTTTATAAAACCCATGGATGAGGATTACCTTGTGGATGTTATGCGGGGGTACGATCATTTTGTGGTAGTGGAAGAGGCATCCCAAAAGGGCGGGGTGGGGGAGTATATAAAAAACATTGCGGCGAATCGGGTCCCTTCTCTGCCGGTTCTTCACCTAGGGGCGCCTGAAACCTTCTATTCCCAGGGAACCCGGTCCGAATTGCTTCAACGCGCCGGCCTGGATGGCCCTGGAATAGCCTCCTCCATAGAAGCTTCCTACCGAAGCCTCGGTCGTATAACATTGGTAAGGACCCTGGCCCGATGATCCAAAATTCCACCATCGGAACGGCGGCGGAACGGTGCCTAGACTTGCCCTCGGGGGCATCCCTCAGGGTTTCAGGGTTCCCGGTGGTGATGGGTATCGTCAACTGTACCGACGATTCGTTTTACCCGGCCAGTCGTTCATTTCAGGATGGGGCGGTGGAAGCGGCGTCCCGTATGGAGGCCGAAGGCGCTGAGGTTGTCGATTTTGGAGGAGAATCCAGCAGACCGGGGGCCCATTATGTGGGCGAGGAGGAGGAGCTTCGACGGCTTATTCCGGTAATTCAAGCCTTTCGCCGCCGGTCTTCCCTGCCCATTTCCGTGGATACTCGAAAAGCTTCCGTAGCCCGCTCTGCTTTGGACGCGGGGGCGGATATCATCAACGATATTTCTGCCCTTACCGATGATCCTTCCCTGGGACTCCTTTGCGCTGAACGAAACGCCCCCGTGGTACTGATGCATAAAAAGGGAAATCCAGAAAATATGCAGAGGGACCCTTTCTATGGGGACGTGGTTTCCGAGGTTAGAGCTTTTTTGCAGGACGCGGTCCTCCGGGCGAAACGATCGGGGGTGACCGACGATCGAATTATTCTTGACCCGGGGATTGGGTTTGGCAAACGATTGGAGGATAATCTGGACTTGATTGCCCATCTTGAGGAAATTAAGTCCCTCGGTTATCCTATACTCATAGGTCTTTCTAGAAAAAGTTTTGTGGGTCAATTAACGGGTCAGACCGTGGAACATCGATTAGCGGGAACCCTGGGAGCCACCGTGGTAGCCCTGGCTACGGGAGCGTCGATTTTCCGGGTCCATGATCCTCGATCTACCCTGGACGCGCTGAGGGTGGCCTTCCCTTTGCTTGAACGGGTAACCGTACAGCCCAAAGATCGGTAGGGAGAGTAACAGCGGTGGATTGGTTTCAACGAATTTCATTTTTCTATAATCTTATCCGTCCCGTTTTAGACGTCTCGATTCTCGCTTTTATCATTTATAAGGGCTACGACCTGCTTATGAAGACCCAGGCGGCCCAATTGATAAAGGGGGCGGGATTTTTAGTTTTTGTGTATGGGTTCGCCTATTTTTTAAAATTAACCACCCTGCAATGGATCTTAAATTTTTTGGCCCCCGGGCTGTTTATCGCGGTGGCCATTGTTTTTCAACCCGAATTACGAAAAATTATAATGCGTCTCGGCCAGGGCGAATGGTTCCGTTTAGATTCAAAACCTCGGCTTGGGCAATTGGAAGCCGTTTTAACGGCCGCGGAGGTTCTCTCGGAACAAAAACGGGGAGCCCTGGTGGTTTTTCCTAGGAATATCAACATAAAAAATATCACCGATACGGGAACCCGTTTGAACGCGGACCTTTCTTCCAGTTTAATCGTGACGATTTTTGCCTACGATGGCCCCCTCCACGATGGGGCTTTAGTCGTTCAAGGGGGGAAGATTATCGCCGCGGGTTGTTTTTTACCCCTTTCGGATCAGCAGGATATCCGGAAAAGCTTTGGTACCCGGCATCGGGCCGCTTTGGGCATGTCGGAACAATCGGACTCTATCGTGCTGGTGGTTTCCGAAGAAACCGGGGCTATTTCTCTCGCCTACGATGGAAAATTGTTCTACGATCTTTCCACGATTGAGGTTCAGAGAAAATTAAAGGAACTTTTGGATAGAGAAAACAGAGAATCCACGGCAACGCCGGTAGAGGATGGAAAGGATGTCTTCGTTGAACGGTAGAAATGTGCTTGAAAAACTGGCTAATAACTGGCCCGCCAAGGTTATCTCTATCGTGGTGGCTATTTTCCTTTTTATGTTTCACCGGATGAGCGCCCTGGACGAGCGATATTTCAGTATTCCCCTGCGTGTCCAAACCGATGGCCAGCTGGTCCCCGCCAGCTCCTATCCCCGAAACGTTCGGGTCACCCTGCGGGGCGAGTCCAATACGGTACTGACGATAGTAGAAGACGATATAGAGGCGTATATCGATTTGACGAAGTATAAAAACGAGGGGGTTTACAAAGCCCCGGTACAAATTCAAAAAAAAGGAAGCGCCCTCGGTATAAATCCCCTGGAAATACAGGTAGACCCCGTGGAAATTGCCCTGGCTATAGAAAAGAAGGAATCGAAGGTCGTGGGAATTACGCCGAGTTTTCGGGGCTTTTTGAATAACGGCTATGAACTATCATCCTATGTGATGGAACCCTCGCAGGTCGAAGTGTCGGGCCCCGCCAGTGTGGTGGATAAAATTTCCGACGTGACCACCGATTTTATCGAATTGACCGGTCGAAAGGAAAATTTTACCGTGTCGGTTAAACTGTTGAATAAGGACCCCCTGATAAAAATAGCGGGAAACGGGATGGTTAATTTTCAGGCGGTGGTACAGCCGTCGGTTTTGGTTAAAACCTTTGATCACTTACCCATCGTGATTTCGGGCTTAAACCAAAAATTTGTGGCCCGACCCCAAATAAATTTTGGAAGCGTAAAACTGCAGGGTAGCCAGAACGACCTGGATGTCTATACCCCCGACGCGTCCCTCCTATCTCTCGATTGTTCTGAAATTACGGAAGAGGGAACCTACATGCTTCCGGTAATCGTCTCGGCTCCCCAGAATTTATCGGTTATTCGCTACGATCCCCAAGATGTCCCCGTGGAGGTCGCGAAAGCGGTGGACGGGGTAAAACGAAATTCTGGGGGCCAACCATGATAGTGGGAATCGGAGTCGATGTGGTGCACGTACGCCGATTAGAACGTTGGATTTCCATCCCTGGACTGTTAGAACGGTTTTTTCATCCCTTTGAATTATCCACCGCCCGGTCCCGGGGCTCGGGTACCGCGGTATCTCTGGCCGCTCGTTTTGCCGCGAAAGAAGCCTTTGGAAAGGCCCTGGGGACGGGACTCCGGGGGATCGTGCTTAAGGACATACTGGTTATCAATTCCCGCTTTGGACGGCCCGAAATGCACCTGTACGGAACCGCCTTGAACGCCCTCCGTATAGTGGGGGCCGAACGGGTCCACCTTTCCTTGACCCATGAACGGGATAATGCCATCGCCATGGTGGTTTTGGAAGGTGAAACCCAACAAATAATGGTACGCCCATGAAAGCCCACGAAGAGAGGGAATTAAAACTTACCTTCCAATCTAAAGAAAAAATACAATGTCCCGTTTGTGAAACGAATTTTCACCGGGAAGAGCTCCTTTCTGGGGGAGGCCGCCTTATAGCGGGCCCCCTAACCGATGAACTCCACCGGCGCTACGAGCCCTCAGCAAAATATGGGGATGTCTATCCGCTGATCTATCAGTCCACCGTGTGTCCCGCCTGCTGGTTCGCCTCCTCGGAAGCGGATTTTCTCAATTTGCCCAAGGACTCAATCGCTCAGGTGGAAGCGGATAGGGACCAGCGGTTACGGGATATTCAAGTGATTTTTCCATCGGTGGATTTTTCCACTCCCCGGGGACTCTCGGAAGGCGCCGCCGCGGAATACTTGGTCCTCCGTTGTTATTCCTTTTATCCCAAGGAATTTTCTCCCACCATAAAACAGGCTATTGCGGCCCTTCGTTCCGGATGGTTGTTTGATGAACTGCACGAAAAATTCGCTGGACAGAATTACGACTGGCTGGGCCGACTATTCAAAACAAAGGCTAGTTTTTTGTACAAAGAAGCGCTCATTCGGGAACAAAGCGGCAAGGAACCCCTTTCGGGGATTAAAAACTTTGGGCCCGATACGGATAAAAATTATGGTTACGAAGGGGCCCTGTACTTATCCGCCCTGTTGGAACTCAAGTACGGAGATCGGAAGGACCCGATTGGCCGTATCGACGCGTTATCCAACGCCAAAAGGACCATCGCGAAAATATTCGGACTCGGTAAATCTTCCAAAGCCAAGCCCGGTCCGCTTTTGGAAAAGGCCCGGGAACTGTACGATAAACTAAACGAAGAGCTGAACGAGAACGATGAATGAGCGATTCCCAGAGAAATATTCGTCTTTTGATAGCCTACGATGGTACCGACTTTTCCGGGTGGCAGAGACAACAGAAGGATCGTTCTGTCCAGGGAGAATTGGAAAAGGCCTTAGAAAAACTGCATAAAACCTATGTGCCCCTTACCGGGTCTGGACGAACCGACGCGGGGGTCCACGCTACGGGTCAGGTGGCCAATTTTTATACTTCCATAGCCCGTATGGAGCCCCATCGGTTTATACCCGCCCTTAATTCCCTCCTGCCCCGGGATGTTCGGGTGTTAGAGGCCTCTGAGGCCTCCCTGGATTTCCATGCCCGGTTTGACGCCAAATCAAGAACCTACCGTTACCACTGCGTTTGCGGCCGATCGGCCTTTCCTCACGAATTACGGTACGCCCTCCAATTGTGGCGACGACCGGACCTTACGAGGCTCAACGGGTATGCCAGGGCCCTTATCGGGGAAATTGACTGTTCCACCTTCGCCAATCCCCAGGATCCCAGCGAGTCCCGGTATCGCCATATTTCCCTGGCCCACTTTTTTATTCAGGGGGATACGCTTATATTTGAGATTACCGCCAACGCGTTCCTCTGGAAAATGGTTCGATCTATCCTGGGAACCCTGCTTTTTTACGAGGAGCGAAAGCTCCCCCTGGAAGAATTTAAGAACCTAATCCTCTCCAAGGATAGGCGTTTAGCCGGACCTACGGCCCCTCCCCAGGGACTTTTTTTGCATAAAATCGACTATTACCGGGGCTAAGGTTGGGTAAAGCAATTTTTGACCGCCCCAACACAAAAAGTTCTCTTGACCCCCAACCTTCAAGAGGGTATGTTCTTAGGGATTGGAATGCCTAAGGGCTATCTGAATTTTCGGATAAGGGAAGTCGGTGCCAAAGCCGACACGCTCCCAGGCACTGTAGGGGATAAGGACGACCCGGAGCTTCTAGGATTCGAAGAATCCCAGGGGTTATCACCACGGAACGATGGACGTTCCGGAAGGGCGGGTCCGACGTTAGCAATCCCGAGTCAGGATACCTGTTCCAGTCCCGATACCCTGGCGTATCGTGATTTTCGGTCCTCTGGGCGTAGGGCGGCGGAGTATGCGACGATCCTCTTTTTCCTTGTTTTTTTGGGTAAGCCTGGTTTCTTTAGGGTTTTCTTTTCTGTTCCCCCTCGATTCTTTTGCGCAAGATTCTCCCTTGGATAAAAAAACGAAGGAGAATCCCTCCCTGGACCTTCCTTTTCAGGCGGTGGACGTTCTTGGCCGTTCCGTAGGGTTATCGGGGAAGGCCCAGCGCATAATCAGCCTGAGCCCCGCGGTGACGGAAATACTTTTTGCCATCGGGGCCGGTGATTCGGTGGTTGGGGGTACGGATTTTTGTGATTATCCGCCGGAGGCCAAGCAAAAGCCCTCCGTGGGGGGCTTTTCGGGGAATACGGTCAGCGTAGAACGGATCGTTTCATTAAAACCCGATCTGGTTATCCTGTCCGCGGAAATGCACGGAAAAATCATCGATATTTTAGACCGTCTTTCCATCCCTTCGTTCGCCATGGAACCCCAGACCTTTGCCCAGGTGTACCAGGATATTCGAACCCTGGGAAGGCTTACCGGCCACACCGGAGACGCGGAAAGGGTCGTGAAAACCATGCGAGAAAAGATCGATGCGGTTCAACGACGCTTTGCGTCGGAACGAAGGGTTAGCGTTTTTTGGGAACTGTGGGACGACCCTTTGATGACCACCGGGTCTTCCACCTTTATAAACGAGGCGATTTCCCTGGCGGGGGGAAAAAATATCTTTGATGATCTTTCTGAACGCTGGCCCACCGTGAGTCTAGAACAGATTATCCTGCGAAAGCCCGAATGGATACTCTCGGCCACCGACCACGGGGATAGGGTGAATTTACAGGCCATCACGAAACGGAGCGGTTGGTCCGGTATCCCCGCCATTCGGCAAGGCCACGTGGGCCTGATAGATTCGGATAGCATAAGCCGAGGAGGTCCCCGGTTGGCCGACGCGGTCGAAGCAATAGCCGATTTAATCCACCGAAAACCATGAGCCATCGACGATACGGCCTTAGCCTTCTTGCCTTATTTTTACTCCTCCTGGGAACTATGGTGTATTCCCTCTTTGTGGGGGCTGTACGGTTGTCGGGAGCTGAACTTTGGGCCCTCCTGGTTTCCTGGGTTCATAGCGGGCAGAACCTGTCGGCCCCCGTGGATCCCACCACGATTACTATTTTATTTTCCATTCGGCTCCCCAGGATCCTGTTAGCCCTTTCGGTTGGGGCGGCCCTTTCCGTTTCTGGAACGGCGTTTCAAGGTTTTTTTAAAAATATTCTGGCGGATCCCTACGTTATCGGAGCGTCCTCCGGCGCCGCCCTAGGGGCGGCGATAGCCATGGTTTTAAACCTTCCCCCCCTAGGGCCCGTTTCTTCCGCCTCCCTCTTTGCTTTTGTTGGGGCCCTGGGGGCGACGGTTCTCGCGTTCGCCATTTCCCGTGCTTCCGGAGATCCACCCCCTGCGGCGGCGCTCCTCTTGGCCGGGACCGCTTTGAGCGCCCTTTTTTCTTCCCTCCTATCCCTGGTCCTGGTGGCCCGGGATAAGGACCTCCATCGGGTGTACTATTGGCTTTTGGGGGGCCTGGGGGGGACAACCTGGGTAGAATTGGTCTACACGATCCCCCTGATGGTCGGGGGCTGTACCCTCGTGTTCCTAGCCGCCCGGCCCTTGGATCTTTTGGTCCAGGGGGACGATGTCGCCCAGGCTTTGGGCTTAAATGTAAAGCGGGCCCGCCTGGTTGTGGCCCTGGGGGCGTCTATGGCGGCGGCGGCGGCGGTATCATCCGCCGGGATTATCGGTTTTGTGGGGCTCGTGGCCCCCCACATGGTTCGGTTGCTGATCGGCCCCTCCCATGGAAGGCTCCTTCCCGCCGCCGCTCTGGGGGGGGCAGTTTTAGTCCTGCTGGCGGATCTTATAGCCCGAACAGCCGCGGCTCCCATGGAGCTACCTATTGGGATCGTTACCTCCCTTATCGGGGCACCTTTTTTTATCTACCTTTTGGTCAAACGGGGCCGCAATCTGGGGGGCCAATAATGGCCCATACTATGGAAACACCGGTAAAACCCCTGGAAGCTCGGGAACTCCGGGTGGGGTATAAAAAAAGAATTATTCTGGGACCCTTGAACCTAAGCCTTGGTTCGGGGGAGTTGCTGGTCCTTATAGGTCCCAACGGGATTGGAAAAACAACCCTGCTAAAAACCCTTGCGGGGCTTCTCCCCCCCGTGGATGGGGAGGTCCTATTGGACGGCAAAGCCCTCTCCCAATTCACTGCCTTTGGCCGATCAAAAAAGATCGCTTTCCTTTCCCAAAATGCCCCCCTGTCCTGGCCTTTCACCGTGGAAGAACTGGTGGCCCAGGGGCGGTTCCCCTATCGTCGATGGTTTGGGGTGGAAAGCCAGGCCGATAAGGACGCGGTGGAAGAGGCCCTGGACCGCGCCTGCCTGCGGGAGCTCCGACATCGTCTGGCTACCGAATTATCCGGGGGAGAATTGCAGAGGGTCCTCATCGCCCGGTCTATAGCCCAACGGCCCCAGATCCTTGTGCTCGACGAACCGGTTTCCCAGCTGGACCCCAAATTCCAAATCACGGCGATGGATCTTATAAAAAACCTGACCCAGGGGGGCCTGGCAGCCATAACGAGCCTCCATGATTTAAATTTGGCGGCCCTGTACGCCGATAGGATCGCCCTCTTTTCCGAAGGCACCCTGTTAGCCCTAGGAAAACCCCAGGACGTACTGCGGGAAGATCTTTTGTTACGGGCCTTTGGGTCGGAACTCGTGATTGGCAATCATCCTCGGGACGGCCGGCGAATATCCGTATACCACCCGTTGCCTAAAGCTTTTTGAACCGTGCGATATACATGGGCCCGTGCCCCGAATCCCTATCCGGCAGGATCAAACGTCCGTACTCGGTGCTTTCGCCTTCCGCCTCTTCCACCGGATCGATAACCAGACGGGATCCGTATTTATCCATCAAACGGGCCGCGACGGCGTCGTTTTCCCCCGGATTTATGGCGCAGGTGGAGTAAACCAGGGATCCCCCCGGGGCAAGCAGAAGAAAGGCCGCCGACAGGAGGGCCCATTGGCGGTGGGCCAGGGCCTTGGGACGGGCGGGGGTCCAGAGTCCCAGGGCCCGCTGATCGGCCAATACGTGGCGTTCCGAAGAGCAAGGGGCGTCCAACAGGATGGCGGCAAACCGTTCCCGCTCCTTTTCCCTTCCCCCCAGGGCCGCGGCGTCGTAGGCGGAAAGTCGAATCCTTTGGCGTAGGGGTTTTTCAAGGTGGGTGTCCAAAACCTTCGCCAAACGGCGTCGGCGATCGCTGGAAAGTTCGTTGGAAAGAAGCTCCACCCCCGGGGGAAGCCGGGAGGCCAGGACCAAGCTTTTACCCCCTGGGGCGGCACAGGCATCGAGCACTAGACCCGCTTGGGGAAGCCGTAGGGCTTCGGCGGCCAGAATCGAGGCCCTGTCCATCGTATAGGGTCCCGTCAGGCCCCGTCGATACTCCTCCTTTTGCGGGACCTCTAACAGGGCCGCCTTTAAAGAGGGCCAGCGTTCTTGGTATAGCTGGGCGTAAAACGCGTCAAAATCAGCTATTCCCATACATCATCCCGGTATCAGAGTCCACAGATAAAGCATAAAGAGGTGCCCCAACTCCCCCAATTCCACCGCCGCCCCCAGGGTGTCCCCCGTATACCCCCCAAGGTTTTTCTGGTACAGCCGTCCTAGGAAGAGGGTTACCAGAGGGGCGGTCCAAAGGGGAAAGAGCCACAGGTAAAAAAAACGGATTGAAGGAACCATCGGGGGGGCGGGGACGCTGGGGGGATGAAACAAAGAGGGACCGAGAATTCCCAGGCCCATCCATAGAAGGAAGCTTATACAAAAGCCCCCCAGGGTTCGACCGATGCGGCTCCCCTGGGTCAGATTTCCGAGACCTTCGTTTTTTGCGGGGACAAAAAAAACGGGGATGAGGGCCGCGGCAAAGCGCCCCGTAATGGGGTAGGCGAACAGGAAAGCCATAAGGAGGGACGGAAGGGACCGTAAACGGTATAGGAGGACCGCCTTTAGGGCCAGATAGGCTATCCCCGAAAAGAGGGCGTAGACGCCGATTCGGGAATCCTTGAGGATGGCCAAACGTTTTTCCCTGCTGACGGATCCTAAAAAAGCGTCCGCCGTGTCCAAGAGACCGTCAAAATGGAAAAGGTTGAAGGCCCCGTATTGGGCCATCAAAGCGAGGAGAAGTGATAGAACCGGGTCTCCCAGGAATAGACGGAACGCGTAAAAGGATGTGGCCGTTACAAGGGCCACCGGAAATCCCACAAGGGGAAGCCAAAAATCTATGGCCGATGGATCGAAATCAAAGGCCCAGGGGAGGGGAATACGGGAGACGAGGGTAAAGGTGGAAGAAAATCGATCCCGGGCCCTTTTACATTTAAAAAGAGGTTTCATCGGTTTCGCTTTTCGAGACCCCCGCTTTGGAAAAGGAGGCCATCTCCCGGGCCGTACGAACCGCCAATTCGACGATATACCCCCCGATAACCGCCCCGGTCCCCTCCCCAAGGCGCATATCCAAATCGACGATGGGATCCAAACCCAGGGCCGCGAGGACCGGTCCGTGGCCTACCACGTGGGATCTATGGCCCGCAAAAAGCCAATCCTTAACCGAAGGATTCAGTTTATAAGCCAGATACGCCGCCGCGCTTACGGGAAAACCATCCAACACGAGGGCGATCCCTTTATCTTCTAGGCCCAAAATAAAACCGGTCATCATGGCTATATCAAAACTCCCCAACTTTTGGAGGATTTCTAAATCCGTCTTGAAGGGGCCCCTTCTCCGTACCCCTTCGGTGATAACGCGACGTTTATGGTCCAGGGTCGCCGAGTCGATTCCTGTTCCCCGATCAATAATCTGTTCGGCGGGAAAACCTTCGGCTATTAGGAGCGCCGCGGCGGTAGAGGTATTTCCAATGCCCATATCTCCCAGGGCCACCATCTCGTAGCCCCTGGATTGGGCATCCTCGGCAATTTTTTTACCCCCTTCGAGGGATCGTCGGAGCTCCTCGGGGGACATGGCGTCCTGGGTATAAAAATTTTTGTTCCCCAGGCCCACCTTAGCTACAATTAAGCGATTCGCGCCTCCGGCGGCCTCTTGGGGGGAAAATTCCTGGGCCACCCCCGCGTCCACAGCGGTTACATCCCAAAGCATAGCCCGGGCTAGGGCGTTGATTCCCGCGCCCCCGTTTAAAAAATTTTTCACCATCTGGTAGGTTACTTCTGGGGGGTACAGGGAGACCCCTTCCTGGGTTATTCCATGGTCCCCGGCGAAAATATAAACCCCCTTTTTATCGATCCGTGGGGGAATGGTTCCCTGAATTTTTGCCATCCTGACAGCGTAGGTTTCTAATTTGCCCAGACTTCCCTTTGGCTTGGTCAGGTTGTCCAAATGGGCGATCATGGCCCTTTCGATCTGTTGCATATCCATGGGTCTATCCTTTTAAAGCCCGGAGGGTTCTTTCAGCCTCCCCCCAGGAAAATACTTCCACGTTGATCACCCCCGGAAATTCCTTCAAAACCCCTTGGAGCTCTAAAAACCAGCCTTCCGTTCCGTCGATTCCCCGATGATCCGGCAAGAGGGCGTCTTCCCTGGCGGCTTGATGGTCCACGCCGTGGAGATGGATTTCTCCTATCCTCTCCCCGTGACGGTGATAAAAATCGAGGGGAGAAATACCGGAAAGGAGTAAATGTCCCGTATCCATACAAATCGGGGAATGGGCTCGCCGTTGTAACAGGGCCTCCAAAAGGCCGTTTTGGGTGTTTTCAAGTAGAAAACGCCCTGCGGGAGCGGGTTTTCTAAAGGTGGTAGGGGGTTGTTCGATGTTGCTATCCCCGGTCTTAATCCCTTGGATCGTGGTACCTTTTATCATTCTAAACTTCTCTTCCCAGGAATCTAAGAGGGAAATCGTCCGGTCAATGGTTTCCAAGGGGCCCGGATGTACCACAAAATGGCGGACCCAGGGGGCTAAACGTTCCACCAACTCCTCATGTTTCGGCAGAAGGGGATCGGGTAGATGGGCGGTAAAGGTGAAACGGGAACCGTAGGATCGGATCAGCTCGTATTCCCTTTCCAATAGGCCCCGAACTTCCTCATCGTAGATAAAGAAAAGGAGCTCCACCGTCTGGATTTCCCGTTTTAAATCGAGAAAACGGAGATTTTCTCCGTAGGTGCCCGGAATAACCCAGGATGGAACGCCTAAGAGGGCGTTCATTTAACCCTCCAGGGAATACCGGCGACCATCAGCTCCACGTGGTCCACGGCGCCGGCGATACGCCGATTTGCCTGGGCTAAAAGGCCGTTATACCGGCGGGTTCCCTCATCGAAGGGAATGTTTCCCCAGCCGGTTTCGTTGGTAACTAGTACCGCGTTGGCCGGTAAAAGGGAAAGGGTGGCTTCCAAAAGGTTTGAAAAATCCTTTTCCCTTTGGTGGTAAACCAGGTTGTTTATCCACAGGGGGATACAATCGATGATCACCCCCGAACCCCCAAGGCCCCGGAGGGCCCCTGGCAGATCGAGGGGCTCTTCGACGGTGACAAACTCGTCTTCCCCCTGGGGAAGCCGTCGTTCAGCCCGGTGAATTTCAATTTTTTGCCGCATTTCCTCGTCCAGCACTTCGGCGGTGGCCAGGAATACCACGGGGGTCGAAAACTCAAGCCGGGCGATCTGGAGGGCTCGAAAACTTTTGCCCCCCTTAACACCCCCGGTGATTAGGTATCGCAAAATAAGCTCCTAGGCGTGGAGGGTATAGCTGGCGATTTGACGCATCCGCGAAAGGGTTTCTTCGGAAAGTACGTGCTCCATCTTGCAGGCATCCTGTTCGGCGATCGGATCGGGGACCCCTAAAATGTCCCGTAAAAAAGCGGTAAGAAAGGTATGTCGATCCCGGATTTCGGCGGCCCTTTGACTACCCCGTTCGGTTAGGGACACCCCCCTGTACCGTTGGTGTTCCAAAAATCCCCCTTCTTCCAGGGCCTTGAGGGCCGTAAGGACCGAGGGCTTGGAAACCCCGAGCCGAGCGGCGATGTCGGTGACCCGAACACCTCCCTCGTCGGCGAGAAAACTGACGGTTTCTAAATAATCTTCCAAACATTGGGTCATGGGATACCATATTGGGACAAATTAGGGTCCCTGTCAACGTGTTTCATCGACCCCTGGAGGGAGTTTTTTACAATAATTGTACGGGGTCCACGTCCACTTCCAAGTACACCCGGCTCCCCTGGACCTCCGAAAAGGCCCGGAGTACCCCCGAGGTGGCCCGGTGAATGGGACCCATGGTGGGGGATCGGAGAATCAGGTGCCTCCGGTAGTTGCCGGCTATTATACCGATGGGGCATTCGGCGGGCCCCAGGAGGTCTGCTCCGGGGGGCAACCGTTCTTGAACCAATTTCGCCAGTCGGCGAATAGAGGTTTCGACCTGTTCCAGGTCCTTTGAACGGAGAACCATACGGATAAGCCGGGTGTAGGGGGGGAACCCGAGCTCCTTTCGCTGTTCCAATTCGGCCCTATAAAAGCCTTCCACGTCCAATTCGCAGGCTTTAAGGATGGCCGGGTCCTGGGGGCGCAGGGTTTGGACGATTACCCGTCCATCGGGAAAATACCGCCCGGCCCGACCGGCCACTTGAACGATCAACGCGAAGGTCCGTTCCGCCGCCCGAAAATCCGGCAGATGGAGGCCCGTATCCGCCAAAACAACCCCCACCAATCGAACCCCAGGGAAGTTTAGCCCCTTGGCGACCATCTGGGTTCCCAAAAGGATATCGATACCCCCGGCGCGAAAAACATCCAGGGTTTCCTTAAGGCTCCCCTTTTTACCCGTAGTGTCCGCGTCGGAACGGCGAATACGGAGGTCTGGAAAGGTTTTCCGGACCTCTTCTTCTATCATTTCGGTACCAAAGCCCGTAAACCCCGCTTCTAGGGAACCGCATTGGGGACAGGCTTTGGGAGGTACCACCGAGTATCCACAGTAATGGCAAACCGCCTTTCCCCGGCTTTTGTGGTAGGTGAGGGAAACGGAACAGTGTTTACAGGTCAACTCAAAACCGCAGGATGGGCAATGATAAAAATAAGCGAACCCCCGACGGTTTAAAAAAAGGATGCTCTGGCGTCCCAATCGAGCGGTTTCTCTGATTTCTTCCTTCAGTTCCTTGGTTAGGCAACCCTGGGTACCCTCCAGGCTGACCGGTTTTATAATCGGCCTGGCTCCTCCGGACAAACGACGGGTCAGGTTTAGCCTACGGATTTGGCCCTCGGCCATCAATTTCCAAGCCTCCGCCGAGGGGGTAGCCGACCCCATTAATAGGATGCCCCCATCGGTAGCGACCCGGTGCAGGGCCACCTGCCGGGCGTGGTAGCGGGGTTTGTTCCCCGATTTGTAGGAACCATCGTGTTCCTCATCGATGATCACGAGGCCCAAATTCCGCAGGGGAGCGAATACCGCGCTCCGGGGCCCCACCACAATTTTTACCTCGGAGCGGAGAATTTTCCTCCACTCGGTCAACCGGGCGCTGGGGCTGATGGCCGAGTGGATAGTCGTGGCAATGGACCCAAAACGGGAAGAAACCGCCCGTTCTACCTGGTGGGTTAGGGAAATTTCTGGGACCAGGTACAACACGGTCCGTCCTTGCCGGAGTATTTCTTCGGCCACCCGGAGAAATACCTCCGTTTTTCCAGAACCGGTGACCCCGTAGAGGTACCACATTCGGGATGGGTTGGGCTCCGTCAGTATCGCCTTTAGCGCCTGGGCCTGTTCATCCGATAATTCCACCGGCTTTTCGGTAATATCCAGGTCCTCATCCGAAAGGGCTGGGCCCATCAGCTCCTTCCTTCCCGAGGGGATCATCCCCCCCAGGGCTTCACCCAGGGAAGAAAAATAATACCGGGATATCCAAAGGGCCAGATCGATCTCCCGTTCGTCAAAGAGCGCTTCCTGATCCACCACCCGTCGGATAGCCTTTAGGGAAACATCCCCCATATTCGGCGGAAGGTAGGATTTTTGATCGACGATGTACCCCAGCAGATCCTGTCGTCCAAAGGGCGCCATGACCCGTTTCCCCACCGATGCCTCGCCCTTGGGGTCCCCCAGGTACGTAAAGGTCTGATCCACCGGCCGGTCAAAGGCTACCTCAAAATAGGGGCCCTGGTTCATGAGCTCTGGGACTCCATCAGTTCGTCCAGTTTAGCCCGTAGGATCTTTAGATCTTCCCAGGCGGGCCGTTTTAACGAGGGATCCCGGAGCAGGGCGCTGGGGTGGTAGGTGGGGAAGAGGGGGTAGCCCTGGTATTCAAAAAAACGCCCCCGAAGTCGGCCAATTCCTTCGGTGGTATGCAACAGGGCCTGGGTGGGGACCCGTCCCACGGTAAGGATAACCAGGGGTCGAAGGATCTTTAGTTGGCGAGCTAAAAAGGGAGCGCAGGCGGTAATTTCTTCGGGAGCCGGGTCCCTGTTGTTGGGAGGGCGGCACTTGACCACGTTGGCGATAAAACAGTTGGTCTGCCGAGATAGATCGATCGCGGCAAGCATCCGGTCCAGCAGTTGCCCCGCGGGACCCACAAAGGGCCTTCCTGTTTTATCTTCCTCCGATCCAGGCCCCTCTCCCACCACCAGGACCAGGGGCTGGGGATGCCCCTCTCCGGCCACGGCGTTATTCCTCGTCGAAGCGAGAATACAGGATGCGCAGGAATGAACCTCCTGGGCGATGGTGTCGAGGGAATCCTCGGTTTCATGGATATCCACCCTAGGGTGGGGCATCCGGTACCCGTCCCGAAGGTAATCCTCCGCGATGTTTAAAAAATCAAGCACCAGGGCCTTTTCTTCGCCCCTAATAGGTTCCATACTTATAATCCCCCTATGGGTAACGTTCCCACCGCCGCCATTCGATCGGCTAAAATTGCCAGGATGCCCATAATTTTATCGTCATCCCCCAGGGTTTCTTGCCGCCCCGCGTTCCAAATTTCGTTTACGGCGGGTAAAAGGTCGGAACTATAGCGGATCCTATTACCCAGGGCGGTGGCCCACGCGTCCGCCGAGGGGGCACTTTTACAGACCACCACCGCCGCGTCCGCCTTGCCAAAACTTTTGGAGGGTCCCACGGTTCCGGAGGAACAGGCCAAACCGCAGGGGGAATGCTCCGGCATGATCGTGATGCCTATTTTCCCCGACAGGGAGGAGAGTCCCGCGTACACCGATACCCGCAGGGGCGAACGAATGGAAATCCAAAGGTCTCCCCCGTTTTCTATCACCAGCTCCCGAAAATGATATTTTTCATCCAATCGTTTTCCAAGGGCCTCCGCAACCCCACCGGCCACCGCCGCCATGGGTCCCACGTGAACGTTTTGGGAACTCCGGATCAGGGTTTGGACCAAGGGGGGGGCAAAAGGATCCTCATTCCAGCTTTCCAGGGTGGTAAGAAAGGGCGGATGGTCAGAAATGTACCCTTCCAGGCTTTCGCGTAAACCTTCCAATTCCGATCGTCCCCAGGATTGAAGCTCCGACGCAAAATCCTCCTTTCCCGCTCCGCTTCCCCCATTCCAACCTATCCAAAGGTCCGACTGTTCTACCGAAAGGGTGATGGAAAAAAAACGATCCTTCCCCATGGCTTCCCGGTAAAATCGTTGATTATACAGGGTCTACTCTCCAAAATCCAAAACAAAACAGCCGAAAGGACAGGCCTTAACACAGGCCCCGCAGGCTATACACTTTTCTCGGTCCACCACCAGCTTCCACTCCTGTCGGTCCATCGTAATGGCCCCGGAAAAACATACCCCGGAACAGCTTCCGCAATCCACGCAGGCCTCTTCGTTCCAGGAAAGCCGCTTGGAAACGTTGGTGCAGGTAACCCCGATGGATTCCAGCCAGTCCAGAGCCTTTGTCATGGCGTCTTCGGTGTGGGTGGCGAATTCTACCAACAGGTTTCCTTCCTGGCCGGGAGAAATGGAGGCCCGGAGTATATTGACCTGAATATCAAAATCTTTGGCCAAACGCCATAGGATGGGCTCCGATACCGTGTCGGAGGTGTATTCTAAAACGTATTTTCCGGTCATTTTTAGTTTGTTCCTTTCCGCTTAATGGTTAAGCCTTGCACGGTAGAATGTTCCGGTAGGCCCATGGACGGTGGAATTAGGGGAAACGTTCCACCGAGAACCCGCTGTTTTAGGGTCTCCGCCAAAAGTCGGGCCCGGCGATAACTGGACAGGGGAGCAGTTTTTACCTTTTTCCCCTGGAACTCCACGGTTCCTGACATGAGCTCCCCGTAATGCAGGCTCTTTAATCCCGGATGTCCTTCCACACCGTAATCGCAGAGGGTGGTTTCTATTTCATCGTTGCGAACCATGACCCGGTACGCCATATCTTCGTCCAGAACCGGAATGGCAAACCCAACGCCTACGTACATGGTTACCCCGTATTTTTCATAGTACGCCGCCCGGATCCATTGCGGGGACATTTCCTTCGCGTTCCCCACCAGCATAAGGGTTCCCGCGTTGGAAAGGGGGATTCCCCGATGGTTTCGAGGCTTTTCGGTGTTAAACTGGGTTCCGTTCCAGGCCACCGAACCGACGGTTCCTCCCAGAAAAACGGGGGACCCTATGCCGATGGTCCGAAAGTACGGGTCGTTTAGGAGCGGAGAAAGACAACCGGAGGTTGAGTAATTCACGTTGAGGAACGAGGGTAATAGGGTCCCCATATAGGTGTAGAGAATTTTATGGGTCGAATTGGTGGCCGCGGGATAATTTTGATAGGCGTTTCGGGGGTTAAGGAGGATCATCTCGTTGACCCTATCCTTTTGAATGTACGTTTCTATCTCCCGGCGGGGATAACAATCCGTCCCCTTAGCGGTGGCCTTGAGAAGGACCTCCTCTCCCCGGATAAGTTTTTCGATAACGTGGGCGCCCCCTATCTTTCCATCCACCCCGGCGGTTTCCGTGGCGCCGATATAGGCGTCCACCGCGGCGATACCTCCAAAAACCGGAATGCCATCGAGGCTTATCTGTTCCATCCGAATCGGCGGTTCCGGATGTCCAAAGTTAATAAACATGCCGGAAGAACACATGGCCCCAAAGGTTCCGGTGGTAACCACGTCTACCCTTTTTGCCAATTCTTGGGGACCCGTATGGGTAGACATTTGGGCGGCCTCCTCGGCGGTAATGACCACCGCCGTGCCTTTCGCGATTTTGGCATTAATTTCTTCCCAGCTTTTTTTTGTTTCCATGTTAACTCCTATAATACACCATGGATTGCCCGAAGGGCCCCATCCTTATCCTTCCTTCGAACCAGGGTATACACCGCCACGGGGCTCGCTCCCGCTTGGGCCAGGAGGACGTTGATCCCCGCCGCCGCGAGGGCCCCCAAAATTCGGCTTCCCACCCCGACGGTATCCCTAATGCCGCTCCCCACCGCCGCCACAAGGGCCACGTCTTCCAGGCCCTCCACCGCCACGACACCGCTTACCGATTCGGCCTTGAGAACCGCCCAGGCCTGTTGCAGGTCCTTCCGTTGGAATAGCAGGTTGATACAGGTTTGAGCGGTAATGACACTGACAATGTTTAGACCCGCGGCTTCCAATTTTCCGGTGGCCCTCGCTAAAATTCCTGGCCGGGAGCCGACCCCGGGGCCTTCTAACCGTACTATGCCCACATCATCGGTGGAAACCACGCTTTTGATAGCCCCGTTTTCCCCGTTGTCCATACCCCGTTCGGTATCTCTTTTTTCGGGTCCCACGATGGAAAAAGGGCGAATCGTCCCGTCAAACCGTTCTACGTTCATTACCCGGATGGGAATATCATTATTTTCCAGGGGTTCTACCGTGCGAGGATGGAGTATTTTTGCCCCAAAATAGGAGAGTTCTGCGGCCTCTTGGTAGGTTAGGTAGGAAATTGTGTGGGAATCCTTCACCAAACGGGGATCGCAGGATAAAAACCCATCCACATCCTTCCAAAGATCCAAACTGTCAGCCCCCAGGGCTTGAGCGATAACCGCGGCGGTATAATCCGACCCTCCACGGCCAAAAATCGCGATTTTTCCATCTTTGCGGACTCCGTAAAACCCGGGGACCACAAAGGTTTTGTCTCCCCCCAGGGCCCGGGGCAGACGGCTTGCGCATTGTTCCCCGTCGGCGGAAGCGTTCCCAAAGGGTCCCTCCGCCATCAGACCAATCTCTTCTGGCAGGGCTTCTTTGGCGTCGATTCCCCTAGAGCGGAGGACCGCCGTCACGATGGGACTAGAAAGCCGTTCCCCGTAGGACAGGGCCTGATCTCTCGTAAAATCGGGGATACCCCCAATATAATTGATCCCCCGCAACAGGTGGCCCAGGGCTGTAAGCCGTGCTTCCACCGTTTGTAGCACCCCTGTCTGTTCGGGCCCCGGGGATAGATAGTTTTCCACGGCCCGACGATGCCGGTCCCTCAGTTCCTGAATAAAATTTTCCCCCGAGGAGGAGGAAAAAACCGACTCCTCCATCGCGGTTATTATCCCATCCGTAACCCCAGAAAACGCCGAAACTACCACCACCAAAGGTTTTTGATACGCCGCAGCTACCTCCGCGGACCTTTGAACATCCACGGGACTTTTTAAATTGGAGCCCCCAAATTTTACGACAATCTTCCCCATGGACCTTGGTATATCTTAAAATAGCGTCCGAATAAAGGGGGGGCTAAAATTTAAGTCTCCTCTAAAAACCAATTGAGGCTGACCCGTAACTTAGGAAGTTACGGGTCAGACTCAATTGTCTCAAATTTAAAAAGGGCACCCTACGGTTTGTCGGAAAAGTCCGACAAACCGTAGGGTGCCCATGGGTTTTGTGATACCTTAAATAAAGAGATTTACACCCGCTTGGGAGGCCGCTTCCAGATAGGTAGCTACGCCGCCGACCTCTACCCCGTCTATGAGTTCTTCCTTGCTCACGCCCATGATGTCCATGGACATTTGACAAGCCACCATGTGGACCCCCGCGGCGAGGGCCGCTTGAAGCATCTCTTCCAGCTGGTTCACGTTTTTAGCCTTCATCCGGGCTTTCATCATTGCCGTACCAGCGCCCCCGAAGTTCATCTTCGACAGGGCTAAATCCCCCGCGTTTTTGGGGAGCATGGAACCGAACATCCGGCCCATAAAGTCCTTAGCCACCGAAGGTTTATCCTTCTTCATAATGACCGATAGCCCCCAGAAGGTATAGAACATGGTTACTTTTTTCCCTACCGCAGCGGCTCCGTTTGCCAAGACAAAGGACGCTAGGGCCTTATCAAAATCATTGGAGAATACGATAAACGTGGCACCCTCCGAGCTGGGGACGCTTGCCTTTACACCACCGGAAGAAGCGGGAACCGGAGCACGGGTCGCACCGAGGAGTTTTGCTTGGGCGGAGGCCTTTTCCACCACCGCTTCCACCTTTCCTCCCTGGTGTTCCAGGCTGACTAGAAGGTTGTTGGTCAGGTTGCACCAGGACTGCACGTCCCGAGCAAAACCGGGGTCCGTAGCGGAAACCAGAATGCGAGTTCCCTCTTCGGCCTTATCGATTTCCGTTTTAAGCCGCATAATCGGACCGGGACACTGGAGTCCACAGGCGTCCACGTGGATCGTTTTTCCCGCGCCGCTTTTCACCATTCCGGTGGGGGCTCCGGTTCCTTCGCCGTAGGTTACGGGCATATCGGACACCGCGGTCTTGGTTTGCAGGTGTTCCGTATACCCCTGTCCCGTGGTTCTTCGCCCATGGGCCCCCGGATTGTCCTGCTTTTCCATAGCCGCTTGCCAGGTCTTATAGCCCCCGGAAAGGTTGTATAGGTCCGTCCAGCCGTTTTGTCGCAGAATCCGCTCGGCTAAATACCCCCGAAGGCCTACACCGCAGTATACCAGGACTGTTTTATCCTTCGGTACTTCGTTAAGCCGGTTCCGTAACTGGGTATTGGAAATACAAACAGCCCCTGGAATTGCCCCTAGGGAAAATTCGTCCTGGGTTCGTACATCCAGGACAAAGGCGCCCTTGCTTCGCAATTCTTCAAATTCCTTCCAGTCCACGGAATTGCTTCGTTTCTTCAGGATGTTTTCCGCCACAAAACCCGCCATATTTACCGGATCCTTGGCCGAAGAGAAGGGGGGCGCGTAGACATGCTCAAAGGCGCAGAGGTCGGACACCCTAGCGCCCATACCGATGAGGGCGGCGATCACGTCGATCCGTTTATCGATCCCATCGTACCCCACCATCTGGGCTCCCAGAACTTTTTCCGTATCGGGATCAAAAATCATTTTGAGACTCATGGGGAGGGCGTTGGGATAGTACCCCGCGTGACTGTTGGGATGGATGATCACCGATTTATGGGCCTTCCCCAGCCGAATTAGGGTCTTTTCGTTTACCCCGGTGGCCGCCACGGTTAGATCAAACACCTTAGCCGCAGAGGTCCCGAGGGCCCCTTTCCAGGAGCTGGCTTTGGAATCCCCAAAGACCACCGCGTCCGCCACAAGCCGTCCCTGTTTGTTGGCGGGACCCGCCAAAGGGGTAATACCCACCACGTTGGTCAGAGGATTCTTGAAGGCTATGGCGTCCCCTATGGCCCGGATATGGGGATCGCTGGTTTTAAAATATTCATCCACCAAAATGGCTCCGGTTCCCGGCTGTCCCGGTGGTATGGTATCGAGACCCGCATCCTTGGCCAGTTTGGTATCCGGCCGGACTCCCACGGAGAAAATCACCAGATCGGTTAACACTTCCTCTCCGGAAGAGAGTTTTACGGCAATTTGGCTGGCCCGTTTTTCAAAGGCCGCAACGCCGTCCTTTAAGCGCAGTTCCACGTCCTTATCCCGAAGGTGCCTATGCACCAGGGCCGCCATTTCAAAATCAATGGGCGCCATAACTTGGTCCAGGGCTTCCACAATGGTTACCGAAGCACCCCGGTGAACCAAATTTTCAGCCATCTCGAGGCCAATGAACCCGCCGCCCACCACAACCGCCGATTGGGGCCGCTTCGTATCGATCCATTCTTTAATTTTATCCACATCAGGAACCGTCCGGAGCGTGAAAATTCCCTCCGTATCCAGTCCCGGTATGGGCGGCCGAACGGGTTCCGCACCCGGAGAAAGGATCAGGTCATCGTAGGATTCCGTATACGTTTTTCCGGTTTTCCGTTCTACCAGGCTAACCGTTTTAGCCTTTCTGTCTATGGAGACCGCTTCGGTGGCGATTCGAACGTCCACGTTTAGGGTTTCTTTGAAATTTTCGGGGGTCATAACGAAAAGTTTTGACCGTTCCGAAATAACCCCACCGGCGTAGTAGGGGAGTCCACAGTTGGCATAGGAGATATAATCCCCCCGTTCCACCAAAACAATTTCTGCCCCTTCATCGTTCCTTCGTAACCGGGCAGCCGCGGTGGCGCCACCCGCGACGCCGCCGATAATAAGAACCTTTGCCATGTCTACACTCCTTGAGGCAGAGCCTCGAGCACAAATTCTAATTCCTTCGGCAATTCGATGCCTTCGGAGTTTATTCGTTGTATAAGTTGTTCCCCCTGGAGGGATGGTTTGTTGATAAGGCTCCGTTTGTCGACCACGCTTCGTTGCCGTTCCACCAGTCCTTTTTTTTCCAAGGCCGATAACACCCGGGATAGACGGGACGGCGAAAGCCGGACCTCCGTGGCCAAATCCTGGGCCACCGTACAACCCCCGGATACGGAACAGAGGACCATAGCTTCGGTTAATGTAAGACCAAATTTTTCGTAAACCGTTTCTTCTAAACCCGTGATAAGCTGAAAAAACCGTTTCATCGCGCAGATTTGTCGACGCATAGGTTAAAAAGTGCCCCCCGCAATCGTTGATAGATGCAATCGTTGATAGGGGCAATTATAACTATTTATATCGATATGTCAAGGTCGAATGGCGATCCTATTTCCGATATTCTTCGTAAACAGCCAGCATAGAATCGATGAACCTTTCCACCGAAAAATTTCTGGATAGTTCTTCCGATCGTTTACCCATGCGGTTCCTCATTTCTGGGTTGGAAAGCACCTCTAACGCCTTTTCCCACAATTTTGTATCATCCTCCAGGACCCAACCATTATCCCCCGGGATAACCATATCGGCGATGCTCGCGTCCGCGGCGGCAATCACCGGAAGAGACGATGCCATGGCTTCGATAAAGGTGATAGGGTGAACCTCGCTGTGGGACGCGCTCATAAAAAGATCAGACATTCTATAAACGCACTTAATTTCTTCGGGCCATCGTAAATACCCCGTAAAGATGGTGGCCTCGCTTATCCCGTTTTCGTAGGCAAAGGCTTCAAGGTCCCGGCGATCGGGGCCATCACCCACCATAAGAAGCCTGGTCTGGGGGCGTCGTTTGTAAATTTCCTTAAAATTTTGTAAAAGGATACCGATATTTTTTTCCGTTCCCAAGCGGCCCACAAAGACAATAAGCTCCTGATCGTCTTCTATCCTAAAACGTTTTCGCATATCTAGAACTTGAGCTTGTAGGGCCGGGTCCGTTTCATAAAAATTAGATAAATCTATTCCGTTGGGAACCACTTTAATGGGTTTTTCATACCCACAGTGTAAAAGGTAATCCTTAATTTTTCGCGAAGGAGCGATAACGCATCGTTGGTGTCGGAGCATGAATTTTGTCAGGGCGGGAAGATTTTTTTTAAGGAGGGGTTCCAAAAGGGGAATATAGTAGAGATAATCTTGATAAAAGGTGTGTAAGGTATGGATAGAGGGGATTCCTAATTTTCTACTGACTGCCCGGGCGGCCATAAATAAACTGAATTCACTATGGCTATGAATGATGTCCAAATTGAGATCCCGAGCCATGTGGATTATCTTTTGTTCATTAAAAAGTCCGATCCGATGCTGGGGCTCATTGGGAAATTGGATAGACATCACACGATACACCCTCTCTTCGGCCGTCGCTTCGGGGTGTTGCACCGTAAAAATAAAAACATCGTGGCCCCTTTTTTCTAATTCGGTTTTCAAGGTCCTAATTACCGTCACAACCCCGTTAACCTGGGGTACATAGGTATCGCTAAAAATCCCGATCCTCATGGGAGCGCTCCTTATTTTTTCTTTTAGTAAATGAGCCAATTTCAAAGTAGCTCTTTCAAAACGCGTCTGCGTTTCGAAGGAGCCTCCGATCCTAGCAGTTTGTCGAACTTGTCCGTCTAATCTTGAGTCCCCTCTAAAAACCAATTGTTTTTAGAATTGCACGATAGTATGTACGATTTTTACTTTTTCGTCGAGGACCAAAAAAAGCTGGTCATGGATCTTTAGCTGTGTTAATATGACTTTAACCACAATACTTCCCAGCAAGCTGTGGATATATGGCGGTTGCGCAAGGAATTTTGAGTCCCCTCTAAAAACTAATTGAGGCTGTCCCGTAACTTAGGAAGTTACGGGACAGCTTCCTTAATGTCGTATTTTCGTAGGATTTTAGCGGTTTTCCATGGTTTTAATACGTCGAAAGGGTTAAAAACGCTAAAATCCGAGAAAATACAAGGGCTGTCTGATAACTAACAGAGTTATCAGACAGCCTCAATTGGTTTTAGAGGAGACTCATTCTTGAGTGAGCTGTGTATTAAGCTTTTTTTAATCATGGTTATTCGAAAATTCGAATAACTACATACAGGAGGTATCAGTATGTACGGATCTTGTTGCGGAGATGGTCACGACCAGGGGCGTGGTCATGGTAGGATGGGTGGTTCAGGACATGGGGAATGCCATGGGACTGGACGTTTTGGCGGCTGGAGCCCCAAAGAAGGAGCGTATCCTTTTGAGGGTGCCTATGGTGGCGGCTTTGGTTGGGGCTACGGCCCCACGAAGGCTGAACGTAAGCAGTGGCTAGAGGAGTTTAAAAAGCATCTAGAAGAACGGCTTTCGGATGTGAACGAAGAAATTGCGAAGCTCTAACCGGCTCTTGAAAGAGCCGGTGGCCTTGTAAAGAACCCCTGCGGTTGCTCCCGTACCTTCGGGTACGGGAGTAGCTGTGACGGTACCGTAGGGCCTTTCCTTGGCTCCAGCGATCGGTGCTGTTCCGTTATGGATACCCCTTTTTGCGGCCTGATTCCATTATCCTTCCCCGGTGTACAAAAATTGTGCTATATTATGCTATAGTGAGGTTATGCCAACGGGCGGTGGTTTTGGGGGCTGGGTTTTTGATGCAGGATAAGGGTAGCCTAATCGATGAGTATAAAATCATTTTTGAAAACGCCCCTCTGGGATTTATTATTTTTGACGCGGAAGGCGTAATTACCGATTGTAACGATGTTTTTGTGGAAATAATGGGATCATCCAGGGAAAAGATCCTGGGGCTTCGTTTGCTGGAACTGCCGGATAGGCGAATCGTTTCGGCCGTGCGAACTGCTTTAGACGGTGGTTTGGGGTTGTTTGAGGGGGAATATTGTTCGGTAACGTCGGGCAAGAGGGTTCCCCTTCGGGCTCTGTACAAAACCACGGAACCCCAGAATGGAATGCCCATTGGCATAGGAATTATTGAAGATATTTCTGGACGGGTCGCGACGGAAAAGGCCCTGCGGGCGAGTGAAGAAAAATTCAGAAAAATATTTGAAAATTCCAACGATGGAATGATGCTCTGCGATAGCCAAGGACGGGTTACCGATTGGAATAGGGCAAATGAAGCGATGACAGGGGTTTCGAAACAGGATGCTTTGGGAAAGTATCTTTGGGATCTCCAATTCGCTTTCGCCCCAAAGGAACATCGGACCCCCGAGGTCTACGAAAAAATGCGTTCCTCCCTTCTTTTCGCGATTAAAACCGGTTCGGCCCCTTTTTTAAACCGTCCGATAGAGGGGGTCCTTGTTCCCCCTACGGGAAGGCTTGTGTATATCGAAAACGTGGGTTTTACCATCCCAACGGACGATGGATTTCTCTTTGGTGGTCGGGTGACGAATATTACGGAGCGAAAAAACGCGGAAGTACGAATTAAAGCCCTGTTGGAGGAAAAAAGTCTTCTCCTTAGGGAGGTGCACCATCGAATAAAAAATAATATGGCCACCGTGGCGGGGCTATTGAATTTGCAAGCGGGAACGCTACAGGACCCCGTGGCGGTTTCGGCCCTTAAGGACGCGGCCCATAGGGTTCAGAGTATGATGATCCTCTACGAAAAATTGTACACCGTCGAGACGGTGGGGGCCCTCAGTTTACAAATATACCTTCCCGCTTTGGTAGATGAAATTATTCGCAACTTTTCTTCTCCATTTCCCGTGGAGATAGAAAAACAGGTAGAAGATGTGGCCTTAGACCCCAAGGTTCTCCAATCCCTGGGTATTATCATAAACGAAATAATAACCAACATCATGAAGTACGCTTTTATCGGGAGAAATGGGGGGAAAATTATCCTCCGTGCTTACCGGGAACAGGAACGGGTGTATATTGAGGTGGCGGACAACGGGGTCGGGATGGACGAATCGATCACCTTTGAAAAAACTCCGGGGTTTGGTCTTATGTTAATTAAAATTCTTACGGAACAGCTCCGGGGTTCTATCCGTATCGACCGGAACGGTGGTACAAAAATAGGGATAGCCTTTCCGGCTACCGACGCGTAGGAGTTCAAAATGGAAACTAAAAAAAAGGCGGCCTATACCTTTCTCGTGTTGCTGGGAGTGATCAGTCTTTTTTCCGATCTAACCTACGAAGGGGCTCGGAGCATCATTGGCCCCTATCTGTTGCTCCTCGGAGCCTCCGCGGCGACGGTGGGCTTTGTGTCCGGCCTGGGGGAATTCATTGGGTACGCCCTCCGGCTCGTAACCGGGTTTATCAGCGATAAGACTAGGCGTTACTGGTTTATTACGATCCTGGGCTACACGATCAATCTTTTCGCGATTCCCCTGCTAGCCCTGGGGCCGGGCTTGGGCTGGGTCTACGCTTGCGTCCTCTTGGTGCTGGAACGGTTTGGCAAGGCCATTCGGCATCCGGCTAAAAATACCATCGCGTCCTTCGCGGCCTCCGAAGTAGGGGCGGGCAAGGGCTTTGCCCTCCAAGAGGCGATGGATCAGATCGGTGCGGTGTTAGGTCCCCTGATGTTGTTTCTCACGCTGGCGGTGAAGGGCCGGGAGGAAAAACTTTCGGCCTACGCGTTCAGTTTTTTGATCCTGGGTATTCCCGCGGTTATAACGTTGGCCCTGGTATTTTTTGCCCGATTCAAGTACCCCCGGCCCCACGAATTCGAAAAGGACGATCCAAACCCCGTTCCTAAGCGTTTCCACCGAGCCTACTGGTTTTATTTGGTGGGGATAGCTTTTTTAGCCGCCGGTTTCGCCGACTTTCCTTTGATGGCGTTTCACTTTGCTAAAACCGGCCTTTTGCCGGATGCTCTGGTCCCCGTTTTGTACGCGGTGGCCATGGGTGTGGATGCGGTGGCGGCCCTCGTTTTTGGGCGCCTCTACGACCACCGAGGGATGGGGGCCATCGTCCTTTCATCCCTCATTTCGGCGTTCTTTGCTCCCTTTGTTTTCCTCGGCCATTCAGCCGTCACCGCCGTGGTGGGTATGGTCCTGTGGGGAATTGGCATGGGGGCCCAGGAATCTATCCTAAAGGCTGCGGTAACCACCATCGTTTCTAAGGAGAAGAGGGGGACTGCCTTCGGGATTTTCAATACCGCCTTTGGGGCCTTTTGGTTCCTGGGAAGCTGGCTTATGGGGGTTCTTTACGATCGATCGATCCTAGCTTTGGTGATCTTTTCGTTCCTTGCCCAGCTTGCGGCGCTTCCCCTCTTTTCCCACAGCGGCCGACTGCTTCGGAGAACCGCCGAAGCCTCCTCCCAAACCTCCGCTGGGAACTAGGGAACCTAGGAATCCTGCCCATGGATAATCGCGGAGTTCGTGCTAAAAGAACCGTATCCCTCTCGTGGAAGTTGACCCTATCGTTTGTGGTCTTTGGCCTCGTGATCGCCTACGCGGCCTTTGTCTTTTTTAGCGCCGCGGTTTTAAGGAACACCCTCCGGGGCGCTTCGGAGCTTTTACGGCTTTCTATGCAAAATCAAAACGAACGAAGCGCCCTCTTGGAGGATCCCCAAAAATGGGTGGCTTCGTTAAAAAATACCCTTTCGCCCCTATTCCCCGTGGAGGAGGTCCGCTTGTACCAGATCCGAGCCGATTCTCGGTGGGAGTACCTTTCTTCCACCGACCGGGGCCTGGTACGTCCTGAGGATACAAAAACCCTGGCGGCCCTGCGACAGGCCGGTTCTCAATTGACCCTGGTCCATGGTCTGCCCGTTTTTAGCGGGACCCTGCGGATCCCCGCGTATATTCGGCTACCCGATACTCCCTGGGTTCTGGAAGTGACCGTGGACGTGGAGGGACCGGAACGGTTTTTACTGCGCTACGGGAACGAGGTTCTCCTTTACACCCTGCTTTTGTGCGCCCTATCTCTCCTTTTGGGAAGATTTCTGGCCCTTCATTTTATTAGACCCCTTCGGGCTCTTACGACTACTGCGGAACGGTACGCCGCAGGAAAAGAGGTGTCTTTTATACGGGATAGGAGGGATGAAATCGGCATCCTTTCCCGTACGCTGAACCAAATGGCCCTGGACATGGAAGAACAGAAACGGCAGGTCCATAACCGTCTGGCGACCATGGAGGCGATGAATAAAATCGATAAGACGGTTCTCTTAGCCCGAGGCCGGTCAGAGCTTTTGATGGCCGTCATCCACGAGGTCCACGGGTCCTGTCATTCCCACGGGGCGGCCCTTTTGCGACGGGATTCGGCCCAGGGCGGTTGGATCGTGGAAGCCCTGACGGGTTCCTCCAGCGCCGAGGGCGCTTTTATCAGCGACGCTTTGATCGACGACGAGACCACGGTAAACCTCAGTCGTTTCTACGAAGGCTCCTTAGGGGGCGCCGGTAGATCCTTTCGGGGTATCGCGCTGGACGTCCTGGAGATGGAAGGGGGACATCTGGCGTCGGTTCCCCTGTCCAGCGATGGCCGGTATTTGGGAGCCCTGGTGATAGTCTGGTCGGAAGATCGGCCCTTGGATAACCTGCAAAAACAAAGCGTACAAATGCTGGCCGATCAGGTGGCCGTGGCGTTGCAGAGTATCCTTACCCGGGAAGAGAAGGAAGAGAACTTTATCGGCATTTTGCGGGCCCTTACCCGGGCTATCGATGCCAAGTCCCAATGGACCCTGGGACATTCGGAACGGGTAGCCGATACGGCCATCCTTTTGGGTCAACGGCTTTTGATGGAAGAGGAGGAACTGCGGCTCCTGCGAATCGCGGCGATCCTTCACGATGTGGGCAAAATCGGAATCAACGAAACTATTTTGGATAAGCCGGGGAAATTAGAACCCCTGGAATACGAAACCATGAGAAAGCATCCCCAGGTCGGCGCGGAGATCCTTCAGGGTATTCGGTCCTTTGAGCCCATCGTTCCGGCGGTTCGCTCTCACCACGAACGCTGGGATGGTCAGGGCTACCCCGAGGGCTTAGCTGGAGAGGCTATCCCCCTATGGGCCCGGATCATCGCGGTGGCTGATGTGTGGGACGCCATTACCGACGACAGGCCCTACCGGCTTGCCTTTGAAGAATCCGAGGCCCTGGCGTTCATGGAACAGCAGGGGGGCCGTATGTTTGACCCCCGCCTGATCCGTATCTTCCGGGAACTGGGCCTACGTTCCCGCTCCGCTTCCAAGGTTAGTCTTCCTCCCCCTTAACGATCAGGGTTCCCCGGGGGAGCTCCACAATCCCCCCCAGGTTTACCCGTTTCCCCGTCAGCATATCGACCCCCCTTAGGGGCTTTGGAAGTTCTATTTTACCGGACCGGTCGTCCAGGTTGCAGAGGGCCGTAAAGTGGGCCTGGGATCCCTTCCGCTGGAGGAGAACAACCCCTTGAGCGGGAATACTAAAGTCGAACCGGTTCGCCTCTTCTTTTATTTTCTGGGTTACGGAAAAACAGGTGGTAAAAAAACGTTTAAAATCCCTATTTCCTTGGTTCCACGGGACGGTTTCCTTCTCAAACAGGCTGGGGTACTGCTCTATACCCGCTTCTTGGCCCATGTAGACAAAGGTACAACCGGGGATGAATTGATAAAAGGCTGTCCAGGCTTCCAGTCGTTTTCCCTGGCCAAACCGGTAGGCCGACCGAATTTGGTCGTGGTTCTCCAAATAACGGATTTTTCGGGCCCCTGCGGGGTACAGCGCCCTCTGCACCCCCAGGTAGTCCAAGTACCAATCCAGGCCCCTTTCGCCGGACCATACCTTTTCCAGCCGTTCCCATCCGTCGTAATCGTAGGTTAGGTCAAAGGCCCGGTGTAGTTCCGGTTCCGACCAGGCCCCAAAACCCCGGTCCCGCAGGGAAAGTAAAAAATGGGGATGCACGCTTTCCGCTAGCCAGAGGGTCCCTTCCCGGTTCTCCATCGCTTCATCCACCATCTGCCGTGCCTGGACCCAGAAATCCACCGGTACCAGGGAAGCCACGTCGCACCGGAATCCCTGGACCCCCAGCTTTCGCCAATAGATAAGCGTGTCGATCAATTCTTGGCGCAGAGCCTCGGTATGGCCGGAAGCATAGTCCAGGTCCACCACGTCGGACCAGTCGTCGCATTTTCGGGATATCTTCCCCCGCGCATCCTGGAGAAACCATTCCGGATGTTCCTGGGCCAACCGGGAGTCCGGCGCCGTGTGGTTGTACACCACGTCGATCATCACCCGTAATCCCCGCTGGTTTGCCCGTTGGATAAACCGGCGAAAATCTTCTTCGGTTCCTAGAGCCGCATCCAAGCGCCGGTAGTCCCGGATCGCGTAGGGACTACCGTAGGTCCCCTTGCGGGCCACCTCTCCGATGGGATGGATGGGGGTCAAGTAGACCCAGGAAAATCCCAGCTCCGCAATTTCCTCCAACCGCTCTTCCGCGGCTTTAAAGGTACCTTCGACCGTAAAGTTGCGAATGAAAATCTGATAGATAGAAAGGGTCTCCGGCACTTCCGATGGTGAGCGGGGATTATTAATCATATACTGCTCCTTCAGTGTTTTCGCGGTAGAATATAAACCGGTTAAGTATCCCCCGCAACCCCACCGGAGCCCCCCTTTTACTGCCACCGGAGACTGTTTTATGCGGTCCGACAGGCTCCTCGGATGTCTTTGCGGGGGTCCCTTGAAAGGGATGCCGAATCTGTCTATGGTTTCGGTAGGAGAGATACCATGGCCTTTGACCGAAATACCCGTATCATTTGTACCATGGGCCCCTCGGTGCAAACCCTGGAGATGGCCCGTTCGCTCATTCGTCGGGGCATGAATATTGCCCGGTTTAACTTTTCCCATGGGGACCATGAATACCACGGGGCGGGGATCGCCCGGATCCGAGAGGCCTCCCGCTTGGAGGGCGTTCCGGTCGCCCTGCTGTTGGATACCAAGGGACCTGAAATTCGTACCGGGGAAATTAAGGACGATGGGTCTATACTGTTGAAGGCCCAGGAAGAGGTGGAGGTCATCGCGGAATCCGATGCTCTAACCCTGTACGGCGTCGATGGGGCCCTTACCCAGGCCAATCGGATCACCGTGTCCTACGCTTCCCTGGCCGATGATATACGAGCGGGGGCGAAAATCCTTATTGCCGACGGGCTGGTGGCCCTGGATGTGGTGGGTGTACAGGATCGGCGTATCCAATGCCGGGTGGTCAACGGCGGTAAAATAGGGAGCCGCAAAAATGTCAACGTCCTGGGGGTCAAAACCCGGCTCCCCGCGTTATCCGAAAAGGATATGGAGGACCTTCGCTTTGGGGCGGCCCAGGGTATGGATTTTGTGGCCGCTTCTTTTATACGAAAGGCCTCGGACGTGACGACCATTCAAAAGTTTCTCGCCCAAATTGGTTCGGATATGCCGGTTATCGCCAAAATTGAGGATCAGGAGGGGTTGGAAAACATCGAAGATATCGTCCGGGTCGCCTCGGGAATTATGGTAGCCCGGGGGGATCTGGGGGTTCAAATCCCGGTGGAACGGGTGCCCCTGGAACAAAAAAGGATAATTAACCTCTGCAATATCGAGGGGAAACCGGTTATTACGGCGACCCAAATGCTGGAATCGATGATCCAGAACCCCCGACCCACCCGGGCCGAAGCGGGGGACGTGGCCAACGCGATACTGGATGGTACCGACTGCGTCATGCTCTCCGGTGAGACCGCCAACGGTGCGTACCCCGAGGCGGCGGTGTCCATGATGGACAGCATCGCGAAAACGGTGGAGGCTTCGGAGGAATATTCCCGAAGGATGGATGAACGGCGACTTTCATTCCAAGGGGAGGACGATTTGGCCCACGCGATCGCCGACGCCGCCTCCCGAACCGCCGACCGGATCTCCGCGGCGGCTCTGGTAATCCCCACCATGACCGGGCAAACCGCCCGCCTGGTAAGCCGTCACCGTCCCCGTCGGCCCATCGTGGCCCCCACGCCGAACGAGGCGGTCCGTCGCCGCTTGCTCCTCTACTGGGGGGTTGTCCCCCTGGCTTCTCCCCGGGAGGAGGACTCGGAATCCATGATCCAGGGGGCCATCACCGTGGCTATCCGGGAAGGCTTTGCCAAATCGATGGATAAGGTCGTCGTGGTCGCCGGTTTACCCCTTAATTCTCCCCTGCAAACCAACAGTGTCCGGATCCATGTAATCGGCAACGTCCTGGGCCATGGGGGACGCGGCTTTGGGAACCGCTGTACTGGCCGGATTGTCAAAGCGAAGGATTTGGAGGACGCGGCCCTGGCTCTGCGCAAACAGGGGGGCGAAATTTTGCTTACCCACACCCTGGACGAGTCCTTTATCCCCATACTCCGGGTGGTGGACGGGGTAATTCTGGAAGGCGTTTCCGCCATGCCCTGGGAAATAATCCGGGCCACCAACCCGAACATCGTCTATGTTTCCATGGTGGACCACGCTATGGAACGGTTCGAGGAACACCTGACCGTTACCCTCGACGGCGCTCAAAAGTTGATTTACGAAGGGGCTCTGTAGATAAAATCCGAGAAAATACAAGGGCTGTCTGATAACTAACAGAGTTATCAGACAGCCTCAATTCGACAGGCTCCCAGGGGGTTTTAAAAAAACCGTTACTTTCGCGAAACCCCCTGGGTTTTAAAGGGCCGCCGTAGGTGTACCTCCGGTATTTTTACAGGAACCAAAAAACTTCGGTTGACAATCCCTAGTACTACTACTAGACTTTCACGTTGTGAAGGCCCAAAAACGCGTATTGATTATCATTGAGGAATCCTCAAGCTTAAAGAAGATCGCCCAGCGGATCGCCACACGGCTAGCCCCGTTTCGGGTAGACGTGGTGGAGGGGAGTCAATTTGTCGCCACGGATTTGCTTCCCGCGGATGCCTACTTTTTAGGGTGCGATAGTCCCCAACCGATTTCATTTGCCGAATTGGAACGGGTGCTCCAGGGCATCAATTTAGCGGGGCGAACCTGTGGACTTTTTACCTCCTCAGCCATGTCGGAACGGGCTACTTCCGCGATTGAGTATCTTCGGAGTATAATCCGGGATACGGATCTTCGAGTGAATCCGGATCCCTTTTTTGGTCAAACCAATTCCAACGGACCCATGGTCGACGAACGGCTATGGATCGAAAAAACCCTGCGACGGAGCTGAACAACCATGAATTCCAATTTTAACCTAGACGCCGCTATTCGGAAAGTACCCGATTTTCCCAAAAAAGGGGTTCTGTTTTATGATATTACGGGGATACTCAGCGATCCCCGGGCTTTTAAATTCTGCCTTGATACGATGGTGGAAATGTATAAAACTGAACAGATAGACGCGGTGGCGGCCATCGAATCCCGGGGTTTTGTGTTTGCCGCACCCTTCGCGGATCGTCTGGGCATCCCCCTTATCCTTATCCGAAAAAAGGGAAAATTACCCGGAAAAACCATCTCTAAGCAGTATCAGTTGGAGTACGGTACGGCGGAATTGGAACTCCATCCCCAGGACGTTCCCGTGGGCAAACGGGTTCTGGTCGTGGATGACCTTATCGCCACCGGGGGAACCCTCCGGGCGGCCACGGATCTGGTCGCCCTGGCTGGCGCCTCCGTGGCGGGAATATTTGGGGTCGTGGGGCTTCCTTTTCTCAACTATAAGTCCCTGCTCGGGACTATCCCCATAAAAACACTCATAGAATACCATCACGAGTAGGATTGACAAAAAACGCATAAAATGATAGGTTCGCCCTATTAGATTACCTATTCCCCGGTTGTGTAATGGTAGCACGGCAGACTCTGGATCTGCTTGTGGGGGTTCGAATCCTCCCTGGGGAACGTTCTAAAAAGCCCTCCGGGGCTTTTTACGTCTCCGGCCCCTTCGTCTATCGGTTAGGACATGAGATTCTCAATCTTAAAAGAGGGGTTCAATTCCCCTAGGGGCTACGAAGAAAAGATTAGTGTTACGAAGATTAATTTTTCATGCCTTTTTTTAAAGCAAAAATCTACGTTTCACCCGTAGTAAGGGTATTCTTTGAAGGAGGATACCCATGTTCGTTCCCCCATTTTGTCCTTACAAAGCCTGTCCCAACCACACCATCGTTCCCGACTCCCCCTGGTACCGTCCCGTAGGCTTTCACCACACCAAAGCCTTCGGTGCGGTGCGTCGTTTCCGTTGCCTCACCTGTAATCGGACCTTTTCTGTCC
>Ga0078972_1004827_pt1 | contig 35764 bp, 38 predicted proteins | sample YelNatPaOPGAMG01_FD_67568 | JGI IMG/M metagenome (GOLD analysis project Ga0078972, IMG submission 67568) | Hot spring thermophilic microbial communities from Obsidian Pool, Yellowstone National Park, USA - OP-RAMG-01 (SPADES assembly) (version 2) | ecosystem: Environmental > Aquatic > Thermal...
ATGTCTTAGGAGAAATTATTAAAGAAGATTTTAAAAATCTCGTCTTTAAAGTAAAAAAAGAGAATTTAGAGTTTGAAATCAATCTTTATAAAAATTCTTCAAGGTACAATGTTTTAAATGCCTTATCAACAATTGCTTTGGCATTGAATTTAAATATTGATTATCATAAAATAAAAGAAGGAATAGAAAGTTGTCCACCTCTTTCAGGAAGATTTGAAATTATTAAAGAAAATGATTTTAAAATTATTGTTGATAAAGCAAATACTCCCCAAGCTTTTAGGGAGGTCATTTTAAGAGTAAAGAATTTAAAGCCAAAAAGAATTATAGGTGTTTATGGCAATTTTTTTGAATTTCCTCTAAATATTCGCCAAGAACTGGCAGAAATTTCAACTAGTAATTTTGATTTAACGATTATTACCAGCGATGATTCAGGGAAAAATGATCCCCAAGAAGGAATCGATGATTTTTTAAATTATGTTGTCTCCCGCGTTGAGTCTCAAAAATATTTAGCAATTAAAGATAGAAGAGAAGCAATTAAAGAAGCCATTATTCGAGCAAGGAAAGGAGATGTTATTTTAATTTTAGGAAGAGGAGATGAAAAATTAATGAATATTAATGGAAAAATAATTCCCTTTGATGATAGAGAAGTAGTTAAAGAAATTCTTCAAGAATTTCTAAAATAAATTTTTTAATATGTTTTCAGAAGAATTAAGAAAAAAATTTCTAGAGTTTTTTGAAAAAAAAGGACATAAAGTAGTCCCTTCTTCTTCTTTAATACCAGAAAATGATTCTTCGGTTCTTTTTACTACTGCCGGAATGCAGCAGTTTAAATTTTATTACACCAATGTTTTAGACCCCTTTAAAGATATTCATTATACTTTAGGAGAACCTTTAAATAGTTTAAATACTGCCACTTGCCAGAAATGTTTCAGGACTTCAGATATTGAATCTATTGGCGATGAAAGGCATTTAACTTTTTTTGAAATGCTTGGCAATTTTTCTTTTGGTGGCTATTTTAAAGAGAAGGCGATTCAATTAGCATATGAATTTTTAAAAGAAGAACTTAAAATCGAAGAGGAGCGAATGAAAATTAGTGTTTTTGGTGGCGATAAAGAGATAGAAAAAGATATCGAATCAATAAAAGCCTGGGAAAAATTGGGTTTTTCTTTAAATAAGGGAAATTTGTATTTATCAGATAGAGAAAATAATTTTTGGGGCCCAACTGGGGCTGAAGGACCTTGTGGTCCAACTACCGAAATTTATGTAGACGGGATTGAGATTTGGAATTTGGTTTTTAATGAATTTTATATGCACCAAGATAAAAAATTAGAACCACTAAAAACAAAGGGAGTAGATACTGGCATGGGACTTGAAAGGTTGGCTTTAGTAATGCAATTCCCCCTAAAAAAAGATAAAACAATTTTTGAAACAGATTTATTTAAAGATTTAAAAGAAGAATTAGAAAAATCAATAAAAATAAAAGAAGAAAAGTTTTTAAGAATAATTTTGGATCATTTTCGGGCAATTGCTTTTCTCACCTCGGCTGGCGTTGTTCCTTCTAATTTAGAAAGAGGATATATCTTAAGAAGACTAATTCGGAGAATAATTAGGATTGCTTTAAAAATAAATCTTGATGAATTATGGTATAAAAAAGCTTTAGAGATTATTTCTTTAAAATATGGGAATTTTTATCCAGAGGTAAAAAATACAGAAAAAATTTATGAAGTTTTTCTTTCAGAAAAAGAAAAATTTGAAAAAACTTTAGAGAAGGGATTGAAAGAATGGCAGAAGATTTTAATTGAGGCAAGAAAAAATAATAAAAAAGTCATTGAAGGAAAAACTGCTTTTTATTTATATGAAAGTTATGGCTTCCCAATAGAGATCTTAGAAGAAATGGCTAATGAAGAAATGCTTGAGGTTGATAAAAAAGGGTTTGAAGAATCATTTTTAAAACATCAAGAAATCTCTCGAAAGGGCCAGGAGAAAAAATTTGGTGGTCATGGCTTAAAAACCGGTTTTATTAATAATGAAGAATCTTTTAAAATAGTTAAATCTCATACTGCTACTCATCTTCTTTTAAAAGCTTTAAGAGAGGTTCTGAGCTCAGAAATTATTCAACAAGGCTCTGATATTAATCCAGAAAGATTGCGTTTAGATTTTAATTTTGAAAGAAAATTAACCCCTGAAGAAATAAAAAAGATAGAGGATTTAGTCAATCAGAAAATAGAAGAGGGCTTAGAGGTAGAATTTTATGAAACTACTTATAATGAGGCAATTAAAAATGGGGCTTTAGGCGTTTTTAAAGAGCGTTATCCAGAAAAAGTAAGGGTTTATGAGATAAAAAATAAAATCACCGGCGAAGTATTTTCTAAAGAAATTTGCGCTGGCCCTCATGTAAAAAACACCAAAGAAATAGGAAAGTTTAAAATTATCAAAGAAGAATCAGTTGCTAAAGGGATAAGAAGAATCAGGGCAGTAATAGAAGATATTTAAAATTTGCCAAAAGGCATTAAAATTTGCTATTATTAATTATATTTTAAAAATATGCCCCTAGAAAAACAATCAAAAGAAAAAATTAAAATCATAGATATTAAGCCTTCGCGACATAAAAAGAAAGAAGGGGAAAGTTTTATGAAAGAACCCCCTCAAAAAACTAAAAAGAAACCAGAAAAGGAAGAGATAAAAATTAATATTTTAAAAGAGAAAGCAGAGGAAATTAAAGAAGAAAAGCATCTGCCCCAAGAAGAGTTTAAAAAAGAAACTGTCGAAGAGAAATTTTTCTTTAAGCCAAAAGAAGAAATATTTGAAACTAAACCATTAATAAAACTTTCTTCTAAAAAGCCTCTTATTTTTTCTATTTTAGGTTTATTAATCTTTGGTTTTATTTTTTATTATTTGAGTTTTATAGTTTTAGCAAGAGCAGAAATTAATATCATTACTAAAAAAATAGAAGTTCCTTTTTCTTTAAAAGTAGTTTTTGATAGTAATGCTTCTTTAATAAATTATGAAAAAGGGATCATTCCTGCCAATCTTTTGAATTTTCATGAAAGCATTAGTGAAGATTTTAAATCAACTGGCAAAGGAAAAGACGAGAAGAAAGCAATAGGGGTGGTGACTCTTTTTAATAATTATTCCACTGCCCCTCAAATTTTAGTGGCAACGACAAGATTAGAGACTCCTGATGGAAAAATTTTTAGAATTGATTCAAGAACAGTTATTCCTGGAGCCACTACCCAAGATGGAAAATTAGTTCCTTCTTCAATTGATGTTAATGTGACTGCTGACAAGCCAGGTCCTGATTATAATATTCCCCCTTGCGATTTGCCAGACTGTAAATTTAAAATAGTAGGCTTTAAAGGAACCCCTAAATATGAAGGATTTTATGGAGTTTCTAAAAAACCAATGAGTGGCGGAAGTTTAGGAGCTGTCCCGATGATTTTAGCTGAGGATTTAAGCCAAGCAGAAGAGATAATTTTAAAGAAATTAACTGAGAAGTTAAATAATTCAATAGAAAGTAAATTTCCGCAGGGTTTAAAATACTTGGAAGAATCTAAAAGTGGCTTAAAAATTACTAATTTAAAAAGTGATGGGAAAGCAGGAGATTTTAGAGAGCATTTTACAGTGAGCGCTGAGGGGGAAATCAAAATAATCGGTTTTAAAGAGGAAGATGTAATTTCTTTTATTAAAAAGGAATTAGAAGAAGAAAAAGAAGAAAATTACGAATTTTATAAAAATCCTAATTTTAGTTATAAGTTTTTGAAGGCAGATTTTAATCAAGGACTATTAGAATTAAATTTAGAAGGGAAACAATTATTAAGATATACCCTTAATTCTTCTGAAATTAAAGACAAAGTTTTAGGAAAAAACCAAAAAGAGATTTTAGAGACCTTAAAAAATACCGAAGGAATTTCTGAAATTAGTATTAAGCTTAAACCTTATTGGTTGTCGAAAATTCCTAGAAATTCTTCAAAAATCAAAATTTCTATTGACTAAAAAGTATTTTTTTGTTAAACTTTATTAGTTTATGCCAAAAGAAAGGCCAGTTAAAGAAGAAGGAGTGGTTACCGAGAGTTTAAGAAATGCTCTCTTTCGGGTGACTTTAAACAAAGATAAAAGAGAAGTGCTTGCCCATATTGCTGGTAAATTACGTTTAAATAGAATTAAAATTTTACCCGGCGATAAGGTAATAGTGGAAATATCTCCCTATGATCCTAAAAGAGGGCGTATTCTTTATCGTTTATAAATTTAAGTGTTTTTATATTAAAGTTTTTGCCGTCACCTTTTTGTTATTTTTTTAAAAAAATGAGAGGTGGCGGTAAAAACTAACTATTAAATATCTATGAAAGTTCAGGCTTCAGTAAAAAAAATTTGTCGCAAATGTAAAATTGTGAGACGGAAAAAACGCCTTTATGTTATTTGTTCTAATCCTAAACATAAACAACGGCAAGGTTAAAAATTATGAGATTTTTAGGAATAAATATTCCGGATAATAAACAGATTTGGGTTTCTCTAACCTATATTTATGGTATTGGGCCTTCTTTGGCAAAAACGATTTTAAAAGAGGCCAAAATAAACGAAAGAAAAATTGCCAAAGATTTAACTACCCAGGAACTAAATACTTTAAAAGAGATTATAGAGAAAAGGGGGATTAAAATTGAGGGAGATTTAAAAAGGGAAATAAAGGCAAACATTAAAAGACTGATAGATATCAACGCCTATAGAGGAATTCGCCATATAAGGCATTTGCCAGTCAGAGGACAAAGAACAAAAACTAATTCAAGAACGGTGAGGGGTAATGTCAGAAAAACTGTTGGTTCTGGCAGAAGAAAAGCGCCTGCACCAACATAAAATAATTATTAACCTTAAAGTTATAATTTATAAATATTAAAGAAAATGGGGAAAAAGAGAATTGTTACCAAATCAGGAGAAGATGTTTCTCAAATATCAGAGAAAATAACAACAACCACTCAAAAAAAGGGGGTTCATAAAATTATAGAAAAAGGCCGTATTTATATTAGGGCTTCTTATAATAATACCCAAATGGTTTTTACTGATGATAAGGGAAATGTAATTTGTTGGGCCTCAAGCGGTCAGTTAGGATTTAAAGGTCCTAAAAAAGCAACTCCTTATGCTGCTTCAAAAGTAGCCGAGGTGTTAATCTCTAAAATTGAGAAATTTGGGGTAAAATCAGTTGATGTGTTTATAGAGGGAGTTGGTGGTGGACGCCAGTCAGCGCTATATACTTTAGGAACAAAAGGATTAAACATTGATTTAATAAAAGATATAACTCCCGTTCCTCACAATGGTCCAAAACCTGTAAATGTAAGAAGAGTTTAATTATAAAATTATGGATATCAATTGTAAAAAATGTAGGACACTAGGTGAAAAATTGTTTTTAAAAGGAGAGAAATGTTTTACCCCAAAATGTCCTTTATTAAGAAAAAAAGAAAAAAGGAGAAGGGGTTCAAAGTTTACTCCTTTTAAAAAACAATTATTAGAGAAAAGAAGGATCAAGCTTTATTATGGTACTAGCGAAAGACAGCTAAAGCGTTTTTATGAAATGGCTTTAAAAAAGAAAGAGTCAACTCCCTTAATGTTAGCCCAATTACTTGAAAGTCGATTAGATAGTATTATTTTTAGATTGGGTTTTGCCACTTCAAAAAGAATGGCTCGACAACTAGTTAGCCACGGTCATTTTCTTTTAAACGGCAGGCGTTGTGACATTCCTTCAGTAATTTTAAAGCCAAATGATAAAATCTCTATTAGGGAAAAAAGTTTAAAATTGAAAGTATTTGATGGCTTGAAAGAAAGATTAAAAAAATTCACCCCTCCTTCTTATCTAGAACTTGATAAAGAGAAGTTAGAAGCAAAATTGGTTAAAGCTCCGCAAATTGAGGAACTGAATCTTCCTTTTGATTTTCAAGCAATTGTTGAATCTTACTCTTAATAAATTTATAAAAATTTTTAAAATTATTTATTAAAAAAATATGTTTCAGCTTTTTTCAAATTTTAAAGTTAATGAAGAAAATAGATTTTTTGGTAAATTTGAAATAGAAGGGCTTTATCCGGGCTACGGAATTACAATCGGCAATGCTTTAAGAAGAGTGCTTTTATCTTCAATTGAAGGAGCGGCAGTAACCTCTTTCAAAATTGAAGGCGTTCCTCATGAGTTTACCACCTTAGACGGAGTAAAAGAAACAGTAATTGATATTATGTTAAATTTAAAGAAATTAAGGGTAAAACTTTTTGATAACCAACCCCAGATTTTGAAACTAAATGTCAAAGGAGAAAAGGAAATTTTTGCTAAAGATTTTGAACCCAATCCCTTAGTAGAGATTTTAAATCCCGATTTAAAAATTTTAACTTTAACTGATAAAAAAGCAAAAATAGAAATGGAAGTAATGGTAGAAAAAGGATTAGGTTATTCTGAAGTAGAAGAAAGAAAAAAAGAAAAGTTGCCAATCGGGACAATAGCAATCGATGCTATTTTTTCTCCAGTAAATAGAGTTAATTTTTGGGTAGAAAATATGAGGGTAGGCGAAAGAACTGATTATAATCGATTATATCTTGAAATAGAAACAGATGGTTCTGTCACTCCAAAAGAAGCCTTAATAAAAGCAGCGAATATTTTAGACGAACATTTTTCATTATTAAAGGAAAAAGCAAGCTTTAGTATTGAAGAAGAAAAAGGAGAGAAATCTTTTCTTAAAACTAAAACCCTTAAAGAGCCAAAAGATATTTCTATTGAAGAATTAGATCTTTCAACCCGCACCAAAAAAGCATTATTAAATAATGGCATAAAAACCCTCGCTGGCCTTTTAAGATATAAAGAAGAAACTTTATATAATTTAGAGGGGTTAGGAGAAAAAGCAATTGAAGAAATTAAAAAAGTATTAAAAAATTTGGCTTACACTTTAAAAGAATAAAAGGAAAAAATAAAAAATAAAAAAATTAAAAAATAAAAAAATAAAAAAATTTTAGGAAATTAATTTATGAAGCATTTAGTTAGAAAAAGAAAACTTCATCGAGAAAAGGACCAGAGAAAAGCTTTAGTAAAAAGCTTAGTTAATAATTTGATTTTAAAAGAGAAAATTAATACCACTTTGGCAAAAGCAAAAGAAGCTCAAAAAAAAGTAGAAAGACTAATTACTATTGCTAAAAAGCAAAACTTACAATCTTTTAGAAGAATTAAAAAAGAATTACCTTTAAAAGCAGCGAAGAAATTATATTATGAAATCTCTCCGCGCTATCTTCTAAGAAAAGGAGGGTATACCAGAATTATAAAAACTTTAAAAAGAAAAATAAAAGATGGTTCAATGCTAGTTATTTTAGAATTTGTTAAATAAAAATATTAAAATGATAGAAAAAAAGAGTCCTAACTTAATAATTATAGATGCTAAAGGTCAATCATTAGGAAGAATTGCTTCTTTAATTTCTTATTATCTACAAGAAAAACATTTGCCTTCTTATCAACCAAATAAAGCAGGAACAACGATGGTCGTGGTAAAGAATTTAAAAGAGATTAATTTTAAAGGGACCAAACTTAAAGTAAAAAAATATTTTAGACACACTGGTTATTTAGGACATTTAAAAGAAGAGAAATTGGAATTTTTATGGAAAAAAAATCCAAAGAAAGTATTAAGAATGGCAATAAGGGGAATGCTTCCAAAAAATAAATTAAGGGATAAAAGACTTAAAAGATTAAAAATAGAAGATTAAATTTAAATTATGAAGGAAACAAAAACAAAACAAAAAACCTCGGTTAAAAAACTAGAAGCTTTAAAAAACGAAAGCGGTGTTTTAAAAAAATATATCGAAGCAATAGGAAGAAGAAAAGAGGCAACAGCAAGAGTAAGGTTACAAGAAGATAAGCCCCAAATTTTTATTAATAACAAAAATTTAGCTGAATATTTTCCTTTATTAAATTTGCAGCAAAAAGTTTTAGAACCTTTTTCAAAAACTAATATTGAAAATAAGTATTTAATCAGTGTTAAGGTAAAAGGAGGGGGACTAACTGGTCAAGCAGAGGCAATTCGTTTAGGAATTTCTCGGGCATTAGTAAAAATAGATAATAACTTAAAGCCTATTTTAAAGAAGTTTAATCTTTTAACCAGAGATAGTCGGGTAGTAGAAAGAAAGAAATACGGTTTTAAAAAAGCAAGAAAAAGGCCTCAGTGGGCAAAGAGATAAAAAAACGCGGGTATTTCCCGCGTTTTTTAATAGGAAACTTCAACAATTCCTCCTTTGTAAATAAAAAAGATAGTTTTTAGTACCTTATCAAAAAAGATTCCCTCTTTTAAAACATTCTCTTCTATTACTACAAAGTTATTATTTTTTAAATTCTCAATTTTTAACTTATTGTCTTTTAAAACAAGAAAATAATCTTCTTTAAAAAAATTAAGAGGAGGGATTTGAGAATTAATTACTGTTTTTGTTGAATCTTTTAAATTATAAACTAACCACTCATTTTCTTTACCATTCTCTTTTATGGCAATTAATTTCTCATTTATAAAACTTCCTTCATCGGCATTATCTAATATAATTTGCGGTATCGCGTTTTCTTTGCTAATTAAATAATATAATCTCCCGTCGCTATTTAAAATAATAAATTCTTCGAAGTTTTCTTTTTTTGAAATTTTAACTTTTTCTAAATTTTTATTTTCAAAACTAAAAAGAGAAAGGGTTTTGGTCTCTAAAGGAGATTTAAGAGAAACTTTATTTAAAAGACCATTTTCACTTAAAAAATAAAGATTATCTTTATCTAAAATAAAATCAGAAGTTTTGCCTTCGTAGATATTTAATAAATTGTCTTCGAGCAAATCATAAAAGAAGAGATTTTGGGGAGTTTGAATAATTACTTTATTTTCATCATTTTTTAGAAAAACTGCCTTAATAATTTTGCTTTCTATTTTTTTATTACTAAATTCTTGATTTTCTTTTAATTGTTTTTCAAAAAGACTATTAAGTGATTGGGTGACAATGTTTAAATCTCTTAAAAGACTGGTTGGCGGCAAAATTATCTGCCAGTTGTTATTTTTTGTTTGAAAAAGTATTTTTTTTGATACAAAACTAATATTTTTTGGAAGATAATCTGATTCATAAACTAATTCATTCGCTTTACTATTCCTATCGAAAATAAACCACTGATAATTTTCTTTTGAATTTTTTTCTTTTTTCTTTAATAAATAAAGGAGTCGATTTTTATCAGAAGAGAGATAAAGCGCTTTAATATTTTGGTTTTCAACTAGTATTTTTTTAGGCCAATTAAGGGGCAAAAGATAAATATCCTCTATTGAAGTAATTTTATTAGGTTCAATAATAATTTTTTCTTCATCATTAAGATAACCGGTTGAAAAAACATGGAGATAATGTTCTCCTTTTTTTAATTTTGTTTTAAGATTACCGTTTAAAAGGGGATAGTCTTTATTATCTATTTTAACTTTGGCAAAAGGAGGATATACTTTTAATTTAAGAGTGCCAGAAAAATCCCTCTTTTGCTTAAAAGATAAATAAGAAAAACCCCCAATCAGAATAAGAAAAATTAGAAAAATAGAAATTAAAATAACCTTTCTCATATAGTTATATTATATCTTATCTTATTTGAGAAAAAAAGAAAAATGTTATAAAATAAAAAGAGTATGGAGAATTATTACCGCCAACCACTGATAGTTTTAACGATAATTTTAGTTATTTTTGGCCTTTTGTGTCTTTATAGTGCCTCGGTTATTGTCGCCCAAGAAGAGCACAATGATGTTTTCTATTTTATTAAAAGACAAATTCTTCAGGGAGTTATTTTTGGGGGGTTATTAGCTTATCTTGCTTTTAAAATTCCTTTGTCATTTTGGAAAAAGTTTGCCCCTTTTCTTTTGATTTTAAATGTCATCCTTATTGGTTTATGCTTTGTCAAACCCTTTAAAGTCACTAGCGGTTATGCTTTGCGATGGATAAAAATTGGTCCTTTTACTTTGCAGCCGTCTGAGTTTTTAAAAATCACTTATTTTGCTTTTTTGGCTGGTTTATTAGGTCGTTATAGCACCTCAGAAAAAAGGAAAGTTTTTGGAAAACCTTTTTTAATTTTTCTTTTTAGTTTAGGAATAATTAGTTTATTAATGTTTAGACAGCCATCAACCGGCACAGTCGTGGTTATTGGTTTATCAAGTTTGGCAGTATATTTTGCAAGTGGGTTGAGCTTTAAACAGACTATTGTTTTAGTTTTAATTGCCGCTTTTGTTTTTGTTTATTTAATAAAAACCACTTCTTATCGTTTCGAAAGAATCTTGGGTTTTGTAAAAGGGGAAGAAGATCCTTTAGGAAAAGGATACCACATTAAGCAGTCGCTTATTGGCATAGGTTCTGGCGGGATTTTTGGGGTGGGGTTTTTAAAATCAGTTCAAAAGTTTAATTATTTACCAGAAACTCATACTGATTCTATTTTTTCAATTATTGCTGAGGAATTTGGTTTAATCGGTTCTCTGTTTCTTATTATTTTATATCTTTCTTTAGTTTTTGTTGGTTTAAAAATAGCAAATAGGGCAAGTGATAATTTTAGTAAATTTTTTGCGATTGGTCTTATTTCTCATTTAGGTTTTCAGGCTTTTATTAATATTGCCGTCATGAGTAAAATAATTCCTACAACCGGTGTTCCTTTGCCTTTTATAAGTTACGGAAGTTCGTCACTTATTGCTTCGCTTATAAGCATCGGAATTTTAACAAAAATTGCTTCTTCTTAATTTTTTTAAAAATATGATAAAAAATAATAAAATTTTTAGAATTGTCTTAACTGGTGGCGGCAGTGGCGGTCATACTTTTCCTTTGATTGCTGTTTTAAGGAAAATCAAACAATTATCCCAAGATAGAAATTTACCAATTGAAGTCATTTATGTTGGACCAAACGATTTTACTTTAAATTATATTAAAAAAGAAGGGATTGAAATAAAACCATTAACTACTGGTAAAATTAGGCGTTCTTTAAATCCATTTGATATTTTAAACAATTTTTTGGATATTTTTAAAACAATTATTGGTATCTTTCAGGCAATTATTTATCTTTATTTAATAATGCCTGATTTAGTTTTTTCTAAAGGTGGTTTTGGTTCTTTTCCTGTTGTTTTTTCTAGTATTATTTTTTTCATTCCTCTTTATCTTCACGAAAGCGATGCCGAAGTTGGTTTAGCCAATCGCTTATCTTTAAAGTTTTGTAGGAGAATTTTTGTAAGTTTTGAGAACACCTTAAACTTTTTACCAGCAAATAAAGTGAAGTTAGTAGGAAACCCAATAAGAGAAGAGCTTTTTTACAAAGAAGAAATTGATAAAGTTTCTTTAAAAAAATCTTTAGGGATTGATGAAAAAAGACCACTTTTAACTATTTTGGGCGGCTCTTTAGGGGCTCAACATATTAACGATTTAATTTTAGATTCTTTGCCAAGATTAATTGAAGAATTAGAAATTATTCATCAAACAGGCGAGAATGATTATGAAAGGGTAAAAAGAGAAGCAGACATTGTTTTTAAAGAAATAATCGGTTCAGAGATAAATAAGGGTTTTTATCACATTTTGCCGTTTATTGAGGAAAATTTAACGATGAAAGGAGTTTTTAATCTTAAAGATATTTATTTTTTAAGCGATTTAATAGTCTCAAGGGCTGGCAGTGGTTTAATATTTGAAATTGCTCAAAGCGGAAAGCCCTCTATCATTATTCCAATTCCTTACTCTCCAAAAGATCATCAAAGAAAAAATGCCTATGAATACCAAAAGAGCGGTGCCGCGGTTGTGATCGAAGAAAAAAATCTTCAGCCAAACATTTTTGTTGATTTAGTTTTTCAAATTATAAAAGATGAAAAAAAGAAAAAAGAAATGGGTGAATCAGCCTTAAAATTTGCTAAGCCAAATGCTTCATTAGAGATTGCTGAGGAATTAATTTCCAGCCTTTCCCTTTAATAAATTTAGTGTTATAATAAAGTTAATGGATGATCCGCAATTATCTCAATCTCTTTTTGGGCCGAGGGTAAGAATGGCACCAAGCCCTACTGGCTATTTTCATATTGGCAGCGCCAGAACTGCTTTATTTAATTATTTATTTGCGAGAAAAAATGGGGGAAAATTTATTTTAAGAATAGAAGATACTGATAAAACTCGTTCAAAAAAAGAATATGAAGAAAATATTTTAGAAAGTTTAAGATGGTTAAAGATTTATTGGGACGAGGGACCAGATAAAGAAGGGGAGTTTGGCCCTTATCGGCAAAGTGAGAGACTCGATATTTATGAAAAATATTTAAAACAACTTCTTGAGGAAGGGAAAGCTTATTATTGTTTTTGCTCAAGAGAAGAATTAGAAATTCAAAGGCAAGAAATGATAAGTCGGGGAATGGCACCACGTTATTCTGGGCATTGTCGTAATTTGCCACAATCAACTATTAATGAGTATTTAAAAGAAGGAAGAAAGCCAGTCATTAGATTAAAGATGCCTGAAAAGAAAATTAAATTTAAAGATCTTATTAGAGGGGAAATTGAGGTTGATTTATCTCTTATAGGTGATGTGGTGATTGCTAAAAGCCTAAAAGAGCCTTTATATAATTTTAGTGTGGTTATTGATGACTATTTAATGCAAATAACGCATGTAATTAGGGGAGAAGACCATATTTCTAATACCCCCAAGCAAATAGTCTTACAAGAGGCTTTGGGCTTTCCTAGGCCTATTTACGCGCATTTGCCAATGATTTTAGGGCCAGATAGGTCAAAATTAAGCAAAAGACACGGGGCAATGGCAGTCACTGACTATCGAAAATTAGGGTATTTACCAGAGGCAATTGTCAATTTTTTGGCTTTATTAGGTTGGCATCCTCAGGAAGATAACGAAATTTTATCTTTAGAAGAAATTATTGAAAAGTTTGATTTAAAAAGGGTTCAAAAGAGTGGCGCGATTTTTAATATTAAAAAACTTGATTGGCTCAATAGCCAGTATATTAGACAATTAGGAGTTGATAATTTATGTTCCTACTTTTTTGAATATGTTGAAAAATATTCTGATTATTCTCATCTTTTGAAAAAATATGATGAAGAGTATTTTAAAAAGGTAATTGAGATTGATTTGCCGCGACTTACTAAATTGAGTGATGTTTTTGAAATTTTTGACTTTTTCTTTAAAGAGAAACTAGATTATAGTAAAGAGATGCTTTACTGGAAAGAAATGACTGATTTAGAATTAAAAAAATCTTTAAATGATTCATTAGAGATTATTGAGAAAATCAAAGAAGAAGATTTTAACAAAGTTAATTTACAAATAAAATTCTACGAATTTATAGAAAAAGAAGGGGCATATCAAGGAAATCGAGGAAAATTACTTTGGCCATTAAGAGTAGCTTTATCAGCAAAAGAAGCTTCTCCCGGACCTTTTGAAATCGCCGAAGTTTTAGGTAAAAAAGAAACGATAAAAAGAATTAAATTCGCCTTAGAAAAAATTTCCTAAAATAAATTAAATTTTTAAAAAACATGTTAGATAAAAATTGTGTTTTTTGTAAAATTATCAAAGGAGAAATTCCTTCAAATAAATATTACGAAGATGAAAATTTTTTGGCAATCTATGATATCAATCCTATTAGTAAAGGACATCTCGTAGTTTTTTCTAAAAATCATTATGAGAATGTAAAAGAAATGCCAGAAGAAGAATTTAAAAATCTTTGTTTAAAAGCAAGAGAATTAGCAGAAAAACAAATGAAAGAGATAGGAAGCGATGGTTATAATTTATTAATTAATCAAGGAGAGGCTGCCCAATCCGGAGTCCCTCATCGACCCCATATTCACATTATTCCTCGGCGCTTTAATGATGGCTTAAAAATAGATCCAAGATAAAATTTAAACTTTAACTTCGATGTGTGGTGTTTTATGTCCAATTACAATTTCTACTGGTTTATGGCTTTCTAAATATTTAGGGATAAACGACTTGACCTTAGGCCTTTGGCTTGGGGCTTTAATTTTATCTTTAAGTTACCAATTTTATCTATTTTTGAAAAAAAGAAAAAGAATTTTCCCTTTGGGTTTTCTTTTAATTTTATTTATCTTTTGGTGTTTAAGTTTTTTACCAGTTTTAAATCAGATAGGATGGAAAGATAAAAGTAATTATTTTTGCGGTTTTCCCAGAGTAATGACCGGTTCTTTTTTAGGAATGATTATTTTATTTTTAAGTGATTATTTAAACAACAAATTTTTGGAAAAATTTCATCAAGGAAAAGTTTATTTTCCTTATCAAAGAGTGATTGTTCCTTTATTGTTTTTAATTTTTATGAGTTTTGTAGTAGAAGTTTTTCTTTGCTAAAAAAATTAATTAACTAAAAATTATGGCCCAATTAAAGTTTGATCAAGTTTTAGAAAAAATTAATAAATTAAAAGAAGGAGAAAATCCCCTTGATTTATCTTCTAAAGAAGACTTAGCTATTGGCATAATGAATTTAATTTCTTTAGAAGAACATTTCTTTTATACTTTTAATAAAACAAAAGATGAAAAATATCTAGATTTACTAAATGAAATTCGAGTTTTAAGGGTAGAATTGTTAAAAGAAATAATAAAAGAATATGAGGGAGAAGTTTGGTGTATTTCAAAACATTTGTTAGCTGCCTCAATGAGATTAATAGAGGTTGGGACCAAAAAATTAAAAGAAGGTGATAAAAACAAAGCAAAAGAATTATTTGACAAATCTTACTTTTTATGGAATCTATTTTGGGGATTAAATTTAAAGATAATTGAAACTAAAGATATCAAAGAGAAAGATGAAGAGAATATAGAGCTTATAAAAGATAATTCTAATAAAGTAGAAAAAGTCTCTGTTTTTAAAAAACTATCATCAATTATTCAAAAGATTCTTGACTGTTGTCGAGAGTAGGGTATAATATAGATAGTAAAAGGTCGATCCTTTATCCTTTAAAATTAAGGATAAAGTGGAAAAAATAATAAAAATAAAAAATATGAAAAAAGTTTTAGTTCTTTTAGTGCTTATATCTTTAGTTTTACCAATGTTAAGTAAAGCTCAACCATTAAGCAAAGAAGGGTCGAGCCAGTCTTCTTCAAGCACCATCATTGGGACAATTACTTCTATTAATTCTGAAGAAAAGAGTTTTGAATTGAAAATAGGGGGTTTGGCTTTAAGAATAAGAGGGTTTTTTGCTGCTTTATTTTCTTTTGGAAGAACTTATTCGTTGGTTTACAAAGTTTTAACTGATGAAAACACTCAATTTACAAAAAAATCTACCACTGGTGTAGTTAGTTCAAGTTTTTCTGATTTAACTCCTGGATTAAGAGTTCAAGTTAAAGGTCAAATGAGTTCTTCTTCTGATTCTACCTATCGAGGAATAATAAAAGCTAATTCTGTTTTTATTTTGACTCCTTCTAGTACTACTCCGCCAGTTGGCGACGATATCTGTTATAAAGATGAAGATTGTACATGGTGTGGAATTAAAGATTGTGGTTCATGTGAAGGTATGTGTGTTTCTAAAGAATATTTAAGCACTCAAAAAATTGAGTGTACGCAAGTGACGCCACCTGAGGGTATTTCTTGTAGTTGTGATAAAGTGCCAAATATAGCTAATCAGGTAGGGAAATGTACGAAAGTTGGTAGGTTCCAGCCAACTATTCCAACTACTCCAAATAAAAAAATTCCTTCAGTGCAAGTATGCGTTAGTCAAAAGACTCAAAATAAATTAACTGTTGGAGAAGCTTTACGGATTGCTGAGAGAGATTGTAAAAGGCCTGGTTGGCTTTATGGAGTAGTAGATCCTGATAAAGAAAATAATTGTGATCCGATTACTGGTACTTGGTGGTTCGGTTATGTACCCGATAAACCTATACCGTGGTGCAATCCTGCTTGTGTAGTTAATATTGACACTAAAAAAGCAAAAATTGAGTTGCGATGTACTTCTTCTACTTCTACAACTTCTACAACTTCTACTACGATTCCTGTTGAAACAACCTCTTCTTGTGAAGTTAAATGTGATATGATAGGAACTCGTTTTGAAGGATGGTATTTAATATGTCAGAATCCTATTAGCGGACAACAAACTAAACAACCTATAAAATGGGACAAGTGTAAAAACTGTGAAGCTTTATGTAAATACCAACATGCTCGACAAGAAGGCTGGTATAATTCTTGTAATGGCCGATTAATTTTAAGGGCTAAATGCTCTAAATAAGATAAGATTGGTTCTTTTAAACCCCCGAAATAGTTCGGGGGTTTAAATTTTTTAAAAATTCGTTATAATTAAATTAATGAAAAAGAAAGGGTTTATTCATCTTATTGGCATTGGCGGAGCAGGAATGACTGCTTTAGCCAATTTATTAATTGAAAAAGGAGAAAAAGTCAGTGGCTCTGATATTAAAGATTTTTCCTTAAGAAAAATGCTTCAAAAAAAAGGAATAAAGATTTTTATTGGTCATAAAAAAGAAAATGTTTTAAAGGCAAAAGAGGTTGTTGTTTCAAGCGCTATTCCTTTTTCAAATCCTGAATATCAAATGGCAAAAAAGCTAAAAACTCCGATTTTTCACCGTTATCATTATTTAATGAAGATTTTGAAAGATAAAAAAATTATTGCCATTAGCGGAACTCATGGTAAATCAACGACGACGACACTTATAAGTTTTACTTTAAAGTCATTAGGATTAAAACCAACTGTTTATATTGGTGCCAAATCAAAGTATTTTCCTTTATCAAGTGAATGGGGGAAAGGAGAATATGCAATAATTGAAACTGATGAACATGATAAATCTTTTCTTTTAACTCCTTCTTATTTGCCGGTAATTCTAAATGTTGATAATGATCATTTAAACAAAAAAGGTCCTTATAAAGGGAAATTTAGTCTTTTAAAAAAAGCTTTTAGAGATTTTGAAAAGGTGAGTGGTTCAGGAGATAGTGTTTTATTTTTAGATGACCCTTTTTTATTTAAACTTTCAAAAACAAGTAAAAATAATGTTATTTCTTTTGGTTTAAAAAATAAAAATGCTAATTTTACAGTTAAAAATTTAAAGTTTTATCCTTATAGTTTTAGCTATCTTTCAAAAGGCGATATTTATTTAAATAAGAAATTTTTCTCTTCTTTTAAATTAAAATTACCAGGAAAAGAAAATGTTTTAAATATGCTTGCTGCTTTAGCAGTCTTTCAAATTCTTAAATTAGATCTTAAAAAATGTTTAAAAATAATAGAAAAATTTGAACCAATCGGCAGACGTTTTAATGTCCTTTTAAAAGATAAAAACTTAGTAATAATTGATGATCATGCTGATCACCCAACAGAAATCAAAGCTACTTTAAAAATGGCAAAATTAAGTTTTCCAAAAAGAAAGGTGGTTTTAGTTTTAGAACCTCACCGTTATTCGCGCGTTTCTCTTCTTTATAATTTATATGCGAAAGCCATAAAAGATTGTGATTATTTATTTTTATTACCTTTAGATCCGGCTGATGAAAAACCTTTAAAGGGTATTTCCAGTTTAAAAATTTATGAGGCGATTTTAAAGAAAAAAATCAAAAAAGAAAAAGAGATTTATTGTCTTAATTCAGACATAAACGAAAACTTTAAAATTATTAAATCAAAAATAAAAAAAGGAGATGTTTTGATTTTTATGGGACCAGGGAAAATTAGCAAATACCCTCAAGCATTTTTAAAATATTATGGAAGTTGAAGAATTTGATTATTTTTTGCCAAAAGAATATATTGCTCAAGAACCGGTGATTCCCCGAGACCATTCGCGGTTAATGATTTTAAATAGAAAAACAGAAGAAATAATTCATAAAAAATTTTATGAAGTTATAGATTATTTAAAAGAAAATGATGTTTTGGTTTTTAATGATACAAAAGTAGTGCCTGCAAGGCTATTAGGAAAAAAGGTAGAAACCCAAGGAAAGGTTGAAATTATTCTTTTAAGACCAGAAAATCAAGAATTTTTTGATTTTATAAATTGGCCAAAAGAATGGCGAATAATTGGTAAACCTTCTTTAAAAATAGGAACAAAGATAGAATTTGATAAAGATTTAAAAGGAGAAATTACCGCTATTTATAACTATGAAAGGACTTTAAAATTTAATTTAGAAGGAGATTTATTAAAAGAAAAAGTTTTAAAACTAGGCCTTGTTCCTTTGCCTCCTTATGTGAAAAAGCCAACAGAAGTTTCTTTTAAAAACTATCAGAGTATTTTTGCAAAAAAAGAAGGAGCAGTGGCAGCGCCAACTGCCAGTTTTCATTTTACTGAATCGCTTCTTAAAAAAATCATTAAAAAAGGGATTCAAATAGAATATCTCACTTTGCATATTGGATTGGGCACATTTTTACCAGTTAAGGCTAAAAAGGTTGAAGAATATAAAATTCATCAAGAGTTTTTTGAATTAGAAAATGAAACAGCTTTAAAAATAAATAAAGCCAAAAAAGAAGGAAAAAGAATTATTGCTGTTGGTACCACCGCGGTAAGAGTACTGGAAACTTGTGCTAACAAAAAAGGAGAATTAGAAGGAAGGAAAGGTTGGACTGATCTTTTTATTTATCCTGGCTATCAATTTAAAATAGTTGATGCTTTAATTACCAATTTCCATTTGCCAAAATCTACTTTATTAATGTTAGTTTGCGCTTTTGCCTCAAAAGAGTTAATATTTAAAGCCTATCAAGAAGCAATCAAAGAAAAATATCGGTTTTTTTCTTTTGGAGACGCGATGTTCATCCAATGAGTAAGAATCATGAATCATGAATCATGAATCATGAATCTGGAATCTAAAATCTTGTATCTTGTAACTAGTATCTTGTATTAATTTTCAATTTTCAATTTACAATTTTCAATCAATTTTCAATTACCTAATTTTCAATGAATTTCTTGGTGTTTGAAAATTGGTCATTGGTAATTAAAAATTTATTGGTTATTGGTCCTTGGTTCTTGGGATTTGGTTCTTTTAACTCATATGTTTCATCTTTTAAAACAATCTCAAATAAATAACGGAAGGATAGGGGAGGTGGTTACTAATCATGGTACTTTTCAGACGCCAGTTTTTATGCCACCAGCAACTTATGGCGCGGTTAAGTCACTAGCAATTTCTGATTTAGAAGAATTGGGAATAGACATTATTTTAGTAAATGCTTTGCATCTTTATTTAAGAACCCCTCCTTTATTAATTAAAAAATTTAAAGGAATCCATCATTTTATGGGTTTTAAAAAAGCAATTTTAAGTGATTCTGGTGGTTTTCAGGCTTGGAGTTTTCAAAAAAAACAATCTCTTTCTAAAATTTCTAATGAGGGAATTCATTTTATTTCTCCTTTTGATGGTTCTAGACATTTTCTTACTCCTAAAAAAGCAATTGAAATTCAACATCAGTTAGGAGTTGATATTCTAATGGCTTTAGACGAGTGCTCTCCTGATAATAGCGATAAAGATTATGCAAAAAAGGCTCTAAAAAGAACTAACCAGTGGGCTTTAGAATCATTAAAGGCTCATCAGGAATTAGCTAAAAAAGAAGAAAAACCGCCTTTAATTTTTGGGATTATTCAAGGTGGGCCGTTTATTGATTTAAGAAAAGAGGCAGCTAAATTTATCGCCGATTTGCCCTTTGATGGGATTGCTTTAGGCGGAGAGACAATTGGTTATAATATGAAAAAAACTTTAGAAATAATAGAAGAAGTAAAACCTCTTCTTAAAGAAGATAAACCTTTGTATACAATGGGATTAGGAGGAAAACCAACTGATATTATTGAAGTTACAAAAAGAGGAGTTGATATGTTTGATTGTGTTAATCCTTTAAGACTTGCTCGCCATGGCGAACTTTTTCATGGTAAAATAATAAAAGATAAAAAGGAAGTAAAAATTGAGTCAGAATTTAAAGAAGGGATTTTAAAAATTTCTCAGAGCCGTTTCAAAAATGATAAAAAACCGATAGATGAAAGTTGTAATTGTTATACCTGTTCAAATTTTTCCCGCGCTTATTTAAGATATTTGTATTTATTAAAAGAACCGCTTTATCTAAGATTAGCCTCTATTCATAATTTAAATTATATCAAGAGATTAATCGAAGCTATAAAAAGTAATTTTTAAACTTTTCTATGTTACTTCATTGTTGCTGTGCAGTTTGTTTTTTACAAGTTATTGATTATTTAAAAGAAAATAAAAAAGAGGATTTAGTTTTATTTTTTTCTAATTCTAATATTTTTCCAAAACAAGAATATCAAAAAAGATTAAATGAATTAAAAAAAGTGGCTGCTTTTTATAAATTAGAAGTTTTTGAAGATGATTACCAACATCTTAACTGGTTAACTTATTTGAAAAATAATTTAGAAAAACCATTAAATAGTTATTCAGAAAATTCTGAGCGCTGTTTAAAATGTTTTGAGTATCGTTTAAAAAGGGTTGTTGAATATGCTGTTAAAAATAAATTTTCAGAGTTTGCCACCACCTTAAGCGTTAGCCGCTTTAAAGATGTGAATTTTATTAATAATTTTTCTTTAAAACTTGCAAAAGAAAATAACTTAACTTATCTTCCTTTAATAATTGATCCTTTTAAAGCTTATGAGCGAGGTTTGGTTTTGTCTAAAAAATTAAATATCTATCGCCAAAAATATTGTGGCTGTGAGTTTAGTTTAAAAAATAAAAAATTATGATTTATTATTCTTTTGGTTCAAGAAAAGAGCCTAAAATTGCTTTAACCTTCGATGATGGACCAAATCCTCCTTTAACTAATCAAATATTAGATATTTTAGAAGAGAATGGCGTAAAGGCAAATTTTTTTCTTTTAGGGAAATATGCTAAAGAGAATGAATCAACAGTTAAAGAAATTCAAAGAAGGGGCCATTTAATCGGCGTTCACGGTTATTATCACCAAAGGGGTGTTGATCCTAAATTTGAAGTTAGCTTAGAAATTATTGAGAAAATAACTAAAGAAAAGCCCTTATTTTTTAGGCCACCTTATGGTGATTTAACTTTATGTAAAACTGACTTTTTTATAAATAATCCTCAATTTAAAATAGTAACTTTTGATGTTGATCCCGAAGATTTTAAAATGATAGAACCAGAAATAATTATAAATAGGGTTTTAGAAAAAGTTCAAAATGGTTCAATTATTGATTTACATGATTCAAGTCAACATTTGGAGCAAAAAGCAATTAGACCCCTTAATACTCTTAAAGCATTACCTCGCTTAATTAAAGAATTAAAAAACCGCGGTTTTTTAATTCGCCGTTTAGATGAAATAGAATTAGTGCCCTTAGAGTTTTAAAAAATTGACTTTTATCCCGCGATCGATGACCTTAAAATGAATCTTTTTAATCTGGAAAGATTTTTTTATTATTCTTATAACTTTTTTTTCATCGAAATCGCGGCAGGAGAACAAATCAAAAGCAAAATAATTATCTTCTGGCCAAGTGTGAATTGATAAATGCGATTCTTGAACAATAGAAAAAGCGGTTAAACCTGAAGCAGTATTTTTTGGGGCATTAGCCTTTTTAGGAAATTTATAGATTACTGTTGGTAATACTGCTGTCATTTTAGCCGCCCGAATTATTTTATCAAACACCCCCTTGATAAAGTTTTTATTATCTAAGCCTTTTGGATTTTTGGTAATAACCTCTACCAAAAGGTGTTTGCCGTATTGCATTTTTTTATTTTTTAATTTTTAAAAATTTTAAAGCATAAAATTTTCTTATTTCTTAATATTTATTATAAGGCTATTTTTATAAATGTCAATATTTTGGTATAATAAAATCAAATGAAAAAGGCTATTTTATATAAAAAACTAAAAGACAATAAGGTAAAATGCTTAGCCTGCAATCATCATTGTGAGATAGGTTTAAATAATTATGGAATTTGCGGGGTAAGGAAAAACATCGGGGGAGATTTGTATTTAATGGTTTGGGGTAAAGCAGTGGCTGTTAATTTAGATCCAATTGAAAAAAAGCCGCTTTTTCATTTTTTGCCAGGGGCAGTGGCTTTTTCGCTTGGCACATTAGGTTGTAATTTCGGTTGTGAATTTTGTCAAAATTGGGACATTTCGCAAGCCCCTAAAGATCAAGATACAAGATACAAAATCCAAGAGACAAATTCTTGGGGCCAATATTGGCCGCCGAAAAAAATTATTAAATACTGTCAAGATAATAATATTTTTATTATTGCTTATACTTATAATGAGCCTACCGTTTGGACAGAGTATGCATTAGAGACAATGAAGTTGGCAAAGAAAGCAAAAATTAAAAATGTTTGGGTTTCTAATGGTTATCTGAGTAAAGAAACTTTAAAACTAATTGCCCCTTATTTAGATGCTATTAATGTTGATTTAAAAAGTTTCAGCGAAAAATTCTATCAACAAATAGTCCATGCTCAATTAGAGCCAGTAAAAGAAAATATTAAAAGAATTTGGCAGCTGGGGATTTGGGAGGAGATAACTACTTTAATTATTCCTGGTTTTAATGATTCAGAAAGAGAATTAAAAGAAATAGCAAAATTTTTAGCAAGTATTTCTAATGATTTAGTATGGCACATTTCTGCTTTTTATCCTAATTATAAGATGCTTAATATTTCAGAAACCCCGAAAGAGACATTAATTAAGGCTTACCAAATAGGCAAAAAAGCAGGATTAAAGTATGTTTATACTGGAAATATTCCTGATGAAAATTTAGAAAGTACTTATTGTCCAAATTGTCATGAAAAGTTAATTATTAGGTATGGAATTCAGATGATAGAGGATAGATTAGTAAAAGGAAAATGCCCAAAATGTGGAACAAAAATCGAAGGAAGATTCTAATAAACGTTTGAAAACTAAATATTAAGTCCTACCAGCATTTTTCAAGTTAAAAGGCAAAAGTCAAAAGTTGGAATCTGGAATTTGGAATCTGGAATCTGGAATACTACTGTCATTGCGACCCCCACCCCCCATCTTTTTTAAAAAGGTGGGGGATGGGGGCAAGAAAGTCAAAATTACAATTCAAAAGTCAAAAGTAATTAATTTAATTGAAATTTTACCCCCACACCAAACAAGCTTTTGAATTATGTACTATTATACATTCTTAAAAGTATTAGGGACAAACAATTACTATCTCTGCTCATAATTTAATACAAAGAATCAAAGAACATAATTCAAAATTAAATACTTCAACTAAATCTCTTTCACCTTTAAAACTTATTTATATTATGAAGCCTATTATATAAAAGATGCCACCAGCCTTAAGTCAAATCTTAAACTTCACGCTAAAGCTTTAACTCAATTACTTAGAAGAATTCGAAATTCAATGGCATCTTAAGCTTGTTTGGTGTGGGGGTGAAAATTGAAAATTTGTTATTTATAGTTTTATTTTTTCTCCACGGTCGTGGAAAATAAATTAAAGTTTGGTTATAAAAAAAATTAAATATAAATTAATAATCTATGCTTGACCTTAAATTTATTCGGGAAAACCCCGAGGTGGTTAAAGAAGGAATAAACAAAAAAGGCATAAATTCTCAATTAGTAGATGAGGTTTTAGAATTAGATAAAAAAAGAAGAGAAATTATTCAAAAAGTTGAAAGTTTGAGAGCAAAAAGAAATGCTATCAATTCAAAGTTAATAGAAGCAAAAGAAGAAGAAAAAAGTGAAATTTTAAAAATTTTAAAAGAGGCAAAAATAGTATTACAACAAAAAGAGGACGAATTAAAAGAAATAGAGAAAAACTTAAAAGAAACTTTAAGCTTGATTCCTAATCTGCCGCTGCCTAATGTTCCTTATGGCAAAGACGAAAAAGATAATTTAGTTTTAAAAGAAGTAGGTAAAAAACCACAATTTAACTTTAAACCATTAGATTATTTAACAATTGCCGAGAAATTAGATATTATCGATACCCAAAGAGCGGCAAAAACTTCTGGTAGTCGTTTTGGCTTTTTAAAAAATGAGGGCGCAATCTTAGAATTAGCTTTAATTCAATTCGTCTTCGAATTATTAATAAAAAAGGGGTTTAGACCAATAATTCCACCAACTCTTATTAAACCAGAATTAATGTGGGCAATGGGTTATGTAGACCGAGGAAAGGAAGAAATCTATTATTTAGAAAAAGATGATTTATATCTTATCGGGACTTCAGAACAAATCATCGGGGCAATGCATGCCAAAGAAATTTTAAATGAAAATCAATTACCTTTAAGATATTGCGCTTTTTCTTCTTGTTATCGCCGGGAGGCAGGCTCTTATGGAAAAGATACTAAGGGAATTTTAAGAGTTCATCAATTTGATAAAATAGAGATGTTTATTTTTTCAAAGCCAGAAGAATCTGAAAAAGAGCACCAATTTCTTTTAAATACTGAAGAAGAAATAATGCAGAAATTAGGAATTCCTTATCGGGTGATAAATATTTGTACTGGAGATTTAGGTGATCCAGCAGCAAAAAAATATGATATCGAAGCCTGGCTTCCTGGCCAAAATGAAGGAAAAGGGGAGTATCGAGAAACCCATTCTACTTCTAACTGTACAGATTATCAGGCGCGAAGGTTAGAAACAAGATACAAAAAAGGAGACAAATTAGAACTCGTTCATACCCTTAATGGTACGGCTGTTGCTATTGGCAGAATGATAATTGCCATTATCGAAAACTATCAAACAAAAGAGGGCTTTATTAAAATACCAAAAGCTTTGTGGAAATATACCAATGGTTTAAGAATAATCAAAAGATAAAATAGCTAAAAATTGGTTTATGAAAAGAAAAAGTCGCTCTTTCTCGCTCTATAGAAAACGAAGAATCAAATTTTTCTTTTTTATTTTTTTAGCTCTAATATTTATAACTTTTTGTTATTGGTTTATTTTTCTTTCTGATTTTTTCCAAATTAAAGAAGTTAAGATATTAAATAACAAAATAGAACTCACTAAAGAAATTGACGCTTATTTTAAAAAAAGGAACCAAAAATTTGTTCCCTTATTTATTTATAAAATTTTCCCGCAGGATGAAAAAAATTTTCGGAATATGCTTTTGTACTCGCCCTCTTTAATTACTTCTTTTATAAAAAATAATCATCCTGAAATAGAAAATGTTGAGACTCAATTAATCGTAAAAAACCAATTATTAAAAATTGATTTTACTTTAAGAAAAACAGAGTATCTTTTTTGTCAAACTGATAATGAATGCTACTTTATTGATAGAAGTGGTGTAGTTTTTGACAAGGCGCCTTCAATTACTGGCTCTCTAATTAAAACAATAAAGGTTACAAAACCAGTAAAAATCACTTTAGGAAAAGCTGTTTTTAATGAGGATTTATTCAAAAAAATTGATAAATTTTACTTTCTAACCTCAACCCCTCAAACTCCTTTTAAAATTTCTTTTATAATTATTAATCCTGAAAATCTTGAGGTAATAAAAATAAAAACTACCGAAGGTTGGTATTTGTATTTGAAGATAGATGAAAATTTTGACTATATTTTAAAGACAATTCAAGAACTAAAAGCCTCAAGGCCAAAAACCGATTTTTCAAAATTAGAATATATTGATTGTCGGTTTTTGCCAAAAATCTATTTAAAATAGCCTTTTGAAGTGTTATAATATATTATTATGGCAGAAGAAATAAAAATTATAAAAGAAAGAGTTGAGGAAAAAAAAGCTCAAATAGAAAAAGCGCAACTGCCCCAAATTCCAGAAAAGGAAATAGTAAAAGAGATAATTAGTGAAAGAATAGAAGATTCTTTAAAAAATCTTCCGCCAATTGTATCAGAAAAATTCACAAACAAACCCCTGCCCTCTACTCTTTCTGTCTCTAATAAAGACCCGGAAGCCCAAAAATTGCTCCAAGAACTGGTAAATATTGCTTTTAATGAAAGTATTCCCAAAGCAGTCGAATTGGCAAGAAAAACCGGCAATTCTTTTTTAATTGATAGTCTCCATGATATTTTAGTTAAATCTTATATAGAAAAAAATCCTAAATAACTATGGTTTCTTTTTTGATTTTATTAATTTTAGTAATAATTTTTGTCGTTATTTTTTACTTGTTTTTTAAATATCTATTCCGAGAAGAATTAAAGGAAAGTTTAGGTTATAAACTATTTCTTATAAAAGTCCCTCGCGATTTTGTCTCCGAAGATCAAAAACAGCAAATAAAAAATTTTGTCCCTTTTGCAAGTTATTTTGAACAAATTCTTGAAGCCTTTAGCAAATATAAAAAAGAAATAATTTTTGAATTAGCTATTCCTTATGACACTAAAGAAATTTGTTTTTATGTTGCTTGCCCCAAAAAAGACGAAGAATTTGTTATTAAAAATATTAGCGCTCTTTTCCCCTATAGCCAGATAGAGAATGTAAAAGAAGATTATACTATTTTTTCTTTAAAAGGGAGTGTGAGTGGAGCCTATTTAAAATTAAAAAATCATTATTCTTTACCAATTAAAACATTTAAAAACTTTGAAAAAGATCCATTGGATTCTTTAATTACTGCTTTTACTAAAATTGATCTAAAAGAAGGAGCGGCTTTACAACTTATTTTAAAGCCGGCACCTGATTCTTATAAAAAAATAGCCTTTAGTGTTCACAAATCGCTACTTGAAGGAAAAGACTTTAAAGAAGCAATTGCCTCTCCTAAAGAGACTATTATTGAATCCCTCAAAGAAACAGTAAGAACCAAAAAAGAAGAAAAAGAGAATATTGGCCAAAAAATAGATGAAAATTTATTAAAAGCAGTTGAAGAAAAAATTCAATACCCGCTTTTTAATGTTAATGTAAGATTAATAACTGCCAGCTCCAATAAAGAAAGAGCAAAAGAATTATTGTCTCACTTAGAAGGAGCGATAATGCCCCTTAATAATCCGATTGGAAATAGTTTTGAGGTTAGAAAAATTAAATTTTCTTCTGCTTTTAAAAAATTTGTTTATCTTTTTGCTTTTAGAATTTTTGATTCTAAAACATCAATTATTTTAAATTCTTTAGAAATTGCCTCAATTTTCCATTTTCCCCATCCTTTTATCGATAATTCCCAAATTAAATGGCTTAAAGCCAGAAGCGCACCAGCGCCGTTAAATCTTCCTCAAAGTGGCGCTCTTTTAGGTTTAAATATCTACGGGGACGAAGAAAAAGAAGTAAGAATTTTAGATGAGGACAGAAGAAGACATATCTATATCGTTGGTCAAACTGGTACTGGTAAAAGTACTCTTTTAAAGAATATGATTGTTGAGGATTTAAATAGTGGAAAAGGAATTTGCTTTATCGACCCCCATGGTGATACAGCTGAAGAAATATTAGGCTTTATTCCAGAAAATCGTTTTAAAGATGTTATCTATTTTAACCCTGGTGACTCGCGGCGTTCTTTTGGATTAAATATGCTTGAATGGGAAAAGAAATATCCTTTTCAAAAGACCTTTATTGTAAACGAAATGTTAGAGATTTTTGATAAACTTTATGATTTAAAAACAGTTGGCGGTCCAATTTTTGAGCAATATTTCCGTAATGCAATGCTTTTACTTTTAGATGATGAAATAACTATTCATACTTTAATTGATGTGCCAAGAATTTTAATTAATCCTGATTACCGAAAAAAATTACTAGAAAGAACTCCTAATCCTTTAACAAAAGAATTCTGGATTAAGGAAGCCGAAAAAGCAGGGGGGGAGTTAGCTTTAGCCAATGTTGCTCCTTATATTAACTCAAAATTAAATCCCTTTTTAGCCAATGATTTAGTAAGACCGATTATTGGTCAACTTCATTCTTCAATAGATTTTAGAAAAGTAATGGATGAAGGAAAAATTTTAATCATCAATCTTTCTAAGGGATTATTAGGAGATATTAATAGTTATCTTTTAGGAATGATAATGGTTGGTAAATTAATGATGGCAGCTTTTTCTCGAGTAGATGTCCCAGAAGAGGAAAGAAAAGATTTTTATCTTTATATCGATGAGTTTCAAAATATTACTACCGACACTGTCTCAACTATTTTTTCCGAAGCAAGAAAATACCGCCTTAATTTAACAGTTGCTAATCAGTACTTAGCTCAGTTAAAAGAGCCGATTCTTAAAGCAGTTTTTGGTAATGTTGGGACTTTAATTTCTTTTCGCGTTGGTAAAGATGATGCCGATATTTTAGCAAAATATTTTGAACCTGTTTTTAATGCCTATGATTTAATGAATTTAGATAATTTCAATGCTTATATTAAATTAATGATTAATAACCAAACTTCCCGCGCTTTTAATCTCAGAACCATTAAACCCTCAAAACCAGATTTACAAAAGATAAACTACCTTAAAGAATTTTCTTCTTTACAATATACCTTACCGCGAGAAGAAGTAGAAATGGCAATAAGAGAAAGATACGAAAGAGAATAAAATAATAAAAATGAGAAATATAAAAAGGTCGCCTCAATGGCGACCTATCCTCTTTATTTAATCCCTTCTAGTCTATTTCTAGTATTTCTAGTATTTCCCTTTTTACAATATGCCTGAGAACGCTTTTGCTCACATATTCCAGGAGATAGTAATATATATGAGACTCTTCTTTCAGTCTCTGGAGGGCGATAACAGCAGTTGGTAAGTTAAATATTTCCCACATCTCTAACCATGAATAATCTTTCACCGAAATCTCATACCAATCGTAATTCTCGACTGTTACAAATTTGAATTCTAAATTTTTAAAGAATTCTAGAAGTAACCATGGATCCATATCTAGCTTATTTGTTTTAATCAACTCCCTTATATCATTTAAATCATTCATAGGCACCTCCTTTAATCCCTAAAATAAAAAATTACTTTAAAATTTACATTTACTGGTTCTATTACTGGTTCTAGCTGACACTGATAAATTTTATCAACAGCAATTTCTCTTTCTAAGATTTCCCTTTCTAAAAAATCTATCAGAAAATTATTAGTATTTATCAAAGAAGGACCAATCATGATATTAATAGACCCTGACATTTCCATATTTAGAATTAAAAAAATAGTAGAAAGGTTTCTCAAGTCTATTTCTTTTTTATCATTTCGGACAATCCCTGCGACCCAAATTTTCTCTGGGCCATTTAAATAGTAAATTGCGAGAGGAATAGCATTCTTTCCTTTTATACCAATATATCTTTTTTGAGAGGTCAGTAGAAAACTGGCTCTTGTGTAAGTTATTATTTGAGGTTTTTTGGATAAAATAAAAATTGAATCGGCTTTTTTACTTGCGGTATCAAGAATTACTACCTCCTCTTCTTCTATATTTAAACCAGAATTTTTAAAAGGAGAAACGAAATCATTGTCATCTTTATCTTTACTATTATGCCAAAAGCAACTAATTTCTTCCCCCAGGCATCTCGTCACTCCCCCAATTTTAAATCCCTCACATTTAATTTTAATTATCTTCACCATTTTTCGCCTCCTCACATGTTAATATTGTTAACAATTTTTCCTTTATCATTTCCCAAGAGAGCGCCAGTAATTTTCTACCACAGTTAGTGTTATCATAAAAGAGAAACACCTCCTTTACGCTTTCTACCTTCTTTTGATGTGAAATTTCAACAGTATTACAAATTTTTGCTTCCCTAACTATCTCTATTATTTCCTTTTGTGCCTCTATTTCATTAAATAAATTTTGTTTTTCCATCTTTTCCTCCTTTCATATTAAAAATATAAAATATAAAATTAAATTGCCTTTATTAACTTTTCAAAGTGCAACAGTGAAACTATATCTTATCATAAAAAATCTAAAATGTAAAGAGGAAATTTAAAAAATTTGTCATTTTATTCATTTTTTGGTAAAATTTGTCTAAAAGATTATTTTTATGCATCTAGTTTTTTACCGAAAATATCGACCACAAACATTTTCTGAAGTTATTAACCAAGAAAAAGTGAAAAAAACCTTGGCTAATGCTTTAAAAGAGGGGAAAATTAGCCATGCTTATTTGTTCAGTGGGCCACGAGGAACTGGTAAAACAACCGTTGCTCGAATTTTGGCAAAAGCTTTAAATTGTAAAAACCGAAAGCCAAATGAGTTTGAACCCTGTAATCAATGCGACTCCTGTCTTGCTATTAACAAAGGAAACTCTTTAGATTTAATCGAAATTGACGCTGCTTCAAACAGGGGAATAGACGATATTCGGGCCTTAAAAGAAAATGTTAAATTTCCGCCAGCCACCTCAAAATATAAAGTTTTTATTATTGACGAGGCTCACCAAATAACCAAAGATGCTTTTAATGCTTTGCTTAAAACTTTAGAAGAACCACCCCCTTATATTATTTTTATTTTAGCAACCACTGAACCAGAAAAACTTCCCTTAACTATTCTTTCTCGGGTCGAACGCTATGATTTTAAAAGATTGAATTTAGATGATATTATCAATCGCTTAAAATATATCTGTGAAAAAGAAGAAATAAAATACGAAGAAGAGGCTTTAAGATTAATTGCTGTTTATTCAGAGGGGGGGTTAAGAGATGCTGAATCACTCTTGGGACAAATTTCTTTAATTACTGAAAAAAATATTACCAAAGAGAGCGTAGAAGAATTAATTGGCGCGGTTAATATTGAAAAAATTAAAAGATTTGTCGATAGTTTAATTAAAAAAGATAAAGAAAAGGCAATTAGTTTTGTAAATGAAATTTATGAGAATGGTTATGATTTAGAAGTTTTTAATAAAGAAGTAATAAATTATTTAAGAAAGCTTCTGCTTTTAAAAATCTCTCCTAGTTTAGCCTCTATCTTGGAAAAAGAAACAACTGAAGAGGAATTAAGTATTTTATTTAAACAAGCCCAACAAATAGAACTTCCTTTTTTAGAAAAAATCTTAAGAAAGCTGATAGATGTTCAAAATCAAATGAAACGCTCGCCAATTACTATTTTGCCTTTAGAACTTTTTATTAGCGAAGAATTAATTTAAAAAGGAATTAATTGCGGGATCGTCTAACGGTAGGACACATGCCTCTGGAGCATGGTATCCTGGTTCGAATCCAGGTCCCGCAGCAGTAGGCTACCTATCTTCATTGTTTTATACTCGAAGTGGGGTGATATCTAATTTTGAATTTTCTTATTTTTTTGATTTTTAAATTTTTTAGTGTATAATATAGATGGATAATATAAAAGGTCGAATATTTTCTCTTTAAAAGATAATAAAATTTAATTAAATAAAAACCATGAAAAAAATAATATCTTTTCTCATTATCACTTTAATCTTATTTTCTTTAGGTAATCATTTAGTTTCATTAGCAGAAGAAACAACTACTACCACTACTAATGAAACTACTACCACGACAACAACCATCGCGCCCACCACAACCATCACTTCTACCACAACCACTACTTTACCACCTTTGCCAATAAAACCTTTGTTTAAAGGCATTAATCCCGAAGACCTAAAACAATCTTTAACTATTCAAGAAAAGACCGGTTGGCGATTAGGACAAGTATCTATACCAGTCTCTAAAGATAATACTATTGTTCACCTTAAAGCAGGAAAATTGGTATCATTAAGTGAAAGTTTAATTAAGGTAGAAATTTTTGGTTATACTTATAAAGTAGATATCAGTTCTAGTAATTTATACCGTCAGGGATGGGGGAAATCTGATATTGATGAATTTTCAATCGGCGATGTAATTAATGTTTATGGCTATCTTGATAATAACGATAATTATTTAATTCATGCAATTAATGTGAGAGATATGTCTATTCTTTTAACCCACTATGTGTTTAAGGGAGTAATTAAAAGTATTGATTCAAATAGTAAAAGTTTTGTTTTAAACACGATTCAACATGGAGATTTAACAGTTAATGTTTATTCTGAGACAAAAATCATTAAGTTCTCAACCACTACTCCTTCCTATACTGAAGGGAGCTTTAGTGATTTAGAAGTCAATTCGCCAGTAATAGTGAGAGGGATTTATAATATTAACCAGAAAAAAATAGATGCTAATTTAATCATTGTTGGAAATGACGAAAGACCATTCTTTAAAAATCAACTAAAAATTAAAAACCAAATCCAAAACCGAGAACAATTTAGCGCTGAGGGACAAGAAATTAGAAATCAATTAAGAGAGCAAATTCAGAATCTTCAAAAATTGTTTGAAATGTATCGAAACGAATTAAGGAAAAGAGGAATATAAAAATTAATTAAATTAACTCATCAAAAATATGAAAGGTTATCATCTAAACATTGAAAAAGAAACTTTGGAAAATAATAATTTTCGCAAAGTTTTATACACTTCAAAAAATTCTCAATTGGTTTTAATGAGCCTAAAACCAAAAGAAGAAATTGGCATGGAGGTTCATGAAGAAAATGATCAGTTTTTCAGATTTGAAAAAGGTCAGGGAAAAGTTATAATTGATGGTAACGAATATGAAGTAAGAGATGGCTCAGCAATTGTTGTCCCCCAAGGAGCGCAACATAATGTCATCAACACCTCAGAAACAGAAGATTTAAAATTTTATACTATTTATTCTCCGCCCCATCATCAGGATCAAATAATAAGGGCAACCAAAAAAGAAGCAGAAGAAAATGAAGCTCCTTTTGACGGCGTAACGACCGAATAAATATGATTCTTTCAGATAGAGACATAAAAAAAGTTATTAAACAAGGAAAACTGATATTTAAGCCGGCCCTAACAAAAGATCAAATAGGGCCGGCTTCTATTGATTTAAAATTAGGGCCAATTTTTAAATATTTTAATATCACTAAGCAATATCTTCTTGATACTAAAAAGGGGTTGCCTGATAAAGATTTTATTATTACTAAAAAACTGAAAAAAGACGAACCTTTTATTTTACATCCTAATAATTTTGTTTTGGCCTCTACTAAAGAATATGTCATTGTTCCGCCGAATATGATTTTAAGGGTCGAAGGAAAAAGCACTTTGGCAAGAATGGGAATTTTAGTTCATACTGCTGGTTTTGTTGATCCTGGATTTGAAGGGACTTTAACCCTTGAAATCTCAAACCAATCTAATCTTCCAGTCGCTTTATATCCTGAAATGTATATTTGCCAAATAGCAGTTGAATATTTGTCTTCTGAAGCCGAAGTTCCTTATAATAAAAGGAAAAAGTCTCTTTATAGTAAAGCTAAGGGACCAATAGAAGCAAAAGTGAAGAATCTTTTTGAAAAACTGTAAAAATGTGATAAAATTGGAATATGGAATATGGAATCTGGAACCTGGAATTTGAAAATTTATTGTCATTGCGACCCCCACCCCCCATCTTTTTTTAAAAGGTGGGAGATGGGGGGGAGTAATCTTCTCTAATATAATGTCAAAAGTCAAAAGTCAAAAGTCAAAATTAAAATTCAAAAGTCAAAAGTAATGCATTTAATTGAAAATTGGATAATTGAAAATTGATTGAAAATTGGAAATTGGAAATTGAAAATTTATTATTTATAGTTTTATTTTTTCTCTACGATCGTAGAAAATAAATTAAAAGTGTGTTTATTAATTGAAAATTAGTTGATTCCAAATTCTAAATTCCAGATTCCAATTTTTCTCTTTATTCCGGGGTAGTTCAGCGGTAGAACGCCTGGCTGTTAACCAGGATGTCCGAGGTTCGAATCCTCGCCCCGGAGCACTGAACCACATAAAAGATGTTTGAGGTTTCAAAATATAGTTATTTAGTAGGGAATTTATTTTTTCTTTTAATTTGGTTAATTTTATTTTTTCGCACCAAATATTTTAAACATCAGTTACTTGTTATTTCTATTTTTGCAATACCTCTTGGGCCCCTCTCTGAATTAATGTATCGAATAGATTACTGGCGGCCAAAATTAATAACGGGAAATATCGTGGGGATAGAAGATATGTTGTTTGCTTTTTGTATAGCAGGAATAGGTTTTGGTTTGTATAAAATTATTTTGAATCTCAAGTATAGTAACCAAAAAACAAAAGCGTATCCAATTCTGGCCTTCATTTTAGTGATTTTGACTATTATTGGAATGGTAATTAATAGTGTTTTCTCTTGGATGAATTCCATTTATTTTTCTTCTCTTTGTTTTCTTATAGGAGCCTCTATTATTTTTATTCTCAGAAAGGATTTAATAAAATTAGCTTTAATTAATGGAGCGTTAGTAGCGGCTTTAATGTTTATCTTTTATTTTACATTTTTAATCCCTTTATATCCAAAAGTGTTTGAAACAACGTGGTTACTAAAAAATATTTCACAAATTTTTATATTTGGTGTTCCTATAGAAGAATTACTTTGGGGATTTAGTTGGGGAATAGTAGCTGGCTGTATTTATGAATTCTATAAAGGTTATAAGTTTCTTGAAAGTTTTTAAAAAATAGAGTAAAATAAAGAGTCAAAATTTGTTAAATCCCTAAAAATATCCCAATTCTTATTAGTTTAATAAGGACTTTTTATTTTTTTAAAAAATTAGCTCTTTGAAAATTAAATTTTTTATATTTATAAAATTTGGAAAGGAGGTAGAAGCAAAGATGAGAATTAAGAAAAATGGCAAAGGAGAGATTCCTCCGGTTCAACGACTTATAATTTCTTATAGTAGGAATAAAAGACCACTCCCCAAAAAAGAAGAGATAGAACTTATTTTAAAAGCCAAAAAAGATGTTAAAGCAAGAAATAAAGTTATTGAATCGCGAATGGGGTTAGTAAATTATGTCGCCTCAATGTATAAAAACTATGATGTTCCCCTAGAAGATTTAATTCAAGAAGGAAACTTAGCTCTTATTGAAGCTTTCGATAAATATAATCCAGAAAGAGGTGCCGCTTTTTCTACTTTCGCTTTTTACCAAATAAGAAGAGCAATCCAAACAGCGATTTGTAATTATAGAAATGTAGTAAATTTACCAAGTTGGTGTAACCAAAAATCCCATGAACAGTATAAAAGAAACACTATTCCAGTTTCTAATCATTGGATTAGTGGCGATGAAATTTACGAAGAAGAAGACAGTAATAAAAAAGATGGGGGATCAAGATTAATAGAGGTTTTAGCAACGGAAAATTTTAATGAAGAGGAAATCCTAAAAAAAATAGATATAGAAAATTATATTAATAAGAAAGATATTTCAGATTTTGAGAAACAACTCTTGAGTCTTCACCTAATAGAGGGTCTCAATTATGCCCAAATAGGAAAAGTAGTGGGACTAAGTCGTGAGAGAATTAGGGTTATTTTAAATAAAATCAATAATAAGTAAGCCCCTCAAATTAAAGAGCGAGGGGCTTTTTTAATTAAATTTCTTGACTCATGTTTTGAAACATAGTATTATTATAAAGCCCTTTTAAAAAGGGTTTTTATAGTTCTTTAACAATTTAATATATGAAAGGAGGAAAGAATGAAAAAAATTTTTGTAAGCATCATTTTGATTTTGTTTTTGTTTGCTGTTTCCTGGACCATTTGGTCCCCAGCAATCAAAAATAATAAGCAAAAACAACTTGTAATTCTTCAACCAGTGATTGATAAGAACTTAGAAATTCGGGAATTTGGTAAAAATCATTCCAACGAATGCATCTATCAAAACAACTCTTTTGAGTTTATTTCTGATGAGTACCAAGATTGGACAGATGAAAACGGATTAAGGCCCTATCCTTGGGGAGGAGAAATATTTAACGGAAAAGTAAAATTTTTTTTAGTACAAGAGAGTTACGAAGGAAAATGGGCGTTTAGCATGCAAGGTGTTAACTCTCAAAGTTACGGAGCGATTGCTGTTCCAGAATTTGAGCTAAAACCGATAGTAGAAGATGAGTACTATTATTTTTCGAGCTGGATTAAGTACGACATCCCAGAAGGGGGTTTTAGACTTACTGTTCAATTTTTTAGTAAAGAGAGTCAGTATCCCCAATATGCTTGTTTTGGGAGAATAATTTCTGGATCAACCAAAGAATGGTTAAATTTAGGGATAATAGTAAAAGCGCCCAAAGGCGCCATTA
>Ga0078972_1004828_pt1 | contig 35750 bp, 34 predicted proteins | sample YelNatPaOPGAMG01_FD_67568 | JGI IMG/M metagenome (GOLD analysis project Ga0078972, IMG submission 67568) | Hot spring thermophilic microbial communities from Obsidian Pool, Yellowstone National Park, USA - OP-RAMG-01 (SPADES assembly) (version 2) | ecosystem: Environmental > Aquatic > Thermal...
GAAAGAGGGGGAGAAGGGGAGGAAACGCCGGTGAAGGGGGGGGAGGGGGGGGGCACCCCCCCGCGGGTAGGGGGGGGGGGGGGGTGCCCCCCCCCCGCTCGCCAGAGTTACGCAACCCCGCGTGATAATCGCCAAAATTCCCAAAAACTGCTCTCTTAACAATGCCCCTTCCCAGGGTACTATCGGAGGTGTGGACCTGCACCAGTTACTCGCCTTGGCCCTCGATCCTTGCCGTATTCTCGAGGCCCGCGGCATTGCTCCCGACCCCTGGCAGCGAGGGCTTCTGTTGTCCAACGATCGGCAAATTCTGCTCAATTGCAGCCGGCAAAGTGGCAAATCCACTGTCGTCAGCGTCCTGGCCTTGCACACGGCGTTGTTCACGGCGGAGGCATTGGTGCTGCTGGTGTCGCCGTCGCTGCGGCAGAGTACGGAGATTTTCCGCAAAATGATCGACGCCTACAAGGCACTGGGCCGACCGCTGCCGGCGCGACAGCAGACGCAGCTGCGGCTGGAATTGGCCAACGGCTCGCGCGTTGTCTGCCTGCCCGGACGCGAAGGCACCATCCGTTCGTTCGGCGGCGTCCATCTGTTGGTGCTCGATGAGGCGGCCCGCATTCCCGACGATCTGTATCGCAGTGTGCGGCCCATGCTGGCGGTGTCGCAGGGCCGGCTCATTGCCCTGAGTACGCCGTTCGGCCAACGCGGCTGGTTCTGGCAAGAGTGGCAGAGCGAGGGGCCGTGGAAGAAAATCCGCATCCCCTGGCAGGACTGCCCGCGCATCACGCCCCAGTTCATCGCGGAAGAAACACGCGCCCTGGGGTTGCCGTGGGTGCAGCAAGAATACGAGTGTTTATTTACCGCTCTTGAAGGTCTTGTTTATCCTGATTTCGAGAAAGCCCTGGTGGATGATTGGCCGGAAATCAACGGACGGTTGGTCGGCGGCATCGATTTCGGCTGGCGCAATCCGTTCGCAGCGGTGTGGGGAGTGCTCGACCGCGATGATGTATTGTGGATTGCCGGCGAACGCTACCTGTCTGAAACGCCGCTGCACGAACATGCTGCCGCCTTGAAGAAACTTGGCGAAGTCACCTGGTATGCCGATCCCTCCGGGCGCACGGAAATCGAGGAATTGCGGGCCAGCGGCTTGGTGGTGCGGCGCGGCGACAACGATATTCGCGCCGGCATCGCCGCAGTGACGGCGCGGCTGCGCACCGGCCGACTCAAGGTGCGGCGCGACGCCTGCCCCAAACTGCTCATGGAAGCGCGCTTGTATCGCTATCCCAGCGCCAGCGAACGCGCCCTGAGCGGCGAAAACCCGGTTGATGAACACAATCACGCCTTGGGCGCTCTGCGTTATCTCCTATCGCGCCTGGATGCGCATTTCCTCGCTCGAATGCGAAAGAAAAAACCGCTCCCGGAGGAGCACGCTCCAGATAAGAACAGCGCTTCCGAACACCTGTGGACGAGGCTTTCCTGATGCGTTCTTTTCTCGCCAAAACGCTACTGCGGCTGGCGCAATGGGTGCGCCCCAAGAACATGCCCGCCGTGCTGGCTGGGACGCAGTGGACCGGCACCAGCTTTGTCGATAGCTTTCGGCGTACACGCCAGCCCACGCCCAACGAGCTCCTCGCGGAATTGAAGAACACCGCCTGGACCTGCGCCAGCATCAACGCCGCCACGTGTGCCAATTATCCCCCGCGTCTGTATGTCATTACGGAACACCACCAACCACAGCCCAAGTGCGTCACCAAAGCATTGTCGCCGTGGGCCGAGCGCCGTCTGCGAGCGCTGCCTCAGCTGGCCTCACGCCTCAAAAGCGCCGCCCGCATCGAGGAAGTCACGGAACATCCCTTGCTGACGCTGCTCCAGCACGCCAACCCCGTCCACAATCAATTTGATCTCTGGGAACTGACGACGCTTTATCAAGAAGTCCACGGCAGCGCCTACTGGTATCTCGACATGGACCCGGTGCTGGGCGTGCCGCGGGCCGTGTGGATCCTGCCGTCGCAAAACGTAACGCCGCGCCGCGATCCCGGCAGCAAAAATCCCATCGATTACTACCTCTATCGTAATGGCCATAGCGAGGAGCGCTTTGCCCCGGAGCGAATTATCCATTTTGCTTATCCCGACCCGCGCGATCCGTATACGAGCGGCCTGTCGCCGTTGCGGGCCTGTTTCGAGCAAGTCGCCCTCACCAGCGACTATGCCGCGTTCAAAAAGGCCAAATTCGAGAACCATGCCATCCCTGACGCCATCATCTCGCCGGAGGAAGTCATGGGCGAAGAGGAGCGCGATCGTCTGGAGACGCAGTGGAACAATCGCTTTCGCCGCGGCGGCACGGGCAAGGTAGTCGTGGCGGAATCATCGCTGAAGGTGGCGCTGCTCAACCACTCCATGGGCGACCTCGCCGCACTGGCCGATATGAAGGCGACGAAAGAGGACATTGCCAATGCCTTCCATGTGCCGATTGCTTTCTTGACCACGCAGACGAACCTGGCGAATTTGCAGGCCTCGCAAAGCCAGCACATGAGCTTGGCCATCGCGCCGCGGCTGGAACGCCGCGATGAGAAGCTCAACGCCCAGCTGGTGCCGTTTTTCGATCCGACGAGGCGGCTGTTTTTGGCCAGCGAAGATCCGGTGCCGGTCGATCAGAACTTGCTGGTGCAGCAGCAGATCGCCGACCTGAAATATGGTGTCGTGTCGATCAATGAGGTTCGCAGCGAGCGCGGCCTGCCGCCGGTGCCCTGGGGCGATGTGCCCTGGCTGCCGCTCCAGTGGGAACGCACCGATATGCCGCGGCAGTGCGAAGCGCCCCACCTCGGACGCAATCGGCCTCCCAAACCGGATACACCCATCGAGGAGTAGCCGTACATTGGCCCCGCACTCGCCTGTAGCTCGCGGCTAAACAAAAACATGCTCCCTCCACGAGGTTTTATCATGCCCGACATCCTGACTACGCACTACGGCCCTGTTGAAGGGCCGCTCGGCTTCCCCATGTCCGATCGCGCTGCCCAAACGCTGGACGGCTTGCTGAAATCGTTGCCGCATACTCCAGAGTATGAATATCGCCATTTTGTCACTCCCAAAGCGCCGACGGAGATCAATCCCGGTGAACGCAGCGACGTCAGCTGGATCAGCAGCGAAAGCCCCGACCGTACCCGCGAAGTCGTCCTGGCCAAGGGCATGAACGATTCGCAGTTTGCGGCCAACCCCATCGTCACGCTCGGCCATGCCTATTACTTGCCGCCGGTGGGCAAATCGCTGTGGCGCAAGCGTGTCCGCGATGGCCAGCGCATCGGCATCAAGGCCAAGACCGTCTATCCGGTCCGGCCGGAAGCGTGGCCGGCCCAAGAGGCTTGGCCGCCAGACCAGGTGTTTGCCCTCATTCAGGCCGGGCTGTTGCAAGGCAAATCCATCGGCTTTTTGCCGACCAAAGTACACATGCCCGACCGCAAGGAAGTGCAGAAAAATGGCTGGAACGATAACGTCGATCTGGTCATCGATGAATGGCTGCTTCTGGAATATGCTTGCGTGTTTCTGCCAGCCAATCAAGACGCCCTGGTTGAAAGCGTCTCCAAGGGTAGCCTTGTCCTCAGCGATGATGTGCTGCACGCGCTGGGGCTGAACAAGCAGCTTTTCGACGGCAGCGCGCACGCGCGCATTATTCCCTTCACATCGTTGGAGGAGATTCACAAGGCCGTCCTCGCCCAGATTGCGACCATCGATTTTGAAGCATTGGCTGAAAAAACGATAAAAGAGACCTGGTATAAATACCTTGGCCGAGTGTAGTATACATTTGTTGACTCATCGAAGCCATCGGGAAGGATCGGCTGAGAACGACGCTAAGCGTTTCGCCGCTGCTGCCGAAGATGGACGGATGATTGCGTGTGTTGTCACCCCCCTCCGTGGACCTTTGAGAGCATCCCCATGTTCATCGAATTGCTGAACGATTTCCTCGGCAAAAAAGCCGGGGAGCGCATCTACGTCGCCGAGGCGGAAGCTCGGCAACTGGTCGCTTCCGGTGTCGCCAAGGCCGTCAGCGACGACCTGATCGGCCCGCTGGCGGCCAAAGCGATGGAGAGCGCCCTGGCCGGCTTCAGCCGCGGTCTGGACGCCGTTGTCACCGAGACCTTGAAACAATTCAGCCAGGCCCAGGGCCAGGCGCGTAAACATGCCGTGCCGGCGATTTTCGGCGCCGGCGGCAACGGTGATCCGCGCAAGAGCTTTGGCGATTGGCTCCTGGCCTGCGCCCGCAACGATGCCCGTTACCTGGAGAAACACTATGGCAGCAGCTTCGTGGCCTGGCAGACCAAAGCGGCCTTGGCGGAGTCGTCCGGCGTCACCGGCGGCTACACGGTGCCGCCGGAGTTCTTCGATCAGCTCATGACCCTCGTGGCCGAATTGGCCTTCATCCGCCCCCGCGCCTTCGTCCTGCCGATGGCTGGTGCGAGTTTGCAGATACCTTATCTCGACATTACCACCGTCCAGAGCGCCGGCGTATCGCCGTTCTTCGGCGGCTTGCAAATGTACTGGACCGCCGAAGCGCAGACGCGCACCGAGACCGAGCCGCAGTTCAAACAGCTGGAGCTGAAAGCCTGGGAGCTGTCTGGTTATTGCGTCAGCAGCAACGTGCTCTTGCAAGACAGCGTCATCGGCCTGGAAAAGTTCCTGATGACACTGTTCGCCAAATCGATCGCCTGGTTCGAGGAATACGCCTTCTTACAGGGCAACGGCGCCGGCAAGCCGCAGGGCATGCTCACGGCCGGGGCCACGCTTACCAAGACCCGCGACTACGCCAATCAAGTGACCTTCAACGACGTGGCTACGATGTGGTCGAAACTTCTGCCGTCATCGTGGAGCACGGCCGTCTGGGTGTTTTCGCCCAGTGTGGTGCCCCAGCTGTTGCAGCTCAAGGACGGGGCCAACCGGGCCATTTTCATCAGCATCGACCAAGGAGCGACGAAAGCCCCCGTCTGGTCGCTGTTGGGCCGGCCTGCCTTCCCCAGTGAGAAACTGCCGGCCCTGGGGACCAAGGGCGATTTGATGCTCCTCGATCCGTCGCTGTACGTGATCGGTGATCGGCAGCAAATCGAGATCGCCGCTTCGGAGCATGTGAATTTCCTCAAAAATCAAATGACCTGGCGCGTCGTCGAGCGCGTCGATGGGCAGCCGTGGATCGAGAAGCCCATTACCCTCCAGGATGGTTCCACGCAGGTTTCGCCGTTTGTGGCGCTTAACTAACAATCACGGCGAGCGGGGTCGCGTAAGCGCCCCGAGAGACGCGCTCGGGGAGGGACGCACTCGGGGCGCTTACGCGACCCCGCTCGCCGCGTCAAAGGAGAAATCATGTATACCGAGCAACTCACCCAGCGTCTGGGCATCGCCGCGCCGGTGGCGCCGCAAGTGCTGACCGGGACCGCGACCGCCAATTCGGGCAGCGTGGACCTGAGCAAGTTTCACCGCGCCCTGTTCCTGTTCGAGACCGGGACTTTCGGCGGCACCAATCCGACGTTGTCGGCGGTGCTGCAAATCCAAGAAAGCGCCGACAATTCGACCTGGAGCAACAACGCGACCATCCCCAGCGCCACCGTGACAACAGCCAGCAGCCAGGCGACGCTGGAAATTCGCGCCGACCAACTTGGCGTCGGCAAGCGCTACGTCCGTCTCCAGGCCGTCTGCACTGTCGGCGGCACCAGTCCCGCCATCCCCATCGCCGTCGTCGGTTTTGGCGATGAGGCCGCACACAAACCGGGCAGCGCTCAAAACGACGCCAGCGTGGTCAGTCAAATCGTGATCTGATGGATTTCGGGTTGAGGATTGCGGAACGGAGGGCCTATCTGTCTCTCTGGCCGCACTCCTCAACCCTTTAGGAGAGCCATGCCATGACCAGTGAAATCAACGTCAATCAGGATATTGTTCTCTTGCCTTCGGCAACCCGCAGCGGTGGAGGGACAGTGAACAGTGCCGATCAAGACAACCCCTACTGGATCGGCTGCGTGCTGTATCTCAACATCACACAGTCCAGCGGCACAGGTGGCCTGAAACTTCTTCTTGAGTACAAAGACCCAGCAAGTGGCAATTATGTCCCTATCTGGTCTTCCCTTGTCTACACCGCTACCGGGCCCTACGCCCTGATCGTTCATCCCAACGGCAACCTGGATCACGGTTCTGGCGAGTCCACGCCCGCCGCCTTGCCCCGCACCTGGCGAATCCAGATCAGTCCCCAGGACGCCAGCGCTTATACGTACTCGGTTGGCTGTTCGCTGCTGAAGTAAACAGGAGAAGACAATGGCTGCGAAAGACCTCATCACCTTGGCCCGGGCCAAGGACTCTCTGGGCGGCCCTCAAGGCAGCGCCAACCTCACCCTGTCGTCCGACGAAGCGGCCACGCTAAGCGACCTCATCACCAGTGTTTCGGACGCCATTGAGAAGTACTGCAAACGGCGTTTTCTTAGCCACTTTTACGATGAGCTTTATAACGGTCCCGGAGATAAAAGGCTGCTTTTGCGCCAATACCCCATCCAGAGCGTGCAATCGGTGCGCTACATGCCCGTATTTGTGTGCCGCGTGGGCAACTTCAACACGGCCCTGAATCAGCAGGCCCGTGTCAGTATCACCGCTTCCGGGCTTCAGTGCTGGCGGTCGGCGAATGGGACGGCCTACCTGGAACCGCTCCTTCCCTGGGCGTCGTATCCAACTTTGCAAAGCCTGATGAACGCCGTGACTGCCCTGGGCAACGGTTGGCAAGGCCAGGTTATTTCCAGTGCGACGTCCCCATTTGCCGGCGATTACGGCAATTGGCCCTCGGCCGACCTGTACGTGGCCAATTCCTATGGCGATCCGCTGGAAGGCGCGGGCGTTCAAACGTCCCAGGGCAATCTCAACGCCAGGGGCGTATGGGCGGCCTTGCTCCTGCACACCTACGAGCTTCAGGGCTATCAGTGGGACGCCCGCGGCTGGTTATTGCGGGCCATTCCTTACACCGATCCGGAACTGCTGCACCCCGAAGATCTGATCTGGCCGGTGGGGGTGAACAATTTTCGCATCCAATACACCGCGGGTTACACCACGGTCCCAGAGGCGGTGCAAGAAGCCTGCGCCGAATGGGTGGCCGAATTGTTTTGGTTGACCAAGCGCGATCCCGCTTTGCTCCATCAGGTGCCAGCGTCGGGACCGGCGAGCGGTTGGGGGCCTTTAGCTTCGCTCCGCGCCCAGCCGCCGCAGCACGTTCGCGCTTTGTTGGCTCCTTATAAACGGATCACCGCCGGAACGGACCAGAGTTAGGCCCATGTCGATCAAGGCACGCCGCTGTTTTGTCCCCCTCAGCCCCTCACGTTGGGTGGCGAAGGTGTATTTGACGTGCGACAACCAAATAGCCGTGGAATATCGGCATGGCCAGCACGTCCAGAAGATCTTGCCACAGGGGCCGGGGGCCTATGCAGGGACGGGCGGCGCGCCCAGCGTGTGCTGTCTCTATCCCGGCACGCAAGGCGAGTTGGCCGAGACTCTCTACGACCTTGCCCAAACGTGGAGCTACGCCGGCGAGTGGGTCCATGCGTTTTTGTACAAGAAGTTCGGCTATCTGCTGGTGTCGCCGCCGGCCGAGTGCGGCAACTGCACTACCATTTGTGCTCTCAGCTTCGCTCCGGCCAATCCCACGGATGGCCAGGCCGTGACGATCACGGCAACGATCACGAACATCGATGGCAGTCCCACAAAAGGCGAAGCGCCCGAAGGAACAGTCACGATTTCCGTGGACGGGACCATCCTCTGCACCCAGACGCTGCCGGAGGACGAACCGGATTCTACCAACAGCCAGAGCGTGCGTTGCACCTGGACGGCAAGCTGCACGCCGTCGTCCACGCACACGATCGCGGCAGTCTTCACGCCGGCGGCACCGGACTTTGCCTCCAGCAATTGCTCTGCGGAGGTCACGGTGTCCGGCTGCGGAGGAACGCCCTGCTGCCCGAATGGCTTGCCGGCCACGCTGCATTTGACGATCGCCGGCAGCGGCAGCTGCGGCCTCGACGGGACTTATCCCCTGACCTGGAACGGCAGCTACTGGACAGGGGCGGTCAGCGGTTGTCCCGTCGTTTTCCAGTGCAATGCAGCCGGCACGCCGCCAAGCTGTGGGTTTTCGCTGGTGGTCTATGCGCCGCCGGGATATTGCACGCTGTGTTACGAAATCGGAACCTGCGGCGGCAGTTCGGGGACGTGGGAGTCCGCATCGTGTTCGCCGCCGTTATGGACCAGCAACCCGACCAACAGCCTATCAGGCGTGTGCGCCTGTAGCAGTACAGGGACAATCTTCACGATAACCCCATGAACACGCTCCGCTGCCTTTGCTCCAACCGGAAGGACATCCGCTGCGACGCAACGCATTGCGATCTCGCCGGACCTGGAAAACCCGGCGACCCCAACGAGTGCCGCATATGCTGGCTGCGGCTGAACCAGCCTTTGCTGTTCGGCAGAGAACAGAAAGCGCAAGGCGAAGAACGGCGGTCGCCGTGCCTGTACCTGGGCGACGTTTTAGATAAACGGGGCTGCGCCTGCCCAGCCAAGTGGCTGCGATCTTGTGCGCTCCATAAAGTGTGCAATCTCCAGCAGTGCAAAATATGTCCCGACTATGAGGAGGCATGACAAGAATGATTGCCTGGCCTTGGCATCCTCAACCGGCCCCTGGTGTGGTTGATAACGCCGTCCAAGCCGGTCAAGCGGCGCTGCACACGGCCTACCTGGCCGGTTTCAAGGATGGACTTCTTCTGGCTGCGGCGGTGTTCTCCCTCTTGCTTGTTCTGTTTCGGAGAGACTGATGCCCCTTGAAAAGCGAGACCTCATTCCCCAGCCCCTCAAGGGGGAAGTGACAGTGAAACTGGTCCTGCCCGATGAAGCGCTGCGTCTGATGAACGATCTTCACCAAGACCGGCAAGGCATCGCGGCCGGCGGCTTGATTTTGATTGGCTGTGTCGCAGTCTTGGCCCTCAAACGCCTCTTGGCAAAGGAACAATCATGAATCAGCGCGTGTTGCTGGCCCTGCTTATCGGCGGGGCGCTTTGGTGGTGGTATCACGATCAAGCGAAGATGCGTCCGGTCCCGGCGCCGCTGCCGCCGGCGCCGCCAGCCAACCCCAAACCCAAACCCGACCCCAAAAAACCACGCCGCCCTTGTCCCGGTCCTGGTCCCTGTCCGCTGGAGGGGCAGGAAGCCGGCGGTCGGCCGGTGGAGGGGGGACGCGTTTCTCCGGACGGCACAGTCGAGCTGGTCTGCGATTTGCCCGCATCGGAGCGCAAGAAAAACATCGCCAGTAAAGGGCTTGGCTGTTGTGTGTTTCGTGCCATCGATTATGCCGCCCGCTGGCAGCAGGTACCGCAGCTTTACGATTTGCCGGAGCAATTGGTCAAGGCGGGCATCCCCGGCGGCGGCCATCCCGATAAAGTCGATGAGGTGCTGGCGCGCTTTGCTCCGGGCGTGTCCTACCTCCAAGACACCAGCGGCGACGCCGACATCTTGGAGGCGATCCTCCAAACCGGACGCATGCCGTGCGTCACGTACAGCGGCCAGGATTGCCATTATTCCGGCCGCATCGCCCATATGGTATGTTTGCCGTATTTCGATCGGCAAAGCGGCTGGGCCTGCGTGAGCGATAACAACTACCCCGCGGACTCGGAGTTTGTCTGGATGTCTCCGGACGAGTTCTTGCGACGTTGGAAAGGCGGCGGCGGAGACGGCTGGGTGTTCGCTTTGCTGGCGCCGCCCCCTCCGCCGCCCCCCCACAATTAATCCTCCGTTGTCTGTTTTCCATCGCCGACTGGCCACTTGTACGAGGTTTCTATGCGGACCATTGGCTTTTTGATCTTCTGTTTGTTGGTTGCGCCTCCGGCGTCCGCCGCTTACGAATGGCGCACCTTCCCCGATGAACCGGACCAGCTGTCCCTCTGGCAAGACGGCAGGCAGCTGGGCAATTGGCGGATCTCGACCCGCGAGTATTTACCGCTGCTGGCGCCTGGGACTTGGGGCGATCCCTGCCCGCCGCCCTATCCGCCGCCGCAAGAGGTGGTGGCGCCGGCAAAGATCGAATCGGACGGCACGCTTAATTTCGGACTGGACCGAGCGCGCTTGTCTGGGGCCGGCAAGCACCTGCTCAACGGCCGGGAAGTCCGCAAGGAAGAATTGCTGCAAGCGCTTGGCCCCGCGCGATTGACCGATGACAGCCAGTGGCCGTCGCTCACCATCATCGGCCCGGAGGCGGGGCGACAAAAAGTCTTAAGCGATCTACAAAGTTCGCCATTGTTGGCGCCCTGGAAGGACCGCCTCAAAGTGCAGGACTATGCGCCGGACCACTGGGCCGTCCGCGACGCCGGTTTTGTCACCACGGGGCAACCGACCATCTATTGCCAAGCGCCGGACGGCACGGTGCTGCATCGGCAAGACGAATACCGTGGTCCCGAAGCGCTGGCCGAAGTCTTGCGTCAAGTGGACCCGCTGTACAAGCCGGAGCAAGACCCCGATTTGAACAAGGGTTGGGCCGGCATCTCCTGGCCCCTCCTGATTGGTGGGGCGGTAGTCCTCTTTGTTCTTTTCGGAAAGGACGAGAACCGATGACTGTCGAATCTTTGTTGATCTATGGCCTCGCCGCCGTTGGCGGCTGGTTGCTGCGCCATTTCGGCGTGGGAGCAGGAACCCAAACGCCTGGGGGAAGTAGTGGGACCAGCATCGCGCCGGTCCCCGCGACGGGCCGGCTGTCCGTGATGGCCACGCTCAAAGCTGACATCGATCAGATTGTCCGGTCGGCTGTCGAGGCCGCCGTGAAACAAGCTATCGACGATATTAAGAGCACAGCTATCCCGCAAACGCCGAGGCAAGCGTCATGAAGCCGATTCGCAATCGCATCAAGGAGCATCGCCGCGTCCGGGCCGGCGACCTGCTGCCGCACGAGCTGAACCCCCGCCTGCACACCGAAGCCCAACGGGCGGCGTTGGCTGCGCTCTACGAGGAAATCGGCTTTGCCCGCTCGCTGTTGGCCTATGAATTGCCCGATGGGCGTTTGAAACTCATCGACGGCCATCTGCGTCAAGACGTGGCGCCGGACCTGGAAGTGGATGTCGAGGTGCTGGATGTCAGCGACGCCGAGGCCCGCGCGTTGCTGCTGTCGCTCGATCCGCTGGCGCAGCTGGCCGACTACGATCCGACGGCGCTCCAGCGCTTGCAGGCCGTGACCCGCACGGATTCCGACGCCCTCGCCAATCTGTGGGCATCGGTCGGCCGCGCCAACGCCGCGGTCGAAGAAACCCTGAAGGCGGTAAACTCACCCCGCGGCAAGGACCGAGACCTTCCCGAACAATTTCTCATCCTCATCGAATGCGCGAATGAGACGATGCAGATGGAATTGTTGCAGCGCTTTCAGGACGAGGGATTGAAGTGCAAAGCGCTGGTGTCGTGAGAAAGGGGAAGTTACGCCACCCCGCGCAAGCGTGCTTGCGCGGGGTGGGAAAACGAAGTTATGCAAACTATCCTCACTGTTGAATCGCCCATTGTCGAATCGGCCCGTGTGGCCCAACTGCGCGGCATGTTCGATCTTGCCGTGGAGAAAACCACGCGTCTGGAGTGGAACGTATCGCTCCCACTCGACGAACGCTCGTGGAACATCGGTCTCATTGCCGGACCGTCCGGCTGCGGCAAAAGCACGATCGCCCGGCACTTTTGGCCGGGTCATCTGCACCACGATTTTGTCTGGCCGCGCCACGCCGCGCTGTTGGACGGCTTCCCCGCGGGGCTGTCCATCAAGGACATAACAGCTCTGTTATCGGCGGTAGGTTTTGCGTCGCCGCCGGCGTGGCTGCGGCCGTTTCACGTGCTCTCGACCGGCCAGCAATTCCGCGTCACCCTCGCCCGTCTGCTCGCCGAAGCGCCGGAGTTGGCCGTCATGGACGAATACACCAGCGTCGTGGACCGCACCGTGGCGCAGATCGGCTCGGCGGCGTTGGCCAAAGTCGTCCGCCAGCGCGGCCAACGCTTCATCGCCGTGACCTGCCATGAAGACGTGGAAGCATGGCTGCAACCGGATTGGGTTTATCGGCCTGCGGAAAACGCCTTTACCTGGAGGCGTCTTCAACGACGGCCGGCCATCTCCCTCGCCGTCGTTCGTTGCCAGGCATCGGCGTGGCCGCTTTTCGCTCCGCATCACTATTTGAGCGCCGCATTGAATCGGAGTGCCGTGTGCTTTCTGGCCAGCTGGAATGAACAGCCGATCGCCTTCAGCGCCTGGCTGCCGTTTGTCGGTGCGGGACCGCCGGCGCGGCGCGAGCATCGCACGGTCACGCTCCCGGATTTTCAAGGCGTCGGCATCGGCAATGCCTTGTCGGCCTTGATCGCGTCGATGTGGAAAGCGCTCGGCTATCGGGCGCTATCGACGACGACGCACCCGGCCATGATGCGCGCACGGCAGAGGTCGCCGCATTGGCGCCTGCGCCGACCGCCGTCGCTGGCCGTCGGCCGCGAGCGCCGCCTGAAAAAACTTCAGCACGCCACCACCCGCCTGACAGCTGGCTTTGAGTATGTCGGTCCCGCCCTGCCGCGCCGGTTGGCCCGGCTGCTGTTGGCTTCGTGAGTTATACCGCATGGCCCGCGCCCGCTATCGTCTGACCCTGGCCCTTCAGGAGAAGATCGTCGCTTTTATCCGCGCCGGCGGGTTTGCCCACGTCGCGGCTGAGGCAGCTGGTCTGCCGCGCGAACTGTTCGCGCGCTGGCTGGCGCGCGGCGAACGCGCCGATGCGCCGGCCAATTACCGAGCCTTCGCGCGGGCCGTCCGCGAGGCTGAGGCCCAGGCACGGCTGCAAGCAGAGCTGAACGTGCGCAAAGACAAGCCGCTCGATTGGCTCAAGGCCGGACCCGGCAAGGCCAGCGCCGACAAGCCTGGCTGGGGCAGTCCCGGCAAGGACAAAGGCCCAGTTGAAGACAAAAGCGATCCGGTACAAGTATGGAGTGACGTGCTGCATCTGTTCGGCCGCTGCGCCGAACAGCTGGCCGCCTATCCCGATGCCCGCGCCGCCCTGGCCGCCTGGCTCGCCGCCCTGCCGCAGGACCCAAAATAATCGCAAATGGCACGATTTGGCACGAATTGACGCATCCATAAGCTCTTGATTATCTGTCTTTGATAGTGTACAAAAGTATATATAGGCTGCTCTCTTTCTCACTCTTTCCCAGGGAGGCCCCATGCATCTGCAAGCCATGCCTGTGCAGTTCGTTGCCCTCACCGACGGCGTACTCAATGGCGAGGAGCACGTCCTTCTGTTTGTGGAAAATGCCGAGTGGCGTCGTCCGTGTGGCCTGGCCCTGAGCCTCGCCGACGCCGCCGCTCTGGCAAGCGCCTTGCACAACATTCTTCCCGAAGCCCGGCAGATCCAAGGCCGTATCTGCGAACAAAATTGATCCGCTATCCCCAGCTGTGCCGTACTGTTTATGACTGCGTCCCACGAACCGCTTTGTATCCATTGCGAACAGCGTCCGTCCGCGTCGCCGCTCGACCTGTGTCCGGTCTGTCATGCGGTCAAAAGCATCCGCGTGCTGTACCTGCGCCGCCGCGGCTGGACACCCGAATGGGAACAGCACCTGCGCCGTCTTACCGTCCGTGCCAAAGAGCGTCTGCCGCTCTTTCCACGCGAACCGCCTGCCGACTGACCTTGCCGCGAGGAGCCTCTCTCATGCGCCATGTCTATCGCTGTCCTATTGTGCCGGATGGGCTTGGTTCCGATTGCGACGCACCCGAGCGCAATGGCCAACGCCATCGTCTTGATCCCGATCTGCTCGACACGGCTCGCTGTCCCTGCTGCCGAGCTCCGCTGATTGCGCGTATGGGCCGCGGTGGGCCATATTTTCATTGCCGTTGTCAAGAATGCTTGGCTCCCTGCTCGCCCAAAAAGGATGTGCCGCTAGATTGAGGCGAGCGGGATTGCGTCCGCGCTCTGAGGCGAGCGGGGGGAAAAACGGCGCTGTACGCTTGACAGTTCGGTCCTTTTCCGCTCACATGAACGGCGAGGTAAATCACCCAAGCGGCGAACCAGCGAGACCTTGGCCACGTAAAGACAACAGGGAGAACGTGGAGCTACCAGACCCCCTTAGCACCTGTTCGGACGAAGACCTATTGGACCGTTTCTGTCGGGGACAGACGGAAGCGTTCGGCGTGTTGGTTCGTCGCTACGAGCGGGAACTGTACGGCTATCTGCGGCGTTATCTGGGCGATAGCAGTTTGGCCGAAGATGTATTTCAGAACACGTTCTTGCAGCTGTATCTCAAGAGCAGTCAGTATGAACCAGGCCGGCCAGTCCGCCCCTGGCTGTACACCATCGCCACCCATCAGGCCATCGACGCCCTCCGTCGGAACGCCCGCCATCAGGTCTTGAGTCTGGAACAACAGCGTGCGGACAACGGCAGCGGTGAGCTGCGGAGCTTGCTCGACAGCCTGGAGAGTCGCGGGCCGGCCCCGCTGGAAAATCTCTCGGCTCAGGAACGCCAGGAGCGGGTCCGCGCCAGCGTTGACCGTTTGCCGGATTTTTTACGTGAAGTGGTTATCCTGGCTTACTACCAGGGCCTGAAATATCGGGAGATCGCTGACATTCTCGGCATTCCCGTTGGGACGGTGAAATCGCGGCTGCACGCTGCCCTGAACAAACTTCAGGAAGCGTGGAGCGCATCGCCTTCTTTTTTTGAAGTGTGACGGCATGGAAGAGAACTTGGTCGGTTATCTGCTCAACGCGCTCGATGACGACACGCAACGTCAGGTAGAGGCTTGTTTGCGGGAGTCGCCGGAATTGCGGTCGCGTTTGCACTTGTTGGAACGCGCTCTTGCTCCGTTGGCCGCGGACCGGCAGGCGCCCGAACCCCGCCCCGGCCTGGCTCTTTCGACCTTGGCTTATATTGCCGAATACAAATGCCGCAAGCTGCCCGATGCGCCGCCACCGCCACGCAGTCAAGCCCCGCCGGTCCCCCGGCCTTGGCTGCGCCGCGCCGATGTGCTGGTGGCCGCCGTGCTGCTCCTCGTCCTGGGCAGCCTTGGCTCGCCCTTATTACTGCACCTGTGGCGCGATTACTACGGACGAACCGCCTGCCAGGAGAACCTCCTGCGCATCTGGACAGGGCTTCAACGCTACTGTGATGCGCACGACGGCAGTTTTCCTGTCGTAGAGGAGAAAGGACCGCATGGGGTTGCCGGCATTTTTGTACCTGTGCTCTGCGATAACGGGCTGCTCGGCCCCGATGTCTCAGTCGGCTGTCCGGCCCAGGAACGCCGACCTCCAGAACACCGCTCCGTCCGAGAAATGGAACAGCTGTACGCCCAGGACCGGGAGCGCTTCCGAGCGGAAGCGCTGAAGCTAGCCGGAGGTTATGCTTATACCCTCGGCTACGTCGATGCCGCGGGCTATCACGGTCTCCGCCGTGATTTCGGCGATCATTTCCCGATCGTCGCCGACCGCCTGGAATGGTTGACCCAGGCCAACAGTAGCAACCACGGCGGCACGGGGCAGAACGTGCTGTACATCGGCGGCCATGTCGCGTGGCATACCAATCGTTTCGCTGGCATCAATGGCGACGACATCTTCGTCAACCGGGACAATCAACCCTTTGCCGGCAAAGGCCGTGAAGACACCGTCCTCGGTCGCGGCGATGCTAGCCCCAGCCCGAGAGAATAAATCGTTCAGCGGCGACCGGTAGGGGAGCGCCATTCCGCTCTCCTACGAGTCGCCGCTCATCTTACTTCGTAGCAGCCACGGCAACATCGCCCTGGGGCGTGACGGGCTGGCCGCGCGGCAGCTTTACCACCAGCACCGAGCACGACGCGTCGCGCAACACCTTTTCGGCGACGCTTCCCATGAGCAGCCGGTCGACGCCTGTACGGCCATGCGTGCCCATGACAATCAGATCGACACCGGCATCGCGGCCGTAACGGACGATCTCCGTGGCCGGGTCACCTTCCAGCAATACGTGCGTGACCGGAATGCGCGTATCGACCGGGCGGATCTGTTCCAGTTGTCCCTGCCAATACCGGCGGTCGGCCACTTCATCGCCCTGCGATCCCGGCGTGGTGGTGGTGTCCGGATTGTAGACGAACAGCACCGTCAGGCTGGCGTTGTGTTTCTCCGCCAAGGCGATGGCGTGAAAATACGCCTGATTGGAATAGGACGAAAAATCGGTCGGATACAAGATCTTCTTGATACGGATCATGCACACCTCCTGGCACCCAATACCACTTCAAAAGGAAGGGCTAAGGCCGGGGAAGAGGCCGCTGCTTCCCTGGCCCCTATCAGGGTATCACTTAGCACGCCGCGCGCCAAATGAAGAAGTCGCAAGCCTACCGCACAAGCACGAGAGTAAGCAAACAAGGCGCCCTAATCGGCCCGCGTGGTGACGATTTGTAAAATCCGCTGCTCGCGCCTTTGCAGCCAATCGCCTTGCCAGCGCAAGAGAAGACCGTACATACAGACGATCACTGCGCACTCCCCCAAAGAAAGGAGAAGATCGAGCGGCACCCCGTGGCGCCAATTCATGGCCTCGACTATCCCTTCGATGCCCAGGGGCAGCAGCGTCAAGGCCGCCACAGCGGGGCAAAGAAACAGGAATAGGATCTGCAAAAAGATGGCAACCGCCCCCGGCCGGGCTGGTTGGAACGCGTTGGGAGCGATGCGCATCGGTGAGAAGATCGAAAGCGTATTGGCCGCCAAACAGTAGAGCAAATACATCGACACGAAGCGCGGCGCCAGCGCCAGAAATTGATCCACACGCATGGGGTAGACGATTTGCACCAGCACAGCGGCCGCCGCACCCAGCACTAAGGCGATCGGGGCGACGGCCAAGTTCTTGGCCAACAAAATGTCGCAGCGGCGGGCCGGACTGAGCACGAAGACGCGGAACCCGTCGCGGTCGAAGCCGAACTGATTGCCCAAGACCCCCGACATGCTGAACAGCACCATAATCATCGTCCCGAAAGCGATCAATGGCCGCACCGCTTCGGGCAAATCCGTGCGACCTGCCGTCGCCAGAAACCCCGAACCGAAGATCACCAGAAGAAGGAGCGGAGTGAGCAGGAGCATTTTCGCTTCGGGGGCACGCAGCAACGAACGAAAAACGGCCAAGGTCATGGCCGACGTCTGTTCCGACAGCCCGGGCAATTTTCTTTCGAGCAGCCCGACGCGACCTCTACCAGCCTGCAGCGTCCGCACAGGCGCTCCGTTGCGGACGCCGCGAGTGGGGGCGCCGGCCGTTTGCCCGGAGGTGTAGTGGCCGGTGTACAAACGCAGGGTCGTGCGGTAGGCGCGGCAAAGGCTGGCCATTCCGATCAGCGTCGGTCCCAAGATAGCGAGGGCCACAGGCCAGGCCCGGCCTTGCGCCGCCGCTTCGACGCCGGCCGGCAGCCAACCGGGCGGCAGAAGGAGATTTATCAGGCGAATCATTTGTTCCGCTTGCTGCGACTGCTCCTCATCATTGTCGAAACGAGCATGATGTGCCGGATTGGCCTCTGCCTGCCTCGTCCGGCTTTGCCAGGGATGCAAGATGTTTACCAGGTTCGGCGTTTGACTTAGGAGGATAATGACCATCGTGGCTACGACGATGATGGAACGGCGGCGGCGCGGATTGGCCATTAAGGTCGCCAACCAGCCCTGAAACTGATAGGTCAGCGCGGTGACCATCAGCACAAAGGCCGCCAGCATCGGCAGCAGCCACAGCAGCGCCCAACCCCAGCTCATGAGCAGACCGAGGGTCAACCCTAGCGTGGCCGACAAAAACCACAACAAACTCACGCTCGGCAGCGAACTGAGGTAGTTGACAACGAACGCGCTCGACAGCGAAACCGGCAGGTGCAAGAACTTCTCCAGCGACAGCGCTTCGAAGCGCTGCAGTTCCGTCAGCAAGCCCGTGATCCAGAGGAAGAGAAAAACGACAACGACGCCGTCCAGGAGATACATTAACGTGCTGGGCGGATCTGCACTATCCAAGACAAACAAGCCGACGGCAAGGAAGGCGACAAAGAGGACGGCGGCGCTAACAACCGCAGCCGCGGCCAAAAGGATCAGGAGCATGGTATTGACGAGGCCGCCACGCTTCAACTGGTTGAGGCGAAGCCGCCAGCGCAGCCACAGAAAGGCGAGCAAGTGTTGCCTGTTCATGGGGCATTCTCCTCCAGCCAGGCGAGTTTGGGAGCGGCGGCAGCGTCCGCGCCGGCCGCCTTCAAAAAGCGATCTTCCAGGGAACCGCCTTGGCGAAAGGTCTCCAACGGGGCCTGCTCGACGAGGTTCCCCTTAACGATGATGCCCACGTGAGAACATAACTTCTCGACGATCTCCAAGACGTGGGAAGTCAAAAACACTGTCGAGCCGCGCGCCACGTAACCTTTCAAAAGATCACGGATGATACGGGAAGTCACGGCATCCACGCCTTCAAACGGTTCATCAAGAAATAACAGATCCGGATTAGGCAATAAAGCAGCGGCCAAGGCCAATTTTTTCTTCATGCCGTGCGAGTATTCCAAGGTGAGCTTTTTCTCTTCGCCTTCCAGGCTGAGCAAAGACAGCAGCTCATCGATGCGTCCGCGGATAGTATCGCGCGGCAGCAGGTACATACGGCCAATGAACGTCAAATACTCGCGCGCCGTCAAATTATCAAACAGCGCCAAATCTTCGGGAACGACACCGATTCGCCTCTTGGCCTGAAGCGCCTCCTCGGGATTGAGCATGTCTTTGTCCAGCACCCGGATGCTGCCCCGCGATGGGGCCAACAGGCCGGTCAGCATCTTGATAGTCGTTGATTTGCCGGCCCCGTTCGGCCCAAGGAAGCCGTAAAACGTCCCCCGTTCCACGCGCAGATCTATGCCGTTAACGGCGACAAAGTCGCCGAAAGACCGCGAGAGCTGGTGGGTTGCGATGGCGAGGTTCATGACTGGCCCCCGTTTTTCAAGAAGGCATCGCGCCGAACCAACGCAAGGTATCGCGCACCGTTTCCTCCACCGGCCGATGCGTCAGGCCAAACGTCTGGTCCGCTCGCTCCCCCGATAGATGATAGCAGACAAAGCCATAATGAAAACTCGGCACGGTCAAGCCATTGGGCATGTTGGTGAAGATACCGGAGGCGATGGCCAGCGGGATGGGGCCGACGTAGCGCGTCCAGCGCGGCAAGACCCAGACGGTGCCCGAGCCGAGAATGCGCCGCACGATGCGGCCGAGGTCCGCATAACTCTGATACGGCCCCGCCAGCACGTAGCGTTCGCCGGGCTGTCCCAGCCATAAGGCGCGGACGTGTGCTCGCGCTGCCTCGCGCACATCGAGGACGTTCATGCCGCCCGGCGGCAAGATCGGCCAGCGCCAGCGGGCCGCGTACAGCAGCAACTCATTCGTCGTCGGCCGGGCGTCGCGCGGACCGAGAAGATAGCCGGGACAGAAAGTGACCGTCTGTAGGCCAAGGGCGTTGAAGGCCTGTACTACCTGCTCTGCCCACCGTTTGCTGTCGTAGTAGGGGGCGCGAATGGAAGAGACCGGAGCGAGGGTTGAGGCGCTGGAGGTGAACACCAGGCGGCGCACGCCGGCGCGCAGGGCGGCGGCACAGACATTCCGCGTCCCCTCCACGTTGACATGATACGCATCCCGCTGCGGTCGCGGAAGGATGCGCGTCAGAGCGGCGGCGTGCAGGACGCCTGTCACGCCCTCCAGGGCATACTCGATCTGCTCCAAATTGCGCACATCGCCAATCGCCAATTCTACGTCCTCGAGTCCGGCCCACTGCGGCCCGCACGGCGGACGGCGGACAAAAGCACGGACGCGAAAACCCTGTTCGCGCAAGGCCCAGACCAGGTTGACGCCGAGAAAGCCGCTAGCCCCCGTCACCAACACGCGGCCCCTGCGAATCGCCTCTTCTGCGCTCATTACCTAATGTCCCGCGTCCATAAGCAATCATTCGGGCGCCTTGACAATCCTCTGCCGCCGGAGAACAATTCCAGGCGGCGGCTCGCCAGGCGCCCCAATGTCGCTTAGTGAGCGAACCCCGATTCACGGAGGACAGTCATGATGGTGCAGTGCCGGCATGGTGTTCGCGGTGTCCGGCTCATCGGCAAGATGCTCCTCAGTGTATTGATGCTCTGCTGTCTTACCGATGTTGCTTGCTCGGACGGCAAATCGGACACGGCCTATGATGTAACCCTGCGCCGCCTGCCACAAATTCCGCCGGGCACGGTCATCGGCACCGAAGCTCCACCAGGCTGGAGCCATCTCCTCCTCAAGACCTATTCTCGCCCCGGCGCCGGCGATGTGAAGAAGTTATCGCCTACTGCCGACCGCTTGACACGCCTGCTGTTCACCGCCATCGTTGCCGACGTGCGGCCCCAGGTGGAGCGCGGCGACAAGGGCGAACGCGGCAAGCGCTACAAACTGGAGAAAGTCGCCGTCGGCCTGGGCACGCGTATCGGCGATAAGGACGTCATCATCACGCCCGACACGCAGCAACGACTTGGCGCCGATCTGGGGCTGCTCGCTCGCATCGTCCTGAGCAAAGCGCAGGAAAAACTGGATGACATGGTGGTGGTCGCCCGTTCAGCCACCTTCCTGGTCTTCGATTCGCCGAGTTTTCTGGCCGTGGAAGGCCAGCACAAACCGATCGTCCTTCGCTATGCCGTTCTCGTTGAGGAGCAGACCGGTCGTGTGAATACGCTGGTCTGGCCGGTGGGCCGCGATGCGGATGGCAACTATGGCGAACCGCTCGGCGCCATCCAATGGCTGCCGGCCAACCTGACGGAGGATTGCCTTTTGCACATCGACGGCAACGAATTCTGTCTCGGCCAACCCACCGAACGCGCTTTCGCCATCACGTCGCCGCCCAAGGGACAAAAAGAGATCCCAATGGGCGACGACCTCAAACTGCTGGCCGCTCGCCCCCGTTTCTCCTCGGCCGCCGCGGCGGAACTGGAAGCCAAACTATGGAAGGAATTAACATTGTTTAGCCGCGAGCCGTAGGCGAGCACGCCTCTACTGCGGAGGCAACTAACATTGTTTAGCCGCGAGCCGTAGGCGAGCACGCCTCGCTCTGTCTGTGTCCATCAACCGGAACACTTGGGCCGACCGACGATGCAATAACCCACTGAGAACCACAGCGAGTGAATTTGCCAATCCCGGAGCACTTCGCGGGCCAGCGGTTCCAGTTGGAGATGGCGGTGCTTGTCCACCATGTCGGCGAATTCCGGGCCGAGGTTAAGAAAACGCGACATAATCCAGCGGTCGAGCTTCGGCAGGCCGATCCAGTAGCCGAGCAGGCGATTGGGCAGGTTGGGCACTTCGTCAGAGACGACGACACGTCCGTCCGGCTTGACGACGCGGGCCATTTCACGCAATGCCTTTAAGGGATCGTTGAAGTAGTTGAAAGCGCCGACGCTCAGGACATGATCGAAACTGTGATCGCGGAAGGGCAAACTCTCGGCTTCGCCCAGGAACAGCCGCAAATCGCGGTCGGGGTGACGGCGGCGGCAGTTCGTCAGCTGCACGGTCGAAATGTCGTTGCCATAGATTTGGCAATCGGCTGGGAGGAGAGGTACGTTGGCGCCATCGCCGATAGCCACTTCCAATAAGCGCCTGCCGGAGAGATTGGGCAGGTGCTTCAGGATCTGCCGCCGCGCCCGGCGTTCGCCGCCGTTGCACAGAAAGGTGAACCATTCCCAGAAGCGGAAGCGCGGCCAGAGCGGGCCGTTGTAGAAATCGGCGGCGACTTTGTTATTGCCCTGAAGGGGTTGGAGCATGTCGAGAATGCCGTCGCGGATGGGGAAGAGGCGTCGGCAATCGATGCAGGCCAGTCCCTCTGGAACTGCTTCCAGTTGGCCGCCGCAATCGGGGCACTGCATCCATTCGCAATCGTTGAGCCACGTCGCAGAAAGTGTTTGCGTTGCAGTCATGAATATCTCCAGAGAGCAGGTGCTCGATCTAATCGTGGGGCGGCGCACCGACGATACAATAACCAAGGCCGCGCCAAATGCTGTAGATTTTCAGGCGGTGCAGGGCGGAGCGGGCAAGGGCGCGAACATCCAGGCGCGTGTTCATGACCATGTCCGTGAACTCTGGACCAAGCCAGAATCGTCGCATCAGCCAATCGTCCAACTGCGGAATGCCGAGCAGGTGTCCCCAGCCCCATTCGTATAGGTCGGGCAGCTCATCGGCGACGACGATCCGTCCGCCGGGGCGTGTGACGCGGGCCATCTCCATCAAGGCCTTTTGCGGATCGCTATAGAAATTGAATCCGCCAACACTGAGAACGGCATCGAATGTGCCATCCGCAAAGGGAATGTGTTCGCCCTCTGCCAGCGCCAGGAACAATCCGCGTTTGGGGTAGCGATCACGGCAAGCGGCCAGGGGCCGTTCGGCGATGTCGATGCCGGCGATCTGAAGGGAGCGCGGCAGTAGGGCGACGTTCTCGCCATCGCCGATGCCGACTTCCAGCACTTTTCCGCCGCGTAGATGACGCAGATGACGAAGGATCTGCATCCGCGCGCCGGGCAAGCCGCCGAACGTCTTAAGAAACAGCTGTTCCCACGGACGAAAACGCAACCAGCGTTCGCTGTTGTAAAAAGCGGCGGCGATGCGGTTCTTGCCCGTCAATTCGCCCTGCGCGATCAGCAGACCGCCGCGGACGGGATAGGTGCGGCCACAGATAGCGCAAGTTGTGCTGTGCTCTTGGGGAAGCGACAGCTGGGCATGGCAATCGATACAACGCAGCGAGTCGAGTTGTGTTAGTGCCCCGCGCGTTTGCGTCTGTGGGGGCGCCAGGGCAACCGCACTCGTCACTCCGGTTGAAGGTGTCATGTCGTCTTGCCTTTCCTCAATAGGTGACATGAGGAACGCGCATCGCACCGCGTGCCATGCACCAATCGTACAGCCACGGCGGCAGCCAACGCAGCACGCTCAGAAGCAAACGGGTGCTCCACGGAAATGCATAGACCCGGCTGCGGCGCTGGATGGCGCGGAGGATGTGCCGTGCGGCGATTTCCGGTCCCATCCGCGCCATCGGCGGCTGCACCGGGGCGTTCTCCATCAGCGGCGTCTGTACAAATCCCGGCAGCACGGTGGTGACGGCGATGCCGCGGCGCCGCAGAGAGGGACGCAGGCTTTCCAGATACGTCGTCAGCGCCGCCTTGCTGGCGCTGTAGGCAGCGGCAAAGGGCATGCCCCGGCACCCGGCTAAACTCGACAAAGCGACGATATGTCCCCTTCGGCGCGCCAACATATCTGGCAACACGGCTTCCAAAGAGTAAACGACGCCTAAAACGTTGACCTGCAAGATCGCTTCCGTTTGTTCAACGGCCAGATCGTCTGCAAAAGTCGCTCCGGTGATGCCGGCGCAGGCAACCAACAAATCCACCGGCCCCAATTCGGCAACCAGGGCGCCGATGGCCGAGCGCACGGCCTGACGGTCCCTTACGTCCGCTGGGGCACAATGGCAGGTCGTTCCCTGTTTGCGTAATTGCTCTTGTAGCGATGCCAATCCCTCGGCGTTGCGATCCAGCAAACCGAGACGAGCGCCTTCATGGGCCAGCTCCTGACAAAGCGCACGGCCCATGCCGCTGGCCGCACCCGTCACCACAGCAACCTGGCCGCGTAAGCTCATGCCGCCCCTCCTCGGCCCTGCAAGGGCGCAAGGCCGGCCAACTCGCGCAGATGTTTGTGAACCAGGGCGACATAGGCCAAGGGGTTCTCTTCATGGGCGCGATGCTTGGCGTCTGGCACCAGCACGGCGCGACAATTGGCCAGGTTTTGTTCGAGATAACGGCATGTCGCCAAAAACGGCGAATTTTCCCCATACAAGGCGATCGACGGATGCCGTACAGAGCGGATACGTTCTTCAGTCAGTCCGGCGACGGCCTTCACGTCATCGCCGCATGTCGTCGCCGCCAGCCGTGTCAGCCGTTCCATCGCCGCCAGGCCCAATTCTTTGCGAAACATCTCGTGCCGCTCCGGCGGCAGATGGGCCGCCTGTTTGAAGAGTTGGCCCACATCGAACCAGTCTTCTTCGGTCACTTCCAGTCCAGCGCGGTTGGCCTGCTCCTTATATTCCTGCCACCCACTCCACTGGCCGACGCGTGTTTCCAGATGGCGGAGGCCGGGAAAATACGGATCGGACAGGACAAGTCCGGCGATGGCTTCGGGATAAAGTACGGCGGCATGAAGCGCAACGACGCCACCGAAGCTGTGGCCCAGGACGTACATCGGTCCCAGGCCCAGGGCGCGCTGAATGTTCACGAGGTCGCCGGCCATGTCGGCGGACGTATAGCCGCTGGGCGGCGTGTCGCTGTAGCCGTGGCCGCGCAGGTCGTAAGCGGTGACGCGAAAATCAGCGGCCAACACCGGCATCAGGTTGATGAGCGGCCAGATCGCCAGGTTGCCCGAAATGCCGTGCAGTAGCACCACATCCGGCCCGGCGCCGACTTGCTGATAGTAAAACGTGGTCCCGTCAACGGTGACACGCGGCATAATTTAACCTATTGTTGTTGATATATTCAAATGATTATGTAAAAATGCAACCAATTCACCCAGCGGGATGTCGCGCACGGCGCGGCGGCCGAGGTCAGCCATGAAGAGATGAAACGGCAGCTTGCGGCCGTAATGCGCTTCCAGAGTTTCGCCCAGGACGACGGCGTCGATGGACGCCAGGCCAAGGTCGCCGAAAAACCGCGTGTCCAGGCCGATGTCGCCGGAATATTCGCGGCCATTGAAGTTCCGCAGAATGCTGGCCACGTCGTTGAGGATCTGCTCTTGGGTCATGGTCGTATCAACCTCCTTTATTCCCAGGCCACGGCGGCCGTCCATGCACCGTCGCGGCGTTGCAACGTGAGCTGAACGCTTCGACCAAACGCCGCCGCTGCCACACTCATCCCTGGGACGCTGGCAAAAGCAACGCGCGGCAATTCTTCGGCCAAGACCCCGCCGCGGTAGCGTGCCGTAGCGCGACCGTCCTCGCTAACCTCCACTTCGAGGTCGGCTGGAAAGAGGCGCTGCCCATGCCGCTCGAACCACAAAGCACGGATGGCGTCTTTGGCGGCAATACGGCCGAACAGCCAGGTAGTACGCTCTTCTTCGGATACTTTGAGGAGTCGAAAACGGCCCCATTCCGCACGGCTGAGCGTCACGCGCGCCAGGGCGGCGCGCTGCACCGTCTGGCACAGATCATCGGGAGGATCGACGCGCAGGCAACAGACTTGGCCGGGGACGTTGGCGTCGGCGGGCCAGCGTTTGCCCAGAAGAAATTGCTCTTTGCGACGGAAGAAATCGACGTATTCCAACGGCCAATAGAAACGCCAGTATTCGGCCGGCGCCAGGCGGCACCACAGCCGACCATCCGGCCCCAGCAAGTCGATGCGATGGCTGACCTGGCGGGCCGACTGCCGTTCGATGCGGACGCGGCATTGGATCTTCGTCCCCACCGCCGGGCGCGGGCCGTAAAAGGTCACGGCGCCCAATTCGTAGGGCAAGACGACGCGGCCCGTTTGATCGGCGCAGCCGAGGTGCCAGCAGCCGAGCAGGTGCGTCGAAGCATCAATCAACAGGGGATCGAGGAGGAAATTCGGCTGCGGATGCGAGCGAAACAGGCCGGAATGCGGCCGCGTTTGCAGGTGCCCTTCGATGCCTTCGTCGCCTTGCCGATCCGTGGACACCAGTGCCTGAAACAGGGGGCCGTGGAAAAGGCGATGTTCCCCTTCATAAAGCTGATGCGCCGTATAGCGGCACGGCCCCTCGTTGGTTAGCGGGAAATCTTCCGCGGGGGGCGGTTCGGGATAATGGTCGCCGAACAGGACGACGCCGGTGACGGCGGGCGAAGCGGCGTTGCCCGGACAGACGGCGTTGCCCCAATCGCGGACCTCCACAGCAACTTCGTCTGGTGCTTCGGGGAGAACGCGGGCCGTCAGCTCAACGGTGGTCGGCTCATCATCGAAAGGGACCCAGCGTTGCAGGCGAACGCGCCGAAAGCCGACGAGGCGCTTGCCCGGCACGAGCAACGACGCCGCTTCGGCCATCATTTCCAGGCTGAACGCCATCGGCAGAAACGGCAAACCGTGATGCGTCGGATCGACGGCGCTGGCGTGCCGGGCGCCCAAGGTATGATCGGAAGCGTAGAGGTCCTCGGCCAAATCCATACGCCGCCGCATGAGCAATTCGCGTCCCGGCTCGTGGCGGATGATGTCGCCCAAGAGCGGCCAGGCGAGCGGGGTGGCGTCAGCGCCCCGAGCGCCGCAGCGAGAGGCCAAAAATGCTTCTGTCATCTCGCGCTCCAGATCGAGGAATTGCTCCATGACCCCGAAGTAGCGCTGCATCACGGTTGCGCGAAACGTCATAGAGCGGGGAGCGTCCACTGCCGAAGCGGGAGGCGTCCACCCTCCGAGGGGATGCTCAGGGAGCTTATGTTCTCCGCTCTGTTCCCATTGGATTCTTTGGGGATCGCGGCGGTTGTATAAATGCTCGAAGCGCAACGGCACATGATGCGCTGCCAGAAGCGCCGCCATATGGTTGAGTTGCGTCAATCCCGAACGATGCACTACGTTAGCGGCGATCGCCTCGAAGGAACGGCCGCGCAAACTATCTTGAACGAACGAGGTCAAATGGCCGCGCGGGCCGCACTCCACAAACAGACGCACCCCATCGACGTACATGGTCTCAATCATGCGCGCGAACTCGACCGGACGGGCCCAGTGCTCAATGGACAAGCGGCGGATCGCTTCGGGGTCGTCAGGAAAGCGTTGGCCAGTGATGCATGAATAGATTGGGATCCGCGGCGACCGGACGCCCAGGGTTTGGTAGAGCTTCGCCACGGGGGCCAGGAACGGCTCAAACAGCGGCGTGTGATAGGGCCGGCTGAACGGTAAACGCTCGCAGATAATTCCGCGCGCCGTCAACTCTTTTTCGACGACAGCTATCGCAGAAGGAAGACAGGCGAGGACCGTTTGATGGGGACAGTTGTTCATGGCCACGCACACAGCGTCCTGCTGCGGAGCAAGGACTTTCATAATGGCGTCGCTCTCGGCACTGACGGCCAACAAAACGTACTCGGGGATTTCGCCCTCGTCTTCTTGCCGGCGCAGCAAGCGGCCCAGGGCGAATAGCTCGGTGATAAGCGTATCATTGTGCTCGAAGCATCCGGCCGCCGTCAGGGCCGAAAATTCGCCAGCGCTGTGGCTGGCGAGAACATCGGGCCGCAGCCCCAAGTTATGCAACAATTCATAAAGCGACCAATCGGCCATGAGAATGGCGGCGATAGCGTTGTCTAACCGCCATAATTCGCGTTCCGCCTGTTGGCGCTCCTCCGCAGGCGCGGCTTCCGGCAACAGAACGGCCTGGCTAATCGGCTTGGGCCGGCCGCCTTGAACGGAGAGGCGGTCGCATTGCTCAAAATGAGCGCGGACTTCGGGAAAGTGCGGCAGCAAGTCGCGCAACATGTTGAGATACTGCCCGCCTTCTCCGGGAAACAGCAGCGCGAGTTTACCCTGCGGGTGCAGCGGCTCATCGAAATAATAAATCCCGCGCGTATCCTTGATTTGCTTGCAATGGGGGTCGGCCAAGCGCTCGGCGGCACGGCCAAGCCGTGCGCGCAGGGTCTCCACCGATTCCGCCACGACTGCCAACCGACTGCCGCCCGGAGTGAGCGCCGTGTTCAGGGTGAAGGCCAGATCTTTCAACGCAATCGCGGGATGCTGAGCGAGAAAATCGGCCAGGGTTTGCAAACGTTGACGTAGTGCGGTGCGATCGTCGCCGCGGAGGACGAAAACCTCGGTTTCCCAGCGAAGATATGGGCCGGAAGCGTCCGCGACAGTTGCCAGTGGGACCAGCATCGCGCCGGTCGCTCCATCGCTTACGTTCCCAACTTGTGTCCCGTGCGTGTTATAGGACATGCGAGTCATGGCCGGCGGCCTCCTGTTGAACGCACAGCTTCTGTCTCGTCGTTGCGCGTTGTCCGGCGTGGGCAGGCCAGTTGCCCCACGTCTCCGGCGATGATGACCTCGCATTCACCCTTGCGACCCAGACGCAATTCTTCATCAAGGAACAAAGGGCCTACTTCCGGAGGAATCATTTGCAATCCGCGTTGTCCCAAATGTTTCTCCAGCTCGGACACCATACCGATCGTGGACCACGGCCCCCAGGCGATGGAGACGACACGGCCCGGCCAGCGGCGATCCAGGTAAACCGCCAGTTTCGCCAAGACTTCGTTGGCGGCGGCATAATCGGCCTGTCCGCGATTGCCGAAGCGCCCGGCCACCGAGGTAAAGAACACGCAGAACCGGAGCTGCTCGTACTTCAAGCGTCGGCTCAGAATCAAGGCGCTCTCGACTTTGGTGGCGAAGACGCGATCGTAAGATTCGGGCGTCTTGTCGCGGATCAATTTGTCCTGGATGACGCCGGCGCCGTGAATCACGCCGTCGATGGCGCCGAAGCGACGGTACACGTCGTCGAGCACGGCAGACAGGGCGGCCTCCTCGCGCACGTCAGCCTGGTAATAATGGACGCGGGCGCCGGTTTGCTTCAGCCGGGAGAGGTTGCTGCGCATCTCACGATCGTGTAACAAGCGTTGATATGCCGATTCGACGATGGCCGGCGAAGCGAGACGGCCTTCCCGGCGCAGCCGCTCGATGAGGGCGGCCTTCAGCTCGGCCGCGCCGGTGAGACCGGCAGTGTCCGCCGCTTCGCTGTCTTCCGGCAACGGCGAGCGCCCGACCAGGACCAGGTTCGGTTGATAGCGACGGGCCAATTCCAGGGCGACGGCGGCCGTGATGCCGCGCGCGCCGCCCGTTAGCAACACTGTCGCATCCCGGTCCAGAAGCACCGATGCATTCGCCGTTTTCTCCAGCGGGCTGGGTCGGCATTGCAGTGTAAGACGCCGCTCGCCCTGGTAGCCGACCTCAATGGGGCCGCTCGGGTCGCCCAACTCGGCGAAGAGAAGAGCGGCGAGCCGGTCCGCAGCGGTACGGCGATCGACATCGACCACGCGCACAAAGACATTCGGCCACTCGTGGGCGAGGCTTTTGATTAACCCGGCGACGCCGCCCTGTCCCGGCGAAAAATCATCCGCGAGCTGTGCGCCTGTCCCACTACCAAACGAGCCGCCCAGGCCCGTTGCCGCCAACACGACAGCGCGGCCTGTTTCTGCGGCCCTTTGCAACTCGTCCGCCAAGCCGCGAGCCAGCAAGAACAGCGCTTTCACTTCCAGCTGCAAGCGCTCCGTCCACGAATGCTCCGTGCGCGGCGGGGTCAATGGCAACAGGTGAATAAGCCCATTGATAGGGCCATATTGGTTACGAAGATGCGTAAGCAGCTGCTCGACGGCTTGCGGATCGGTAAGGTCGGCATGGAACACGTTTTCGCCCGGCGTAGCGCTTACCAAGACGACTGGTTGGCCGAGATCACGCAGGCGCTGCGCCAATGCAGCAGCGACGCCGCCGCCGTCATCGGTCAAGAGAAGAGTGCCGCCGGGCAAGAGGGGCGGATTGCCCGCCAGCGGCGGAGCGTCTACGGCAGTGAGGAGCATACGCTGAATAGCGCCCGGCGATTTTGGGCAAGGAGCGTCCGCCCTTGGAGATCCATCCTTCTGAGGGGACGGATGCTCTCCGCTCAGAGACACAGACTCGCCCGGAGTGGCGGCCGCCAGGCAATCGATAATGCCGCGCAGGGTCTTGAGGTTCGTCAGTTTTTCCATCGCCACGTTAAACGTCTGGCGGCCGCCCGCTTCTGCCAACATGCCTAAAATCTCCACCCGCTTGATCGAATCGATGCCAAGGTCAGCCTCCAGGTCGAGATCGAGTCCCAGCATCTCCGCCGGATAGCCGGTGCGCTTACAAACGATGTCGAGCAAGCGGGCCGTGAGCGTGTCACGGTCCAACCCCGTCGCTGGGCTTGGCATCTCGTCGGTCGTTGGGACAACTTCCGTCTGTTCCTTCGGAGGCAGGGCGAGAGCAGATTGGGGCGGCGCTGAGGCGCTTGGGGCGGGGGCTATGTCCATGCGTCCGTTGACGCCAGGTCCGTTGCTCGTAGGGTGCGCGGGCGGCGGCAAGCTAGGAACACTGGCCGGCGGTGCTCCGCTTTGCAAATAGCTGACCATCACGCTGCGTTGCGTGTCCAGAAAACGGCCCATGAGTTCTTGGAAGCGGAGCATCACTTGCGCCGCCTCATCACTCGGAACAATGGCCGGCATGGACGGATAGGGAACGCCGTTGTTGGGTACTGCACCGTTTGTCGAGGGCGCCGGCGCAGGCGGCTGCGTAGGAATCAATTTCATAGTTGAAGGATGGGAAAAATGCTTTTTATCAGGGACCGGTTCAGGATCGTTGGTGCAAACCCGGCCCAGCAGCTTCGGCTCCGGGCCGTGCAGCGGCCGCACCCGCGCACTGTTGACGAGCCAGGTGCTCGGCGAAAGTTTTTCTGGGGCGCTGTCGTGTTCCAGGTTGGACAAATCGAGCCGGCGCAGGTTGCGGCCGTCATAGAGCCGTTCGAGCTGGACGGACACGCCGTAGACCAGGAGTTGGGCGAGCAAGTGCTGCAACTGCACCAGTCCCGGCCGGCCCTTGAGATCGGAGGCGACGGCCAGGTGCGGCCGGCCGGCGAGCGTCTGGCCGACCAGCGCCGTCAGCACGCCCTGCGGCCCGACTTCGAGGAAGACACGCACCCCCGCTGCATACAGGGCTTCAATCTCTTCGCAGAAGCGCACCGGCGAAGCAAGGTGTCGGCGCAGCAGGTCCACCAGGGCGGCCGGCCCCCTTGGGTAGGGCGCCGCCGTCGTGTTCGCATATACAGGAGTTTGCAGAGGTTTGAAGGCGTAAGATGCCAGTGCGTGAGCGAACGCGCCTTCCGCGGGAGCAACCAGCGGCGAATGAAAGGCGCAGGCCACCGGAAGGCGTTGGCTGCGGATGCCCTGCTTGCAGCAGCGGTCCAGGGCGGCGCGGATGCCGGCTTCTGTGCCGGAGATGACGGTCTGTTTGGGGCTGTTGAAGTTGGCGGCGGTCACGCCATCGAGGCCGTCGAGCAGGACCGCCACAGCGGCGGCGTCTGCCTCCAGGGCCGCCATCGCGCCGGGCATGCGGTCGGTCGCTTGGAGCATGAGGCGGCCGCGCTCGTGCGACAGACGGATAAGGTCTTCCGCCGAGAGCGCGCCAGCGGCGCTCAGGGCCACGTAATCGCCGTAACTGTGACCGGCGAACACGTCCGCTCGCACGCCCAGGCGCGTCAGCAAACGGAACATGCCGAGACAGGCTGCTCCGAGGGCCGGCTGCGCCACATCGGTGCGCGTCAATGCTTCTTTGGCCTGCTTTTCCTGTTCCGGCGTGAACGCCGATGGGGGAAAGATAAACTTGCCCAACGGTCTTTCTAAGCGGCCCGCCAGCGCTGCTTCGGCTTCGTCAAAGCTCTGGCGCACTTCCGGAAATGCCATCGCCAATTGAGCGAGCATATTGGGATATTGCGATCCCTGGCCGGGAAAAAGGAAGGCGAGGCGGTCCCCGTGCGGGCGCTTCGGACGGACGGCGAAGTAAACCCCACGCGGATCGTGGCCGTGTTCCTGGCCTGAACGCAGCATGGTTAGCGCGCTGTCGAGCTTTTGCTGGAGGTCTTGCCGCGAAGTCGCCACGACGGCCAGCACGGGCAGTTCCGGCTGCGGCGGGTTGGCCTTGCAAAGCGAATAGGCCAAATCGGCAAGGGTGGGCGCGGCCCCGCGCTCCAGGGCGTCGCGCAGCGATTGCACCGTGGCCACAAGATTGTCCGTGGAAGACCGCCGCCAAACCAACAGCTCAGCAGGCCAACGGTTGAGGGCCGGCTGCGTCTGGGCCAGATAATCGCCGGTGTATTCTTCGAGCACGGCATGGAAATTCGTGCCCCCGAAACCGAAGGCGCTGACGCCGGCGACGCGCGGCCCCGGCCCACCATGCACCCACGGCCGCGCCTCGGTGTTGAGAAAGAACGGGCTATCCTCGAACCGCGCCTTGCTATTGGGTTTCTCGACCAAAAGCGGCGGCAGCACCTTATGATGCAGCGCCAAAGCCGCGTTAATCAAGCCGGCTAAACCGGCGGCACACTTGGTATGGCCGATCATCGACTTCACCGAGCCGATAACGCACGACCGGGGCATTGCTCCGGCTTCCCGCAGGATCTGCCCCAGCGAGGCCACCTCGGTCTGATCGCCGACCACCGTTCCGGTCCCATGCGCTTCGACAAACCCGACCCGCGCCGGCGACACATGGGCCTTGGCGTAGGCGCGTTGCAGAGCGCGCAGCTGTCCTTCGGGCCGCGGAGCGGTCAGTCCCTTATCGCGGCCGTCGCTGGAAGCGCCGATGCCTTTGATGACGGCATAGATGCGATCACCGTCACGTTCGGCATCGGCCCGGCGCTTGAGGATGACAGCGACGACGCCTTCGCTGATGACGATGCCATCGGCGGCCTCATCAAAGGTGCTGCATCGCCCCCGCGGCGAGAAGGCGTGCGTCTTGCTGAAGGCCATGTAGGTATACGGGTTCTGTACGGTATCCGCGCCCAGGACCACGGCCAAATCACTGGCGCCTCTCTCCAATTCGCGGACGCCAGCATACAAGGCGGCCAGCGACGAACCGCACGCCGCGTCAACGGCAAAGTTCGGTCCACCCAAGTCGAAGCGATTGGCAACCCGGCCGGCAATGACATTGACAAGGATGCCAGGGAAGGAATCTTCGGTCCATTCCGGCAGCAGCGTCTCGGCTTGGTGCAGGACCTCAGCGGCGCTGTCCTTCAAGCCGGGCACCGTGGCCAACATCGGCAGATACGAGCGGAAGCTGTAGGCGATGGCAAGTTGCGCAGCGCCGCCGCCGGCGCCCAGGATGACGGCGGTGCGCTCGCGCGGGAAGGGCCGGTTGGCGTAGCCGGCGTCGGCCAGCGCGCGGCGAACCGCTTCCAAGGCGTACAGCTGCACCGGCTCGATCGAAGTCAGGCTGTTGGGCGGCATGCCGAACAGCAGGGGATCAAACGGTATGTCCGCGAGGAACCCGCCCCATTTCGAGCAGATTTTGTCGCGCGCTTTCGGGTCGGGATCGTAATAAAGCCGCCAGTCCCAGTGGTCGAGCGGTATTTCCGTGATGGCATTGACGCGACCGAGAATGTTCTCCCAGTACGTCTGCACATCTGCGGCGCCGGGGAGGAAACAGGCCATACCGATGATGGCGACATCGGAAGGCGGCTCGGGGTCTTCGGCCTGTTGTTTTCGGTGTTTGCTTGAGGCTTCAGCGAGTATCGGGATACTGTTTACAGAAATATCTTCATGGAGTTGCTTCATAGAGACGACGCTTTGCCGCAAACTCGCGGCTTGGCCGATCATGTACATGCCGCGGCGGAACTGGTCTTCTTCGGAGATTTCCCGAAAACACGCAGAGCCATTTGTACCCGCGGCGCTTCGGTCAATGCCTTTGGAAGCGATGCGCAGCCGCCCGATGTTCAGGGCTTCGAGCGCTTCGCGGACCTCGTCGGGTTTACGGCCCTCGTTTTGCAGACGGCGTTTCTCCTGCTCGAAAGTCTCGGCGTAAGGCGTGGCGATGCAGCGGATGGCATGGCCCGGCCCGGTTTCCAGCAGGACGGTGTCCTGACAGCGAAGCGCCTCTTGCTGATAGCGGGGCGCAATGGCATGGGCGGCGACCGCCTCGTGGGTGAACAGATAAGCGGTGCCGATCAGGACGCCGACAGCGACGCCGCGCTCAGCGAGAGGGGCCGACAGCGCCGCGACCATCGCCGCCGACAGCGCGTCGTGAATCCCCCCCGCAAACAAGACAGCCAATTCGGCGGCCCGAGGCGCGGATGCGGTCCCACTCGCCAGCTGCTCGAGCACCAATTGGCACATAGTTTCCCAGAGGACGAAGCTGGAACGCGGGCCGACGTGGCCGCCGCACTCCCGGCCCTCGAAGACGAACCGCCGTGCCCCCGCGCGGAGGAACAATGACAACAGCCCCGGCGAGGGGACATGCAGATAAGTGGGGATGCCTTCGTTTTCCAGCTCGCGCGCCTGATCGGGCCGCCCGCCGGCAATGAGGGCAAAGGGGGGACGGAAGGCGCGGAGGGCTTCGGTCTGTTCCCGGCGGATCTCCGGCGGCGCGAAGCCGAGGATACCGGCGCCCCAGGGCCGACCGGCCAGCTGTTCGCTGGTCTGGCGCAACAGCTGCTCGGTCTCGTCGCGGCGGAGCAGGGCCAGAGCAAGGAAAGGCAAGGCTCCGTTGCGGGCAACCGCGTCGGCGAAAGCGGCGGTATCGCTGACGCGCGTCATCGGCCCTTGCACGATGGGATAGCGCGTGCCGTGCTGCCGAGCCAGCGGCGCTCCTTCGGCCAGCGGCGTCAACCGGCAGGCCGTGTCGATGTGCTGAGCAATGCTCTGCCGCAGCGCCTGCACGACGCCACCGACTGTGCGATAGCGCTCGGCCAGCGGCCGGGCGAACGCTGCATCTTGGCCAATCAACCACACGCCGTCCGCGTGGGGACCATCCGAAAGCGGGGCCGCCGCTACCGTAAAAGAGCGACCCTGCTCAGCAGTAAGACCGGGACGTGCGAAACAGCGGTACGTCCGTCCCTTGGCATCGCTTAGACATTGCGTCTGACTGCCGTCGAAGTCGGCAAGCAACGTTCGCGCTTCTTCCGTCAAGGGGGATTCACGGCAAAGCAGGAGTTGATTATCAAGCACCACGCCGGCAGCCCCGGCCACCGCACAGGCGGCGGCCGTGTGCAGACCGATGCCCCCTTGAGCATAGACCGGCAGATCGCGTACATCGCCGGCACGGACAGCGGCATGCCAGCGTTGCAGCAGAATGAAGGTCGTGTCCGCGCCGATTCGCCCGCCGGATTCTTGACCTTTGAGGATGAGGCCATCGATGTCTAACGCTGCGCCGCGCCGCGCCTCGGCAAGGGTGATCGCTTCCACCAACACCCGGATTTGTCGGCGGCGACACTGCGCGATCCACGCGCTCCATTCGGCTTGCTCGCCTCCCGCAAGGATCACCTCGCAACAACGACAATCCTCGGCGAGCAGCAAGGGCAACAGAGCGCCGCCCGTCGAACCGAGCTTGACGCCGAACCCATTCAGGGCGAAACGCGCCAGCTGATCCAGAGCATGACCAACGTCCAGAGACTCGGCATAGTGCTCCAGATCGAGAAAACCCCGCGCCCCCGCCCGAGAAGCGGCGATAGCCAGGGAAGGATCACCGGTCCCAGCCGGCGTCAGGATGAGAACGTCGTAGTTCCCCATCACGGTTCTCTCTTGTTCTCGCGCACTTGGCGCGAAGAGCAGTCTTGCCAAGTTAACCTTCCGTGGGGGCCCAGAGAGCGGCAGCCGTCCGCCAACCGAGGCTCGCAGCCTCGAGTGAAGAAAACCATCCACATTGGCGAACCGTGCCTTTCTCGCGTCTCCAACAGGACACCGCACGTCGGAGACGACGTTCTCGCGCCCTGCGCGAGAAGGAGAGAAGATAGGCAAAAAAGGCAATCCTTTACAGCGATTGCTCCACCCTATCCGCAGCAAAGCAATTGTGCAATATGGGTAAGAACATCCATCGGCAAACTATCTGAAACATGGCCATGCGCAAGTCTCCTATGTTGCACGACTTGCACAAATGGTCAATCCAGATCCCGAAAAAAGCGTTCTTGACACAAACAAGGGCGACCGGGGGGGGGGAAAACCCCCGGTTCGCCGCCGGCGGGGGTTAACGCCCCCCCGCTCCCCCCCCCACCTGGGGGCGGGGGGCCCCCGCGGCCCAC
>Ga0078972_1004832_pt1 | contig 35735 bp, 43 predicted proteins | sample YelNatPaOPGAMG01_FD_67568 | JGI IMG/M metagenome (GOLD analysis project Ga0078972, IMG submission 67568) | Hot spring thermophilic microbial communities from Obsidian Pool, Yellowstone National Park, USA - OP-RAMG-01 (SPADES assembly) (version 2) | ecosystem: Environmental > Aquatic > Thermal...
GAACCTCGCCGAGCGTCTCAACGCGATAACGAATGGACGCGGGCTCGCTGCCGTCGTTGACGCTGTTGGCGGCGAGATGGGCTCGGCTGCGCTGGCAGCGCTCTCCCCGGGCGGCCTTTTCGTCGGGTACGGCTTGCAGAGCGGCAAACCGACGTGTGTCATGAACAGTGATCTGATCTTTAAGGGCATCGTTGTCCGCGGTTTCTGGCTCGCAACTTGGCTGAAGAAGCAGAAGCAGACGATTTTCGAGGAAGTACTTGATATGATTCGCAAAGGTGAAATGCGGCCGCAAGTGGAGCAAGAATATACACTCGAAAAGTATGAGGACGCTTTTCGGGCACAGTTTGCCCCGGATCGTAAGGGAAAGATTCTGTTTAAACTGGAATAAAATCTAATAAGGCCACGAATTGGACATGTGCTGGAATGCATATACACATCCGAGCATGACGTGAATTGCATCGGAGCAAATGGTGAGTGAGCGAAAGGTTCGGCTGGAGACGACATGCTCATGTCTACTGGGGAATAATCGAAAGAATTCTTCTTCAATGCATTCGTCACGTGATGTATTGAAGGGGTCATGCTCGGGGCATCCCTGAGCACCTGTATCTAACGCGTGTCGAATACCGGCATGCGAGTCACCCAGTTACGGAACTGTAGTCCATTTGAGTCGTAGCGCTTGCCCGCATCATTCGAGACGCTTGGAGTTGAGTGTGGAACGACGGCGACTGGCAATCCAGCGCCTCGCAAAGAGGACAAGGCGCAAGAGAGCAGCGAGTTTCATGGGACTTGCGCCCTAGCCGAGCTTTGAGTCTAGACAGTCGGCATCTATGGGCAGATAGTCTCAACGTAAACGACTGTTGCTTGCAGGCACCATACGTCCGGGACACAAAATGCGGCTCGAGAACGAGGCCAGCAGAAGCGCCTTGTTGTTTCCAGGACGCTCTGATACAGCAGCCACTGCTACGGCGGTCGATGACGTACCGGTGAGCATGCTGACGCTGTGCATCGCATAGTCAAGCAAAGCGTTCGCCACGACAGCGCCATCATTACAGTCCTTCACATAAATGGAGTTCCAGGTCAATGTGTATGTCATCAAATGCTTTTTCGCGGTGTATAGCGGATGCATTCGAAGTGTCTTCATTTGATGAAACAAAAAAAATCCAAGGAAAACGTACGCACATGTTGGTCGGGGATCCAGGAGGGCCACCATCGCCGGTTGCAGGAAGAAAACGAAAAAAGCCTCTTCCCACCGACAATAGACCGAAGATGCGCAAATGACGATGAAAAGTAGAAGAAGGGCAAGACACGAGAAAAGGTATTTGTAGAATGGGGCGACAATAAGGCGTCAGTGGCGCTGGGGACGCGAGTTCTAGCAATCATTGCATTGGTGCGTTCAATCAGTGTCAATGCACGAATAGCGTTCGTGAACCGAGACGTCACCACCGCCATGAATATCAGACGATGTGTGGGGATGAAGACGAGTGCTGACGAAATTAGGCCATCTTACTTAATGGGACAGACTCTCAGACTCGAAACGTGCACGGACAAGCATTACAACCGATAGCAGAGGGCCGGTCAAAAAACACTGCGAGGCGCCTGTGCGTGGGTATCAGTCTACCCGCTCGTGCCGACGCCATCTGTGGTACGACAAACCCGTCCTGCTTCTGTGCAACGACCGCACCGATGATATAGGTGCTATCGTGGGAGCTCACTGCAAGCACTCGCTGCACAAAACAAGACGTGAAGCAACAAGAATATCCGAGAAGAAGTATGGGTTATGGAACTTGGAAGTAGATGGAACGATGGGTGCCTCATCGCGCGCGAATCGAGCGCCACCCAAAGCGTCAGGCAGTGGTACGAGCGTCCTGCGCGCAGTGCGTGCGTGCGTGCGTGCGTGCAGTGCTTGCGTGCATACATGCGTGTCTCGTGCGTGCTCCGTGCAAAAGGACAAGCGTTTGGCTGTGTGTCACCAAAGGGGCCTAGGCGCGATTCGTGACGTTTGCGGTAACTATAGGCGCTTAGAGGTGTCCATGAGACCGGGTAAATGCGGCGGGCGACCGCCTCACCTGGCATACGTGGTCAGTGGACCAGCTCAGAGGGCGCTTTGTTTGCCTGTGCATCCTGGTCGCCTTGCAGTTAGGAGCGAGCTTTCGGGGTCGACTCGCGCTCATCGTTCTTCCATTTCGTGCTTTTCTTGTAGAAATTATGGTATCAGAGCAGCTCAATTGTCACCGACATGGCTGCGAGTGCGAGAGTCGTTGCGGGAACGTGCTCGCTGGACCGCACCGCGGCAGACGACGCAGCGTGGTTTCCGTTTAAACGCCTCGCTTGTGGCGGATGCTGCCAGTGCAGCTGCCGGTACTCTATCCGGTCACATTTTGTCGCCTTTTGTGCTTGTTTGCTTATCGCTTTGCATAGCGTTCTTACTCTCTGCAGCGCTTGGAGCAAATGACGTGGCCAATGCCCTTGGCACATCAGTAGGAACCGGGGCGGTATCTATTGGCAAGGCGCTTGCCATAGGCGCTGTTTGCGAGTTCGCTGGTGCTGTCCTATTTGGTTCGACAGTCACCAAGACCATATCTACAGGAGTAGTGTCCATATCTGGTGCTGTTGCAACTTCGCCATCTCTCTACATGTTGGGAATGCTCTGTGTGTTAGTGGGATGCACCATGTGGCTGGGTCTAGCTACTCGCTACGGCTTGCCAGTGTCATCGACACACTCGGTTGTGGGCTCACTTATTGGCCTCGGCATGATTTCTGGCTGGAAAATCCAGTGGGAAGCAGTTCTACGTATCGTTCTGAGCTGGATCATTTCGCCGTTGATGGGCGGCGTTGTGGCATGGCTGCTATTCCGGTTCATCCGGCAAACGATCATCGATGCGCCGCGTCCGACTCGAGCGATGCGTCGCTGGCTGCCGACGTTGTGCGGCTCGATGCTCTTCATCCTGACTCTATTCTTGCAACTGGAGAGTGAGCATTCGACAGGGTGGACATTGTTTCAGGCTGTTGCGAGCTCCTTCGGTGTGGCTGCGCTGGGGGCTGGAGTTTCCGGCGCTCTGACGAGCTTCATCCACAGCAAACAGTTTGTGCGGAGAAGCATCCCACGGGAGAATATTCGCGGCAATGGGCGTAAAATTGACGCCAGTGAGGCCGCCGCAGTCGCGCTAGCCGCATTCGGTGCGCTTCAAGCGAACGAGGAGAGCACAAATGAAGATGAGTATTCGTCAGGAGCGCACTGGAGTGAGGATATCCAGCTTTTGCCAACCTGTGAATACGTGCCAACGACCATGGATATCGTGATGTCGTCAACGTCTTTGAGTCTGACAACGTATGCTCGGAAGCGTCAGCATGACATTATTGAACAGGTGTTCTCGATTCTTCAGCTGCTTACGGCGTGTTTTGTGAGTTTCAGCCACGGGTCCAATGATGTCTCGAATGCCATCGGTCCCTTTGCGAGCATCTTAGCGGTGTATCGCAGTGGCGGCAGCGCTGCGGTCTCCGGTGAAGTACTGGTACCGCCGTGGGCGCTGGTTCTTGGAGGACTCGGAATCTCGTTCGGACTCGGCGTCTGGGGACGTCCCGTGATGGACACTGTAGGCAAGAAGATCACGCACCTTGTACCGACGAGAGGCTTTTGTGTCGAGCTATCCACAGCGTTGACGGTGCTCATGGCCACGCAGATCGGCATGCCCGTGTCGACAACACACACGCTCATTGGATCCATTGTGGCGATGGGACTGGCGACGGGTCGTGGCTCCGTGAATCGCCGTGTCCTGCTGAACATTCTCCTTAGTTGGTTTGTTACCGTTCCGGTATCCGCCGCGCTCACCGCCCTGTGTTTCTTGTCGCTGCGTGGGTTCGTGTGATTTTGGTCGAGAGAGTGCCAAAGCCGCAGCCAATGCGAACTTTTTACATCAATCCTTTTCTACTCTCGCTCTGCAGAGGAGCGGTCGTAGCGCCTCTGCATAGGGTTCAAGCGCACACCACTTTTGCCGGACGCGTTCCATGGTAGTTTTCATGGCCTCAGCGTCACCGCGCATGTCTGATTCCATGTGGGCAGGTGTCGGTACGCTGGCGCTGATCACGAAAGGACGCGAGAACTTGCGCTGCAGAGGGATCTCATGCGGCTCTGTTGTTCGTATTATTGTTGTGGCGTGTTCGAAGCCGACCTTTCCCTTTTGGACGAGAACCCAATGCACATTTCTTTCACTGCATCGAGCGACGCGGAATATAACCTGCAGGCTAGACGGCACCAGCACGTGCGAATCACTCGTTCCCGCTCATCTGGACGCCGCATGAATCGTGGCAGGTCCCTCGAATTTTGACTGATGATCATGTTGGACTGTGATGCGAGATTCTACAGGTTGTGCGGTTGATTCTGATGATGGAGAAACTACACCTGGACAAGAAAAGCGCAAAGGATTCGCTGCATGCTGCACGAATGGGGTTTAGCGAGCGGGCGTTAGCAGCTACTTCGAGCGGCCGATACCACGCACGCCTGGTACATCGAACTTTACATTCGCAGTCGCACTTGCATTCGGGACGATTCGCAGCCAATTCAACATCAGATGCGCGTCCCCGGAAAACCTCTTGGTCCGTACGCGCGAGCAGGATACACGCTTACGCGAGGTCGCAGGGGTGCCCCGTATGCTAACGATCTGTTTCGGCTTCTGCAGTGCCCTGCAGTTTCTCGTCAGAGCGTATAGCGCCGCAGCAGTCGTTACGAATGCTGGGCGTGCTAGACAAATCCATTGAACAAGCTGCTGGACCTATACACCAGATGCACCCAACGACACGGCGAGACGGTGCCCAGAGACCGGCAAAGCTACTGATCACCAATGCTGGCTGCTGCCTTGGCAACGCGCCCACCTGCAGACGCAAAGCGTACGGGACACCAGCTAAACATACCGTGAACTTGCCGGCAAAACACCTGCATCTTCGCTGATCAAGCCGCGCTCGCCCGATGTAGCCCGGTGCGCTTCTCTACCCGGTGTGTTGCACAGGCCCACAAGCCACACGTAATGCGTCCACATCTCTACCGCATCGCAACGGAAATCGAGAACAGCAAGAATGTGCCTGCATCCACAGGGAGAAGCCGAAACCCCACCGAACCCTACGCGCCGTGCAACGCATCGCTTCATTCAAAGCAATAACCAGGTCCTCGCAAATTGCAACAACAATGATGCATGCAACGAGAGAACCCTGTTCCGACGATTCCAGCGCAACAACCCGTATCCGCTCAGCTCTTGAAGGATGCGCGAGCACGCCAGCCGTAATCGCGCCAAAGCGCGCTGCCCAGGCGCATCGCTCCATTCCTGCACTGCTTCTCGTACGAACGTGCCCGTCCAGTGCGAATGCGGTACCGTCGGCTCCGTACGCTCCGCCGTCTCCAATGCCGACGATGACCCGTTGACGAACATGAGCGCCACAGTCGCTACGAGCGCCGTAAGCCAAGCCTGCGTGATGTCATCGCTAATAAAATCCGTTTCGAAATCGTTCCGCTGCGGAACGAGACACCCCTGAAATCGAACAAACATTCCCATGGACAAGGTCTTCTCCGAGCGCGGCACCACCAGGCGACGAGCAACGAAAAAGTTCGCCGATTCTGCTCCCGGTGCAAGCGGGTCCAGCTGAAGTGCACCATCCCCAGCGTCCGACGAACTGTAGACTCGTATCATGCGTTGCCCCGAAGGCAGCATCTCTTGTACCGTCTCCACCGGTGCATCGTCTGCCAGCGTCAGCAGACTCCGATCCAGCACGACAGCCCAGATGAGCTGCGGAATGAGTGGGTGTTGCATCCAGGTCTGGTTGGCGGCAATGCTTCCCGTGAGCGCAAAGTGAGACAAACACGCCATTGCCACCGGCACCGTATACGCATCAGCAATCCATTGACATACCGTGGCCAAGGAGGCTGCCGCTCCTCCGTACGCCGCTGGAATGACCATCTCTAAATCCGTGGACCGACGAACGTCGTCGATCGACTGGCGACGCTGACGACCGTCCCAGAGCACGCGTTGTTCTCGAGCGCTGGACGTCTGCTGACCATTGCTGTGCGACAAGCGCGATGGATGCATGGTGCCAGCCGCAGACCCGAGCAGAGGCGCTGTTGCTTCGACGAGCGCTGACGGAGCTTCATGTTGACTGTCACTGGGTTCGTTTCTGTCTATCGGGACACCCATCAATTGAAGCAGCGCTTTAGCAGCGACTTGTTCCGCTTGTTTCCTGGTGCGTCCGCTCCCGTGGCACTCAATGGGCTCCGGAGCGCCGCGTACGCGCATGCAAACGCGAACATCGAAATGCGGACTATGCGCTGCACCGCTCTTCTTCAAAATCTCGTACGAAGGTAGTTCCATGACAACTTCCTTTTGCTGACTCGCCCATTCCTGCAACACGCTTTTATAGTTTGGCACAGGGTGGATCTGCTTATGAATGAGATCCTCTGCAAAGTGCATCAAAAAGAACTCCAGTGCAGCCTCGTAACCGCCGTCGATATAAATCGCCCCTAGGATCGCCTCGAAAGCATTTGCTCGAATATTCTGGGTTCGTGAAAGGCGTTCGTACACTGGAGGTGGAACCGGGCCGAATTCGAGAAACTCCTCGAGGCCCAGTCTGGCAAAGTACTTGGCACAGGCCTCGCGGGAGACCACGGCGGCTCGGATGACGGAGAGCTCGCCTTCTCGGGCCTCTGGCAACTGTCGGTAAAGACTATCGGCGACAACAGCGCTCAAGATGGCGTCGCCCAGAAACTCTAAGCGCTCGTTATTCAGCAGGCGTTGGTGTCCGTCACCGTTAGAACTCGCCGGGTGCGAGAAAGCTAGTTTCGCAAGCTCCGGATACCGGGAAAACCGATATCGAAGGCGCTGCTCCAGGTTAGCGAGGTTGAAGTCCGGGTGCTTTACGCAGCCACATAGTGACAGGTGTCGCACGGGTACCAACAACGCTCGGGAACTCGTTTCGGGTGCAGTCGCTGGTGCAGTTCGTCGACGACGTTTTCGCGTTGGCAGGGCGTTCACGCGACGCCCCACGGAGCCAGCGACAGTGAACGCTGCGGTTCGACTGCGTCTCGGCATCGACGGATAGCAGGTTTGCGTCCCGAAATGGTTTCACTTCCTGACAGTCTCTGGCAAACAAACAGGTGTCGACCTGAAAGCGCGTCCGCGATTTCTGGCAGTGACACCTGAACGCGAAGCAGCGCTGCCGCGTTGCAGAAGCGCTCAGCGACTCGCCGCCACAGCGGTAAACGAGCTCCCCAGCGATTGTCTCCCTGACGTTCCCCGAATCGTTGTCCAGGGTTTGCGCTTTTCGTCTATGACGGCAAGGCTGCGACGGCAGTTCGTCCATCAGTGGGCGCTGGGGCTCGTTGTGGGCAGTTTCGAGGGTTGTGGCTCTCGACGCGGTGCCGAACTTGTTCAGCGGAGGCCGCTCGCTCTGGTATACAGCGGACGCTGGTCCTTGCGGAACCCTCGCCTGTTCTGTCCTGTTCGGACCGAAAGGCAGTTTTCTGGTCGGGTACTTCTCAGTGAAGCAAGCGGCAGAGAGGGAGATGCCAAAAAGAGTCAGGCAGTGGCTACAGAGCCGAGTCAGCAAACTCCCGCGAGACGCGATAGCGCAGCACCGTGGTGGCGTCGCCTCCAACGAGCATGGGAGGCATTTCGAGAAGGTGCACGCACCTACACTCGCGGATCGCTACAACTGTATCGGAATATGAAGCAGGCGGGACAACTGGAGAAGCGTTTATCGAAAGGAGGCCACGAGGCGCTCTCCTATCCGGAGCATTTGCTCCTCATTCAGACCCGTCACGATCGCTTGCGAGCGTTCCTGCTGCTCTCCGTGAGCCTCATCTCGACGGCATTGATCCCCGTCCTAGCCGAAGCGATACCGGGCTTTAAACCGACAACATTCACCACCGAAGAGGACCGCCAGATGCAATTGCGGATGCAAGGGATCCGCTACATCGAGGCCCATCTGGTGCTGTGGCGTGCGCTCGCTACCCGTACCGACCCAGAAGTGAGTGCGAACGCCCTAGGAACCTTTCCGTGTGTTGAAAGCATCGCTGCGGAGACGCTGGACGGTGCTCTGCGCTCGTGCAGCCGACCAGAGTTGATCGCCCTCTGCAGGCTGTTCGCACAACCCGCGTTCCCGATATCGTTCTCACGTTCGCTGCGGAAGCGGCTTGCACGACATTTTACGGAACTCGCGTGCCTTGATGATGCGCTCCAGCGGGACGGGCTGCAGACTCTTACGCAATCACAGCTCGAGGATGCCTGTCTTATGCGAGCGTTGCCCGCGTATGATCGCTCGGGCGATGAAATGCGTGGGGATCTGGAGCTGTGGCTCCAAAGGTCACGCCACGGCACCCGGGAACTCTTTCAAATGATTGCCGATACGCATCTACAGAATGCAGCGCTGTTAGGTTGGAGTGCGCCCCTCCTGAGGCACGCGCTCGGCGAACATCGCTAGGAGCACGATGTGGTCAACGATGAGCCTCGGTGCGTTGCTGGGCAGCGACCGCTCGTACGCTGGAGCGCCGAGACTGGAGGCGACCACTGCAGCACAGGAGATTCGAACGTGCCCACCCGTCCAGATAGGAAGTTTCTATATCTGGTCGGGATGTCGGCCCTAAAGGTACACAAGGCTCCTTGGCGAGCGCTGTTCTTGGCGTCGATGCCGTGGACAAGAGCACCTGCAGAGAACAGTGCACTGGGGGTGCGTGCTTTGCTCCGCAGCCATGTGTGTCGTTGAGGCGCTACGGCCAAGTAGGTATTTCGACGATTGGCGCTCGTCGTCCACGATGAATCGACCAGAAGACAAAGCCTTACGCTCTCACAATGTCTTGCTGTGTTAGATCCATGCACGATGCATGAAGCACGTGGATAGGGCGGGCGCCACTGGCACCACCCTCGGTGCCAGATACCAGCGCTGGGCCAGGCCCGAGGTCTTGTCTCTAGCACAGATATCGATAGTTGTGCAGCTTGTCTCCTAGTTGCTCGTATTCGCGCTCTTGTTCGTGAGCCCGAATTTATTTTCCAGAATACGAACGAGGTCTGTCGCCATCCAGCCTGCACGTGTGATGCGAAATGTGCCGGGTACGCTCAGGTCCACGACGGTGCTCGGCATAACGGGTTTCGGCATAGCGCCTCCGTCGAATACTGCAGCGCATGCACTCCAGAGCGCACGAAACTCATCAACACTGCCGCAGTCTCCACGACCGCTGACATTCGCAGACGTCAACGCCAGCGGGTCACCGAGTTCGCGGGAAACCGCGCAGGCGAAGGAAGCGTCCGGGACGCGCACCCCCAGTAGACCGTCCCGCCTGAGGTTTAGGTTCGGCGCCAGCCGCTTGGCTCGTTCCCAGCCCCTGTATTGGTCGATACGCACGTCTTGAAGGTCTATGCCCACGTAGTCCTCTCGCTGACGCAGAAGCAGCGTCAGTGGCCCCGGCAAGATCGCCTCGAGCAGTCCCGGAGGCAAGTGTTCCGTGTGCAGGTATACCGAAACGTCCTCTACCGAAGGAACTGCAATTGCTAGCGGCTTTCGCAAGTCTCGCTGCTTCGTCTGGTACAACAGCTCAATGCCGTGCGAGTTGCGAGCCGCTGCAGCCAACCCGTAAACCGTGTCGGTCGGCAAGGCGATGATCTCGCCCACACGCAACAAACGGGCAGCAAACCGCACCAGTTTCTCAAAGTTCTCCGGCGTTATCCGGTGGAGCATGGCGTCAGCCTCCGACGCATAGTCGAAGGGCCACTCACTCCGCATGGATCAGCGAGTGCTTAGCGTGGCAAGCAGCGGACAACGGTTGCCAGCGACCTCCACACCTACCACTTTACTATGGAACTCGGGGTTGCGCGCTCCGTTCCTGGCTTGCGATTTTTCCGAACGTTTCTCTTTTGATGTGCAACTTCGATATTCGAAGAATGGCAATATGGGTTTGGTGACTCATCTGTCGCTTCCGAACTCTCGGTTTTGTTTTCGGGGTGATTCATATGACTTGATGCTGCTGGTATTCGTTACGTCACCGGAATCAAGATGTTTCTCGACGCAATAGTTTGTAAAATGAAGGATATCATTATCCGATGCATACGCGCACGCTTCCTCCGTTCTCTTTTCCTTAATCGTAACAAGATCGAGTTACGCGCACTTCTGGTTTTTGATCTCTGCTTTTCATGGCAACTCGCGTGCGCTGCAATCCGCATCGCTGGATGGAAGAAGGAAAATAGAGTCAACGTTGTTCTTTGGAGGCGTTTCCACAAGCTCGTACCGCGAGTTTACTGAACGTCTCACGTCAAATATTCGATTTCGTTCGAAACACATGCCATCCTCTCTATATAAATATATAAAAAATTGAATTCATCAGCATCACGGTACCGCTCGGGCGTTATGCTCCCGAGAGGCTCCCCTCTTTTCTGCCTGGATGGGCAATGTACCTGGACCCGCTCTGCACTCATTGGAGCGATCGCCTCCAATAGAGCGTGCGCTACCGCTTTGCACGAAGCGAACGTGGAGGGATGGAAATATCTCGAGCTCATCTCGAGACTGGGCTTTTCTTTCAATACTTGTTCCATCATGGACAATATCGCGTGCTCCGAATCTTCTCTTGAAGGGAACAGCGTGTGCTCGCGCACGCAGCGGACAGAGAACTCGTCGAAGACTTCACCTGAAGAAAGCCCGTGATCATAGGGCATGGCACCGGAAGCGAAACCATAGCAAGGCATGGAATAAAGCCTCCTGTGCCCGTCTACTTTATGTAACGAGCGATGAAGCAGGCGCTCACGTTTCATGGAACGGCGCCTGGACCGCAAGTCATGGTGCGCACACGGGAACACCATTACACAGCCAAGAGTCGCAGCTGCGAAGCGCGTACCGAGGCTGCATACAAAGAAAATGGAAATGACAAACGGTATGAAGACCGCAACTTACGCCTGTGCATGAAATGCGTCGACAACATCCAGATGCCGAGAAGTCGCGGGTTTCATGCAGCAATGAACATCCTTCGTATACGGAAAATGGAGCTGGCGGGACAGACAGGTCCTGTGTATTTTCCAAGCCTGAGAAAAGCGCGGGGGAAACGGAAACAGTCACAGAACAAACCGGCAAATGCTGGTGTTGATCATCATGGAATGCACTGAATCCTTGAGACTGTGCGCCCGAGTTCCCGGATCCGTTGCATTCTATGCCGACACGAGCGTGGCGAACAATGCAGGCACCAAGGACACCGTCGTGAGGAACGCGAACGCCTCGATGTACGCACGTACCCACCGCTGGTATCCATCGAACACAGTTATCTGAACGACGGTTGTATGAAGTGCCCCGCCGCAGGCTCAGTTCAGGCTTCGGGCTGGGATTCCCGTCTGAAACAAGCAGTGGAACGAGAAAAGTCCGTTCGGGTTGCGTGAACAGCGGCGAAATGGAGCGTTCGGTCGGCGGCTCGGAGCAGACCTCAGACTGGGTGTCTCGTCTGGAAGAGGAACTGGAACGCGAAAAGTCGATCCGCCGGCGCATTCTGCGCGATTTCAACAAGTTGCGGGACGACTTTACTAGCGATCAAGAATACGAGGACTATCTGGAAATGGTCGAAGAGCTCATCTTCAATCTTGTGCACGGTATCGATGTTGAGCGGACGAATGAAAGAATCGCCGCTTACCGCAAGGAGAACGCAGCACTGATCCGCCGGAACCAACTGAAATGGCAGGAGCGAGAGCAGGCCGAAGCAGCCCAGCTAGCAGCCGATGAGCGAGCACGGCAGACTCGTCTAGCAGCACTAGCTCGGGAAGACGAGGAGGAAGAGCGACAAAGGCGCCTAGCCGAAGAGCACGAACGAACACGTCGGCTGCAGGCAGCGCTCCGAAACGACACCGGCAGGGGCGGAACGCGAGCGCAGCAGTCGGCGCTTTCTAAGGCGCCCGGGGCACAGCGTCCTCCACAGCTGGGCGCTGACGACAAGGTCCGCGTCAACGTGCATCCGGCACAAGGGAGCAGAGGCGGGTCTGCGCTTGACCAGCGTTCTCCAACCGACGGGAAAAGAATCGTGGTCGACATGCCCAGTGCACGAGCGCTTGACATCGCTCAGAATCCCGAAGAACGATATCCAGATCCGCTCGTACGAAACGAGACTGCTCGAAAAGCGGCTGGCTTCGATCCAAACGCATGGATCAGGCGCGCTCGAGCGCAACTCTGTGTCTGAGTGATGAGCACGGGGAAACACAGGATCTGTTGGATGAGGCACGGGACGCAGGTTGCGGTGCACCGCGACGCGTTCACGGCACTGCATGTTTTCGCAGCAGAAGCGGATGCAGCTGTGCGTAATGCAGCGCGTACCTAGAACCTAGAAACGAAGCATATTGTCGAAGGCGATGCCAAAGCATGGACTACCAAACATGATTCGGTCGTTTGAGATGCTTTCGTAGACGTTACGATGACGGTTCAGGACTGCACATGTCTGAAGGCCGCAGCAACGCATCGTACTTGGACTCCGGTCTAGCGCCTGAGAACAATCGTGCGCTCTTACGCCGTTCTGATACCATCTTTGATAGAGGCACCGCTACGCAGGTCTAGCCATGCACGCGCGGGAAACACGATGACTCGTCCTGTCGGCAGCTGTACGCAAGAAACGCTAGCAAGCATCTAGACTCGTTCAGAGTCGTTCGATGCGGACCGACGACATGATGGCGAGGTGTATCGCACCATGGATCATGATGCGCACCGTGCCGCTGCGCTTCGTGCGTGATCAGTCCGATCATCTGCAAAATCGGTGACAACCACAGGCTACCCTGGGACCCAATGAGGTCTGCTTTTCTCGCGTGCGATTCAACCTGAACATTTGCAGAACAAAGCATGCGAACTGTTCAAGGATTGAGCAGGCTAGTGTTTCGTTCGCTGCCGCTGTCGGGAGCCTTGAACTGGGGTCTGGTTCTAGGGCGACGTGGGGCGATGCAATGCATGCACGCACTCGTGCATTCAACGTCTGTAGAGGTACCGCAAAGCAGTCCTTTGTCTGCGGGGCGAATCGCTGAAACGTTCAGCACACGGTGACATTACGGGGCTCATGTCATGTTTTCCCCGCAAGTGCTTATCCCTCCGGGAGGGTTCCAACTTAAAGATATAAACAAGTTTGTTCATTTTGAAAAAATCAAGGGATGAGCCCGGGTGTACACTTCAGAAGAATGAGATAGAGAAGAGCCAGCGGAGCGCTTCGGCGACAGAAAAGCACGGAGAGCTGATAGAGCACTAAATGGCAGTGAGGGCATGACTTCGACGACTCCTTGCATGGACAAGTTCAAGAAGAGGCAATAAACGCATGGTGTTTGTTAACCGAGACTTTAACACTGCTAGCAATATCAGGGAATGTGCGGTTCTGAAGACGAGATCCGTGGCGCTGTGGCATGTCAACTTTGGTGTGGGACAGCCTCCCAGTCTCGAATTGTACAAGGAGAAGCTGAGATCGATACCAGTCGGCCGTTCAACGAAGCCTGAGAGGCGTCTGCGGACTGGTAGATTGAGACGCTTCGTCTGGGGCGCGCAGAGCGCCACTACTGTACACGGCTGGCGAAAACGTTTTTCTTTTGGAAGGCGTTTGTTGTTGGTCTGCGGTCGTCGATGTACGGGTTAGGCAATTGTAAATAATCTGATAGAGTAGACCAGAATACAGTATGCGCTTTTCTCAAGCGTGTCGATCATGCCAGGCGAGATGCAATGTTCAAACGTCGTGGCAGATCTGGACGCTACATGTGTGGTATGCCTCGGCCAAGATCACTGGATCCGGAGGACGATGCAGGCACCATAAGTTGGACAACGACAGCAGCATGGAAATGACCTGAAGCGCCATCAGTTCCAGCCCGTGACGCCGGGTGGAAGCAAAATTCAGGTTAGTTCCTTATTCCAGCGTCCGTGCGGCATGTATAACAAGCAAATGAAATAAACTTGTATCCGTGTTGGGGAACACTACCGTACCTTGTTTGTTTACGATCAATAAATGTAACGAAATTTCTAATGAGTAGAGTGATGCATATCTCATCCGCACAAGCGTAAGCCGCAGAGAACGCTACGCGTTTGATAGACGCGTCGACGGGTATCGTACCAGGCCCCTGCATCCCCTTGTATGTCAGGACGGTACTGCGATGGGCAGTAGCGTCGGCACCAGCGACAGAGCCTACAGCAAGAGATCGTTCTACGTGAGTTCACGATCTAGGACACTTGATTTTCGCTCCAGCGCGATGCGAACACGCATGTGCCAAGGCGGGGTGTCGGACACGTGTCCTTCATCGATCGGTGAGGCGTCTCGCGCGGTGCACGCAGTGCGCTAAATGAGCGTTCCTGGGAGATCAGGCAAGCATGAGACAGGATGCGCATGCCGCCGTTGAAGGGAAACGCGATCCTGATCTCTAGCGTGTTGTTCAGCTGTAAAAGTTGTATTCGCGTAGGATTCGAACAAAAATAAAGTTTTCAGTTCATTTGTGTTTCAACCCTCAAACAAGTCTAGTCAAGTGTTTTTCGTAGCATATAACAGAAGGGTTCAAGGAGCGTTCTTTTCCAAAAAAACTAGAAAAGGAAAGTCTTGAAAAAGCAAGTCCACGATCCTGGAGGCCCAGGGTCGCCGGCTGCTAGAAAAAAAACAAAAAACAGTGCCGAGTCCAGAAGAAAAGGAAGAGAAGAGGAACCGAAAACGGGAGGCCCTACGTCGAAGGCGGCAAGAAAGACGACTGTACGACGAGATGGTGGTGAAAGCTGGTCTTCTTAAACATATCCAGGATCCGTACAGGGAAAAGTTGCGAGACGCTATCGAAAAACTTGTCGACTAGTACTCCAAGAGCATTGTCAAGGCGTCGTCAGGAGTGATGCATTTGGCGAGGCAGCTGTACGAAGACGTGGCGCATATTGAAACGGTCGAGATTCCGGACGATTTCTTGGACAAGACCTTTATTCGACAGCTGATGCTTGGTACAGCAGAAGCGCGGAAGGAAAATGTGCTAGTGGATGCCCTCCATGAAAAACATCCCTTTTAGAGCTTCGAGGATAATCGATACAGCGGTGACGGAAATATTTACACATACGGGGCGATGAAGTACCTCACGAACCTGGAGAACCAATTGACGATGAGCCTCGAACGTTTCATGATACGCGCCGTGTGTGCGCCGTACCGGGCCATCTCTCGCAAAGGCGTACGGGCGATTACCAACGGCATCACGAACGATCGCAAGCATGAAGATGAGGTCGAATTCGTCGATAAGAAGGCGCCAAACGAGAGCACGAATGAAGCTTCTGTAATCCGTGTGGCTAAACAAGAGCATCGTGCGGTACTGGGGCTGGCGAATCCAACAGACAAGATATCAGAGTTGAAAAAAAGACAAGGAAAGATACTATCGCCTCCTCCTGCGATATTTTGTGTTTCTCGACCGAGAGCTCGAACACAAGGCAGAGATGAAGCTGAGTGAAGAGAGAAATGAAGAGTGGTAGAGACGGAGGGCTGCCCTAATGGGGAAGCGCTTCAACGTGGTTCCGTTGTGCAACATCAAGTCACATTTTGTGACTATCGACTCCGCAGTCCTTCACGGCATCATGAGGCAGATCAGTCCGGAGTTCGCTGTAAGGAAGACAGAGTTCCCCGGTGAAAACCGTGAGACGTACTGGGGGAATATCTTCGATTTCAAACTTCTCGATCCGAGCAAAACAAAAGGTATTCACTAGGTTGATCGAAATCGATGGGGTAGCCATGTGTGTACACTACCGGCGGTTGAAGACAGATGGGCCAGTCCCGCCCTCGGCCGCGCCCGTCACGAAGGATGAAGAAAACAAAGAGGAGGATCCTGTGATGCAGGAGGTGGAGGATACCGAGTTTGTCGTTGACGTGACGAAGGATGAAGAAAACAAAGAGGAGCATCCTGCTACGCAGGAGGTGGAGGATAACGACCTTGTCGTTGACGTGGCGAAGGATGAAGATGAGAAGAAGGCGGATCCTTCGGCGCAGGAGGTGGAGAATAACGACTTTATGGTTGACGCGGCGAAGCATGAAGAAAAGAAGGAGGCGGGTCCTGCGGTGCAGAAAGTGCATGAGAACGACTTTGTCGTTGGCGCTGACCCCGGAAACACAAATATCATCACCATCGCAGCACCGCAGCGTGCGGAAGATGGTACTGACGGCAACTTACGTCAGAAAGACATGCGCCTTTTGAGGTTCTCGAGAGCGAGATACAATCGAGAATCCGGTATAATGAATGCGAGGAAGAAAATTTGTACGTGGAATTCAGGAATGAAGGATCACCTGGAAGCTTTGAGCGAGGTGACCAGCCGAGGAGCGGACTTTGAAGCTTTCCGGAAATTCATGGAAGTTCGTTTTGCCCATTGGGATGCGCTGCCGGAGGAGTATACAAAGCCCAGATGGGCTCGTTTGCGAATGAATCTGTATTGTGGTAACCAGCGGGCGTTTGCCAACTTTTTCAATCAGTTGAGTGCCCTCATAGAGGATGAAAGTCAGAGGCTCTCAGTAGCGTATGGGGCAGGGTGTTGGAAGACCCAAAAAAAACTACGCCAGCTCCAACGACAAGAACGTACAAGGAGTGTGCACGGCGTTTCGTTACGATACCGATAGATGAGTTTCGAACATCGTATACACCCCATGAACTGGGATGTACACTTCAGCGAGTGGAGATGGAAACGTGTCAGCGGAGCGCTGAGGAAATAGCAAAGTACGGACCGCTGACGGAGGAGCAAATGAAAAGGAGGGCGAACGTTCGTGGACTCCTTGCATTAGTGAGTACAACCAATGACGGCAAGAAGCGTATGGAGTTTGTGAATCGAGACTTTAACGCCGCTATCAATATACGGAGATGTCCTGTGCTGGAGAATAGACCTCCAGAGCTGACACGGGAGAACTTTGTTGGACAACCTCTCAAAGTGGATTTATATGAGAAGAAGTTGGAAGCAGTAGTGGGTGGCCGGTCCGAAAAGACTGGGAGGCGCCTGCACGTCAGTTGGAGACGTTTTGTCAATGAAAAAGATTTCGCCGCTAGGCGCGCACACACGCACGAATGCGTTACGTCGCGCACACACACGCACGAGTGCGCGCACACACGCACGAATGCGCGCGCACAAGCACGAATTCGCGCGCGCACGCACGAATGCGTTACGTCGCGCGCTTGGTCCACGTTTTCGCGTTCTTCTATAACGAAAGGCCCTCTCAACCCTCTATGACCGTGAAAATGAAATCAAGCACCAAGTCTGAAGAGAAAAAATCTCAAAAAATTCCGCGCAAAAAAGCGGCAACGGCGGCGCTGCCTTCGAGGGCGGCACCCGCCGGCCCCACGACGGCTGAGGCGCCACTACCCACACCGCGACGAACACCGGCTCGTGCCGCCGCTGCGGCTGCCGCAGCCGCCCGCGCAGCGAAACGGGAGCCCATACCGTTGAAACTAGAACGGGAGTCCAAGTTGTCGCGGAAAAGCAAAGCTACGGCGCAGCGTCGTCCGGACAAAATAGAGAAGAAAAAGCCCAAGTCACAGAAAGCACCAAAGAGCACCGGAGCCGGGGCCTCCAAACCGAAGAAGAAGGACAAGGGGTCAAAGCTGCCCCACAGCAAGGAAGCAGCAGCTGGAGCAGCAGCAGCAGCACGAACCAGTGGCTCCAGCACTGGCACGGTGGCGCAACCGGGGACGACCGCGGAGGTTGTTAAACCGTATTTTTCGCGGGGCTGGTGTTCCGTTCAGTAGACAGGCGCCTACGAGGCGCTCGTTCAGAAAAACTTCAATCGATAGCTCGGCCTCCACGGCACACGCTGACAGCCATGGTGCCGGCGACAAGGAACAAAACTTAGTCACCACGAGACCAAGCAAAGGGTCGCCCCTGAATCAAACAGCGCACGGTCGGTGCGTATATATCATTGCACCGGGGGCCTATCCGAGTGTTCGTCTCGAAAGGCCCGCTGGTGTATATGTATGCACTCGCGTTACTGCCAACACGGTCGCAGCGCGGGTGTCTCGGGTACCAGCTGCGCTCACTCAACCTGTGTCTTTCGTGTTGCTTCCGTCGGCGCTCGCTGTGCTATGGTTTCCTTTCCAGTGTCTGTACAAGATGCGTCCAAGTCCTGCAAGAGACGTCAAACACCAGACGCCTTCCAATACTACAAAAGGCCAGTACCTGATCAGACCGCTAGCCACAGCGGAGAGCCCGCTCCCGATTGCGTTGAGGGACGCGTAGACTGCGCTATCAGGCCAGCGCTGCACATGCAGGTACCCAAACAGGTTTAAAAAGTACACCAGAAGCAATAGACTTACGCCCACAACTCCTGTTGCTATCGAGTCTGCCGCTGTTTGGCAGGACATGAATAACTGGGTTTCCACCGCGAAGCACCTTCCGCTGAGACGCTGGCTACCTGGCTGGCTGGCTGGCTCGCAGTGGACACGTCCGTCGTGCCCCTCCACGGGAGCTGGTACCCCAAACTCGCCAACTCCAGGTGCAGGCAACTCGCAACAAGGCGCTTCGATTGAGCAGAGCGCGTCGAGGCAGCGAGCGCGCTCCAGCATCGGTGATCGGACACACTCGCGGCGGCCGGCAAAGACGCTGGCGGATACGCAAAAGCCTGTATCCGCAAGTACGCATTTCCATAGGTACGTCCATAGACTGTGGTGGCTCGACGCGTGCATACAAACACGTAGGGATCCTTTCGTTTTCATTTGGTTTCAACGTACGGAGACGGAATGTACAGCGCGCTTACTGCTCTGACTCGTATAGTCAGGCGCAACGTTCTCAGTCTCGCTTCCGCGAGTGGCGTAGGTCTGCAGGGGCCACGCACTGGACCGCTGTGCGACAGTGGAACGCGGCGAGCAGGCCTTCTGCTGGTTACGAATCACGCTGTGCTCCCTCGGTACTGTTCAGAGTCGACCAAGTCAAGAGGCGTTGTTCAGGGTCCCGTGTATACGGCGCCTTACTTTGGCGCCCCAATCGAACAAGTTCAGTCGCTGAGCCTCGACGAAATAAAGCAGGCGCTACGGGCCTACGGGGGTTTGGTGCGACCCACCGATAACCAGGAGGTGCTCTGTAAGCGCCTCTTGAGCCTCACGAGGCGACGTCGGGCGCAGTGCATTCACGGCGTCGTGGTTTCGAACGCACCGCAGAAGACGGTTGTCGTTGCCGCGCGTCGACTTCGATATGAGCCCAAAATCAAGACGTACCGTTTCGTTACGCGTAGGTTTATGGCTCATGACGAGGAGGATCGCTGTCTTCTTGGAGACAAGGTCACCATTCGACTCTGCCGCCCGCTGAGTCGACGGAAACGGTTTGTGGTGGTCGAGAACTTTGGCAGCTCGGAACGGCGCCGTCAGGAGGCGGCCACAGCTGCCGCTGCCGCGCGACGCACCGAGGAAAGTACCGTGGGACTTGCCACGCTGCCAAGCGAGACGACAGACTCTCCGCGAAGTACAGCATCAGCTGCAAGTCGGCCAATAATGCCGTGATGGATTAAGCCGCGGCTGCCGAGACCAGTGAAATACAGGACGCGAGTATTCTCTGGTATGCTTGTGCTTGCCAACATGGAAAGCGCTTCATGTTGGATCTCTCCAAGCAGAGGCACCGCTCCGAGAGCACTGCGTGGCGGAAGCGCTCGAACGCCGTAGAGCGCCTCAAGCGGATCGCGCAGGATGCCTGTATTCGAGAGCGGCGACTCTCCGGCAGCGTAGCGCTCTGCGAGGTTTGCATACCTGCCAAGCAGTGCACTGAGAGGCTGTCTCAGCGCCGAAGTGGCTCGCGCCATCTGTTCCGACGGTGAACGAGACTGCGCCTTGAGCACCTCTGTTGCCGTCATACCGTACTCCTTCGTTGCACCGCCAATGACACGAGTGCCGTCAGGTGTCGGTACCAGATACGACCCATGACCGATCAGGGGCACGGAGCCTGGTGCACTTGTTGACGAAAACCCGGCAGTGAGCGTGCTCGCCGCTGCGAACTCGGGCGACGGCCACGTCAAGTCCTGGCTCCGGAAAACAAGGTTGTGGCCACCGCACCATGTCAGCGGCAATGAAGGAATCAGAAGCCTGCTGCTGGCGCCAGCTGCAATCACCAGGAAAGTAACCGCTGCACAGCTGGCCTCAGCAAGGCTCTGCAGCCGCCGGCACTCGTCGGCTACCGAGCGCACTTCACGCGTCTCCCAGAGCGTGAGCTTGTCGGAGTGGTTACGCTCGAGGTACCGCCGAATGGCCCGTACGTACGCGGGCGCATCAACAACCCACGCGTCGGGAATGTAAAGCTGACTCCGAGCCGCATCCCAGTACAGCTGCTGCGGATACATTTGCGTTGCTGCTGCGGCATAGTCCGCAGCTTCTCGGTCGGTGGTCGCTAGACGAAGCAGGCCACTCCGCCGCGCAACCGGCGACGAGTCTTTCTCAGATATAACCCCTAGGATTTCTCGCATGCAAATGAGGCCCTCGTCGCCAAGCCAAATCTTTCGTCCGCGGGGCGTAAACGGGTGCAGGATGCCAGCGGATGCGTGCGTTGCACCACCAGCACAGCCCGCACCGGCCGAGTCGACAACACTAATCGTCAACCGTTGGCTCTGGGATGCGCGCTCACAAAGATAAAACGCTAACGCTGCCCCAGCGAGACCAAAACCTACGAGATGCACGTGCGTCTCCGTTGAGCACGAGAGGCGTTTCTGGGAGCGCGTACGCCGTGCCGCTCGCTGCGGAGCCGACGGCACCTGCACCGGCAGCTGCCTTCCCGTTCCAAGCGCACATATCCGGCTGCTCGCACAGAACATCTTTCGTGCATGGACAGGTGAGGGAGCCAGTAACCACGCTACCATGCCGCTGTTCGCAACAAGGAGGCCCCCGGTATCCTACTTGGGGTACGGTGCGTTCGCCCCTTCCGCTATGGTGGCGCTGCGCCGGGTGCCGCCGTTTCGCGCCGTCCACAGCGGATCGATCCGAGAGCGCAGCCGCGCGTGGCGTTGATCTGCATGCGGATACGAAACGATCAGAATATCCGAGAAGAGGTATCGGTAATGTACGTTGGAGATCGGGTGTTTGATGGATACCTCACCGCGCACTGAAAGAAAACACACAAGAAAAGTAAGAAAAGAAAAATGCGCATAATCGGAGAACGCTGGCCTATGTGAACGTCTTGTCCATGAAAAAACCTGCGCGTGGATTCGCTTCCGTGCCTGTGGGGCGCTTTCATCAGCGGCATGCAGGTTTCTCTCGTTTGTTTCGTGTTTATTGGTGATGGTGCAGGATCGATGAATCGAAGCAGGGCGTAGATGAATGTGTGATATTATTGGCAGGATTTTGTGTGGATACGGGGAGCGTGTGCAAATCCGTCAGGTTCGCGGTAGCATAGTCGAAAGCTGGAGCACTATAAAATACGGAAGAGGTGTTCGCATGGAATATGTACGTCTAGGACGTCGATTGAACTGGTGTCTGTGGCGCTCCGCCTTGATCTAGTAAAGCTGCTGGGGAAACTGCGGCCAGTGCGTGCTTTATGTCTGCGAGGCAAGTCTAGCGTCGAAGAAGGGCTCTTTTTGGGCAGAGTTGCGCTTGTTCGCGAGAAGGACCCTGATCACTGCCGGGCTGCTGCGGGTAAAGAGGGGATTTAAGGATTCTACACTGGGTGTGGGTTACAGTCGCATTTGGGTTTGGTTTTAGGAGGATTTCTTGGTTCGCGCAAAGACATTGGTAACGAGTTGGTGCTGGCATTCACACAAGTTCATGAGTATCCTTTGCTAGGCGCTGTTGACCGCAGCGTATGAATCTGGTTGCAAGACGTTGGTTCTATCCGCGAACAGACCTCCTAGGAACAGCGCACTTGCTGTAGGTAAAGAAGGGCATGCGGATCGTTGGGCGCTCTGACATGCTGTTGCGTCGTTCGGAGGCGGCTCAAGGGAAGTGGCGGTTGCATTTTGACGCATAAGCATACACGAAAAGTCGTGTTTGGCAGAGTCGTCGAATTCTCTCCAGTACACATCGCGAACGTTTCCGCAACACTTGGCAACCGTGAGGTGGCTCGTGCAGCCTCCCAGGATACTGTGTCTTCGGGCGCTATCCGGCAGCACACGGGTCGCACCAGTGTGACACGCTTTCCCTCTTTTCTGTGCAGCGATTTGTGGCCGCCTCTAGTTTTCATTAGAGTCGCAACACCAAACACCAACTTTACATTGCTGGCGGTGATCTAGCGAGCGCCTCTTTGACAGAGAACGCAAAGAAGCCGCATGGAGCCTTGGCAATAGCAGGGCGCTTGTGGAAGACGAGACATGCTCTGCCGATCTAGTGCTGCAAATTCGAACTCGCACGAGAGCCAGCGCTCGACAATGCGTATGCGTCAGAGATACAAAACAAAACTCTTGGATCATCATGATCGTGGTGAAGCTTCAATGGATATCGTCTCCGAAGAGCAGTGCAAATGCTGCGACGGGAACCACGGATGCCGCCGCTTCGCCCGCATTCATTCTGGAACGAAGCCAACGCCGCTTCAGACGCTGCTCATTGCAGAGGCGCTCAGGCAAGGATTCCTCTTCACCATCGCATCTACCGTGTGTGCCGAAGCAGCAGCAGTAGCTGCTGCTGCTGCTGCTGTTATTGGCATGACCCATCTCGCCAAGAACTGCGAGGAATGCGCGATGCCGTCGCATCGAACTTGAACTGGACGCTGGGCCGAGCCCTCTGCAAAGCACCCAGGGAAATGCCATGAATCGGACGTCGGGTTCAGACTGTGTTCTCTCGCAGCTGATCATCTGGATCGAAATCCCATTCCTAGACGGTTCGTCACGCACGCGATCTGTCACAAGGAAAGATTCGAAAGTACGACGTCTCTGCGGGAATCGAAAGCACCAGCGTCGTTCAAGACCGGCCGTAGAGGACCCTTTTTCCTCATGGTCATTTGCGAGCGCAAGCGGTGCTTCAGAACAAAAACATGCAGCAGAGATCGAGCGATCAGAACGCCCCCGGGCATCGGGCAATGCTCCAGATCGGACATGCTCGCCACTGCGACATCGCTCGAAACGAGCAAGCGCGCACATTTCAAACCACTGTGACGTTTGCGTACAACAACAAAGACCTGAAATTGTCGTCCAAGTATCGAATATAGGAGCGGATTAGACGCTTTCATTCGCACACGCCCGCTCCATGGCGCACGAGGAAGACATCACAGCGTCCTGGCTGGGCGTCCGCCGCGTACCTCCGATGCTTCACCAGATTCCAAAATTCCTCACAGTCGTTCACTGGATACAAGTCACCTCAGCCTACCAAAGGCCGCATTCGTTTTTTGATTCCCGAATCACAGCCACAGCGGGGTCCGCGCTCTCGCTCCGTACCAGGTACCCGCGGTATACTCCATGTGCTCCGATCGCTCTGGGGCTTTTCCTGGTGCAGCTTTCTCGAGCGTCGCGCGCTGGCCGCACGAGCGACAACACCAACGCATCCTACTTGGCGGGGTCCAGCAACGAGTGACCGTTACGGACAGCAAACACCTAGTTCACCATATTCATTCACGCGTGCCGATGCTCTAGCCAGTAGTCGATGGCACAGCTAAACGCTGCGACGCCCAGGCAGCCGACCGACATCTGCTGGCCGCGCGTTCGAGCACTCATGGATGCTCGCGGCTGGGAAGCTAGCACAGCACCAGTCGCACAGCCGGCAATGAGGCTATTCCAGAGATCGTGACGCGCCCTGTACTTCTCCACGGAGCACTCCGCGATAGTGTATGTTGCTCCCCAGAGGGCAAAGTTCTTCGAATACGTTCGGATCTGGGCCGCAAGCGCTTTCCCGTATGCTCGAAGCTGCTCTCGCCACGGCGACTGCGCTTCGACAGCCCGATCTAACTCGGCTGAAAAGCCGCCGATGAAGAGTCCCAGGGCAACGCCAAGACCGCCACCAGCGATTGCCGCAGCTACGGCCTTGAATGCGCAAGACTCCAACACCATCTCAGCAAATTTTTCTGAAGGATTTCGTTCTGGAAACTGAAGATTCGGGGGAAGTCTCGGTTTCACCACGTCTGCTTCCTCAGACTTGCGTGAGACGGGACTTGTTCCCGCACTCATTGTGACGGGGGCGGAGCAAGCGGTACCCTCCGATGACAAGCCCTGCCTCTCCGTGCTCGCTATGAAAAAGCAAGCGATCGCCGCAGCAGCCGCCCCCAAAAAGAAACACCTATCGATTGCCTCGAAAATTCCCCAGGATAAACAGGTGCTCGTGTACTTCACGCAACACCTTGTAGGACGTTTTCGGAGGTTGCAGATGAGCACTGCATCGCCCTGCTGCTGCGCTGCGCTGAGAGTGGATCGATGCAGCGGCGGCAGCGGCGGCGACGGCGGCTGCCCTGAGATCCATTCCCCGATTCTAGGCTATCAACTCGATGGTGTTCCATATCCTGGTGCCTGGAATCAAAAGCGGTTTCATGAGTTACAGCAGGTGCATTCCAAGTGCGTTGATTTAAAGTGCAAATAAAATCCAAGGAAAAGGTATGGACTTGCAAGTCGGGGATCCCGCAGGGCCGTCATCATCCCTGGATGCTTCAAAAATATCCTCTTCTCGTCGACTATGAAGCGAAGAAGAGCAGGAAGAATGAGCGTACGAAGAGGGGAGATATGTCAGAAAAGATGTTTGCCTGACGGGTAGATGACGAGACTGTACTGGTACAGAGGGAACGAGTCCTATCAACCCTTGCATTGGTGAATTCAACCACAGCGGCAATACATGCATGGAGTTCGTGAACCGAGACTTCAACGCTGCGATCCATATCCGGAGAAGTGCGGTGCTGAACACAAGACCCGAGGAGCTGAGGCGATCAAGCTTTGTTGGACATCCTCTCCGGCTCGAGGTGCACGAGAAGAAACTAAAGCCGATGGCATGGGGCCCTTAGAGCAAAACCCGGGGGCGTCTGCAAATCGGTGTACAGACACACACGCTATCGTCTCTAGGTACTCGAAACGCGTCAATGCACGAGACCGGCTCGAGTCGCTAGATCCGATGCACGCCGGTTCGTCGCTGTCCAGCGGATGGGTACTGTTGCGATACACTCGAAATGCTTTATTGGAATCGCTCTGTCAACTGGCGAAACTCGGAAATGATTTGATCAATCGTACGCTCACCGTGAACCTCATTGTCCCGTGTTCTCACATTCACAGTTCCGTCGGCCTGCTCCTTTTCACCGACCACAAGAATATAGTTATACTGGGCAAGTTGTGCTTCCCGAATCTTTTTCGCCAGTTTGCGATCGGAGCTATCGACGTCCACGAAGAAGCCTGCGTCGTGAATACGCTGGTGCACCTGCTGCGCATAGTGAAGAAATCGATCGCTCACTGGCAGGACAGCAACCTGCCTCGGTGAAAGCCAGAACGGCCATTTTCCTCCATAGTGCTCCGTGATGATCGCGATGAAGCGCTCGAATGAGCCGAAAATCGCGCGGTGAATCATCACGGGCCGATGAACGTCGTGCGAGGCGGGAACGACTTTGGCGTCCTCGGGCGTGGCATCGGTGGTGTCGAGGCTGCGCTCCGCGACTGGTGCCAGTACCGGTCCGCTTGCAGCCGCGTTGCCGTCCTCAGTGCTGGCACCCGCAGCCGTGTAACGAAGATCAAAGCGAATTGGCAACTGAAAATCCAGTTGAACGGTAGCACACTGGTGTCGCCGCTGCAGCGCATCGAAGAGTTTGATGTCGATTTTGGGGCCATAGAAGGCACCGTCACCGGGATTCAGGCGCCAGCCGCCAGGTTCGTCGCGTTGTTTCCCTGTGAACTGACATAGTGCCTGCGCAAGCATGGACTCCGCTCGGTCCCAGAGCGCTGGGTCGCCCATGAATTTTTCTGGTCGCGTAGAGAGCTCGAGCTCAAATTTGAAGCCGAATATCTGGTAGACGTGCTCGAGGAATTTCAGGAAACCGAGAACTTCTGATTCAACCTGTGCAGGCGTACAGAATATGTGCGCATCGTCCTGCTCGAACTTGCGAACACGAGTGAGACCAGTCAGGGTTCCGCTCAGTTCGTTGCGATGCAGGATACCAAAGTCGGCCAGGCGAAGCGGCAGCTCCCGATGCGATCGCACACGAGACGCATAGATCAGACAGTGAGAAGGACAATTCATGGGCTTGAGGCCGAACGCTCTCTGTTCGACTTCGAAGCTGAACATGTTCTCGCGATAGTTCGCCGCGTGGCCGCTGGCCTCCCACAGCGCAAAATCGAAGACGGTCGGGGTAAGCACCTCTTCATAGCCGCGATTCCAGTACTCGCGGCGCATAAATTCCAACAAGCGATTGTAGATGCGTGTCCCATGTGGCAGAAAGAAACAGCTTCCGGGGCTGTACGGGTGAAAAAAGAACAGCTCCTGATCGCGTCCGATTTTGCGGTGGTCTCTTTTGGCTGCCTCCTCTATCCGTCGCTCCCATTCCTTCAGCTGCTGCTTGTCGGGGAAAGAAATACCGTATACTCGTTGCAGCGACGGGTTTTGGGCCTTTCCCAGCCAGTACGCTTGTCCGAGGCGGGTGAGCTTCACTGCCTTGACACGGCCGCAGGATGGGACGTGCGGCCCTCGACATAGATCGATAAAAGGCCCATCGCGATACGCAGTGATTGTTTCCCCTTCGCCCAGTTTTTCGATGAGCTCGCACTTGAACCGATTGTAGCCGAACATTTCCAACGCCTCACTCTTGGTGAGCTCCATGCGTTCAAAGGTACGCCCCTTGTCTTTCATGATGCGCTGAATCCTTCGCTCCAGGTCGGCGAGGTCCTCCGGAGTGATCGCTCGCTCACCGAGAAAGATGTCGTAGTAGAAACCGTCTTCAACAGGAGGCCCTATGCATAGTTCACCGTGGTATTTGTACTCCATCGCTTCTCCGAGCATGTGCGCTGTCGAATGCCAGAACACAGCTCGACCCTCGGGAGTATCGAACGAGCGAAAGTCGACGCTGCAGTCAGCCTCTAGCGGTCGGTTCATGTCCCAGGGCTCCCCGTCGACCAGAGCCACAACCGAGCGCTCTGCAAGGTCACGTCCCAGGCTCTGCGCCACATCCCAGGGACTGGTCTCGTACCGTTTGCCTCGAGTACTCGTGCCATCGGGTAGCTTGATCAAAATCTCGTCGCTGCTGCCGTTTGATCCCAGCAGTGTGCCTTGTTTGTGTTGGCGGAAACGTTCCCAGCAGCTGATCCGATGGTTCACGTAGGGTGGAGCTTCGGATTCAGGTGCTGGACGCTCTCGTTTGCCCCTGTCGTCGAGTGATAGATCGTTCAAGTTCGCTTCGTGTTCCATGGGTTAAGCTGTGGAAGCTATGCGCTCGGTTATGCGTGTGTACGCAAGCCGCCACCAATCGGCGCTTGTTGAAAGATCGCTGGTATTCAGTGTTTCTTGCGAGCCCTCTGAGTCCCTAGTTCCTCTATGGTATGAGATCGAGGAGTTTGCCCAGGGCTCTGCCGAGTGCGTCACAGTTACTGCTAGCCAAAGCAGCGATCACGGCCCGCTCGAGCGCTCCTAGCTCCGCTAGCCACAACGTCTAGAGCGTCGACGCTCTGCTGCAAGTGAACTGTTTGTCCACGAAAACCTCTCACAGGAGTCCGATCCACGGACGCTTTAGGTACGCGACTAAAGCCTCTCGACACCGAGCCTTGCGCTAAAGCGAGTAGGCGCTAGAGTTGATCGCAGACGCACGACGTGGATCGCTTGCCGATAAGAATCGCTCAAGTCATTCAGCTCGGTTTTGTTTCAAACCCGGTGCATTGTAGAGCAGGGGATCGAAATCACGATGCATTGTATCGAATAGATCGTTGACAAATTGTCTGTATGATAGACTGTTTACTGACCAGTGCAAGAAGGACTGCGTTGCGTTCTCAGGTCAGTCATATCGCAGATATCAGATGAATGAAAGAAACAAGGAAATGCGCTCAGCGTCGAAAAACGACAATCTGAAACACTGCTTGCGGTCAATGGTAGAAAATGGCCCGTTGCTTACCTTTTACGGAAAGCAGAAGTGACGATGGTAGCCGCCATGGACGTCTCTGCTTCTCAACAGCTTGTTCGTGTGGCCCTGGAAACACTGGGATGCAGTCGCAAACAAGTCGTGGTTCACGGACGGCCGTATTCCACGGAATTCGCAACGACAGCGTTCATAGAATATCGCGTTCGGTATGAAGCAGATGAACGTCGATTTATTTTTTCAGTCGATGGGGCTTGCTTTGGACGAAACGCGGGAACGCGTATGGGTATTCGCGGAGCAGGGTACCCGTTGTATCTCCCATGGAACCCGAAGACAACCAGGATATCATCTCTTTTTGCTGCAGGGGATTCATTTCGCGGCCTCAGTTTCGCTCTCAGAGAAAGCTCACACAACAGCACCCACTTTATTGGATCATTGAAGACTTTTCCCCTGATGTCTGCCGACGTCCGTCTATTGGACGACGTGGCATTTCGCCATTAAACGTGCGTTCGAGTTTTTGCCGATTCTATCGGAATAGAGCTGCTTTTCATATTCTTTCGTGCGCCTCGTGGTTCAAGCCCATCGAAGGAGTGTTTTCTCTCATACAACGTAATGATCGCTACACTGGGCGAATCGCTGAAGCTTTCAGCACACGGTGACACACCAGGGCACATTTCGTCTTTCTTTTGCAAGACTTTCGATCCTCTGGGAAACTCCTGACCTAAGAGCGTGAGGAAGTATGTTCGCTTGACGAAAGAGAAAATCTAATGGATGAACTGGGGCGTATACTTCAGAGGAACGAAATGGAGAAGAGCCGGCGGAGCGATTCCGCGACAGAAAAGCGCGCAGAGCTGACAGAGCACCAAATGGCACTGCGCGCTCGAGTTCGAGGAATCTTTGGACTAGTGAGTTCAACTAGATGCAACGAACGCATGGAGTTTGTGATCCTAGACTTGAAGAACACCATCCACATGAGACGATTTATGGTACTAATGACGAAACCCGCGTAGCTGACGCGATCTAACTTTGTGGGGCAGTCTGCCTGGCTCGAAGTTTACCTGGACAAAAACTGGATCGAGAATATGGCAGCCGGTCAAAAACGGCTGGGAGGCATCCCTACGATTCAGTTCGAATTTGCTCTCCACGGTCGTGAAACCGTTCTCGTTTCACGAAGACGTAGGTCAGCGGCATCAGGATGATTCCCGACGCCCTCAAGAGAGGATCAGAACATGACCGATATCATGATCCAACGCTTATGTACGAGCATCTATGCTTGCCCATTCCATACATATGGTGTGCTCAATTGATGCATGCTTCACGTTTCCAATCTTGCTGTTTCTAGGCAACTCGTGAGCGCAGCGATTCTTGCCACTGGAGTGACGAAGGAACGAAAAACGCGATACGGACTTTTGAAAGCTGGTTCACAAGCTCATGCCAAAAGATTGCTGAATTTTTCTTGTCAACTTAGTCCCTATGTTCGATAGACCAATCCTTCTTAATTTTGGGGCATAGGACACATGGCATTCGACAGCACCATTGTACCTCGCACAGTATAGGCCGTGACGGGCTCTCATCTCTTCGGATTGCATGGACGAGAGCCTGGGACGCGGACATTAGTGACCGCAGCGGTTGCGCCCAGTAGAGGAAGCGTAGAGGGATCGAGCTTTTTGACTTGATCTCTAGCCTGGAATTTGTTTTCGGCGCCTGTCTCATCATGGAAAACATCACGTTCCCCAAATCCTCTATCGAATGAAATAGCGTACGCTTGCACCTATATTGGACTGAGCGCTTGCCAGGGTCATCGCCCGGAAAACGCCCTTGATCGTCGGGTACGACACTGAGCGCAGAAACGGAGGAGGGTATCGAGATGGTGCTTCCGTACCGTCGCGCGCACGAGCGATCAAGCCACACAGAAGTTCAGGGCTGCAAAATGCAGATACTCGCTTACTGGAGAGCTTCAGTGCCGCGGATACGAAACGCTCGTCTATTGATCTGTGAACATACAAAGGACGTTTGAAACCACAGAAGATGCCTTCAACTGGTAAGAACTATGGAGAATAGGCTTGCATAAAGTGCAGCTCAGCTACAATGCCAGGTGCGTACTCTTTGACTGCTGACGAGTGGTGGAAATCTTTGTTGTCCAACAGCAGGACGGAGGAATGCAACAAAGAGAAACCTCGCAGGGTGCCTCTACGAGGAATGAGGTGTGGAACGGCCCTGCCCTTTTTGCGATTTCCAGGCGAGTACCCGCTGGATCGCCGCTGGTGCAGAAGTTGCTGGAATGCTCGCTGATCATTTGTTTACGGACGATCGCTTGCCTATCTTGGAGTACGTATATACGGATCTACCAATTATAATACACAATATATCATCGATGGAAACGAACACCTGTCCTTGGTATACGAAGCGTTCGCGTGTCGATGCCACGTCGATCGCGTGTGGTATATCGCACGACGTTCTTCCACAGAAACGTGCATTTTTCAACGGCTATCCTTATCTATTCCGGTTTGTATGAAAGCTAGAGAAGCTCTACATCCTCTGGCATCTTTACTGATTTTTCATAGAGAGCGTGCGGATTCAAGAGGATTCTTTTCTATGCGTATACTTTGATAACTTCTGCCCAGGGTGCATGACTCTTAGGAAAAGGTCGATGAGGATCGTGCCCTAACCAGCTTCTAACCGTCGAATGACTGACTCGAAAAGTCTTCTTTCACGCCGGCTGGCGACGGTTGCATAAACTCTATTCGCAACTTTTCTCCAATTCACAGAATAGATTCCTTCTGTTGAATACCTACGAGAACAGCAAATACGATCAAAAAGGGTGTGCATGTTCAGATGTTCCGGCATTCACTGCGTTCTCTGGACAAAATAGACATTTTATCTGAATGGTACAAACGCGCAGTCTTGCAGACGCTCACCTGCGGAAGCCGTCCTGCGGGGTCTTGCGAGCGGACGTCACGACGTCGCCGTCTTCCATGTTCACCGAGAGCGATGTCGACAGGGGACTTAAAACCAGAGACAACTTCCCGGAACACGGCAAACAAGAACGATTTCGAGTAGAACGGAACGACGTTCACGTTACGATTTCGCCTGAGCCAGTCGCCTACGGCAGGGCGCCCGACGAGCGACCTCTACCTCTGGCGGACAGTGTGATCTCTGAAATAAGAGAACTTATAGAGGATGAGTCGCACGTAGACTTGGTTAAGTTGGCAGAAATCGCTCGCGGAGGCTTACCTGCCGCGCTTCGCGGCGATGTCTGGCGTTACCTCCTCGGAGTCGCCAAGGCGGACAAGTCCGAGGAGCTCACCCACGAAAAGGAGCTCGCAGCAGCATACCAGCGGTTACGGCGTTCGGCGCTCGCAGCGCTCGGGCAGATCGGTCAAGGTTTGACGGAGACGTTGCACGGCGCTGAGGTCTCGGAAAGAGGCGGGTTCCTCTCGGCCGGTGGAGCTGCCGCCAGCGCACCGCTGCCGGCTCTGCCACGCTCCCAGACTGTATCCGAGGATACAGGTCGTGACTACCTGAGTGTTCAGGCTTCGTCCCCACGAGCGGGACGGGCGGTTGGTCACTCCGATCTGGAGACTGATTGCAATGCATTTGGAAGAGGCAGCCTCGAATATACGGGAATGCAAGGACCGGAGCCCGCGCTCCTCAATGACGCAGGCGAGATGCATGTTGCCCTGACACTGGAGCAGAGTACCAACTGGGACGGAACCCTCGCCCGTCGAATCCGAAACGACGCGAAACGACGTATCGAACGAGAGCGCCTTCGAATCGAACACAGTCGGTGGCGTCGAAGCCGGCTAACCATGAGCTCCCAACACGGTCGCATGTTTCCGAGTCAGAAACGAGCTCCAGATGTGCAGGTTGTGGACAAGCCCAGAGAGCAACAAGATCGCTCGTTGCGAAATGTGGGTAGCGAGACCAACCTGGTGAATCCGCGACTGGTGCGAGCGGCTGGGCCGTATCACGGCCTATCGGACGGTGACGAATCAGTGAAAGCACCTTCGCGCCCGCCCTCCGCTCCGACGCAGAGTGGCGTTATGGAGTACACGCTACCGCAACAGCTGGATCATGATGAGGCGGTCCTATGCTCCAGTCCAGAGTCGACCTCATCTGCCACCAATTCCATGCGATCTGCTGAAGCTGCAACACTCCAAACGATCGGCGAGGGCAGTGTTCTGGAAGCGAGGGACGGAATGGAGGTACCTGCTGGCACCGAGGTACTTGTTGAGAATGATGTAACTTGTTCGGGAAGTCGCTTGGAACGCGCCAGCGGTGATAGCATCACAACCGGAATCAGCACGACTAGAGGGCTGGCGTCCGCCATGCGCACACCGCATGCTGCACTTGTTCGATGTTACGTTAGCGTGCTCTGTACCTATCTCTATGTCGTGGAGCTCAGCGTGCGACATATGGTGGCCCTGCCGCTAATCATGCCGCTTGATACGAAACACGGCTCAACTACGGAACTGGAAAAAGTGAATGATGTGCTGATGAGCCTCGGCACGCCGGTGGAGTACGCACCCACCATGGTATCCCTGGTGCATGTATTCGTGCAGGTATTCACATCTGCTCGAGAAATGGATGTGTATTATGGGTTTTGCGCATTGATGCATCGATTCGGACATGTGCTGCTGTTCACTACACATGGTGATGGTCTGACTCGAGCTACGGCGCATTTCTTGATGCTGTTTCGGACCTTGCTGCCGGACTTGGCGGACTTTTTTGAGTCTGAGGAGATCGAGCACCAGCGATGGCTACACGGCTGGCTGCAAGGTCTGTTTTCACGCGGGGAGATGCCGGTAGAGAGTACGCTCCGCATATGGGATTTCTATTTATCATCGGGTCTTGAAATGCATCCATATGTCTGCCTGGCGGTACTCGACCTGCTGCAGGAAGAAATAACGGAATTGGACGGGCCCGAGGTCGTTACCTACCTCGGCAAGCTACCGGATAATTTGGACCCGGAGAAGCTCTTAACGCGAGCGGTGACGATCAGAGAGACTGCCCTGGGCAGTGGTCTGGTACCGCCACGCTTGTCAGAAGAGCAACCTGCTGATTCAAACCGCTCCTTCGGCATCGCCTCGCTGCGGTACCGTGACGACTGATGCTAATCAGAGGCATCGGCGGTATTGGCATGTACGCGGTTCGCTGAGAAAGAACGTTCGATTGGCCATCGTGTTTCTTGTGAGAGCTGGAATTCCTGGTGGCAATGCAACGCGTGCAGACACGAATCGCACTTGCACAACGTTCCTGTACGGGCATGCATGGGTGTGCTTGGGCTTTTCGTTTGTCGTCCGCACCGGAAACGCAACTTGCTGCTAGCATGCTGGGTTCTTGGGTTTCCGTGTCTGTTTGTTTCCGGTCGAATTGTTACCGTGACTAGACTGGTACCACACCCAACAATCGTCATGCTGAGAAATGCGGGATCCTATAGAGCACTTAAGCCTGGTACAATAACCTGGCTGGCTGGCTGGTTGGTTAGCTGGCGAACTCGTTCATTTTATGAACAAGTCGATGTCGCGAGACCCGGGATGTAGGCGTCACGCGCACAATTCCTGTGGCTATTGCCGGCTCCTGCATCTGGCTGGATGCAAACCGCAGTCATGATGTGCGGCAGGCCCTTGAAACGTTTCTCTTTCAGCGCTACTGTTTCCTTGCGAGTAATGCGCGATTTTGGTTTACAGTTTACGGACTACGATGAGCGGTATACGCTGCAGATGGGTGCTCGCATGTCGGTGATGGCTTGGTGCTACGAATTGTGCTCGAGGCGGATCGTGGGGTCTGCACGGACTGTGCACATGCATCCTGCTGTTGCGATTGCTGTTGCTGTTCTTCTTCGTATGCCTGATGCTGCACGTTCGCCGGTCGACGATCAGCGCTCTTCCAGTTCAACCAGTGCAATGGATTCATGGACAATGCGGTCGGGCGAATCGTCGAGATCTCCGACGGTACACGCTGTACCTCGGAGGATACAACTCTGGACCCCTGACAGTGCGTTGACACAATAGAACCCGCGCCTGACGAAGACGCTTGGACAGCAGCCGAACCGGGAGCATGCATCCAGTTCGAAGCCGATGCCGAACGTTGTTTCCATATGCGCTTGGTGGCCAGTCCAGGGATATTTGCTCGATGAAGAGCGGATTGGCGTCGATCGCCAGCCGGTGGCAGGCCAAGGCGCGCACGGCCGATGTACGAAATTCCTGAACGAGGCACGGGCGGCACCAGAGGTGTTCTTTCTGACTGCAGCTGCCGCCGATAGGGTCCATACAGCATCTGTTGTCGAATACGCTCCAAACGGTCGCCATACGAGCGGACCATTTGCTGCGAACGTACCGTCCGCACCGACGACGATACGCCGGATGCTTGTGTGCTTCGCTCGAGTGCTGCCACGGCGGAACGTACATCCGCAGAACGCGGCGTTTCCGCTTTTTCCGCAGCTGCATTACGTCTCACACATGACAGGGCTGCACGCTGCTGCTGCTGCTGCTGCTGCTGCTGCTGCGCTCTGGAAATAGGCGTGGCAGTAGAGGCTTGCGCTTCCCAGTGGGCGATGTCTTTCGATCCGTTTTGCGACACGGCAGCGTGGATTTGATGGATATGCCCGGGCATCCCCAGTGCAAATACACTGGCCTCTGGAGCACGACTCGAGCGCTGCGCACGCTTCTCTGCTTGCGCTGTCGAGCGCATCCCTTCGGTGACGCCTCGATCCAGGATGCGCTCCCGCAATCGTTGGAGCTGTGCTTCACGAAAAGCGAGTGCACGCTGCATCTCATCGATAAGGCTCGCAGCGCTGGCGAATAGACACCGTCGGTGGGTTAGCGGCAGGCCGCTCCCATCTTTTCCAACGCGATAGAGGCGGCAACCGGGTTGCGCACAGACGCTACACAGCGGACCCCGACGCAACTGGGAAGCACACGTTCCAGAGCAAAACAAGCATGCGCAGTCAGTAAATACCGCTTGGTCCTGATTAGAGACCTGGCCCAAGCACCAGTTGCAGAGGTATGGCAGTTGTGTTGTCGAGTGCCTGTCCATTCAGAGCAGCTCCCGCGCTATGCCAAACTTGGCGCTGTGCAACATGCATGCACGCATGCATGTTGTATGCCGGACACGTGTCTCGAGGCCTAGGGCACGGATGCATCGCTGCAGAATGCGATACCAGCGCACGCATCCAGAATCGCCGAGTCGGCGCTCGTCGGGGCGCCTCGGTGCGCGTGCGACCGCCGCGCAACCGCGTGGTGCAGGCCCATGCACTGTGTCACAGCGAGCGCCTGAGACGTGCGCGATACCTGGAAGGACCCATGTTGTTGAACGGAACGAATCCCAGTGTCCGTTGTTGCGTACTGGCCCAGGGTTTGCGGAACTTGAGGTGTTTCGGATGGAGCGGTGCTCTATCATGTGGTTTCTGAGAGCAATCGCGCATCCGCCGGGGAATCTCGGTCGATGTCTCGATCCTGCATCTGCAAACGATGCAACGGGACCACGAGGCACGCAATAGGTATCGGGATGCTTCATGGCGGGTTATTTGGTGGTGAGTGACGGAACCAGGGAGCTTTGGATTTGAATGGAGCTGTGGTTTTTGCCCCCGCTGCCGATGTCAAGTGCGCACTGAGGGGATTCCTGGCTGGACGCTTCGATCCCGCAAGACATGCGATGCGTGCTTCGTAGCGCCCCAGCGCGCCAATCGACCGCACGACGATTCTTTTGGTTGACAGAATGTTTCCATGGACTAGGGATACCAGAATGCGGGATGGATATTGGCATTCGGGAGTGTGCCCATCATGATGCAACCTTCTTTCAAGTTCCATGATGCATACTTTTTCTCGGGGGTGTACTGGTCGATTTGAATGTTGTAT
>Ga0078972_1004833_pt1 | contig 35733 bp, 27 predicted proteins | sample YelNatPaOPGAMG01_FD_67568 | JGI IMG/M metagenome (GOLD analysis project Ga0078972, IMG submission 67568) | Hot spring thermophilic microbial communities from Obsidian Pool, Yellowstone National Park, USA - OP-RAMG-01 (SPADES assembly) (version 2) | ecosystem: Environmental > Aquatic > Thermal...
GGCGTAACCGAGGCCGGAGACGGTACGTACGCTCGTATTAAATCCACGTGTGGCATTGGGACGCTCTTGGCGGAGGGCATTGGGGATACCATCCGGGTGTCCTTGGCCGAGGATCCCATCAATGAACTCCCGGTCTGCTACGATATTCTGCAATCCTTGGGACTGCGTAAGACGAAGGTTGAATACATCGCGTGCCCATCCTGCGGCCGCACGAAGTTCGACCTTCCAAGCGTGCTTCATGCCGTGCGCGCAGCTACCGGGCATCTTGTGGGGCTAGATATCGCGGTGATGGGTTGCATTGTCAACGGTCCCGGCGAGATGGCAGATGCGGACTATGGCTATGTGGGCAAAGCCGGAGGCAAGATCTCGTTGTATCGGGGGCGTGAGGAGGTGAAGACGGGCATCCCACAAGAACAGGGTGTGGAAGAACTGGTTGCCCTTATCAAAGCCGACGGGCGCTGGCAAGATCCCCCGGAGGGCTGGACGCCGCCACCGCCGCCTGCTTCCTTTGCATCTAGGATCCAAAGTTCCATTCCTGTGAAACCGCGCTAACAACGGCCTGCCCGTCCGCAGGCCGTTGCACTATGATTACAGAGGGAAACCGCAAAAATGAGTAAGACGCTGAAGGTTGGTGTCATTGGGGTGGGGGGCATCGCCCACACTCACTTTCCCGGTTGGAAGGACTCGCCGTACACCGAGGTTGTGGCTCTAGCCGACGTGGTGCCCGATACGCTTAAGCGCGTGGGCGAAGCCCAGGGCATCAGTCGCCTCTACACGAAGCCGGAGGATCTGATCGCCCAGAAGGACATTGATATTGTAGATATTTGTACACCCAATATGTACCATGCGCCGCTGGCCGTGGCCGCTTTGGAAGCAGGAAAGCATGTGCTCTGCGAAAAGCCCCTCGCGCCCACGCCGGCCGATATCCGCAAGATGATCGCTGCCCGTGACAAAAGCGGCAAGCTCCTGATGACCGCCCAGCACTTCCGCTTCCAGGGTTCCAGCAAGGCGCTTAAGGCGGAGCTCGACAAAGGCATCCTGGGCGAAGTTTACCATGCGCGTTCGTGGATGCTACGGCGCCAGGCAGCGCCTACGCGGCCGGGCTTCATCCAAAGAAAGCATTCGGGAGGCGGGCCGTGCATTGACATCGGAGTGCATATCCTAGACCTCACACTCTGGATGATGGGGCATCCCAAGCCTGTGGCCGTGTCCGGCATTACCCAAACCAAGCTTGCCCGCCAACCTGGAGCATTCAGCATTTGGGGCGGACCGATTCCTGTAGACGATTTCGACGTGGAAGATTTTGCCGCGGCCTTCGTCCGCTTCGAAAACGGTGCCACACTGGTGCTGGAAGTAAGCTGGCTATTGCACCACAAGACCACCGGCGAGGACATGCAGATGTGGCTGTATGGTGATAAAGCCGGCGCACATTGGCCGTCGAACGAGATCCTTTGGAGCGACAACAAGACGCGCCAGCAGATGAATATGCAGTTGGTGTTGGCGGAAGGCGGTGAACCTCACGCGAAGGAGTGCGTCGCCTTTGCCGATGCGGTAGCGAATGGGAAGCCGTCCCCCGTACCGGCAGAAGAATCGCTGCAAGTGATGGCGATTCTGGACGGTTTGTACCGAAGTGCGGAAGCCGGCAAGGAGATTCGGTTAGATCTGTAGCCGCGGCGTTAGGTGGCTACGGGCAGTTCAGGCCGGATCCTCGGGATCCGGCCTGAACAAACCGGCCGTTTGGAAGGCATGCATCCTTTCGGCCGGAGAATCAATGTCCATTGGGTCGGGGAGGCTGAACCTCCAGCCGAGCGGCGGAGATCTCCACGTTTGTGACCGGGCGGCTGCTCCAATAGATGATTTGGGCCATCTCCTCGGTGCTTAGGCTCTCTTCGCGCGTGGGTGTGTTGGCACGCCAAACAACCACCCCATAGAAGGCTATATACAGGGCGATTGCGCTACGTAACATGGTCCGCACGAAAAAGGGGCGCCGCCGCCGCGCCCACTCCAGCAGCGCGAGAGGACCCATACAAGATACAGCCTTCGCTGCCACGAAGCACCATACACCCTGTTCTAGACATGCCCGCATCAGCGGGTTTAGCTCCATCGCTCCCTTCTTCCCAACGAACCATAGCGTTGTCACTAGATCCGCTGCACAGATGGCGGCGAGAACGATGCTCTCCCTGGCTATCCTCATGGTTCACCCTGGTGCGATGATCTATGAATAGATGTGGGCCCTCGACCAACTGGTCCCTGCAGTGGGCGCCCTTCTTGCCTGGTTGTTCCACGTGGACTTGCCGGGATTCACCTAAAAACATCTCCCTTGCAAAAGAAACACTGCAGAAAGGGGTGTAAGAGCATTGCACCGGCGCGCATAAGTGTGGTACAATCCAATCCGTACCGAAACGGTCCTGATTACCGAGGGCAAGGCATGATACGCCTCACGAAACTGACAGATTACGGCATCGTCCTTATGACGCACGTGGCGTGCGCACCTGCAGGATGTGTGCACAATGTGTCGGACCTTTCGCGACGCAGCCATCTGCCGCCCGCAACCGTAAGCAAAATCCTTAAGGCGTTGGTGCGAGGAGGTCTCCTTGTTTCGCACCGTGGCGCGAAGGGCGGCTATCGCCTGGCGCGAGAACCCCACACCATTTCCCTGGCGGACATCCTTCAGGCCATGGGTGGGCCGATATCCATCACGGAATGCGGCACCGAGCCCATGGGAAGTTGCGATTATTCGGTGTGCTGCCCGGTTCGGGTGAACCTGCAACGGGTCAATCACGAAGTGCTGGGCATACTCGAAAGCGTATCCCTGGCACATATGACACGGTCCATCGGCGGAGAGATAGCCTTTTCCTCATGGGCCGGGAAGGGCAAGCGGGACGAGGTACAGCCTGTAAGCATCGGCGCCTCTGGTGGGAACGTTCCTGCTAGGGCGCCCTCGGTAGTGTCGGAGGCATGAACGCAATGGATACGCAGCAAGACCGATCTGTGATGGTGCATTTGACACCATCTGCAGTCCGTCACGTGAAGTACCTCATGGCGAAGCGTGGAGATGCAGAGCTGGGGTTGCGATTGGCAGTACGTGGGGGCGGCTGCTCCGGATTTAGCTATGTGTTGGATTTTCAGCCGGAACCCAAGCCCGGCGACCACGTACTGGACGTAGACGGCATCCGTGTATTCGTGGATGCCCGGAGCGCACGCTTTTTGACCGGTGTTACGGTGGATTACAATCTGAAGAACCTAATGTCCGGCGGGTTCACCTTTAAGAACCCGAATGCTGCCAGAAGCTGCGGGTGTGGAACGAGCTTCACCCCAAAGATGGACGCTGGCACCCCATTGCTGCCGAATTCGAGAGGTGAAGCATGAGCGCAACTGAGATCCTGCAGGAACATTTATCCCAGGAATACAAATGGGGCTTTGTTACGGAGATCGAACAGGAGACCGTCCCCAAGGGCCTCTCGGAGGACGTGATTCGGATGATCTCTGCCAAGAAGGAAGAGCCGGAATGGCTGGTGGAGTGGCGGCTGAAGGCCTACCGGAAATGGCTCACCATGGAGGAGCCCACATGGCAGAACGTGCACTATCCGCCCATTGATTACCAGGACATCATCTATTACGCCGCTCCCAAGGCAAAGCCTCGCCTCAACAGTTTGGACGAAGTTGATCCGGAACTGCTGCGCACCTTCGAGAAACTGGGCATCTCACTCGAAGAGCAGAAACGCCTCACAGGTGTTGCGGTGGATGCTGTGTTCGACAGCGTGTCTGTGGCTACCACCTTCAAGGAGAAACTTGCCGAGCTGGGCATCATCTTCTGCTCCTTCTCGGAGGCGGTGAAGCACCACCCCGATCTCGTGCGCCAATACCTGGGTTCCGTAGTGCCGTATTCAGACAATTTCTTTGCCACCCTGAATTCGGCAGTCTTCTCTGATGGATCGTTCGTCTACGTGCCAAAAGGGGTGCGGTGCCCCATGGAACTCTCCACGTATTTTCGGATTAATGCCGAGAACACGGGCCAGTTCGAGCGCACCTTGATCATTGCGGACGAAGGCGCCTATGTGAGTTATCTGGAAGGCTGCACAGCACCCATGCGTGACGAGAACCAGCTCCATGCAGCAGTGGTGGAGTTGGTGGCTTTGGACAATGCCTATATCAAGTATTCCACGGTGCAGAACTGGTATCCGGGTGACAAAGAGGGGAAGGGCGGCATCTATAACTTCGTAACGAAGCGCGGTAAGTGCCTCGGGGTGAACTCGCGTATCTCATGGACGCAGGTGGAAACCGGATCGGCCATCACGTGGAAATACCCCAGTTGCATTTTGCAAGGGGACAATTCTGTAGGCGAGTTCTATTCCGTCGCGGTCACCAATAACTATCAACAGGCAGATACGGGTACCAAGATGATCCATATCGGCCGGAATACGCGTTCCACGATCGTGTCCAAGGGTATTTCCGCGGGGCATGGTCAGAACACGTATCGCGGCATGGTTAAGGTGCTACCCGGGGCCGATGGTGCCCGAAACTTCTCACAGTGTGACTCGCTCCTTCTGGGATCGGAATGCGGCGCGCACACATTCCCCGTGATCGAGGTTCGCAATCCCACGGCGCAAATAGAGCATGAGGCCTCTACCAGCCGCATCGGCGAGGACCAGCTCTTCTATTGCAATCAGCGTGGCATCTCTACAGAAGATGCCGTGAGCATGATCGTTAATGGCTTCTGTAAGGAAGTGTTCAAGGAGTTGCCCATGGAGTTCGCAGTAGAGGCCCAGAAGCTCCTGGGCGTTAGTTTGGAAGGAAGCGTAGGATAAACCGAACAATGCTGACTATCGAAGATCTCCACGTGAGTGTGGCTGGTAACGAAATCCTCAAGGGCGTGAACCTTCAGGTGAACGCGGGAGAGGTGCATGCTATTATGGGGCCTAATGGCTCCGGCAAATCCACCCTAGCCCAGGTGCTCGCAGGCAGGGAGGAGTACACCGTAACGCGTGGCAGCGTTCTATACGAAGGAAAAGATCTGTTGGCACTGAAGGCCGAGGAGCGCGCCCAGGAGGGCATTTTCCTTGCGTTCCAATACCCTGTGGAGATCCCCGGGGTAGGCAATACCTATTTCCTGAAGGCTGCCCTCAACGCCGTGCGCCGCCATCAGGGATTGCCGGAACTGGACGCCATGGACTTTTTGAGCCTCATACGTGAGAAGGCTCGGCTGTTGGAACTGGATCCCTCGCTCTTGAACCGGCCGGTGAACGAGGGCTTCTCCGGCGGCGAAAAGAAGCGCAACGAAATCCTCCAGATGTCCGTCCTTCAGCCCAAGTTGGCGATTTTGGACGAGACGGATAGCGGCTTGGATATAGACGCTCTGCAAATCGTGGCGCGAGGCGTTAATGCCCTCCGTTCGCCCGACCGCGCCTTCATCGTTGTGACCCATTATCAGCGCCTGCTCAACTACATCGTGCCCGATTTCGTGCATGTGCTTGTGGATGGCCGCATCGTAAAGTCTGGAGGAAAGGAACTGGCCCTGGAACTGGAAGAGCGCGGATATGGATGGCTCGAGAAGGCGGAGGCCGCGGGAGCAGCACGATGAGCGCACTCGCAGAGCCGATCGGACAGAATAAGGTTCGCCAGGGGCTGCACGTTGAGTGGGCCGACGACCTTCTCCATCGAAGCCGAACGGGCAGAGATGAAGATCCTGAATGGCTCCGGCAGATCCACGAGGCCGGAGCAGAGCGGTTCCATGCAATCGGCTTCCCCGGCCCGAAGGATGAAGAATGGCGCTCCACGAATGCCATGCTTTTTCTTCGGGACGCACGCGCACTCGCAGGGGAGGCCGCTGTGGGTCCCGAGGCGCTGCAGGCTTATGGCCTTGCGGACGCATGGAGGCTTGTTTTTGTCAATGGGCGGCTGTGCCCATCCCTCTGCAGCCTGGATGGTCTACCGGAGGGAGTATTAGCCGGCTCACTCCGTGAGGCGCCTGTTGGCGCTGCATTAGGTAATCACTTCGGTAGAGTAGCTCAACCAGAGCCTCACGGCTTCGCGGCGCTCAATAGCGCGTGCTTTCTAGATGCTGCGGGCATCGTGATCCCCAAAGGGATCGCGATGGAGCGACCCATTCAGGTGGTACACCTGGCAGTGGGTGGCCAGGATCCTTCCGTGGTATTCCCCAGAACCTTCCTGCTTGCCGGCGAGCTGAGTAAGGTTACCTTCGTGGAGGTGTTCGCGTCCCTGGGCAGCGGCGTACTTGCCGACGCCGTCACCGAGATAATGGTTGGAGAGGGGGCCGTTCTTGACCACTATCAATGGCAGGCGCACCAAGCGGACGCATCCCATGTGGATCTTCTTGCAGCGCAAGCGGGCCGCACGTCGGTCCTTCGCACCACGAACCTCACGACCGGGGCTGCCTTGGCGCGCAGTGACGTCCATGTGAGCCTTACCGGGGAAGGGGCGGAAGCTACGCTTAACGGCCTCTACGTTGTACGTGGACGGCAACACACCGACCATCATACGCGCATAGATCACCTGGCGCCGCACTGCCAAAGCCACGAACTGTACAAAGGCATTTTGGACGAACATGGCCGCGCCGTATTCACCGGTCGCATATTCGTGCAGAAGGATGCCCAAAAAACGGACGCCAAGCAGACGAACCAGAATCTTTTGCTTTCGCGGGATGCATGGGTGGACACGAAGCCGCAGCTTGAGATCTTCGCCGATGACGTGCGCTGCACCCACGGAGCCACTGTGGGGCGGCTGAGTGAGGATGCCCTCTTCTATTGCCGATCTCGCGGCATCCCACAAGAGATGGCAGAGAAGCTGCTCATTTACGCCTTTGCCGCGGAGATCCTTGAGCGTGTGCGCGTGCCCAATCTCCGCGATCGGGTGGAAGCGGCCATACTGGGGCCCGGGGTGCAGATCCCACGCTGATACTGGGGAAACGATGAGATGATGGCTATAGCGAAAACGCCTTTAGATATCCAGCGGATACGCAGTGATTTCCCGATTCTGGGAACACGCGTGCGCGGCCGCCCATTGGTCTATCTGGACAACGCAGCTACCACACAGAAGCCTACGGTGGTCATTGAACGACTGGTGGAATATTACACCCATGAGAATGCCAACATCCACCGCGGCGTCCATGCGCTGAGCGAGCGGGCAACCTCCGCATTCGAGGGTGCCAGGGACACTGTGCGACGCTTTCTGAACGCGGCTTCCCCCCATGAAATCATCTTTACGCGTGGAGCTACCGAAAGCATCAACCTCGTCGCTTCGTCATTGGGGCGCCAACTCCTTCGCCCAGGGGACGAGGTGTTGATTACCGCCATGGAGCACCATTCCAACATCGTTCCGTGGCAGCTCATCTGCGAGGCGACCGGCGCCCGCCTTAGGGTTGCGCCGATCAATGATCAGGGTGAGGTCATTTGGGAGCGGTTCGAGGAGATGCTGGGCCCGGCCACGCGCATTGTATCCGTAGTGCACGTGTCCAACTCGCTCGGAACCGTGAACCCGGTGCGCCGTATGGTGCAGGCAGGGCATTCGGCAGGCGCAGTGGTTTTGGTGGATGGCGCGCAGGCCGTGTCGCACATGCCGGTGGACGTGCGGGACTTGGGGTGCGATTTCTACGTGTTCAGCGGGCATAAGGTCTTTGGACCTACGGGCATCGGCGTTTTGTACGGTAAGGAAGCGCTGTTGGATGCCATGCCGCCCTACCAAGGCGGCGGCGATATGATACGGTCCGTAACATTCGAAAAGACCCTTTTCAACGCGCTCCCTTATAAATTCGAGGCGGGCACACCTCACATTGCAGGAGCTATCGGGCTCGCCGCCGCAATAGACTACGTGGAAGCAATCGGCCGAGACAACATCGCCCAGTACGAACGCGATCTGCTGGAATACGCCACGCACCTTTTGGAGGAGATCCCCGAGGTGCAGATCATTGGGAAGGCCGCTCATAAGGCTGCGGTGCTTTCTTTCATCATAGACGGCGTTCACCCGCACGACGTGGGCACGATCTTGGACGATGAAGGGATCGCCATCCGCACAGGCCATCACTGCACTCAGCCGGTGATGGATCGCTATGGCATTCCTGCCACGGCGCGCGCTTCGTTTGCGTTGTACAACACGCGGGAAGAGGTGGATGCCCTCGCGGCAGGGGTACGCAAAGTAATTGAGGTGTTCCGCAGGTGACCGGTCTCAGAGAGCTCTATCAGGAAACGATACTGGACCATTATAAGCGGCCGCGCAATTTCCGCCAGATGCCGGATGCCAATCGGCAAGTAGAGGGTTATAATCCCCTCTGCGGCGACCGCGTAACGGTGTACCTTAAACTTGAAAACGGCGTTATTCAAGACGTAAGCTTTGTAGGGCAGGGGTGCGCCATCTCGACGGCGTCCGCATCATTGATGACGGAGGCCCTCAAGGGCAAGACGGAGGCGGAAGCCGAGGAGTTGTTTCGGCGCTTTCACAACCTTGTTGCCGGCGGCGCCGGGGTCGAAAGCGAAGAAGGCGATCTTGGCAAACTGGCGGTATTCGCAGGGGTGCGTGAGTTCCCTGCACGCGTGAAGTGCGCAAGCTTGGCGTGGCATACACTGCATGCCGCGCTCAAGGGAGACCTCCGCAAGGTGAGCACGGAATAACGCTCTACAACACGGGAGGGGCAAATGGACGGAACCGCTCATAACGCAGCGGCGAACCCTTTCGCCGGGCTAGATATCGAGAATAAAGTGGTGGACGTTCTCCGAACCGTATATGACCCGGAGATACCGGTCAACATCTACGAGCTAGGGCTGGTGTACGATGTGCAGGTTGACGGGAACGGAACGGTGAACATCCGCATGACCCTTACCTCTCCCATGTGCCCGGTTGCCGGATCGTTGCCGTTGGAAGTTGAGGAGAAGGTTCGCAAGATCCCGGGCGTAACCCGTGTGAACGTGGATGTGGTTTGGGATCCACCCTGGAATCCGGATATGATGTCCGAGGCGGCTCGACTGGAGCTGGGTTTCTTCTAATCAGGTTGTGCTTACGCATCCTCCGCATCAGGATGCAGCGAAGGCAACCCGCGCGGGTGCACGGAAATGGCGCCTCCGCAATCGTCATGGGTGCGGATGCACTCCAACAGGTGGAGGACGCTTGGGTTGGCGATACCGTAATAGACGTGGTTCTTGATGCGCCGGCAGTAGAGGATCCCTTGATCTTTGAGGATCCTAAGCTGTTGGCTTACCACCGCCTGGTTCGCATCGCAAGCTTCGATGATCTCCGACACGGTGCGAGGCTCCCCTGCGTGCTCTAGATAGTCCAAGATCCTCAATCGCAACGGGTGCGCCGCGGCTCGGATCACAGGAGCCACCCGCTCCAGACGCTCCATATCAATCAGCGGCTCTTCCTGTACGCTAGGCATGATGTTCACACCCCTTCACCCTTCACCCTTCACCCTTCACTCTTCACCTTTCACCCTTCACCCTTCACATTATATGCCTATATCCCGATGCAGTCAACGTAACCGGGGCGCTAGGGCTTTGAGGCGCGTAACGGCTATCTGCGAACCGCCCGGCTACGCACGCCCGGCATAGCCTTTTGCCGCCACGGACAGCCGACTGGGTACCGTAGACCCTGCACCCGCGCCGCTCGTTCGCAGTGCTCTCACCCACGCAGACGCAATGGTTCCCGGCCCCTATGCCGCAGTGGACGCCGCGCTCGCGCCCAGATACGCAGCCCACCTCATCTACATGCCCTGGGACCAACCCGGCGCGAATTGCGTGTAAATACGGCGGCATTCTATGCGGACTTTTGATGGGCGTGCAGCCGGCGGAAAGACGATAATCGTATGCTCGCGCAGCAGCCGTCATCAACAGAACTTGACACGGCACAGGCAACGGCGTATCATACCGCCGGAACGCACCAAGCGAGCGATGGGATGCAGGTGTTATCACCGCTCGCGGCGACGGATTCCAGACCAGCCGATCGGGGAGCAGATCTCCATGCCAAAGGCTCATTCGGAGGACCTGAACTCGGAGGTTCGCGGCATCGTTGACGCCGCGCGCGGTAAATGGATCCGCCGGCTCGTCGATCATTCTCGGAATAACTCCCTCCTCTTTTACCGCGATCTCAAGGTCGGCACCCTCGATCTCACCTCAGAGACGGAGGCGGTGCGCCGTCTGCTCGAGGGCAAACAACTGACGATTGACGCGCTGGTCTCAGAAGGGCCGCGTACTGAGGACTCTGACCCCGTCGTGCGTTCCCAGGCTCAAGACGAGGCGCGCCGAAGGGTGCGAAACGCGCTCGTAGCAATCCAGCGCAAGGCGTTGAGCAACCTCGAGGAAAAAGGCATCGAGACGCTTCACTTGGCAATGGGGATGGCTACGTGGTCCGCGAGTGATAGCGGACGGGCCTACGATGCCCCTGTGCTGCTTTTGCCGGCTCAGATCCAGGCGCGTGGCCGGGCGGGCGACGATCCGCGACTCTCGGTCGCAGGCGAACCGCAGCTAAATCCGGTGCTGCTGTATGTGCTCGAGGAGAATTATGCGATTCGTGTCAATGCGGCCACGCTGCTGAGCGACTGCAGCGGCGAGGACGAGTCCGGGCACTGGCGCATCGACCCAGAAGGCCTGTTCGCGCGCATCGAGAGCGCGGCGGCGGCCGTACCGGGCTTCAGGGTGACGCGGCGTGTGATCCTGGCCAACTTTCAGTTCGCGAAGATGGCCATGGTCGAGGATTTGAAGAAGAATGGCAATACGATAGCTTCGAGTACCATCGTTGCAGCCGTTGCCGGCCATTCACCCTCACGGCAGAGGCTGGCCCAGGCAGTAACCGACATTGAGCCAGCCCAGCTCGATGAGCGTCCCGCGGCCGACGACTACCTTGTTCTCGATGCGGACTCTACGCAACACCGGGCCATCGTGCTCGTCGGCAAAGGGCTGAACGGTGTCATACAGGGGCCCCCGGGGACCGGCAAGAGCCAAACGATCGCGAACCTCATCGCGCAGAGCGTAGCCGAGGGGCGGCGCGTGCTCTTTGTCGCAGAGAAGCGCGCGGCCCTGGACGCGGTCATCAAGCGGCTGAGTCATCCGGATGTGGGGCTCGGTCATCTGGTACTCGATCTGCACGGCGCGGCTCTGTCGCGGAAAGAGGTGATGGCGCGGCTTGCGTACGCACTGGAGCAGATCCATAAGGTGCTGCCCGCTGAAGGTGCCGAGGCGGTCCACCGGGAATTCGAGGCACGGCGCAAGCAGCTGAACGAACACGCACGACGGGTGAACCAGATTCGCCAACCGACCGGCCTTTCTGTGAACCAGATGGTTGGCCGACTGCTCCGCGTGCCGCCACCAGCGAAATCCGCGCTGCGGCTTCGCGGCGAAACACTGGCCGCACTCACGGCCGAGCGCGCAGACGAAATCAAGCAATGGATCCTCGAGGCTGCCGCCAATCCGACTTTGTTCCTCGGCACAGATCCCTCGCCATGGAACAATGCCGATATTAGGGACGGTCACCGGACACAGGAAGCGCTAGACCTGGCCACCAAGGCGGCCAACGAGCTCTGGCCCGAGTTCGATCGGCTTCTCGGACAGGTAGTAAAGCAGCTTGGTGTTGGATCGCCGAACACGTTTGGTGAGGTTGCTACATTCGTGGCTGTTCTGCGTGATGCGCGAAGCATTCGCAACCAATACAGCGCCCAGCTTTTCTTATCAAAGCCTGGTGAGTTGGCAGCGGCGCTTGAGCCTGCGGCGGCCGGATGGTTCACCCGCGCCTGGGCGTGGCTCAGCAACTCGGCCTACCGCGCCGCACGCAAACGCCTGCTCACATTGCGAGTGGCGCCAACATCTGCGAAGGTGCTCAGGCAGGAGGCGTTGAAGGCCGAGGATGTTCTTCGCCGATGGCAAGCCCTTGCCGCAGCCTCAGCCGTGCCCGTTGAGGCGGACGCTGAAATCGAACTCACTGCTGCGTTCGACGCCCTCCACGAGGCAACAAAGAAACTTGGCGCCATGACCGAAGCCGGGCCGTTTGACCGCATGCAGCTTTCGGCGATGGCCTCGCGGTTGCGGGCGCTCGCCGGCGACCGACAGACCCCATTCCGGTTGCCGGGGATCTACGATCTTCGCTCGCGCTTCAGCCAGGCGGGGCTCAATGGCTTTGTGGATGATCTTCGCAAGCATGGTGTTGCTGCCAAGCACTGGGAGGCGCGATTTGAGTACGTCTGGCTTTGCTCCGCGCTGGAGCAAGTGCTTGCAACCGAACCAGCTCTCGCTTCATTCAACGGCCGTACCCACGAGCAGGTGATCGAGGAGTTCAAGCGCTTGGACTGTGAACGCGTCCGCCTCGCTGCCCAGCGCGTGCGCAGACTCCATGCCGCGCGTGCGATCGAGGCGATGAACCGGCACTTCGACCAGGCAGATTTGGTTCGGAGAGAGGCGGCCAAGAAGTCACGGCATATTCCGCTGCGCGAATTGCTAGCCCGCGCGCCTGACGTTCTCACGCGGATCGCACCATGCTGGGTCGCGAGCCCACTCTCGGTCAGTCAGCTGCTCGACGGTGGCAGGCGGCATTTTGACCTGGTGATCTTCGACGAGGCAAGCCAGATCCTTCAAGAAGAAGCGATCCCCGCCCTCTACCGCGCAGAGCAGGTGGTGGTGGCCGGTGACCGACACCAATTGCCGCCCACGACGTTTTTTGCCACTGCAATCGAAGGCGAGGACCTAGCCCCCGAAGCCGACGCGGAGGAGGCCAAGGCAACGGCGGCAATTGGCGGTTTCGAGAGTCTGCTCGATACACTGGAAGCCTTCCTGCCGAATTGGCTCTTGGAGTGGCACTACCGCAGCGAGGATGAGCGACTCATTACGTTTAGCAACGTCCACGTCTACACGGGGCGGCTCGTAACCTTTCCGAGCGCGCGTGGCCAGGAGGCCATTCGGCACATTCTCGTCGAGCACGACCCCTCGTTAGGCGGACAGGAGGAAAGTGCATCGCGGGAAGTCGAGGAGGTTGTGCGTCAGGTAATTCTGCACGCGAAAACGCGGCCGCACGAGTCCCTCGGTGTCATCACTATGGGCATCAAGCACGCGAGCCGCATACAGGCTGCTCTGGACCGCGCCCTCGACCTCCAGCCGGAGCTCTCTGAGTTCTTCTCGCTGGCGCGCGAAGAGCGCTTCTTTGTCAAGAACTTGGAAACCGTCCAGGGCGATGAGCGTGATGCCATCATCCTGTCGATCGGTTATGGCAAGGCGGCAGACGGCGACCTGCCGCACCGCTTTGGCCCGCTTACCCAGGACGTGGGTTATCGCCGGCTGAACGTGGCAATTACTCGGGCGAAGCGCCGGATGTGCGTCATAAGTTCCTTCACGCACGACGAGATCGATCTGAATCGCTCCGGGAGTCGCGGGGTAGAACTCCTCAAAGCGTATTTAGAGTATGCCGCTAATGGAGGCACATATCTGCCTGAGAGTGAGCGCGCGGGAGAAGTTAGCCCCAATGCGTTTGAGGCCGATGTTCGTGACGCCTTGGAGGCCCGCGGCATCGAGACGCGGGCTCAATTTGGCGCGTCTCGTTATCGCATAGATCTGGTTGCCATGCATCCGAGGAGGAAAGGCAGGCCGGTGCTGGCGATCGAATGCGATGGCGCCTCGTACCATTCGAGCCCAACCGCCCGAGACAGAGACAGGCTGCGGCAGGAACACCTGCAGCGCCTCGGGTGGCGGTTCCATCGGATCTGGTCGACCGACTGGTTCTACCACCGCGAGCAGGAACTTGAGCGCGCGATTGCGGCATACGAGGAGGCTGTCCGCTGGGCGGATTTGTCGGATAACGGTCCGCTTCCCGCGCCGCCAGCTGATGCGGCGCAACCCGGGAGGCACCCTGATCAGCGGCCAGTCGCGCGGCAGCGCGGGCCCCTACCACACGTACCGCGGCGTGACACGATCGACCAGTACAGTGACCGGGAATTGCTGCAGATCGCTGAATGGGTGACGTCCGACGGCTTGCTACGTACAGACGACGAATTAATCCGTGAGATCTTCGCCAAGCTGCCGTTGGCGCGGATGGGCAGTCGCATCCGAGAGCGCCTCAATGAAGTCGTGAAGCTTCTGCACCGCCGCCAGCGGCCGAAGCGTCCGCGATGAGGGCCAGTGCCCTGGTTTACGCCTCCCATTCCACCTCCACTCCGCGCCCGCCTCCATTATTCCGCGCCGAGGCACCGCGGTTCACCCACCTTCAATAGCCCGGCCTGAGCGTCGGCAAGGTGCGGTTGCGCTCGTTAAGCGCTTGGGGCTAAAATAGCGTGCATGGATACCGCACCTGCTGCTCCCAACACGCCCCCTCCATCCCACGTGGCGCATCTTGAAGAGCTCGTTGCGCACCTTAAGCGGCAGCGGGAAGTGCTTGCCCAAAGCGTGCAGCGAGGCATGGGGGGCCTTGTGGCGGCGCGCGCCTATAGCGACCTGGTAGATGGCATCATTCGGGGGATGCTGGAACTGGCCTGCAGCCACATCCATCCGAACCTTGCCCTTGAGGCGGCGCCCATCGCCATCGTGGCCACAGGCGGTTATGGCCGTCGAGAGCTTTCCCCCCATTCCGATATTGATCTCACGTTTGTCCCCGCTCGGGATGGCGATCCCCAGGTGGAGCGCATCATTAAGGAGATGTTCACCATGGTGATGCGCGTGTTCATGGATGCGGCCGGGATGGAGGTGGGGTACGCCTATCGGCTGATGGAGGATTGCGCAGATCTGGATCATCAAACGGCGTGCGGCCTGTTGGATGCGCGCCTTATTGCAGGCAACCCGCGCATCTTCATTCAACTTGAGCACGCCTACTGGTCCTACTTCAATCCGGCAGATTTCGTGTTCACCAAGCTGGACGAGCGGCGCGCGCAATGGGGCAAGACGGTTCCCCCGGGTGTGGCCTCGGAAGTCTTCAGCCCAACACCGCGGATGGTGGAGCCCGATCTGAAGAATGGTCCTGGGGGCCTTAGGGATTTGCAGACGGCCGTTTGGCTTACGCAGGCGCTGCATAGCCTTCCGGCTGCCCGCGTTCGTGGGGAGCGCGCTTGGGAGGTGTTGCAGCGATATGCCGAGCTTACACCGGAGGAGTGCGCGCAGCTCAAAGAGGCCAAGGAATTCCTCATCCGCACCCGAAATGCCCTCCATGTGTCTGCCGGAGCAGCTCGGGACCAATTGGTGGTGACCCGTCAGGAGGACGTGGCCCGGATGCTGGGCTATTCGGACCCGGCATCGGGCGGTGCGCTTTCGCGGCAGGAGGCGCCACCCGTGGAGCGCTTCATGGCCGATTTGTACACCCATACCGGCGCCGTGGCGAGGATTACCGGATACGTTATGGATCGCGCCGAGAATGCGCGCATGTTCCTGGGCATCGGTTTGGATTGCGTGGGCAGAGCCATCGAGCCGGCCGGTTCCGTCTTGGAAACTGAGGACCCTGTATGGATGCTATGGGCGTGTGAACTTGCCCAGCGGTACCGCTTGGGAATGAGCCAGGCGCTTCAGCGTGAGATTGCACGCGTACTTGCTGCAGGTGCGCGCACGCAACAGCCCGCAGAGCTAGGCCAAGTGTTTACGCGCATCCTGGCTTGGCCCCACGGATGCTGGCCGATCCTCCAGCAGATGGCGGACCTGGGGATCCTTGGCTGGGTTCTGCCGGAGTTCGGCGCGGTGCTGAATATGATCCCATACGATCCTTCTCACGATTACACGGTGGGGCAGCATACGCTCTACGCCGTACGTTTTTTGGATGCCCTCCGGTCCCCGGCGGCATCTGAGGAGGCGAGCGAGCTCCGTCGTTTGCTGGCCGAACTTCCCCATCCGGAACAACTCTACCTGGCCGTGCTTCTGCACGATGTGGGCAAATACCAAGAAGATCGGCCCCATTCCGAAACCGGCGCGGAGATAGCTGGCGCCGTGTGCCGCCGCCTAGGATGGGACGCTGCCGCTACACAGAATGTGGTGTTCCTGGTGCGACACCATCTGCTTATGGCGGAGACATCGCGGTTGCGCGACCTTAATCTGGACGAAACCATTCGGGACTTCACGGCTGTGGTGGATGACCTGGACCGTTTGCATATGCTCTACCTCCTTACCTATGCGGACACGAGTGCTGTGGGGGCCGGGATCTGGACGCAGGTGAAGGCGCGCTTCCTAAGAGATTTGGCGCATCGGGCCGAGCGCTTCTTGGCGAGCGAGGAGGAGGCCGCGGATGACGCCGAACTCACGCGCACGCGGCGCCGCTTGCTGCGGGAGCTTACGGTGGAGAACCTGGATCCGCAAGAGGTGGCCCAGCACGTCGCTTCCATGCCGGCGCCCTACATCCTCAATACCAGCTTGGCCGAAATGGCCCTCCACATCGGGTTCGTCCGTAGGGCGCGGGCCGGGGAAACCGTTGTGGAGTTCCAGGACGAACGCAATGGCACCTATACGGAAGTAACCGTCTGCACGTACGATGATCCCAAACCGGGGTTGCTCTCCAAAATCGCCGGCGTGTTGTACGCAGCCGATCTGGATGTGCATGCTGCTCAGGTATTCACGCGGGTGGCCCCCGGTACCGATAACGCATCGGAGCGCATCGCCATAGATCGGCTCTATGTGGATTTTCGGGGACGGCGGCTAACGCCGGGAAAGCGCCGCGAGCTGGCAACCAACCTTCCGGCGGTGCTGGGAGGCAAGCTCAGCATCGCCGATCTGCTCCACAAGCGGAACCGCTCGCCCGAGGTAGGCGGGCCCGTGGAGAACTTAACCGTTCGAAACGACCTGTCGGACACATTCACGGTTGTTGAGGTATCCTCCAGAGAGGACCGCGCGATGCTCTACAGGGTGACGGGTGCACTCTCGATGCTTGGGTGGGATATTCACAGCGCCAAGCTTTCCCACTTTCGGGGAAGGTCTGTGGCGAGCTTCTACGTAACCGGTGCAAAACACCTGGGCGACGCCGATGCCCGCGCTCAACTGGCCCGGCTCATGCCGGTAGCACCATGAAATCCCGCACAAAGACCCTGGTGCGCTCGGCACGGTGCTCGCGCGCTTTGATCGCCAGGGAACCGTGTCTCCCTGGAACATGGGTAGGGAGGAGAATGCCATGGATCTCGCACTTCCTGCAATGCGGTGCATTACCCTCATAATCGGCTGGTGCGCTATGAGTGCGGCCGCGTGGGCGATGGCCCCGTCCCCTCCCTGGAACCCCGTTGTTCCATGGAATTTGGGAGTGAACATCCATTTTACGGATCCCCGCCCTGGAGAGATGGAAGAGCTGGCTGCTGGGGGCTTCCGGTGGATCCGCATGGACTTTAGCTGGGATGCTACCGAGCGGGAGAAGGGCAAGTACGATTTCAGCGCGTACGATCGCCTGATGGCCTCGCTAAAGCCCTATCACATCCGCGCGCTGTTCATCCTAGATTACAGCAATCGCTATTATGACGGTGGGCTCTCGCCCCACACACCGGAGGGCCGTGCAGGCATGGCCCGATGGGCTGCTGCCGCCGCGAAGCACTTTCGCGGACAGGGCATCCTTTGGGAGATGTACAACGAACCCAACATTGGCTTCTGGCGGCCAAAACCCAACGTGCAGGATTACATCAGCCTCGCCCTGGAGGTAGCGAAGGCGATCAAGGCGGCCGCTCCGGGAGAAATCTACATCGGGCCGGCGACCTCCGGCATGGATTTTGGCTTTCTGGAAGCGTGCTTCAAGAGTGGTCTGCTCAACTATTGGTCGGCCGTGTCCGTCCATCCCTATCGGGGGCAACCGCCGGAGACGGTGTCCGCCGATTACCGCCGCCTGAGGCTACTCATTGCGAAGTATGCGCCCAAAGGGAAGTCCGTACCTATCCTCTCCGGGGAGTGGGGGTATTCGGCCGTATGGCATGGTATGGACGAGGCCACGCAGGGCCGCATGCTCGCGCGCCAATGGCTTACCAATCTGATGAACCGCATTCCGGTGTCCATTTGGTACGATTGGCATGACGACGGGCCAGACCCTCGGGAACCAGAACACCACTTCGGCACAGTGCGATATCCCTACCGAGAGGGCCAGCAGCCCGTTTACGAACCCAAACCTGCTTACCATGCCGCCGAGACGCTTACCTCGAACCTAAGCGGCTTCGTCTTTAACAAACGGTTGGACGTGCGCAATCCCGACGACTATGTTTTGCTCTTCAGTCGCGGGAATGACGTTCGATTGGTAGTATGGACAACATCCTCCCAGAAGCATCCCGTGCGGATACCCGCCAGCGATGGCACATTCCGCCTGGTGAATGTTACAGGCGGCGTACATGGCTTCGGACAGTCCACCTCGGGAACCCTCACCATAGACGCCACGGAGGACCCCGTGTACGTAATCCCATCTCAGCCGAACGATTTGTTAAGTGTGGCTGCCGCATGGGAAAGTGCGCCGCTGGAAACGGTGGTTCATGCAGATGGCGGTGCTGAAGTGTCGCTCACGTTGCGAAACCCACTGAACCGTACGCTCCGCGTCCTCGTGCCGAAGCTAGAGGGGCCTGAAGGCACCTTTGCGGTGGATAAAACGCTCCTTCCGGGATCGTCCGTTCCCATCAAGATTACGGTCCCCATGGAGCGCACCGCGCAGCCTGTCCCCGTGCGCGTGGAGGTGATCCTGCCCGGGCTGGGCGGCAGGATTGCCCAACAAGTGGTCCTGGTAGCTTCCAACCCCCTCGTGGTGGAGGCAAGTCCCATGACAAAAGGCGCATGGCCCATTATGGTAACGAATCCCAGCGGCGAAGCGTTTAGTGGAGCCTTGCGCATTACGTCACCCGAGGGTTTCCGGTTGGTGTCGCGGGTTACTCCGTTGCGACTGCCGGCCGGCACCACACGTACGGTGATACAGGTTCCGGTGGCGCAGGTGCGCTCAGAGTACTCGGCAGGCATCGCCATCACCGATGTGGCCCTCCGACCGGTGCTGACCGTGCCGATACGCCGATATCGCCTCGTGGACGATTTCGGAAGGTATCCCGTAGGCACCGTTCCCTTTGCGTATCGCCTTGTGCCGGATGGGGATCCCAAGGTGGCATCCGAGCTTGCGCTGGCCGCGGCGAGCCCGCCCCAAGGAATCGCGCCGGGCATGGGTGCGGTGAAGATCACCTATCGCTTCTCTGCAGGATGGAAATTTGCCAGGCTTGTGCCGCAGACCGACGCGATTAGGGACATACCAGGTCGGCCGCGAGCACTCTTAATATGGGTATATGGCGACGGTTCGGGGAACCTCGCGCGGCTTCGGATTGCCGATGCTTCCGGGCAAACGTTCCAACCGGACGGGGGTGTCATAGATTTCAAGGGGTGGAAGCTGCTGCGCTTCCCTCTTCAAGGGAATACGGGCGGCCACTGGGGCGGAGCAGACGACGGGGTAATCCACTATCCAATCCATTTTGATACACTTTTCCTTGTGGATAGCGCTAGGGGCCAAGACACGGCCGGCACGTTGTATTTAGCCGCTCCCACCCTGGAATTCGACGTGGAAGCTCAATGATGCGCGTTATGATGCTGTCCCCAAAGTCCGGTGCAGGGACGGAGCCTGAGCAGCACTGCGGGTGGCCTGGCTATTGTTCGGCCGCTATGATCTCGGCTAGATCGGGCACGCTTCACTGCGACGGCTTTCGCACGATGCTCACTCGCTGGAAGTCGGCACTCGCGGAGGTGCTTCTTATGCTCGGCTCGCAGGCGTGTTTGGCGTTTCCGCAGCCCATAGATCGCGTGCCTACGTTGGAGCGGCTTAGGGTGGATGCGCTTGTGCGGGCTCACGAAGATGTGGCGCGGTATGCTCAAGAGCGGACATCCGTATCCATCAAGACCGGATATACGGACTTCCGGTGCGTTCTTCATGCCCATTCGTACCTCTCGCACGATAGCCGGGGCACAATCGCCGAGATTGCGGCAGCAGCCAAGCAGGCAGGCGTGTCGGCGGTGTTCCTTACGAATCACCCGCGCAAGGATTTGGACGTGGTGGCAGCAGGCCAGCGGGGTGTAGTGGAAGGCGTGCTCTTCGTGGCTGGTGCAGAGGCCAACGGCTTCCTTCTTTTCCCTGGAGATGGCAAGTTACCACCGCTCGACACCGGTGCCCAATCCCTAATAGACGCAATTCACAGAACTCATGGGATGGCATTTGTAGCCCATCCGGAGGAGCACACGGATTGGTCTCTCTCCAGGCTCACCGGGATGGAGATCTATAACACCCACGCAGATTTCCTAGACGAGGCGGAGCTTATTGCGGAACTCAAACCGCAGGATGCTGCGGGCAGAAAGCGCCTGTTTCAGTTGCTGGAGGCGTTTCACAGGTATCCCCAGGAGGCCTTTGCCTCGATCTTCGATCCGCCAACGGCAAACCTGGCGCGCTACGATGCCTTGTTTGCTAAAGGTCCTTTCGCAGCCATTGCCGCCAACGATTCGCATCAGAACGTGGGTTTCATCTTGAAGGGTGCGGCAGACGGCGGCATCGTAATTGAGGATCCGCTTGGCGAAGAGTTAGGTCGCATTGCGCCGGACCAAGTCGCCAAGCTGTTTGGTAATCTGGGAACGCCGCAACCGAGCCGTACGCTTTTGGCGCGCATCCTTGACCCCTATTCTGTAAGCTTTCACTATGTGAGCACCCATGTTCTCGCTAAGGAGTGCACGCCATCCGCGCTTCAGGAAGCGCTGCAGCACGGCAGAACCTACGTCGCTTTCGACTGGATTGCAGATCCCACCGGCGCTGCTTTTGTTCTGAAGACCGCCGATCATTCATGGACGATTGGGGACACGGTTTCCCTGGATCAGCGGCCGGTTTTGGAGCTGGAACTTCCCCTTTCATGCACGATACGCGTGGTACGCAACGGTGGGGTTGTTCTGGAACGGAACGGGCGCAAATTGACTGTGCCATTGCGTGAGGCGGGGGTGTATCGCGTGGAGGCGTGGCTACGTGTAGCGGGCGAGGACCGAGCGTGGATTTACACCGGGGGGATGCGCGTTACGCCGCACCCTAGTACATCCTCTCGGCATTAACGGTCCCTTCCACCGATGGTCATTTGCGCGCGCCGCACGGGGATTTTCGTTGCAGGCCATGGAGCGCGATCGCGCCCGGGCCCACAGTGTTGGGGCGCCCGCACGCTAGAGAGAGGTGATGTTCATGTTATTGCGGCTAAAGGCGTTCGTTATCTTTCTTACCCTATTCTGTGGAACCGTCCTGTTTCTTCCTGCGAGAGGTCAGGATGCCCAAGACGTAGCCCTCCTGCGCAGCCGCGTGCAATTCCTGGCCTCACCCCGACTTGCAGGCCGCCTGTCCGGCACGAAAGGGAATGACGAAGCAGCGATCTTCATTGCTGAGTGTTTTCGTAGGGCCGGGCTCGCGCCGCTCGGCACCTCCCGCCTTCATGATGCGAATGCTCCCTTGGATCGGAGCGGATACTTCCAGCCGTTCAAGTTCGTAGCAGGTGTTGCTCCGGGACGCGCCAATTCTGTAGACGCAATAATCGGGGGTAAGAGGGAGCGACTGAAGGTAGGTGTGGACTTTGAACCTGCTTCGGTCTCGGCTTCAGGAGAGGCGGAGGGTAAGGTGCTCTTCGCCGGGTATGGGATCCAATCTCGCGACCCGCAGCGGAACGATTACCAGGGTGCCGCCGTCCCAGGCAACATCGTGCTTGTACTGGCCGGTGCTCCCACCGGTGATCCGGGAAACCCGCTCTACTCCTATGCCTCCGTGCAGCACAAGGCGGCCATTGCCAGAGATCTTGGAGCAGCGGCGTTGCTGGTGGTTTCCTCGTCGGATGCCGATGTTCCCCGTTTTGAGGATAATGGCACGACTTCAGACGAGAAGATACCGATTCTTTTACTTGGTCGCCCGGTGGCGCGGCGATGGCTGAACGCAGCAGGGTTGGATCTGGATCGCCTGGAGGAACAGGCGCATTCGAGCAGCGGACCCATACCCTTACCCATCCGTGTGCGCTTGCGCACAGACGTAAGGAAGGTGCAGCGCGTTACTGCCAATATAGCCGGATTCCTTCCGGGTGCCGATCCTATCCTGGGCGCTGAAGTTGTGGTGATCGGCGCCCATATGGACCACTTGGGCATGGGAGGGCCGTACTCCCTTGCCGAGAACCGCAAACCCGCGATTCACCCAGGCGCTGACGACAATGCATCCGGAACGGCGGGCGTGCTAGGATTGGCGGACCGATTTGCCAAGAGCCCCATCCGGCCGAAGCGATCCATTCTGTTCGTCTGCTTTTCCGGCGAGGAGTTGGGCCTTCTTGGGTCGGCGTACTACGTGCGCCATCCGTTGATTCCCCTGGAACGCACCGTGGCTATGATCAATATGGATATGATCGGCAGGCTTCGGGATCATCGGCTCACCGTTCTTGGAACGGGGACGTCGCCGGAATGGGAAGAGGTGCTTTCGGGAGCTCCGGCGAGGGGACTCACCATTGTGCGCAGCGACAGCGGCTTCGGCGGCAGCGATCAACAATCGTTTTATGGCGCCGGGATACCCGTACTTTTCTTTTTCACCGGTCTCCATGCAGACTATCATCGCCCGGGCGACACGGCCGACAAAATCAATTATAGCGGGGAGGCGGAAGTCCTGAATTACGTGTTCGATGTAGCCGCGGGGATCACCAATCTGGCGGTGCGGCCGGGATATCGGCGCATGGCGCTGCCCGTCCAGGAAGAGGGTCCGGCTCGGTTCCGCGCCTCATTGGGAACGATCCCCGATTATTCTGCCGATGTGGATGGGGTGCTGGTGTCTGCAGTTCGGCCGGGCAGTGCCGCCGAGCGTGCAGGGATCCATGGCGGCGACGTTCTGGTGCGCCTAGGCGGACGGGGGATCCATAACGTTCGGGATCTGGCCCTCGCATTGGGGGAACACAAGCCGGGGGACACAGTGGAGGTGGTGGTGCGGCGTAATGGCCAGGTGCTGGCGCTTCAGGCCACGTTGGAGGCCGGGCGCCGGTGAGCCGTTCGGCGTGCGTGCGGGCAGGGTACACTATTCGCGGTTGCCGATCGGTACATCGGCGCCCGGGCATGAGAAGTTGGTGAGGTAGATGCATTCTGCGGTCGCCAATCCGCAGGCATGGCGCAGAACCTGAGCCGGCGGTTGAGGCCGCTACTGCAAGGGAGCAGGATGAATGAAAGCGATCGTCAAGACGAATGCAGGGCCCGGTGCCTCTCTGGTACGTGTCCCCGAACCTCGGATACGCCGCTCCGACGAGGTGCTGATTCGTGTTCTGATGACCTCCATCTGCGGGACTGATGCTCACATCTACGAGTGGGATGCCTGGGCAGCTCAGCGTGTGAAGCCACCCCGCATCATGGGGCACGAGTTTGTGGGACGCGTGGAAGAGGTGGGGGCCGACGTCCAAGGCATTCGGCGCGGCGATCTGGTGTCGGGCGAGTCCCACGTGGTTTGCGGCATCTGTTATCAGTGCAGGAATGGGCAAAAGCACGTCTGCGCCAACACGCGGATCCTCGGCGTGGATATTGATGGGTGCTTCGCCGAGTACGTAGTGGTGCCGGCATCCAGTGTCTGGGTAAATGACCCGGGACTTTCCTTGGATATCGCCTGCATCCAGGATCCCCTAGGAAATGCCGTTCATGCCACCCTTGCCGGTGAAGTGGTGGGACGAACCGTGGCCGTGTTGGGATGCGGTCCCATCGGCATCTTTGCCGTGGCTGTAGCCCAGGCCGCTGGAGCTGCTCAGGTATATGCTACGGACACGCGCCCCTATCGCTTGGACCTCGCGCGCCGCTTAGGAGCCACGGACGTTTGCGACGTGTCACAACAGGACTGTGAGGTGTTCTTCAAGGAGAAGACGCACGGCCTTGGGGTAGATGTGGCATTGGAGATGTCGGGATCGCCTGCCGCCATAGCGCAGGCCATGCGCATCACACGCAGGGGAGGACGCGTGTCGCTCATGGGTATACCATCCCGGCGTGTAGAATTAGATGTGGCCGAAGACATGATCTTTAAAGGTCTGGATGTTCAATGCATCGTTGGGCGCCGGCTCTATGAAACCTGGACGCTCATGAAACAGTTGTTGGATTCCGGGAGGCTGGTAGTTGCGCCGGCGATCACACACAAACTCGCGTTCGAAGATTATGACCGCGGCATGGCCCTGATGCGTGACGGGTCCTGCGGCAAGGTGGTGTTTGAGGTGTGAGGCTGTTCGGAATATATCTACCGGGACTCACACGTGGCACAGGACCGGTGGGATGAGATGTAGGTTTGGAACACGCGCACAATGCGTGGCGCTGCTCGGTTATCGGATGAGGTTTGGAGTGCGTCACGCTAGGAGGAAGGCGGCATGAATTCCACATTGCAGAATTGGCTAGACGAGCAACTCGCCGCACTCAGGCAACAGAACCTATACAAGCCCCTCGTGAACTTGCAATCTCCACAAGGGGGCCGGATCGTAGTCAATGGGCATCAGGTGATCAATCTCTCCTCCAACAATTACCTTGGCCTGGCAAACCATCCGCGCCTGAAGGAGGCGGCCATCCGCGCCGTCGAAACGTGGGGAGCCGGCGCCGGCGCGGTGCGGACCATAATCGGCACCATGTCTCTCCATCAGCAATTGGAGGAGCGCATCGCCCGCTTCAAACATGTGGAAGCCGCTATCGTATTCCAGTCAGGCTTCACCGCCAATGCAGGCACCATCCCTGCCATCATCACCAAAGAGGACGTGATCATCTCCGATGAATTGAACCATGCCTCCATCATAGATGGGTGCCGGCTGACCGGCTTGCCGAGCGATCAGCGCCCAATCTATAAGCATAAGGATCTGAATTCCCTAGAGGATGTACTAAAGCGCACAAAGGGGTATCGCAAACGGCTCATCATCACCGATGGCGTTTTCAGCATGGACGGCGACATCGCGCCTCTTCCCGGTATTGTGGCCCTTGCGGAGCAATACGACGCGGCGGTTATGGTGGACGATGCGCACGGTTCAGGTGTGCTTGGGGGAGGGCGTGGCACGGCCTATCATTTTGGCGTCCATGACCGCCTGGATATTCAACTGGGTACGCTCTCCAAGGCTGTAGGTGTGATGGGGGGATATATCGCCGGGAGTGCGCGGCTGCGGGAGTGGCTTACTCAGCGCGCCCGGCCGTTTCTGTTCAGTACGGCGCATCCTCCGGCGGTTGCCGCTGCGTGCATCGCCGCAATAGACCTTATGGAGGAGGATCCCTCGCTTGTTCAGAGGCTTTGGGAGAATACACGGTATTGGCAGCAGGGGCTGAAAGGGTTGGGGTTCGATATCGGCGCTACAGAGACACCGATTACCCCGGTGATGACCGGGGACGAACGAAAGGCGCTGGATCTGCAGCAGCGCCTTTTCGACGAAGGCGTTTTGGCCCTTGCGGTGGTGTATCCTACGGTGCCGCGAGGCAAAGCCCGCGTACGTACGATGCCCAATGCCTCTCATTCGCGCAGCGATCTGGATGACGCTCTGGAAGCATTTCGGCGCGTGGGCAAGGAACTAGGCCTCATCTGAATGGGTACCTGGGGGAGCCACGCTCCCGAGGTTAGTACCGGATTGAGTTTCACGCGCAAGGGAAACCTGATGAACCGCAAAGTCTGTGTCCTCGGGCTCGATTGTGCCGAGCCCAATCTTGTATTTCATCTTTGGCCCACCGATTTGCCTAACCTTAACCGCATCATGTCCGCCGGTATCTATGGGCCCATCGAATCGACGATCCCGCCCATCACCGTGCCGGCCTGGATGTGCATGATGACGGGAAAGGATCCGGGCACCTTGGGTATCTATGGTTTTCGCAATCGGCGGGACCACTCGTATGGGGGGCTGGCTTTTGCCAACAGCTCTATGGTGCGCGAACCTGCCGTTTGGGACGTGCTCGCCCAAAGCGGTAAGCGATCCATCCTCTTGGGCATCCCGCTTACATATCCGCCGCGCCCTGTAAACGGATTGCTCATAAGCGGGTTCCTGGCACCGGATACCAGCAGCAACTTCACGTATCCCCCAGATCTGCGGACGGAACTGTTGCAAGTGGCCCCGAACTACATGCTAGATGTGCGCAACTTCCGCACGGAAGATAAGCAATGGCTTTTGGACCAGATTTACCAGATGACCCGGGAGCGCTTTCGTGTGGCCAAGCACCTACTCACCACGAAACCATGGGATTTCTTTGCTATGGTTGAGATGGGGCCGGATCGTATCCATCATGGCTTCTGGAGATACTTCGATCACGAGCATCCCCTCTACGAAGCAGGGAATCCCTATGAGCACGTAATCCACGACTATTACGTAGCTCTAGATGGCATGATAGGTGAATTGCTGGATCTCCTTCCGGATGAGGCGATGCTGATTGTGGTGTCGGACCATGGCGCCAAAAGAATGATCGGCGGCATATGCGTCAACGAATGGCTGATGCAGGAAGGATATCTGGTCCTGAAGGAGGTACCACGCGAGCCCACGAAGTTCGATCCCCAGATGGTGGATTGGCACCATACCAAGGCGTGGGGCGACGGCGGGTACTACGGAAGGATTTTCCTAAACATTGAGGGGCGCGAGCCGAACGGTACGGTTCGCCAGGAAGATTATGAAGCCCTACGCGAGGAACTCGCCGCACGGTTGGAGAGCCTTCCGGACGAGTACGGGAACCCCATTGGAACCCGCGTGTTTTTCCCCGAACGCATCTATTCAACAGTGAAGAATGTGCCGCCGGACCTGATCGTGTACTTCGGTGACTTAAACTGGCGCTCCGTGGGCAGTGTGGGGCACGGAACGGTTTGGATCCACGAGAACGACACCGGCCCCGACGACGCGAACCACGCACAATACGGCATCTGCCTAGTAGCCGGTGTGGACGCCATCAAAAGCGGCGCCACCGGCGGGATTTATCGCGAGGGGCTTTCCATCTACGACATTGCTCCCACCATCTTGGGCGCTTTCGGTGTTACGCCCCCGCCAGGAATGGGGCGCACGCCATTGGATCTTCCGCAAGCGATCTCCGCGTATACTCCGGAGGAGGAGGCCGAGATCGCTCGTCGCCTGGAGGATCTAGGGTATCTCTAGCCGGCAACGCCTTCGGCTCGGCAGAACGTGCTGAATGGGCCAAGGGAACTTTGGATAGGCAAAAGCGCGCAAGAACATTGGGATGAATGCACCGTCAGCCAGTACAGTGGTAGTGGCCGCCATGAGCGGCGGGGTGGATAGTGCCGTTGCAGCAGGACTGCTGAAACAGCAGGGCTACGACGTTATAGGCGTAACCCTGCAGATTTGGCAGGAGCGCGCCGAACAAAGCCGCAGCGGCGGGTGCTGTTCGCTGGGAGCCGTAGAAGACGCCCGTCGTGCCGCTGCGCGCCTGGGCATTCCCCATTATGTGCTGAACTTTCGAGAACGTTTCCGGGATGAGGTCATTGACCGCTTCGTGGATGGGTACTCCCGCGGCCGCACTCCTAATCCGTGTGTGGAATGCAATCGGCGGATTAAGTTTCGCGAACTGCTACGCCAGGCGCGTCGGCTCGGAGCCCGGTATCTTGCTACGGGGCATTATGCCCGCATTGTACAGGACGAGGCGTCGGGCCGGCTCGCTCTGTACCGTGCCCGGGATCGTAGCAAGGACCAGTCTTATGCCCTCTACATGCTCACCGAGGCAGAGCTGGGCCAGATACTCTTCCCCATTGGGGAACTCGAGGGGAAGCACGTCACAAGGCGTATTGCGGAAGAACTGGGCCTTTCGCTGGCCTCCAAGCCGGATAGCCAGGAGATCTGTTTTGTCCCCGAAGATGGCTACACGGCGTTCCTGCGGGAGCGCGTGCCCCAGGTATTGCAGCCGGGACCTATTGTGGATACCTCGGGCCGCGTGCTTGGGCGCCACGAAGGCCTCGCTCTGTACACGATCGGCCAGCGTCGTCGCCTTCCTGCCAGCAGCACCGGCCCCTTGTATGTGGTGGCCCTTCAGCCAGACACCAATACCGTAATTGTAGGAGACAATCGAGAGCTCTATGCCCGACGGTTTGCCGGAGAGGACGTGAGCTGGGTGAATGAGCCGCCGAGCTTTCCTCTTGCGGTTTGTGTGCAGATCCGCTATAATGCAGATGCAGTTTCGGCCCGGTTATTTTGCCGGGACGATGAGATCGAGTGCGAATTCGATGAACCGCAACGCGCGGTGACGCCAGGCCAGGCTGCGGTGTTCTATGTTGGTGACCGTGTGCTTGGCGGGTGTACCATCGCCCGGGTCGTGGGCTAGCGAGGCAGGCATACATGTTAGATGCACGAACAATCGTGGAGTTGGTTCTGCTTGCCGTAATTGTGGCGAACGTTGTGGTTTTCTCCGTAGGCGTGCTCCAGGCGCTCAAGATGGTGGTGAAGTCCCTGGAGGGCCTGGATGCTAAAGTGCAAAGCCTCCAGGGCGAGATGGTTCCGGTATTGCGCGAAGCGCGGGCAACGTTGCAGCGCGTAGAACAGCTTGCAGCGTCTACCGATAGCCTCGTCAAATCGGAATTGGCACCTACCGTGCAGCTCACGCGGTCCACAGTAACGCACGTTGAGGCGGCTACTCGTGCGGTAAGCCAAACAGCTCAGAATGTGGCGCAGATCACCACAATCGTGCGGACGGTCACCGAGCCGGCCAATGTATCGTCGGCTGCAGGGCGAGTGCTTAAGCTTTCGGCAGATAAGCTCGGGCTCTTGATGGTCGGCATCCGCACGGGGCTGCGCGCACTCCTGCTAAATGGCCGCAAGTCAAAGGAACTCGTTCTCTCGAAAGCGGAACAACAGAGGAGGGATACAGATGGAGCAGCAGGATAATGACAAGAGCGTTCTGATCAGCGTGCTTGCCGGCATTGGTATTGGGGTGATTGTGGGAGCAGTAGCCGGTTTGCTCTTTGCCCCAAAACCGGGTACGGAGACGCGCGAGACATTGAGTAAGACACTCGCAGATCTGGGCACGAAGATCTCCGACCTGAGCAAAGAAGTAGCCGAAAAGGTGAAGACTGCCGTGGAGACGGGCAAGCAGGCCATGGCAGAGAAGACCCAGAAAGCCGAGGAGAAGGAGCCGGAGCCTACCTCTACCGCGGTATAAGCTCCTTGGGATGGCGTGGACCAGACAACGGCTCCTAATGCTTCCGCCCGGAAGCCGGAGATAGCCGAGGTGACTTCGCCGTGCCCGCCCGGTGGCGGCGAAGTTCCGTCGGATGGAGGATGGCGCAGGATTATAGGCCTGATCGTGGCTTCGGCCTGCGCCCTCCTATTTTTGTGGCGGGTGCGCAGCGTTCTTCCGCCATTCGTAATCGCCTTCTTCCTTGCATCCCTCCTGGACCCCGTAGTGACCCGTCATCAGAAACGCGGTGTGTCACGCGCGAGGGCCGTGGCAACGATCTATGCGCTGGTTTTCCTCTTGATCGTGCTGGCAGCGATCGTGATCGTCCCCCAGGTTCTTAGCCAGATGAACGGCCTTGCCAACAAGGCATCCGATTATGGCGCCCAGATTACGCAGATTACGGACCAGTGGTACCGGCGGTATCAGAAGCCCTTGGCCGCCATGGGCATCAAAAGCAATCCTCTTAGTGCTACCAACCAGAACGGCGCCATCGCCGCGGCAGCCAGACAAGTCCTCATCACTGTGAAAGACGCAATCCAGGGCTTTGCAGGCCAGATCCTCTGGCTGATTATCATTCCGCTCTCCCTGTTCTACTTTCTGCTGGACTATCGCGCTTTGCGTGCCAAGCTGATTTCTTTCGCCCCTGTCGCCCATCAATTGGGTATTCAGCGCATGGCCGAAGAAGTGGTTGAGGTATTTAGCGCATACTTTCGCAGCCTTGCAGTGGTGTGCGTTTGTTACGGGCTAGCTGCGGTCGTTCTGTTCTACCTCTTGGGCCTTCATTACGCGCTCTTCTTGGGATTAGCGGCCGGTGTGCTCTACGCGGTGCCCTATGTAGGGCCCGCAGCCGCCATCTGCACTGCCGGCATCGTGGCGCTGACGGTAAGCCATCCTGTGCTCTTCTTCGTGTGGCACGTGGATCTGCCATCGGTAGGGTACGCATTGCTCGTAGTAGCGCTTTTTGTTGCCATGCATCTCTCCTTTGACTACGGCATCACTCCCCGGGTAGTGGGAGGGTCTGTAGGGCTCCATCCGCTTGTGAACGTGTTCGCACTCATGTGCGGAGCCACGCTCTTCGGCATCTGGGGGATGTTGCTGGCGGTACCGGTGGCGGCCTCTTTGCGAATTCTGTTGATCTACTTTTTTCCCAAGCTTGCGGAGCCGGTACCTGAAGACGCTGTGGATGCCGCCGAGTAAGGCGCGCATGATCGGCGGCTTTTGGTCCCAGCGCCGGACGTGCTATGATAGAGGTTGTGAAGAACCCTTTTGCCTCCGTACGCGCTGCCCTATTCGATCTTGACGGCACCCTCATCCAAACTCAAATAGACTTTGATGAGATGCGCCGGGCGATGCACCATCTCGTGCAGCGGTATGGTGTGCCCGTTGATCCGGGAGTTCGCGACATCCTCGCCATCGTGGAGGAAGCCCGCACAATCCTTTATGAATGTGGGGATGCCGAACGTGCCGCAGAGCTTCGACGTGAAGCCTTCGCCGTACTAGAACGTATCGAAGAGGAGCATTGCCAAAATCCGACGGTGGTTCCCGGTGCCGCGCCGCTGCTCGACTACTTGCATCGGCGTTCCATTGGCATCGGCATCGTCACGCGAAACTGCAGGCGCGTGTCCGAGCAATTGGTGCGCGTGGGGAAGCTCGCGTACGATGTCCTCGTCACGCGCGATGATGTAAGTCGAACCAAGCCCCATCCTGAGCACTTGGACCAAGCACTTCAACTCCTGAGCGTGGAGCGCCTTGAGCATAAACCCATTCCCGCGGTGATCACCGGAGACCACTGGATGGATGTGCAAGCGGGACGAGCAGCAGGGATCCGTACAATTGGCCTTCTGCTTGGGCGAAGCGAGGCATTCTTTGCCCCGGCTATGCCTGATCTTCTAGTGAACGAACTTGCCGATCTGCTGCCTTTGGTAGAACAAGAAGGCTCGTCGGCAGCCTGTAGTGCTCCATGACGCTCTCCATCGTTATCGTCAATTGGAACACGCGCGACTATCTTCTTGGGGCGCTCCGCTCGATCTATCAGAACCCGCCATCCTTTCCTTTTGAGGTGATCGTTGTAGACAACGCCTCAACAGACGGAAGCGCCCAAGCTGTGGCCCGGGAATATCCCCAAGTGCGGCTCATTCTGAACGGTACCAACGAGGGCTATGCTCGAGGGAACAACCAAGGGGTGGCGGCCAGTACGGGGAAGTACGTTCTGCTATTGAACCCGGACGTGGTGGTGTGGCCGGGTAGCTTGGAACGCGCGGTGACGCTGTTGGAGCATCGGTGTGAAGCAGGCGTACTTGCCGCGAAATTGGTGCATGCCGATGGCGCGGTGCAGAAATCCGTGCGAGGGTTCCCGCGGCCTATCTCTATCATTTTCGCGGTTACCGGGCTGGCAATGCTGTTTCGTGGGAGCCGGCGCCTCAACGCTTATCGAATGGACTGGTTCGATTATGACCAGGAGGCGGTAGTGGAACAACCCATGGGGACGTTTCTGTTGGTGCGCCGTAGCCTCTTTGACACGGTGGGATACATGGATGAGCGCTTTCCGATCTTTTTTAATGATGTGGATTGGCTATACCGCGCACACCAGCAGGGGCAAGTGATCTTGTACACCCCATCGGTGGTGGTGACGCACTACGGGGGAGGCAGCACGCGCCAGGTGCGGGGTATGATGGCATGGGAGTCCCGGCGCGGCTTGTTGCAATTCTATCGCAAACATTATCGCTCACCCTTCTTTTTGCCCGTTTACTGGGTGGCTGCAGCCGCTTCGTGGGTGCATGCTTGGATTGCCTCAAGGCTTAGAGGATAGTGTGGACCTTACGGTTATCGTACTCAACTGGAATACCCGCAATGATCTCCGCGCGTGCTTGGCATCCCTGGTGGGCCAACAGCATGAACACGCCATAGAAATCATCGTGGCGGACAACGCATCTGCTGACGGCAGCCGGGAAATGGTAGCAGCGGAGTTTCCCCAGGTTCGATTGGTTGTGCACTCCCAGAACTTGGGCTTCTGCGCCGGGAACAACCGCGCCGTCCCCGATAACCCGGGCCGATATGTGCTGTTTCTGAACGCGGATACCCGCGTGACGCATTGTGCCTTGGACACCCTGATCCGTTTTGCCGACGAGCACCCGGACGCCGGTATCGTGGGCCCGCGCCTACTGAACTTGGACGGCAGTCTTCAATACTCGTGCCGGCGGTTCCCCAATCTGGGAGTTGGTTTCTTCCGGAATACGCTCCTGGGCCGCCTTTTTCCAAGGAACCGATTTACCCAAGATTACCTTATGGCCGATTGGGACCATTCCACGCCGCGAGATGTGGACTGGGTGTCCGGGGCGGCGCTGCTCATTCGGCGCGAGGTCCTGCGGGCGACGGGGGGCTTTGATGAAGGCTTCTACATGTACTGCGAGGATGTGGATCTGTGCTATCGGGTCCACGAACTCGGGTGGCGCGTGATGTACTGCCCCGCGGCCGTAATCTATCATGCCATCGGTCGCAGTAGTGATCAGGTGCCTACGCGTGCGACCTATGCGTTCCACAGGAGCATGTACCGCTTCTACCGCAAGCATTACGCGCGCAAGACACCTTGGTTCGTGCGCCCGCTGATCCTGCCCGGGCTGGTGCTGCGGGCAAGCGGCCAGATTGTTCGATACCGGTGGCGGAACTTGAAGCGGCGTTGGGCGCAAAGGAGGAAGCATTGACGCGCCGTCTGGACGCCTCCCTGCGCTTTGACTTGGTGGCCCTAACGGTGAGCGGCGCCCTTGTAGTTGTGGCATTGCGCGGGGGAATGCCCGGAGACCGCGTCAATCCCGGCGCCCCGGGAACCGCTGTCACAGATTTGATTGGGGTGCCGATCGCCGTGCTTCTTGCCCTTGCAGGTGGCTTGCTGGTGCTTCGGCAGGTCCGGCGCATTCCGCCCTTCGCTTGGATTGCCCTGGTGCCGATGTTGGCAATCCTATCCCTTGCGCGATCGCATTACCTTTGGGCGTCTCTCGTGTGTCTGATGATCCTGGCCGGGGCTGTGGCTACCGGGGCCGGCGTCGCTGCATGTTCCCGCTCCCCGCGTACCCTCGTTTTCGTTGTACTTGCGATGACGGTAGCGGCAGGGCTCGTGGCTGCCTTGGGAGTTCGGGAGTATGCGGGAGAGGTTTCCCTGCACAATCCAACATGGCGTGTCTTTTCCACCTTCGCCACGCCGAATTTCTTCGCGGGATACCTGTGCATGACGGTACCATTGACCGCAGCCGTCTTTCTGGCGATCGAAGACCGCGTGCTCGTGCTGCTGGCGGGTTTCGCGTTGGTGCTGCAAAGTGCGGCCTTATTGTTGACGGGGTCTCGGTTTGGGCTTGTGTGCCTCGTTGCAGGCTTGGCAGTTTTTGCTTTGTTAGCCATAAAAGCCGGCGCTTTGCGAGGGAGCGCCCGGCCTCGCGCCCTAGCTCTTATTGCCGTGACCGTCCTGGCATTTGCCGCCGGGATTCGACCGGTGCTACATAGGCTGGGGAATGCCTCGGTGGAGAGTTATTCGGCGCAGTTTCGAGAGTATACGTGGCGCGGTGCCCTGCGAATGGCACTGGCTAATCCGATCCTCGGCACCGGCATCGGAACGTTCGACACCGCCTATCCGCGTTACGCCCTTGTGAGCTACACCGAACACGCCCACGACAGCTACCTGCAATTGGCAGATGAAATCGGCATTCCCGGCGCCCTTCTCTTTGTGGGCTGGATCGCCTATCTCGTGGTGCGCGCGATGCGAACCAATTGGAAACTCCCCGAAGCAACTCCCGTGCTGCCGCTCTCCAAAGGCCGGGCTCAGAAATCCTCTGCTACACGCTCGGGCCTCAACCGGCCAAGTACCGCTGTTGGGAGCGCCACGCGGCTCCATGTGGGAATCCTCAAAGCCGGCGTGCTGGGGGGCATCGTGGGAGCTTTGCTGAGGAATACCTTTGACTCCGATTTATACGTACCGGCCAATGCCTTCACATTTGCTGCCCTTTGTGGCATCCTGGCGGGGTTCGCAAGCACGGACTACGGAACCATCGCGGATCGGGCAGAGCGCTGGGCGCGCATTTTGCGCTGGGCGGGAACTGCAGGCTGCGCGGCCATTGCAATCATCTGCATTATGTTGGGCACGGGCCGCTTGGAGGCATATCGGGGAACTCAGTTATTGCGTGCGGGCGATATGGGCGCGGCTTTGCAACAATGGAAGGCTGCTACCACATGGGATCCTCTCAACCCGGATTACCGGCTTTCTCTCGCCCAAACGCTGGAGATGGCAGGGGATACTCAAGCAGCCGGAAGGCAATACCAAGCCGCAGTTCGTTGGGCGGATATCGGCAAGTGCCATTACCGCTATGCTCGCTTCCTGGAGCGAGGGCACGATCTCGCCGGGGCGATCCGCGAGTTTGAGCACGCCCGCACTTTGGAGCCCCTTAACCTTCAGAACCTGCTGGCACTGGCGGAAACGTGCGAGGCGGCAGGACGCGCGCGCGAGGCGCAGCAGGTGTACGCGCAGCTTGCAGATCTGTACCGTCAGCCGGTAGGCCGGGTGCGCGCGCTGCCTGAGCTTGTAAATTGGGAATTCGGTGCTGCGTATGCCGCCTTGGCGCGCCAAGCCGCGGCTGCAGGTGAGCTTGCCGAGGCCGAAACCGATTACCGGCAAGCGGTGCAAATCTTCAAAGAGTTTTGGGATCGTCGAGAGCTGCAGATTGTGCAGGTGGAAGTACGCCCAGAGGTCCTCCGTTCCGTTGCAGCTAGATACCGCGCCGCCCTCGACGGGTGGGAACGCACTTTGCGTGCGCTTGGCCGTATGGGCGAGGCTGCCTCGGTAGCAGCCATACGCGCGAAGCTTGAGCGCGATCTGACATCCTCCGGCTGACCGGCCGGCCCATGTGCGGACTGCTAGATCCCGGGTCAGTAAGTGTGGGCCTTCCATTGGCGCCATGTGCCGTTTGCTCCTGAATCTCTGGAGCGCTACGCGGAACGAATGGAGTTGCCCACTCCTGCGCCTTCCGCCGCCGGTTCCGCAACATCACACCTCCTTGATCCATGTCCATGGTGCCGTCCTTCGAACATAGATCGCACGCCGGACCGCGGTATGCAGGTTCCCGGCGATCGAGATTGCCGGATTGCGCCGTAGGAGAAAAAGCCGTTTGGACAGATCATTGACAAATGGGTATCTAGCTGCTAAGTTATGGTAACCTAATGGTTCTCTCGTGATGTAGCGATGGTCCGAACCACCTCACAAACCTTTCCGGCGGCCGTCCGGGTGCGCAGGGCATTGGAAGCCGCGATTGCCAATGGGCATTACACTCCCGGTGCCTGGCTTCCGTCCGAGCGAGCTCTCGCCGACGAATTCGGTGTGAGCCGGCCCATCGTGCGTGCAGCACTGGCTGCATTGCAAGAACGCGGTCTTGTGGAACGGCGACCCGGCTGCCGCCCTGTTGTGCAGCCGTCTCCTCTGCAACGCATGAGTTCCGCAGCTTCTGGCGAGACGGCTTTGAGGACGATCGCTGCAATCTTGCCCCAACACCCCACGTACGTAACCGCCCACGCCATCCTCCGGGGCATCACATCCGTGCTGAACCGGGAACCCGAGCCGTGCAGGCTTGCCGTATACGATACGAACCCGTCAGGAGACGTGGCAACGCCGTCATCGAGGGGTGATGAGGTAGAGGCAGAAAGTGTTCAGAGGGCGCTCAAGGATGGTGCTTCGGGGCTG
>Ga0078972_1004834_pt1 | contig 35727 bp, 30 predicted proteins | sample YelNatPaOPGAMG01_FD_67568 | JGI IMG/M metagenome (GOLD analysis project Ga0078972, IMG submission 67568) | Hot spring thermophilic microbial communities from Obsidian Pool, Yellowstone National Park, USA - OP-RAMG-01 (SPADES assembly) (version 2) | ecosystem: Environmental > Aquatic > Thermal...
AAACGGTTAGGGTGACGCTGTACTGGCTCCTGGAGAAGGGGCCGAGCTGGCTCACGTTCATCAAGAACTCCAACCTCTTCTTCTCGCCCACGTTCACCCTACCGGTGGTGAGCAGGTAGCATTGGACGGGCGCCCCGCTCACCTCTGCCCTCGCGTTCTCGATGTAACCCTCGCCGCTCACCCAAACGTCCACGAAGAACCTGATGATGTAGGGCTCGTAGGTCGTGTTCATGCTCGGCTGGACGTAAACGTAGGTTTTGGGGGCAATCACCCTTACCGGGATGCTGGCGAAAGCCGAGTAGTAGCCGGACTCCTCCACGCTTGATCCTCCCTTCGATGCCGAGTAGTAGTAGGAGAGGTCGATCCTTAAGCTCGTGTCCTTCACGTCTCCGGGGACCATCTGCGCCGCGAAGAACTTGGGGGTTAGCTTGACGCTGAGCGTGGCCGCGCGGCCGAGCGAGAGGGTTATGGGCGTGTCGGGCACGTACTCCATCACGCTGGTGTCTAGCGTGAACCTTAAGCCTTTCAGGTAAAAGGATTTTAGGTCGCCCTCTACCTCCGTCATGAGCACGGTGACTTGCGCTGTGTACTCGTTCGCTGCAATTAGCTCGGAGGGCATGCTCACTGTAACTTTTAACCAAACCAGCCCGACCTTTACTAACGCTTCTTTCTGCACAGGCTGGGCGGGCAAAGGAGCGATTGCCAGCGGGATCAGAGCTACCATTAAGGCTGCAAGAGTCCACTTCTTCACAAAAGGTTGATGCCCCACTTCTTTATTTATTTGTCGTTGGACCGGAAGGACGATGTACCGGAAAAGATAACCATTTTTTAACGGTGCTTGCTTTCCGGTGCACCACTCTAACCGCTATCGCGGAAAAAGCGCTAGCGTAGGCGAGCGCGCAGGGTTGTACTGTGTTACGGTTATTACAGTAGAATGCTAGAAATAGGTACGGGCGAAACCGTTGGTAAGAGCATTGGTAAGGTTTAGAGTAGACTGTAAGAGGTTGGTTAATCACTTTTTACAAACAACAAAAATTTAAAAGCGAGGAGGCCTTTAGAGTGCCCTATGATTGTGGAGATTGAGGGTCGGCGCGTCGAGCTCGACTGGAGGGATGCGGCGATGCTACTGGCGCTGCTGTGGGTGAAGTTCAGCGCGCTATCGCTATCGCATTTCCACGCGGTTGAAGCCGACCCTGGTAGGCTGAGGGCGCGGGTTGAAAGGTTGAAGAGCTTGGGTCTTATCAAGGAGGTTAAGCTGGGTAGGGGGAGCGTGATCTACCTCACGGATCTCGGGTACGAGGTGGCCTCTATTCTGGAGAAGAAGGCGGCCGAGCTAAACATTCTCCAGAAGAGCGCTTAAACGTTAGGGATTTACGTTTAGCACCACAAGCTAACGCGCCTATGCCTGATGAGCGCGAGGAGCTGCTGTTGAGCGTTACCTTGGCTAGGAAGGTTGTGGAGGAGGCAAACGCTGAACAGGACGTTTTGTTACCGTTTCTCTTGAAAGTTTTACCGCGGAACGGGATCGAGAAGTTTTACCGTTTGAACGTTAACGCGCAGGAAAGGATAGGGATCCGCCTTTAAAAATTGGCTAATTTCAGCCTAGGGGTTACCTTTTCACCCGTTTGGCCTGGAGCTTCTCGGGCTTCGAGATCCGATCCCGCCGCTTTCCCACAAATGTTTATTAAGGGTCTTTGACACCGTTATAGCTGGTGGTGTAGCGTGGTCGTGAGAGCGCCGTTCCCTGTCGGCGACGATGCTCCGGACTTGGGTAGGGCGGTGAGGGAGGCGCGCCGCCTGGCAGCTGCAGCTAACGCCTTGCTCAAGCTGAGGCTTTCCTCCCCGCTTCCCCAGGAGAAGCGGTTGAGTTTCGCCGCGCTCGAGCTGCTTTTGATCTTGAGCGGGGAGGGGGGTAGCGCGCCCATCACGCTGCTCGCCGAGCGGGCTAGCAGCAGCACACGCCAGGTTCTAGAGACTCTAAGGGAGATGGAGGGGCTCGGCTTGGTGAAGATCATCGAGACGCCGACGAGAGTTGGTGCGATACTGAGCCCTGAAGGGCACAGGATGGCGGTTGAGCTGGTGAAAGCCTTCAGCTTGAAGTAGCTTCGAGCCCGCGTGAAGTTTTTAAACATTTTCCGGTAGAAGCTTGCGGTGAGGATCCTTCAGCGGCAGCTGAGCGGTGACGAGTGCCCGGCAAGACCGAGCTCGAACATTCCCGCTCAGCTGCGCGCGCTGCTTTCTACGAGCTGCGCGCGGGGCTAGCTGAAAACCGTATCGCTCCCGCTGTGATGCTCTCATGCGCTAGGCACTTTAGCCTCCCCTTCCGAGGGGGTGCGGTGGAAGCTTGAAGCGGGTTTACAGTTTGGATGGTGTTTGGAAGCTGCAGTGGTTCGAGTTCGGGCGTTCGGAGGGGCAGTTCGCTAAAGGCTACGACGATAGCTGGTGGATTGACGCTAGGGTTCCCGGGGAGGTTCACGAGGAGCTGTTGAAGCGCGGTTTGATCGAAGACCCTTTCTTCGCCGATAACTGCGATAAGCGGGAGTGGGTTGAGCGCGTGGACTGGTGGTATAGGCGCAGCTTCTACGTGCCCGAGGAGCTGAAGGGGAAGAGGGTTGAGCTGGTCTTCGAGGGGTTGGACACCTTCGCGACGGTGTGGGTGAACGGTGTCCGGGTGGCGGAGTCGGAGGACATGTTCCTCCCCTTGCGCGTGGACGTGACGGACAAGCTGGAGTACGGGGCTTGGAACGTCGTCGCCGTGCGGCTCGGCGCGCCGTGGTACGAGACGCTGAGGAGGGCTGGCGGCTTCAGCGAGCGCAACTTGAACTGGAACGGGAGCTACGCGCGCTTGTACGCGAGGAAGGCCCAGTACCAGTACGGTTGGGATTGGGCGGTGAAGCTCTTGACGGTCGGCATCTGGAGGAGCGTGCGCCTCGAAGCGTACGACAAGGCGGTTTTGAGGGACGCGTTCGCGTGGACGCGAGCTCTCGGGGACGGGTGGGCGGAGCTGGAGCTGTGGGTTGAGGTTGAGTCGCTGGGCGAGTACGAGGGGGAGATCGCGTTCGAAGCGAGGTGCGGCGACTCGCTGATCTCGCAGCGGTGGCCGGTGAAGCTGCTCAAGGGCTCGAGCGAGCACCGGTTCCGCGTGAAGGTTGAGATGCCGAAGCTGTGGTGGCCGCGCGGCTACGGGCCCCAGAACCTCTACGAGGCTAGGGTGGAGCTGCGGGTGGGCGGCGGGGTGGAGGACGAGCGGAGGTTCAGGTTCGGGATCAGGACCGTCGAGCTGGTCACCGAGGCGGACTTCACGCCGAACCGGAAGGTGTTCTTCTTCAAGGTGAACGGGGTACCCGTGTTCCTCAAGGGGGCGAACTGGATCCCCGCCGACCTGCTCATCTCGAGGCTCACGAGGGAGAGGTACAGGGAGCTGCTGGAGCTCGCCGCGGAGGGCAACCACAACGCTCTGAGGGTTTGGGGCGGCGGCCTGGTGGAGTACGACGACTTCTACGACCTGTGCGACGAGCTGGGCATCGCGCTCTGGCACGACTTCCAGTTCGCGTGCGGCCACTACCCTGAGGACGAGCGCTTCCTCTCGCTCGCTCGGAGGGAGCTGGAGGCGACGGTGAGGAGGTTGAGGAACCACCCGTCCATCCTCCTCTGGTGCGGGAACAACGAGGACGAGATGCTCGAGTTCTACAGCGGCTTCGGCCTCTACAGGCACAGGAAGGACTTCGAGGTGTCGCCCGAGGTCGTGCGGCGCCTCGACCCCTCCAGGCCCTACTGGCCTTCGAGCCCGTGGGGAGGGGAGAACCCGAACGACCCGAGGGAGGGCGACCGCCACAACTGGGACGTTTGGCACGGGATGGTGCCCATCGAGTGGTACACGCGCGACGAGGCCCGATTTATGAGCGAGTTCGGCATGCAGGCGGCCCCGCACGTGAACACGCTCCGCCGCTTCCTGCCGCCCGACAGGCTGTGGCCCTTGAACGGGCTGTGGACCTACCACTACCACGTCCCCGACAAGATGATACCCTACCTGAAGGACTTCGGCGACCCGCGCTGGCTGCTCGAGTACGTCTTCCTCACCCAGATCGTGCAGGGGGAGGCGCTCAAGACCGCGATCGAGCACTGCAGGAGGAGGAAGTTCGCGTGCGGCGGGGCGCTCTACTGGAGCCTCAACGCGCCGTGGCCCAACGCCTGCTGGGAGACGGTGGACTACTACGGTAGGCCGAAGGCGGGCTTCTACTTCACCAAGAGGGCGTTCGCACCCATCATCGTCTCGCCCGCGAGGAGCGGCGACAGCGTCGAGGTTTACCTCGTCAACGATACGCCGAACGAGGTTAAAGGCGTGCTCACCGTTCGCGTCGTCGACGTGAGCGAGGGGAAGGTCGCGAGGGAGGAGCGGATGACAGCGAGCGCGCCGCCCAACGCCTCAACCGCTGTAGCGCGGCTGCCATTGAGCGAGCTGGTGCGCGACCCGCAGCGCGAGGTCCTCCACTTCACGTTCGAGCACCCAGGCGGCACGGTTTGGAACACGCTGCTCCTCGCGAAGCCTAGGGAGGTGAGCTTCGCCGGCGTAGACCTCAGCGTCGAGGTGAAGAGCGCGAGGAGGGAAGGGCGTGACGCTGTGGTGGAGGTCGAGGTGTCGAGCGGCGGCTACGCCAGGTACGTTTACGTCGATGTGGTCGAAGACTTCGTCGCTATAGCGGACGACAGCTACTTCGACCTGCTCCCGGGCGAGCGGAAGCTCGTGAAGCTTAAGGTTAAAGGTGCAGCCGGCCCCTTAACGATCGTTGCCGGAGCTTGGAACGCGAGACCCGTCAGGAAGAGCGTAGCGCCGCAGTAGCGCGCAGAGAGCTCTCTCGCCTTAAGCTTTTTTCTCCAATTCCTGCTCCACAGCTTCGGCTACCTTCCACCCGAGAGGCGTTAGAACCAGTATCTTGCGCTGGGGGGCGGCGATGAGCTCGACCAATCCCATCTCGGCGAGCTGGCTGGCGAGCCCGAGGGCGAGCTTCGAGTTGAGCCCGGTCACCCTGGCGATAGCGTTCAAAGCTTCGACCCCACCCCCGCCCTTCACCACGAGCAGAGCGGCTGCCTGCTTGTCGGTGATCTCGAGCTGGGCGCTCCCTACATCCACCCTCATAATCGGTCTCTGGCGCTTCGGTACATCGCCCTTCACGTGGTGGCGTTTCGCCCTCTTCCTCATCAACGCGATCGCTTCAGAAGCTCTCTCCACAGCCTTCGCCAGCTCCCTAAGCTCGCTGAGCCTATCCTCCATCAAGCCTCACCCAAAGCCTCCTCCACCAGCTTCCAGAGGCCCGCGCTCTCGGCTTTCCTCCTCAGCTCTTCGGCCGCTCGAGCACCGAGCTCCGTCAGCCTGTAGAGCTTGAACCCTTGAACGTTGTACTCGCTGACCAGCCCGAGGGTTTTAAGGCGCGTGACCGTGTTGATCGCGCCCACGTAGTTACCGGCCACCAGCTCAAGGTCGGATAGCGTCACCGCGTTCCAGCCGACGAAGCGCATCGCGATGAGGGCTGCAGCCTCCTTCCAGCCGAGCTCCAGCTTACGCCCATCAACTTCCAGGATCAAGAGGGTCACCGGCGCGACCAGCACCCTGCGGCTCTATTAAAAATTTCCTTCAGCCGGCTCCAGCTAGCCACGCGAAGGCTGAGGTAGCGGTGGAGACGCCGAAGTAGAGCATCAAAACCGCCAACCCGGCCAGGAGCCCCTTGAACGCCTTCCCGTTCAAGCGGGCCGCCGATCCCAACCCGGCGACCAGCGAGAGCCAAGCGTAGTCGATCCACACGTGGGCCGCGTAGAACGCTAAGAGACCCTGCACGCCCCCCTCTAGGGCTTCGGCGATCAGCGGCGACCCGACGCCCAACCACCACATGAGGAAGAACGGGTTGAAGAGCGACAGCGCCATGCCTGTCGCAAGCGCCGATCCAAGCCTCCCTGAGGCGCCGCCCTCAGGCTCGGCCGCTGAAACGATGGATTTGAACGTCAACGCTGCGAAGAACACCATGAAGGCGCCGCCGGCGAGACCTAGCAGGGCTTTAGCGGGAGGGGAGGTGAGCGCGCTACCGACCCCGTACGCTACCGCGAAAACGAGCGGGAGCTCGACCAGCGTGTGGCCGACCGCTACCGAGAAGCCCGCTCTCCACCCTTCTTTAGCCCCTAGCGCTGCGGTGGAAGCGGTGAGGGGGCCTGGCGCCAGAGCGCCGGAAGCGCTCACCACGACAACTTTGGCGGCGAAGGCGGGATCCATTGCCGAACCCTCTAGCCGTTCTCTTATTAAGCTTAGCGAACGTTCAAAGGAAACCGCTGTTCTCCAAAAAATCTACGGCTTCGAGGAAGCCCAGGTAGTGGCTCTCAACAGTCACGTGATCGGCTTTCCTCTTCAAGCTGTCTGGAGAGTTGGCTAAAGCCACGCCGAAGCCCGCTGCTTCGAGCATCGGCTCGTCCACCGCGCTGTCGCCTACGGCAGCGACTCTCCCCGGCTCGACGCCCAATGCCTTGCAAGCTTCGAGCAATCCGGCAGCCTTGTTGACCCCGAACCTGTGCACGTGGATCGCCCACCCGCTGTAAACCGCTTCGAAGCCTAGCGGCTCAAGCTCGGCTGCCGCGAGCCTAGCAGCCTCCTCGGGGCTGAGGCCCGCTGCAGGCTTGAACGCCATGTCGACCATCCGGTACTCGTTCTGCCAGCTCTCCACGAGAACCTCTTTCAAGCGCTCCCTGACCACCGCTAGAATCTTCTCCTTGTCGCCCCTGCTGCCCAGCAGCTTGTACTTGTCTCGGAAACCTACGACCCCGCCGTTCTCCGCTACCGCGAAGCGGGTGACAGGCAGGTAGTAGGCGAGCGTGATCGCAGCTGGGTAGGAGGCGCCTGTAACGATGACCACTTTCACGTTTCTCATTTTCAACCGCTCGAGGGCTTCGACCACTTCGTGGTGGATAACCCCCTCGCTGTCCGTTAGAGTCCCGTCGAGGTCCACCGCAAGGCACTCGATGCGAGGCATCGACCCGTGCTATTTGCACGGCTTTTCAAGTTTGCGCGATGGTCGACGCGTGAGCAGCTAGTCCCCTATGTAGAGGACTCGGGGTAGTTCTTTGAAAAGCTTGTCCCCTGTTACTAGATCTTCGCCTAAGAGCAAAGCTATTGAGTAGACTACAGCGTCAGCTAGACTCAACGTTCTCCCCTTTACCCTTTTCGAGTGTTGTAGAAGCTCCAAATATGTTTCTCCAGCTTTTAAAGCGATCTCAACCGTTAAGTTGACGATCTCCGTCATCGCTTCTATGAAGAGAAGCCTTTTCCTAACGATTTCGGGGTTAACCCCCTCCCTCAAGTACTTCCTCGAGATTTCTGCTAAAACGATCGAGGGCGTGTAGCCTCCCTCCTCTTTCAGCAGCGCCCTCACCCTTAACCCTTTATCGGTGCCAAGGAAGTACTGCACCCAAGCGTACGTGTCGTACACTGGATCGCGCGCGCGGAAGGAAAAGCGAGGCGGAACCCGATAGTCCCGCACAAAGGGCGGGGTAATGGCGTGGCGAGCGCTCGTATACTACCATTCCCGATCCTCCATTCTGTCCTCGGGCGAGAACGGCTTTACCCTCCCTCTATCGGCACCGAACATGTCCGCTTCTATGCCCAATTCCTTAATTAGAAGGTTGAATATCACTTCGTCGAAGCTCCTGGCCTTCTTCGCCTCTTTCAGCTTAGAAAGGAGCCTGTAGGTTTCCTCCCTGACCTGGATCGTCTTCACGGTACAGTCTATAGACTACAACCTATAAATTTAGAGGGCGTTCGCCGTGGGCAACCTGTTTAGATTGTATCGCAGGTGCTCGACCTTCTCTTCCTTCCCCTTTGCGGTGCTCGGTACGAATCCCAGGATCTCGAGCGTGGAGAGACCTAACACGCATCATTCGGCCAACCCCAGCGCTTGAAGCCTCTCCTTCAACTTCAGTGGGAGCTCGGCGGCTGCGACGTGGCTCGGAGACTCTTCGCCCTCCACTGCGAGTTTCTCGACGATCCCAAGCCCTCCCACGATCTCGTGCCCGTCGGCGACCATCAGCTTGATGGTCCTGCCAGTGAGCTTAACGCCGACTTCAGCGGCGACGGCTGCGTCCAGCAGGGTTAAGGAGGAGCACGCATCCACGAGCGCCACCCCCTACCTGCTGCCTCGTGTCCTCTCAACCTCCACGCTAGTCTTCGGCAAGGCCGCATGATGCGTAGCGGTGGGGGTGCTTTCTGCTGACTCTCGCTTACGGTTTTTCCTCGAACTCGAGCTTCATCATCGACGCCTCGCTCTGGGGTATCTTCGAGATCTCCCTGTTCAACTCCTCGATGAGGGTGGCGATCTGCCTCCTGCTCAGCTCTCTCGTCTCGTGCCCGATGAAGTCCTCCGGCCTGCGCCCCCTCGCTGCTTTGGCGTAATCTTTCAGGCTTCTGAAGATGAGGCGTACGCCGTACCGCTCGGGGTGGAGCGCCATCGGGCAGTTGGGGTCGATCGTGTAGGGGATGAGCGGGTAGACGGCCGCATAGCTCCTCCCCTCCACGAGCTTCGAGGCGAAGCGCGGTATGAGGCGCGCGCTCTCCGCAGTCTCCCCCGGTAGCCCGAGGAGGAAGAACAGCTCGACGAGCACGCCCTTCAGCGCGTCGAGCGCCTTGAAGAGCGCCGCGTTCGTGAAGCACCTCCTAGCTCTGAAGCGCACCTCCTCGCTCGCCGTCTCGGGCGACACCGCCACGTCGAGCGAGGCGAACGTCTTGGAGGCTTCGCGGACGAGGTTGGGGGCCGGCAGCCTGTGGCTCTCCCAGTAGAGCTTGAGGTCCAACCCCCTTTCCCTCACCTCCTCGAACAGCTTCCTCCACCAGCGGTCCCCCAGCATCTGGGGGTCGTGCGTCAGCCTCGCGATCCTCAAGCCCATCCCGCTCAGCTGCGCCATCTCCTCCGCCACCGCTGCCGGGTCCCTGACCGCCATCGAAGCCCTCCCCGTTGCGAGCCTGTAGCCCTCCCGAGAGCCCCCGCAGTAGATGCAGTCGAAGAGGCAGCCGCGGGCTGCCGCGAACCAGAAGTGTGGCTGCTGGGCGGGCATGAAGCCGAGGATACCCGTCTTGAGGTACTCGAGCGCGTGGCGCATCGCGAGCACGCCATCGGCGTACTTCGCGCGCGCGAGCGAAGGCGGCTCGCGCATCCCCCCGTGCACCCACTTCCGCCCTTCTCTCGCGTAGAGGCCGCGCCGGTCGGCAGGCTGCACGCCTTTCACCGCGTACTTCACGTAGGTGGTGAGCGCCTCCTCCCCCTCTCCCAGCACGATCGCGTCCACGTAACCGCTACCCGCCAACTCCTCCGCGAAGACCGTTGCGGTCATCCCTCCGACAACAACCTTCGCCGAGGGGTTGAGCAGCTTAACCAGCTTGGCGGTTTCGAGAGCGCCGTCCGCGTGCACGAACCAGTTCAGCGATACAGCGTAAACCTCCGCCTCCAACCCTTTCAGCACGTCCGCGTAGCGCGCACCCGCGAGCTGAGCCTCCAAAGGGATGTTCACGACCTCGACGTCGAAACCCTCTTCGAGCAGCCTCGAGGCGAGCGAGAAAACTCCAACGGGCATCAAGCTGAAAGGGTTTGCGCCGCGGGAGTAGGTGGAAGGCGGGTGGAGCAGCACAACGTCGCGCACGTTTTGGTGTTGGCTCGAGAGCTTTTTATCGCTTCGCGCGCTCGAGCAGGGAAGAGTAAACGCGTTCGGCATTGGTTTATATGCTGGCTTTTACGGGACTTCCACGATGGGGCTCGAGCAGTTGGAGAGCGGGCTTACATGGAGGGCCCTCCTGCTCGTGATCTTGGCTGCTCTAGTGTTCATCCCGGCTAGCACGTACCTCTACCTCGTTGCGGGGGTCACTTTAGGCGCTGTGGGGACCTACGCGATGCTCGTGATCTTCACTTACATCATGAGGATGATGGGTCTCGAGCTCAGGAAGCAGGAGGTTTTCGTGATGTACATCGGCGTCGCCGCGGTCGCGGGGTTGGCTTCGACCTCGTACTTCCTCATCATCTACAGGATGTACTTCGTCGAGAGCCCGATCGCTAGATCCTACACGGTGATGGGGGTGCCGCTCCCCGAAGCTGTCCCGACGTGGCTGGCGCCGCCTCGGGGCTCTAGCGCCTACCTCGCTAGAACCTTCCTCCACCCTGACCTGGCAGCTCCCATCGCCGCTTGGACCGCTTCGATGGTCTTGGGGATGCTGGCTGAGCTCTCGCTAGTGATCGTGGCGTCCCACGCGTTCGTCGAGGTTCAAAAGCTGCCGTTCCCCTTCGCTCGAGTCGACGCGGCAGTCGTGGAGATGCTGTCGAGCGGGGAGAGGTTCAGGGAGGTCGTGAGGTACCTTATGCCCGGCTTCTACCTAGGGCTCGTGTACGGTTTCATCCTGTACCTCGGTCCGTTCCTCGGCTTCCCCCTGATACCGTTACCCTTCATCGATTTCACCCGCCTCATCTCCGCGACGCTCCCTGGCGCTGTTCTCGGGGTGGCCACCAGCCTGACGGCTTGGGTCGGCGGGATGGTGGTGCCCCTCGGCATCTCCGCTGTAGCTCTCGCGACCTCGCTGGCCGTCTGGGTCTTCGGGAACTACCTCGCGCTGACGAACCCCGCCCTCCGCTCCCTCTTCCCCGAGTGGGCTGCAGAGTACTACCAGGGGATGGACCTGACGAGAGTTCTACAGCGCTCGCAGGTTAGGGTTTGGCTGCCCGTGCAGATCGGAGCTGCGCTGGGCTTCGCGGCTCTCGTCCTGCTCAAGTACAGGAGGGCGGTCGCGGCGACCGGTAGGGCCATCTACGCGTCGCTGCGAGGCGGCGGTGGGGGTAGCGCCCTCCCCTCGCTCAGGCTGGCGCTCGCCTGCTACCTCTCCTCCACCTTGGCGTCGGTGGCGCTCTTCCACTACCTTATGCCCCACTTCCCCGTAGCTGTTCCGCTGGTGATGTCCCTGGTCGTTGGGACGCTGATGGGGTTCGCGTCCGCTTCGATCGTAGGCGAGAGCGGTGCCGGCTTCTCGGCTCCCGGCTTCCTCTGGCACACGATCGTGTACCTCACCCCCGCTTCCAACCTGACGCCGCAGGAGGCGTACTCCGTCTTCGTCTACCCGCCGGTGATCGCCGGCTCGATGACGGGAGGAGGTGCCCAGACGATAAAGACGGCTCTGCTCACAGGCACAAAGCCCTCGGACGTGGTGAAGGTGTGGATCGTAGCTTTCCTCTTTGGCGTTCTCGTGAACTTCCTCTCGCTCGACATGCTGTGGAGGATCGCGCCCATCCCGAGTAGCGCCTACCCGAGCACCGTCGTGTCGATGCCTGCGACAGCGATGATCGACGCTCTGCTCGTAACCAGGGGGTTGAGGATCTCGCTGCAGATGCTAGCCGGCTCGGCGGCGGCCATGGCGGCTCTCGCGGCGGCCGTGGAGCTTTTGGGCAAGCTGCTCAAGGTCGGTATCTCCGCCTCCGGCCTCATGATCGGCTTGTTCTCACCCCCTATAACGACTATCCCGTTGTTCGCCGGCTCGGCGCTCAGCTCGCTCGTGATGCGCCGCCGCTTCGGCGAGCGGTGGGACCAAGCGAAGAACGTCCTGGTCGCAGGCGTCCTCCTAGGTGAAGGCCTCGCGGCTACGGTGGCGGTTATAAGCCTGATGCTCATCAAAGCCGTGTGGCTGTGGCCGTGGTGAAGGGTATGAGGTCCACCTATCTCCTCGTGGCTCTGGCGTTCCTCCAGCTGGTTGCAGCCTGCAGCGCTCTAGCTCAGCCCCAGGCTCTCAGCCCCCTCGAGGCTGCACTCGATTCCCTTAACGCGACCGCCGTCGCGCAGCACGCCCAGCTGATCTCAAGTTTCGGATCGAGGCTGACCGGCTACCCTGGCTACTACCGCACAATCGACTACATCGTCCAGGCGCTGAGGAGCGAGGGGTTGGAGCCGGTGATCCAGAACTTCACGGTGCTCGTCCCCTGGGACGCCGGCAGCGCGATCCGGGTTCCGGCGCTGAACATCGCGATCAAAGCCTACGCGCTGTGGCCCAACGGGCACGTGGGGGTCTGGAGCGTCGAGGGGTTGAGGGGTAAGCTCGTATACGTCGGGAAGGGCGAGCTGGAGGACTTCGACGGGAAGGAGGTGGAGGGCAGCATCGTGGTCATGGACTTCGACAGCGGAGTCAACTGGAGGAACGCGGTGAAGCTGGGCGCGAAGGCCGTGGTGTTCGCGGACCGGGGCGGCGGGGACCGCTACGAAGCTTACTCCAAGTTCGAGTGGTATGCGTTCTACCCGTACGTGAGGCTTTACGTCGCTGGGGAGGATGCTGAGAAGCTAATCCAGCTCGCCGCCAAGGGGTACGAGGCGGTCATCGACTCCCGCTTGGAGCTGAGGGAGGTCACAGCTTACAACGTGCTCGCGAAGGTGCCGGGCCGCCGCGAGAACGAAGCGATACTGGCTGCGGCGAGCGTCGACTCCTGGTCGGTTGCGCCGGCGCTGGCGAGCAGCGTGCACGATGCGGTTAACGTGGGGTTCTTGCTCGAGCTCGCGAGGCTCGCGAAGCGAGCGCAGCTGGAAAGGTCGCTGTGGATAGCCTTCCTCTCGGGCCACTGGCAGGGCTTGGCGGGAGCGCGATTCCTTGCGGAGAACTTCACGAGGAACCCGGAGCTGACCTCGGGCAGGGTCGTCGTCTGGTACGTGGTCGGTGTGGACCTGTCGGACGACTTCCCGGGCGTGTCCCTCGTCTACATGGGCCACTTCTACCGCGCCGGTAGGGCGCTCTTCACCTCTAAATTCAGCTGGATCCAGGAGGCGGTGAGCACGCAGCTCTCGGGCTTCCTGCGCGGCTACCTCGAGAGGCGCGGCCTGATCCCCGGCAACCTAAGGAGCGCGATCGACGCGCTCGGGCTCGTGAGGGAGGTCGACCTGGTCGAGGGGCCCGACTGGAGCTGGACGGGGACGATGGCGACCCCGTACGTGCTGGACACGGAGCCGTTCGTGGTGGCGAACATGGCTGGCTTCACGATCAGGACTCAGTTCAGCTACAGGAACTGGGAGGGCGTACCGGGTTCGCGCGGCGTAAGGTGGGAGTACGTTGCGCCCCAGCTTTACCAAGCGGCAGCGATCGTGCTCTACGCCTGTACGGCGGAGGAGGTGAGGTTGAGCCCGGCGAGCGTTAAGCCCGCTCACTTCACCGGTCTCGGAGGCGGAGGGGCTGCCGGCACCATCTTCTGGGGGCTCGTCACGTTCAGGGTTAGCGTCGCTTCGTTTAACCTTAGCGCGGGCTGGTACGCGCCGGTTTCCGACGCGGTGGTTAGGGTTTGGAGCTACCCTCACGATTACCCGTTCGCATACATGCTCGCGAGGACCGGCAGCGACGGCGTAGCGGAGCTCGTGGGCCTCGCGCCCCAGGGTGTTTGCTACTGGAGGGTTGACGCCGTAAGAATCGATAGGGACGGTGCGTACGTTGTGGATTACGGTGTTTACGGCGTGCAGCCGGCTTCGTTGGTTGTCGGAGCTTTGCAGGACCCCATGCCCGTCTTCGTTCCCGTCTTCAAGGGCGGCGTGCTCGTCCTCTTCGACATCGTGTCGCCGAGGACGTTTAGGCCTGGAGCGATGGACGACCCGAGGATGGACGCGCTCAGGCAGTGGTACAGCCTCGGTAGGGACGTGAGGGTGTACGAGGTGGGGTCGCGGGCGGAGCCGATGTTCTGGGGGGTCTACACGATGCCGCAGGACGAGGTCGCTCTCGTCGCAGCGCCCGCGGGCTCCAGGGTGGTTGTGGCAGCCAGGCCGGAGAACCCCTTCATGGAGGCTAGGCCTGTTGTGCTGTTTACGAACTCAACGCCCGGCGAGCCTGAAGGCGTCGGCGTAGAAGTCTTGCCCGGCTTCACGTTGATCGAAAAAGCGGCTTTGAGGTACGCACAGGACCTCCTCGCTACAGCCGAACACAGGTACCAGCAGCTAAGGGAGCGGATGGTGAGGAGGCTCAGCGCCGAGCGCTACGAGCAGATGGCGGAAAGCTACCTCGACAGGTCCCTGAAAGCGCTCGAGCAGCGGAGGTACTCGGAAGCGTACAGGAGCTCGCTGGTCGCGTTGTCCCTTGCAGCCCGCTACTACGCTGACGAGGTGATGCCGCTCTACGACGAGACCGGGAGGACGGCGGTGCTGATGCTGCTGCTCGTCCTCCCCTCCGCTTTCTTCCTCGAGAGGCTCCTCGTTCACGCTGAGGGGGTTAGGAGGATCGCGTCCACTCTAGCGATAGGAGCTGTGGCCGTGTGGCTCTTCTCGCTCGTGCACCCGGCGCTCACGGTGATCGCGAACTCCGCTATGGCCGTGATGGCGGTAGCCGTCCTTCTGGTCACATTACTGCTCCTTTACGTGTTCGCGAGCGAGACTTCGGCGGCGTTAAGGTCCTACGCGGAGGCGAGGATGGGGGCGCACGAGTTCAGGAGGGAGGAGGCGGCTGCGGCGTTGATGGCGGTCTCCACGGGTTTGGAGAACATGCGGAGGAGGCCGCTCAGGAGCATCTTGACGCTGCTCACGATCGCAGCTGTGTCCACGGCTGTTGTCGCCCTGACTTCAACATCCCCTACGGTTTACGTGACCTTTTCGGCGCAGGCGGCTGGAGCCCCGTACGAGGGCCTGCTGATCAGGAGGGGCTACGGGGTGCTGCAGGACGTGCTGGGCGCAGCCACCGTGGAGGCGCTAAAAGGGTTGGTTCCGGAAAACGCGGTTACCCCGCGCCTCTGGTACTACCCGGTTTCCGTCAACAAGGTGGGCCCCTACAGCCTCGTTGCAGGTAGGAACGGCTCTCTACCAGTTCAGGCAGTGCTGGGCTTGACGCCGGTCGAGGCAAAGCTCATCCTCGAGAAAGCTCTAGCGCGCGGCGACGTGTTCCGCGAAGGGCAGGTTTACGCGTGCCTTCTTTCAGCATCGCAAGCTAAAGCGCTCGGCGTCGACACGGGCGACGAGGTGGAGTTCGCCGGCTTCAAGCTGGTCGTGGTCGGCGTGCTCAGCGACGAGGCTCTCCTGGGCTTGCCGCGCGACGCGGACGGCTACTACTACGTACCTCTCGACCCCACCTACTCGGCGACTTTGTACGGTTTCACCGTCGGGGGCGGGCAGATCTCCCCCACACCTCTCTCTTGGGATCGAGTGCTGATCGTCGCGGCGCCTTTCGCCTCGAAGCTGGGAGCTTTCGTCAACAGCGTGGGCGCGGCTCTCCCTAACGCTACGCGCGAAGAGCTCCTCGATCTTGCCGGCAACATAGCGTACGTGCTCGACGCTCGAGTAACCGCGTACGCGAACGGTACCTCCTACACTTCCAGCAGGCTCTTCGGCTACGCTCTCTTCGGCTGGGAGTCTGTCACCCCACTTCTTGTGCTCGGAGCTGTGAACGTCGTTGCGGCGCTCCTCTCCTCGGTCTACGAGAGGACGAGAGAGCTCTACGTGTTCTCCTCCGTCGGCCTCTCGCCGCGCGGCGCGGCGCTAATGTTCACCGTCGAGTTCCTCGTGTACGGGTTCATCGGCACGTTCGCCGGCTACATGGCGGGCTGGGCTTTCTCCCGATTCTTCGCCTCTGCAGGCTTGCTGCCGGAAAGCTTCGTCTTCAACTACGCGTCGCTCTCTGTGGTGCTCGCTATGGCTGCGATCGTCGCCGTCTGCGCGGCGGCGGCAGCGTACCCGGCTGCGAAAGCCGCAAGGCTCATCACGCCGTCGCTGGAGAGAGTATGGAAGCCACCCACGAAGCCGAGGGGCGACGTTTGGGAGCTCGTTTTCCCGCTCCGGCTGGCTTCGAGAGCGGAAGCGTTAGGCCTGCTGCGCTACCTCAGGGAGTACTACCTGGGAGCCGGCTACTACAAGGCAGGGTTCCGAATAAGCGGCGTCGGCGAGGTAGACGCGGAGCGGCTGGAGCTCTCGCTTAGAGCCCTGCTCGCCCCCATCGAGAGCGGCACTGAGCACGAGGTTCTCGTGAAGGTGATCGAGCAGCCGGGAGCCAGGTTCTCGGTCGCGGTCACCGCCCGCTTCCTAGGCGGCTCCAGAGCCGTGTGGCAGAGCACAGCCCCCATCTTCTTCGACGACCTGAGGAAGCAGCTGCTGCTCTGGGCTTCGCTCCCCAGCAAAGAGAAGGATAGATACGCCAAGCTTTAATGCAAAAGAATTTTTTAATTTTCGACATTGAGTAAAGTTTATATTTGCGAAAGCCACTACTGAATAACCGATGGGGCAGGAAAAGCCTGCCGAGGTTAAGGTGGAGCGAGCACGCGTGCTGACACCGCAGCTTCTTGCCGCTGTTATCGTCCTGACCATACTGAGCGACATATTCGCCATCTGGTACAGGTCGCTCACGACGAAGATGTGGACCTACACGGGCTGGTTCATCGGCGCCTTCTACATTGTTCTCATCTTCCAGCTGCTCGGGAGGCTCAGCCCCAAGCTCAGGCTGAACCCGGGCCAGATGCTCATCCTCCTGCTGCCCTTCTGGTACGCGGCTGGGAAGGCCTTCATGATCACAGGAGCGGGAGGCGAGATGTGGGCTGAGATGCTCTACCCCGTCTGGTCCTTCATTGTCAGGGGGCTACGCGACCCCAGCATAAGGAGCTGGTGCTGGGATTTGACGCCTTCGCTCGTCGCACCGAAGGACCCGGTGGAGCTCGACAAGATCTGGAGGGGTTTGATGCCCGGCGAGGTGATCAATTGGGCTCCCTGGATGGCGCCCATAGCGTTCTGGTCCCTTTGGCTTGTCGTTACAACGCTCATCATCGTCGTGCTCGTCTACACGGTTATCGGGCCGCAAACCGTCGAGGTCGAGAGGCTCGTCTACCCGATGAGCGTGCCAGCTACCGTGCTGCTCTCCAACGCCGGCTCGTGGGTCGAAGTGGGCGGCAAGGCTAGATCGAAGCTCTTCGACCTAACCGACACGAGGATCAAGCTCTTCTGGATCTCCTTCGTGATCGGCGCGCTATTCCTGTCGATGATCCCGCTGCTTATGGAGGTTCTGCCGGTAGTTCCGGCGCTGGGAGCGTTCCTCTGGGGCGAGATACCTCTCAACCTCCAAACTTGGTTCAACACGGCAGCAGTGCTGCCGGGAGCCCACTTCTACGCAGTCTTCATCATCCACCAGGCGATTTTGATGACGTTGTTGCCGTACGATGTTTTAATCACGCCGATCATCATCTGGCTCATCTTCTACGTCATCTACCCCACGCTGGGAGTGAGGATGGGCATCCTACCGTACGAGCCTGGCGTTGAGGGATCGGCGAACTGGTACTACGGATACAGGGCACCCTTCCCGATGGCCGCCTTCGCGATATACGGGATGTCGCTCGGCCTCGGTCTCCTCACCCTGTGGGAGGCTCGTGGCACGATCTCGCGTGTTTTGAAGGGTGAGATGGCTGGTGGTGAGCTTCCTGTTAAGCAGCTTCTCTACCTGTTCGCCGGCCTCTTTGTCGTCTGGCTCGCGCTGTGGAGCGCCGCTGGCGCGAACCCGATCATGATGATCTACTTCTTCATCCTCTTCATCCTCTGGCAAATCAGCATCGTAAGATACTACGCGGAAATCTGGTGGCACCCACCCGTCATCCACGACACCTACCACATACTCATCTGGCCGGTGGGAGCTTCGATCGGCGCTTGGGCTGCCGTGCCCAGCCAGAACAGCCAAGCGCTCTACATCCAGAACATGGCTCTGCTAGTCCACGGGAGCTGGGCGGCTTACAGGCAGAACCCGTGGAACATGGGTTTCACAGCCCACACGTACAAGTGGGCTAGGGACCTGAACGTGAACCTGAAGGACGTGATGCTCGCGCTGTTCGCCATCGCGATCGTCGGCTGGCCTGTCGCTTTCATCTTCAATGTCTGGTGGCTCTACCACGGCGGCGGCTATGTGAAGCTCAACGAGGGCACATACACGTGGCCGGTCGATGTCGCTCTGAACCAGGGTGTCCGCGGTCTCACGCACTTTAGCTCGCTGCTGGAGATGCCTTTCTGGTACCACGGTCTCCTCGCTGTGCTGGGCATCGCCACAGTGTTCATCATCTACTTCCTCAGGATGCGGTTCGCCTGGTTCCTCATCAACCCGACCGCTGTGGCGATGACGATGTGGTTGACCGAGTTCATCTGGCTTGCCGCGCTGGTGGCCCTTATCGCTAAGTACATAGGCATCAGGATCTTCGGCGCTAGGAGGTACGAGGAGTACGCTGCTTACGTGGCTGCAGGCCTATGCTGGGGCTTGGGTGCAGGCTACATTATAGGCGGCTTCTACGATCTCTTCATGGGCGTACTACCGAAGTTCCAGGCGTTCTTCGTACCGTGAGGTGATGGCTGTGAGGAAACAGCACGTTTCCGCCGCGCTCGCCCTCCTCGCCTTGGCTCTACTCACCTTAGCTCCAGCAGTTTACGCGCAGCCCTATAAGGTCTACCTGCTATACGTGGCGGAAGCAGGGGATAGCTGGGTTAGCAAGGACGCATTCGCCTCTTTCCTTACCACGCACTTGAAGAAGGCTGGAGTCAGCTTTGAGGTGATAAAGAGCATCGACGACTGGGAGAAGCTTGTGGATCAAGCTCCCGAGAACCTCATTATCGTCAACTGCCACGGCGAGGTGATGCCGATACCCACCAAGTACGGGGACAACTACACGCTGTTCTACCAGGATCTCGCGCGCAACGTGAGGGAGAAGGGGTGGATCCTCGTCCTCCCCATCGGCCTCACAACCTGGTTGATCGGGAACGAGAAGACGGTCGGCTACACGAACGTCGTCGACGGCCCCAGCTTGAGCGCGTTCAGAATGTCTCTTGGGTTGCCGCCGATCAACCCATGGTGCGACCAGAACGCGCAGATTTCCGATCTCGGCAAACGCGTAGCCGCGGTCTTGGGTCTCGACGCTCCAGAGGTTGTCGGAGCTGCAAGGGCTATAGCGACAAACGCTACACCCCTTTGGTACTTCTACAAGGTGCCGGAGTCCGCTAAAACATGGGACGGGTTGCCCTACTACTCGATGGCCGCTTGGAAGGTCGGTAAAGGGATGCTCGTATGGGGTGGGATGAGCAGTGGCGACGAGATGAGGAAGACAGCAATCACGGCCGCTGTAGTGGCCTACATTCTCGATCCCACGCTTGCCGAGAAAACTCCTCCACCGCCACCGCTGATTACGCCCGAGAAAGCTTACATGTACGTGATTGCCGCAGCTGTGGTCGCGCTACTTGCTGTGCTCGTAGTGGTGCTGGTAAAGGGTAGGGCGCCGAAAGCCCCGCCGCCTGCGGCTGCTGAAAAGAAGCAGTAGGAGAGTTCATTAAAACATTTTTATTTTTTCTCAATTTTCAAAGCAGCATTTAGGTTGGAGGGCGTTCCGAAGGGTTTTTCTTCGGTTAGTTGAGGGGTGGGCGTGTCGAGACCTGCTATAGGCCTCTTGCTGAGGAGCGAGGCTGAGGAAGTGCACTCCCGCGCTCTCGAGGTTCTCTCGAAGGTAGGGGTGTACTTCGAGGATAAGAGTGTAGAGAAGGTGATGATCGATGGCGGCTGCGAGCTGAAGGAGGGGCGGGTCCTTGTCCCCGAGGAGCTCGTGAAGGAAGCGCTCTCCAAGGCTCCGAGGAGGTTCGATCTGTACGATCGCGATGGGAACTACGCGGCCACCCTGGGGAATGGAGCCCTCCTCTTCAACCCTGGTTCCGCTGCGGTGAAGATCCTCGATTACGGAGCGGGAGAGCCGAGGCCTCCCACGCTCGAGGACTTGAAGCGTTTCGTCACGTTGGCGGACGCGCTGGAGCATATCGGGGCGCAGAGCACCGCGCTCGTCCCGAAGGACGTGCCGGTGGAGGTGAGCGACGCCGAGCGCCTCTACGTCGTCCTCAAGTACTCGAGGAAGCCCGTCGTCACCGGAGCCTTCACGGTCGAGAACCTCCCCTTGATGGTTGAGATGCTGGCGGCCGTGCGGGGGGACTACCGGGAGAGGCCGTTCGCGATATTCGACGTGTGCCCCTCGCCCCCGCTCTCGTGGAGCACGATCACCTCTAGGAACCTTTTGGACTTGGCCCGGCTGGGCGCGCCGGCCGAGATCATCTCGATGCCGGGGCTCGGCGCGAACGCCCCCGTGACAGTGTACGGCGCGCTGATCCAGCACCACGCCGAGGTGCTCAGCGGGGTCGTGTTGGCGCAGCTGGCGTCGCCGGGGGCGAAGGTGATCTACGGCGGCTCGCCCACCCTTGTCCACCCGCGCCACGGGACCGCGATGATCGCCGCGCCCGAGGCGGCGCTCGTCAGCCTAGCTTACAGGGACATGGCGAGGCTCGTCGAGCTTCCAGCTCACACATACATGGCGATCTCCGACGCGAAAGCTCCCGACTTCCAGGCTGGGGCTGAAGCGGGCTTCACGGCGGCGCTCGCAGCACTCGCTTCTTTCGACGTGGTCTCGGGGCCCGGCATGCTCGAGTTCGAGAGCGTCCAATCGATGGAAAAACTGGTTCTCGACAACGAGGTGTGCGGTCTCGCGAGGAGGCTGGCAAGGGGTTTCGCCGCAAACCCGGGAGACGTTGACGTCATCCGTGAGGTAGTTCTCTCGAGAAGGGGTAACTTCATGGCGCACAGGCACACGCTGGCAAACCTGAGGAAGGAGATCCACGTGCCGAGAGTGTGGGATGTTGAGCCTACAACCCGCCGCGACCTGCTGAACTGGGCGCACGAGGAAGTTGAGCGGCTGCTTAAAGAGCACAAAGCGCCGGTGCTCGAGGGCGACAGGCTGGAAGCTCTCGACGAGGCTCGCGGCAGGCTTTGGCGTAGGGCGGGAGCCGGGACTCCACCTTCAGTCTAGCGCGCGCCGTCACCTTTTTCTACCTTGAGGGCAAAATCCTCTGATGCCGGTAGAGTTTGAGCCTTACCCGGAGTTTCTAAAGCCCGGTTACAAGCCAGACCCTGAAGGCGATGTAGTCGCGGTTTTCAGGGTAACGCCGGCCGAAGGCTTCACGGCGGAGGATGCCGCGGGGGGTGTGGCGGCCGAGAGCAGCACGGGGACCTGGACGACTCTCTACACATGGTACGATAAAGCTCGGGTCGACAGGTTGATGGGCAAAGCTTACGAGATAAGGAGCTTAGGCGACGGCTCCTACCTGGTGAAGATCGCCTACCCGCTAGAGCTTTTCGAGGAGGGGAACATGCCGGCCTTCCTAGCCTCCGTGGCGGGAAACATTTTCGGGATGCGGAGGGTAAAGGGTTTGCGCCTCGAGGATATCTACCTGCCCAAAGCCTTCCTCGAGCGCTTCAAGGGCCCCTCTAGGGGTATGGAGGGCGTGCGCGCCGTGATGAAGGTGGCTGGGAGGCCTATTGTCGGAACAGTTCCCAAGCCGAAGGTCGGCTACTCGCCCGAGGAGGTGGGGAAGCTCGCTTATGACCTGTTGACGGGCGGGCTGGACTACGTGAAGGACGACGAGAATCTGGCGAGCCCGAGCTTCTGCAGGTTCGAGGAGAGGGCTAGGACTATCATGAGGGCGATCGACAAGGCAGAGAGCGAAACGGGCGAGAGGAAAGCTTGGTTCGCGAACATAACGGCGGACGTGAGGGAGATGGAGCGTAGGCTGAAGCTCGTCGCCGACTACGGGAACCCCTACGTGATGGTCGACGTGGTGGTAGCCGGCTGGTCGGCGCTCACCTACATTAGGGACCTGGCGGAGGAGTACGGGCTGGCGATCCACGCTCACCGGGCGATGCACGCCGCTTTCACCCGCAACCCGAACCACGGCATCTCGATGTTCGCTCTAGCGAAGCTGTACCGCATTATCGGTGTCGACCAGCTGCACGTGGGCACGCCAGAAGTGGGGAAGCTGGAGGCGAAGACCGTGGACGTGGTGAGGTGCGCTAAAGTGCTGAGGCAGAGCGAGTACAAGCCGGACCCAGACGACCCCTTCCGCCTCGAGCAGAGGTTCTACCACATCAAGCCAGCCTTCCCCGTCTCGTCGGGAGGGCTCCACCCCGGCACGCTGCCCGAAGTCGTGAGAGTCATGGGCGCGGACCTGGTGATACAGGTCGGGGGAGGAGTCGTAGGCCACCCGGACGGCCCGAAAGCGGGGGCAGCGGCAGTGAGGCAGGCGATCGAAGCGGCAATGAAGGGGGTACCGCTCGACGAGTACGCAAAAGAGCACAAGGAGCTTGCGAGAGCCATAGAAAAGTGGGGCTACGTCAAGCCGATATAGCCGCTTTCCCTTTTCCCTTTTTCCCTCGCTATCCTTTCTGCGCGCCGTTTACACGAAAGGAAGTACTTGCCCAAGCGTTCAACCCAACCGCGTAGCACGTTTCAACAGAGTCTCGTGAGCTTCTGCGCCGCGCGCCAAGCTAAGTGAAGTCCGTGATTTTCGCTGTTGAGGGTGGTTTACTGGGAGGGAAGGAAGGCTCGCACCGCGCGCCCAGCTCCTTGCATGCTCTCTCCACTAGCGCAGCGATTTGTTCGCGCCACCAGCGGGGTGTGGTGGAAGCGCCTGGGAACCTTCTCTCCAGCGGCTCCAAGTGCTTCTCCAAGCCCGGTTTGAGCCTGAGGAAGTCGTAGATAAGCTTCGAGCCTGTCTCAGCTGCCAGTTGAACAACCTTTCGCACGTTCTCTTCCGAATCGTTCACGCCGCGCACAATGGGCCCGAGGAAGATCCAGGTTTCAACGCCTTCGGAGGCGATCCTCCTCAAGGCTGAGGCTCTGGCCGAGGGCGGCGGAGCTCCCGGCTCCATCAGCTTGGCGATCTCGTCGTCGAGCGTCGTTATCGTAAAGCCGACGTCGACGAGATCTCTGTGCCTTGTGAGGATGTCGAGGTCTCTAACCACGAGGGGCGACTTCGTCTGCACGCTCACCTTGAAGCCTGAGGAAAGCAGCACTTCTATACCTCCGCGCGCAAGCATTTCCAGCTCCTCGACCCGCTGGTACGGGTCGGTCGTCGTCGATACGCCGACGACACCCCGCTGGAGCTTTTTCACCTCCCGCTTCAATACCTCAACGACGTTCTCCTTGACGTAGACGAGCCTTCCCCAGTTCTCGGCGACCTCCCTGTACGGCGTGTAGTAGCGGGCGTAGCAGTAGAGGCACCCGTGAGCGCAGCCAGCGTAGGGGTTGTACGCGTAGTCCAGGTCGTAGAGGCCCGACCTCGAAAGAGCGCTCGAAACCCTCACCCTCCTGTACTCGACGCTCACAGCCACACCTCCAGCCGCTCCTGCCCGAGCATCCTCCTGAGCAGCGCCGACTTCTCCAGCCAGACGCTGAGGGGTAAGCGCGTCGACCTGCCCAAGCGGTCCAGCACCTCTCGCAAGCTGTCGTACCGCTCCGGCTTCGAACGGAATAGCGCTCGGACGTTCTCGCGCACGAACCAAACCCCTATGGGCAGGAAGAACCCCTCGTAGATCTCTCGGATGAGGATCGCTGTACCCTGGAACCCCTCCTTCACCATGTACTCGGCTGTGGCGAGGCGGGCTGCGTAGTAGCAGCCTCCGAGCGAGGCGTAAGTGGTTCTACCCCGGTAACCCTCCCAATCTCCTTCAACCTCCACGGTGGCCCCCGGGTTCCAAGTGGTGTGGGGGAACCACGCCTCGATCCACTCGTAGCTCCACGCACCCGGAGTGATCACGGCTACGAAGGTGTTGTCCGCGTACTTGCGCTCAAAGAATAGGTAGCGGTCTAGGAGTTTCAAACCCTTAACCTGCTCGATCAAGCGGCGGGAGAGAGCGTCGTCGACGGCTGTGATCGACCAGCGCGTAGGCACAAGCCTCCTCAGCCTCCCCGTGCCCAACGCTCCCACGGAAAAGGCCCGCTGGATCGCGGACACGGGAACCCCGCTCTCGTAGAGGTAGACGACCGCTTCCTCGGCCTTCAGGTCAGTGTCGTAGAAGGCTTTCTCCAGCGGGTGTGGGGGTTTCGGGTTGCCGACTACTTTCACCCGCTCCGCGGGGGCTGCGGGGCCCATCGGCGGAGCGAAGACGTCGAGCTTCACGCTGGGCTTAGGCGGTTTCGCGAACTTGAGCTCCACGTCAACAGGTTTCGAGGATATCGCGAGCAGCTGCAGCTCCTCGAGCCCCCAGGGTTTCCTCACATCGACTTCAGCCACCCCTCTCACCAAGCTCAACCGCATCTCGAGCACGTTGCCGATGCCCAGCTCGAGCCAGCGCTCCGGCGTGTCGTACAGGCTCGTATCCCCGGTTTCGGGGGGTGCAGCAGGAGCCAACCGGACTCTAGGGTAGCCGATTCTCCCGACGAAGACGGAGGGAGGGGAGGAGCCTTCCAGCACGAGGTCGCCCGGCGGCTTTACAGCTTCGACAGCCCTCCATAGAGCCAGCACTGGGCATACGGGCTTGCCGCAAAGCCCTTTGGCGCCTCTGCAGAGCAGACACAGCGAGGCTGCTTTGGAAGACATCCTCCAGCCTAGCTGTCAGCGCCGGGAATATTAACGTATTGCCGGGCGCGGTTTTTCCAAGCTTCCACTTTCCCGAAGTGCGTTAAAGATAACTATGGGTTAATCCAGCTAGCTACCGGGGCTGCTGGGCTCTCGTAGGGGCTTGAGACCTACCCTAAGCGATAAGCAGGGGGGTCCGCCCCTCCGCCCAGCAGCCCCCTCTTTCTTTCAACGGCAGGTAATTTTTTAAACTGAGAAGCTGTGTTACCGCGTGCCACGGTTCCAGGCTAGCTGGCTCTTGCCGATCGCGCCTCTCCTGGCGCTGTTGGCATTTGCTAGCCTGGCTTCGGCGCAACCTACAATATACATCCTGAAGGTGACGGAATCGCAGAGCTCGTGGACCACGCCGGAGCTCCTTGCCGCGAGGCTTCAGGATTACCTAAAGGCGGCTGCGAGTGACCTTGGTCTTTCCTTCAACGTGGAGGTGATCGATTCGATTGAGAAGTGGGAGACGCTGATGAACGAGTCCCCGCCCAACGCGGTGATCATCAACGCGCACGGAGAGCTCGTGCCGGTCCCGCCGAAGTACGGGACGGACTGGCAGAGCTTCTACAGGGACCTGGCGATGAACATAATGTACAAGGGCTGGGTCTTCGTCAACCCGATCGGCTACGGCTTTTACTACGTCACCTACAACTACACGAGGAGGCCCGATGGCACTTGGGACTGGGCCCTCCTTACCGTGGGGCCGGCCGGCTTGGACACTTTAGGAGGGTGGTTGGGGATCGTCGCCACCGCTTGGCCCGAGGCTGCTGGCGGGACTCCTAAGCTGACCGATTTGGGCAACCACGTTTTCGGCGTGCTCGGCTACGACATGCCCGATACGGCTAACGCGCCGAGACCGGTCACAACGAACGTGCCTGCCAGCTGGTACTTCTACGTGTTGGAAGCCGGTAACGCGACAGCTTACGCGTGCGTCGAATTCAGCATAGGTAAGGGAGCCCTGCTATGGGGCGGCTGGGCTTCTAGCCCTGTGGAGGACCAGGCGAGGGTGGCTGTGGCGATGACCCTCTACCACTTGTTCCCCAGCGAGATCGAAGCCGCGCAGCCCAAGCCCAAGGGTTTGAGACCCGAACAGATAATCCTGATCGCTTGGGGGGCGGCTGCGGTGGTGATGGTCCTCCTGCTTCTTAGGGTCTTGAGAAAGAGGAGTTAACGCTGATGATGTAAAGTTAACCTGCTTTTTCTACACGCCGTGGAAACCGCTTCTCTAGAGCTTTAACCAGCGAAATCCCCAGTAGCGATCCGAGCAGCCCGCCAGCCGCGTGTAGCGCCGAGAACCAGGCTAAAGGGGTGTTCCCGCCCATGAAGAAAGCGCCTATGGTAAGGCCGGCTACCCACGTGGCGGCGGTGCCCATTGCAGCTAGGAGAGCCGGTCCCGCGCCGCCGGAAAAGCAGCGACCGTAGCCGGCAGCTCTCGTTAAAGCGTCGAAAACCGCACTAGCTGCTGTGAAGCCTAGGAAGTGGATGGCGCCCGGTCTCAGGATGAAGTTGAGCACCGTGGCTAGCAACCCCACGAGGGTTGCTGTGCCGAGCTTCCTCACCCACCAGACAGCGACGATGAGAGAGATCATAGCGAGGAGGTCGCAGAGTATGGGTAGCCTCGTAACCTGCCAGAAGAGGGGGGCTAGCGTGGCGTTAAGCACCGACCAGAAGGCCGCGCTCATCGCGATAACCGCGATGTCGTCCGCTTTGAGTTTCACGCCCACCCTTGCTAGCGACCTCTTTTAAGTATTACTGATTTTGCGAAAGGTATTACGAAAGCGATTTAACAGCGCCAGCGGGGGTCTGCGCGTGCCCGTGAGAGTTGCGGTGGATACGGATATCGGCGACGATATCGACGACGCTTTCGCTTTAACGCTCGCGAGCCTTTCTCCAGAGCTTGAGCTGAAAGGTGTCACTACCGTATACGGTGATGTGCGGGCTAGGGCGGAGCTGGCGGCGAGGCTTCTCGGCGCTCTCGGAAGGGATGACGTGCCGGTGGCTGTTGGGGCGTCCCACCCTCTTGTCGGCGAAGCGCCGACGTGGCGCCCCACTTACCACGAGGGTCTGAAGGGGGTGGAGGGGCGCAGCGCTAGGATCGTGGAGGTCAGCGCAGTCGACCTACTCGAGGAGCTGGTTGAAGCCGGTGAGATCGACGTGCTGGTCACGATAGGCCCTCTCACAAACGCCGCACTCTTGTTCTTGAAGCGTCCGGACCTCGCGGGGAAGGTGCGCTTGGTCTCGATGTGCGGCGCTTTCACTCTCAACACAGCCGAGTACAACATTAAGTGCGATCCCGAAGCGGCGGGCAGGGTTCTAGCGGCGCCGTGCGATAAGCTGCTAGTAGGGTTGGACGTCACGCTGAAGTGCCGGATGAGCCGGGAGATGGTGGAAGAGCTTTACTGTCTCGGCGGGGAGTACGCGCGCGTGCTCTCCTCCTACCTGAAGGTTTGGATGGAGCGGAGCGGGCACCTGCCGATACTGCACGACCCCTTAGCCGTGGCGACGGTGTTCGCGCCCGACCTCGTGAAAACGGAGCCAGCTCGCGTGGAAGTGGAGCTCGCCGGCCGCCACACTAGGGGTTACACTGTGGTGGTGGGCGGGAAGCCTAACGCGCGAGTGTGCAAGGACGTGGACGCGGACCGCTTCCTGAGGTTGTTCGCTGAGCGCGTGCTGCGCGCCTAGTTGCGGGTACTCAGCTAAGGAACGAATCGAGTGTCGACCCCTGGGTTTTTCTATCCTCCTTTTTAAGAACGATTTTTTCCACGAAGCTATCCCGGACCGGTTCGTACACCTTCTTGTAGAACTCTTGAGGGTCTTCGAGCACGTTTTTGGGAAAGCTCTGGACGTACTCTAACGCTCTCCGCCAGGCTTCGTCGTACGGTATGGCCGCCTCCAGGGCGCGCGCCACCTGCCTATCGTAGTCTGAAGGCTTCTGCGCAACACCACCCATCGCAAACCAGCCGTCTCTCGTCGTGTACACGGTTTCTCCGAAAACCTCGCTTCCCACGAGCTCTTTGGTTTTCTCGCCGGAAGGTGGGCGGCGCGGCTTAAGCCCTTGGCCACCTTTCTGGGGACGGGCGGACGGACCGTAGTGCTTCGCCCAAGCGTAGAAGATAGCTCTGTTGAGCCCGAACGACTTGGCTTTCTCCAGGTCGCCGGTCAGCGCGTAGTAGCGGGCGGCCTGGAGCAAGGCCATGACCTGGAACCGCCCAACCTTCGGTTTACCGCTTTGCTCCACCTTTTCAGCCTTAACGCGGGATAGCGGCTCTCGAACCGCTGATAGAGCCTTCAAGGCTTCGAGGGCGAGCGCATCAGCTTCCCCTTCCCCGTGTTCGCGCCAGCGGGGGTCGTGCTTAAAGCTCCCCAGGTCGGCCCACGAGGGGTTGAAGCTGTCGATGCTTTCGGGTTTGAAGCAGACAGCCACCTTGTCTACCCTCCTGTGCACGGAGAGGGGGACGGTGAAAACGCGCTTGGGGTCGATCAGGTTCTCGACCTTGAGGACTGGCCACTTCCCGGTGAGATCCTTCAGCTTGCCCTCCAGCTTCCTGATCGTGTACTCGACGAGCGCCCGAGCGGTTGTGAGCGGGTCGGCGAGCTCCAGCACCCTGCGCGAGATCGCGCCCTCGTGAACGTGCACGTGGACCCCCTCCCCCGACCACTTCAGGTAGACCGACTCCCGCAAGCCTTTCTCCTCGAGGAACTTCACAATGAGCTTCGCCGCTTCGATTGCCGCTTCCCACTCGCTTAAGCTCGCGTCGATATCCCAGCTAGGCGTTGCGGCCAAGACGTTGCCGGGATCCTCGACATCCGCTTTCGATGCGACCCTACCGTAAAGGCATACGGTCGCGTATATTGAGCGGACTCCCACTCCGCTGAAGTTCTCGACGAGAGCTTTAAACTCCGCGGGGGACGAGACGGTAAGCGGTTTACCCCTCCACCAGCGCACGAAGACTCTGCCCTCCTCGCTTTGCCCCTCCAATGCGAGCCACCTGCCTTTGGCGAACTCCGCAACCTCCCGAGTCACGTCGTCGCGCCTGTAGTGCTCGAGGATCCTTGGGTCCACGGGGCTCAGCGCGAACTCGAGCCCAAATTTCTAGCGTTGAGCGTACCTCCTCACGAACTCCTCTTCGAGCAGGATGATGCTCGTATCCTCTCTCTTGTTCGCGAGGAAGCTGAGCAACCGCGCGTCCCTCGTGAGCAGGAGGAGCCCGTGAGAGAGGGCGGTGACATACAGCAAGAGGTCCACCAGGTCTTGAAACCCCCTCCTTTTGAGTTCGAGCGCCTTCACGTAGCCCCTGGGCGTTGGGTTGGCGGGTACGAACTCCTCCTCCACGAGCGCGCGCAGTGCCTGGAACTATCTGGCGAATACCCAACCGATAGTGACGCGCGCGTTTTATTTACCTAACGCTAGTTCTACTGTCCTCCCTCTACGCGCGCGATGATCCTCGAACCCTCAACCCTGAGCTCTACGATATCCCCCTCCCGTATGCCGACAGCCTCGGCGATGGCTTTCGGAATGTAAAACGTGTACTTCTTCAAGACCCTCACCCTGACTTTACTGCCGCCCCTCATGCGCATCCCAGACGCGAAAAATCCCAGATATAGAAATTCTGGGTTTCGCGAACGCCATTGCACGCATGGGCAGTAACGCTTTCCCCGCAAACACGTTTTCGCAAAAATGGAGTTCCGAATCCAAGGGGCAAGCCTAATTAACCTGAAAGGCTTTCCTCGCGCGTGCTGTGCGCCAAGAAGTTCACGGGTTTCGGCTGGCAAGGTTTAGTCCCCGCCGCTTACCTCCTCAGGGCCAAGAGGTTCAAAAAAGTGGTTTTCGAGCCGCCCGACTACAACCCCGGCTCGTGGAGGGGCGCTGGGAAGGTCCTGGTGGATGTTGAGCGCGGCGAGTACCTGCTGACGTGCAGGCCCCGCAAAGCGCACCCGGTGAGGGGCTACGCGGTCGAGATCTGCTCGTCGAGGGACGGAGAGGAGTTCAGGCTCCTGGCCTCGATCACGAAGGAGGAGCTCAGCGAGATGGCGAAGCTCGAGGTTCGGAGCATCGAGGGCCAGCAGCTGCTCCTCGACCCGGCGACCGGCCGCTACCACCTCTACCTAGCGGTCGACAACTTCACGCCCGGCAGGGGCTACGGCTGGGACACCCTCCTGCTAGTCTCGGACGACCCTAGGGGCCCCTGGGAGTGCAAGGGCCTCGTGCTGCGGAGGGGCGATTCCTACGACTCGGTGGAGGCTAGGGACGCGGTGATCGACGTGGTCGACGGCTTGTACGTGGCGCTCTACAAGGCGAGCGACGGCCTCCGCGTCAACACCGCCCTCGCCGTGAGCAGCGACGGCATCGAGTGGAGGAAGCTGGGCCTCCTCAAGCTCGACGGTGGGAGCCAGCCGGGCTACCTGCTCCTCTCGGGTAGGCTCCTCGCGGGCGCGCTTGGGCCCGTCTTCGTCGGCTTCGAGAGCAGGGTCGTCGTCGAGGGGGCTGCGGTCACCGACACCTTCTCCTCCTACCTCATCGACCTGCGCGGCTTGAACCTCGTCCGCTTCTTCTCGGGGAGGTGGGAGCCCCACTCGCCCTACGAGCGCCCCGACTACCCGGTCCACAGCTACTGCGACGTGGTCCCCGACCCCCTGCGGGACAGAATCCTGATCTACGTGGAGGCCATCGACCCCAGCGGCATAGGCTTGAACAAGGAGATAGACAGGCTCATATTGTACGAGGTACCACTGTAGCCGTACAGAAACCTAACCGGCTTCTGCCACTTCAAGCTCGGCGGTCGGGTGGACGTAGTAGGGTTCGAGCGCGATGGAGTCCACTCTAGCGTCCCCGCTGACGACGTGCACCATAATCGCTACGGTGTTCTCGCCGCTCTTCACGAGCGGCTCTGGAACGTAGAACTCCGTCTGCGGTCCCTCCGGCACGAACCTGCCCACGAACTGCCCGTTGAAGTAGATCAGCATGCGCACCCCTTTCGCCGATACCCTGAGCCGGAGAGGTGCCACCGCCCTCTCGCCTAAACTCACGTTGAACATGCCCCGCAGCCAGACCACCTTACCTTCGCTCCCTTTAAGCTCCAGCGGCAGCGTCGCCTCGCTCCAGCCGCGCGCGTCAAGCTCCTCTTTAAACCAGCCCTGGGCCAACCCTTTCGTGCCAGCGGCGGCGCGCCACTCCCCCTCGATTTTCACCTCGTACACTTTAAGCACAGGGTTCCCGCGCGGCAGCCAGTCCCACGCGATTGCTATCTCGTTCTCCCCCTCCCTAAGGTAGTCCGTGATGTCTGTGGGTCCCAGGTACACGCCCAGGTAGCGCTTGTTCACGAATAGCAGGGCGCGCGATGTGAACGTAAGTATGTAGCGGCCCTCCAGCCTCTCGATCGTGAAACGCTTGAGGTAGAGACCGCCGCCGTCGATCGTATCCACCTTTTCAGCTTTCTGCTCGAGGTTGGGATCGTTGAGCGCGTCGATCACCGTTTTAGGCTCATGCAAGAACTGCGTTATGCTGAAGTCCCTCCCGTATGGCAGGGAAAGCTTCACCCTCATCCAGCCTTTAAGCTCTTCTTCGCGGACCTTGCCCAGGTATATGCCGCCCACGATCCCGTTGGGGACATGCACAAGCCCGTCGTTCGGGTGGCCTATGCTCTCAAGCAGCACGACGAGCTCGTTGGAACCCTGCTTCAACGCTTTAGACGCGTCGGTTTCGATGCTATGGTACGCTGAAGCCAGCGGGACACCGTTGAGCAGCACCGTGGCGAAATCGTTGAAGTAGCTGACGTACAGGTGGCGGTCTTCGGGGAGCTTGCTCGAGTTGAACCTTATCGTGTACGTTGCGTAACCGTTATCGAGCATTCCGGCGAACTCGAGCGGTGTTTGCGGCGCCAGCGGCGACCCCTTTACGAACTCCTCCTCAGCCCTCGCCACCCACCCTGCCTGAGTCACCGCGGGCCCCTTACGGCTGGGCACGTGGAGCGTCAACTCGTAAAGGTTCCCGTACACGCGCGCCACAGCGATCTCGGCGCCATCGACCGTCACGCTCTCCAAAGCCTTCGGATGGTAGAGGAGAGCGGCACCGCCGCTCCTCTCGTCAAGCTCGAGCTCTAGCGCGAGCCGCCGACCGCTCATCGAAGCTCTCCCGGCGAAGTAGACGTTGGAAACGAGCACAAGGGGCTCTCCGAAATCATCTATTAGCCATGTCCTGCCGGCGCGCTCCCTCGAGGTTCCGACGATCGACAGGGTGAAGCCGCCAGAGCTCAGAACAGCGATGCTATCTGCGTCCCCGTGGGTCAAAGCGATCACCGCCGTCTTCTCCCCGCGCAGCTCCACCTTTACCCCCCTCGTGTAGCTCACGGAGATCGGGTACTCGGAAGCTACGGCGAGCCCACCCTCTTCGCCCGCGTCGCCGTAAACGATGAACAGCGTGTCCGTGCCAGCCCCGACCTTGAGCAGCGGCTCGGAAGCGGTGTACACGATCCTGAAGGGGGTGCCGGGCACCGTGTAGTTTAGCACCAAGAACTTCGCGTACTTAGCCGGGATGCGTATCGAGCCCGCGTAGGGGTAAATTTCGCCGCCGTACTTGAGCTTTAGCGAACGAGGTTGATCCCCCATGTTCCTCAGCACGGCGAGCACCCCACCCCCCTCGCCGACCCTCGTGAACACGTCCACGTCAGCTTCAGAGGTTTGGACGAAGCCCTCAGCGGGCTTCGTGGAGACGAGCAGGTCGTTGAAGGTCGTCGTAAAGAGGGCGACGCGCTTGAGGGCGTAGTACCTGTCGCGCAAGTAACCCCACTCGCTGATCGCAGCTTCGTAATCGTAGGTGGTCGTGATGTACTTGCCCGTGTAGTAGCCGGGGTTCGTCCCCCCGTGGAACATGTAGATGTTCACTGCGTTGACCCCCAACCCGATCGTGGTCTTGACGAGGGTTTCCGTCCACGCGGCTGGGAAGCTCCCCCTGTTCGTCGGCAAGGGTCCCCCGAAAGTGGAGAACCACCCGCCCTCGAGCTCCATGTGCATCTTCGGCATCCCTGGTTGGGTTCTCATGTAGCTCCGCACCTTGTTATCGAAGCCCGAGATGTCCCAAGGCGACGGGTAGTCGTCGATCGTGTTGATCACCGGAGTGCCCTCAACGTGCCAATCCTCGTTGGTAACTATCGGTAGATCCCCTGCGTACCTGTTGGCGATCTCGTACAATCTCACGATGTACGGCGCGTCGCCCCAGAAGTACTCGTTCTCAACCTGCACCATGATGAGGGGGCCGCCCCTCGAGACAGAGTACTTCGCGAGGATGGGGAGCACGGTACCGTACCATCGCTCCGCTTGCGAGATGTAAACCTGATCGAGCGATCTCAGGATCGGGTTTTTCGCGTAAAGCCAGTTGGGGTGGCCTCCGCTGTCCCACTCCGAGCATATGTAGGGGCCGGGTCTCGCGATGAAGTAAAGGCCGACCCCCCAAACCGCTCTCAAGTAGTCCTCGAGGTTCCTGCTGAACGCGGAGGATTCGTAGAAACCGCCGGCACCCTCATCGCCGAACAGCACGAGGCCCTCCCTCGGCTCGTGCCAATTCCAGGCGATGTAGCTGGCTACGGCGTTCAAGCCGGCACGCTTAGCCTTCAGCAGCCGATCGTACCATAGACCCTTCGGGATCCTGAAGTAGTGCATCTCCCCGCTGAAGATGAAGGCCGGGTTCCCTTCAATTTCGAAGAAACCTCCCGAGGGTAGGAAAGCTTGATTCATAGGCCCGTACCACCGCTCGGTGAAGAGCTGGGGGATGAATAAAAGGGTTAGCACGATAGCGGAAATCAGCGCTGCTTCGAGGAGCTTCCTTGCCTCACCCGCCACACCCCCCACAGCTTGCATCTCGGCTAAATGCATTTCCCGCGCGTTTTGATCTAGGTGGAGGCCATCGACCCCAGCGGCATAGGCTTAGACAGAGAAGTTGACAGGCTCTTGCTGTACGAGGTACCGCTACAGCTTAAAGCGGTTATCAGCTTCGGGTTAAGCATTCGGTCAAAGCGCTTATATACCTCGAAATGCCAGTGGAATTGGTGGCGCTCTTGGCGAGGGCTAGAAGATTGTCTATTGCTGCTTTACTCGCTCTGATGGTGTTAAGTTTTTCCGCCGCGGCGGCGAGCATATTTGAAGTGGAAGAGCGGTCGAAGCAAACAGCTGGTTTAACCTCGATCGTCGTATTAGCTGGCAATGATGCGGTCTCCGGGCTGGTCGCGATCACGCACAGGGTAGAGGTGAGCAGCGTGAACAGGACGATCGTAGCCATCGAAGGTTACGTTGGAAGCATCGTGCGTTTCGACGAGGTCATCAAGGTGTGCAACTTGGGTGCCGGCGACCTCCACGTTAGGCTCGTGTACGCCGGCACGGTCAACGGCAGCTGGAAACACGTCAGGTACTTGACGTTCTGGCTTGCGCGCGCGCCCCCACATCTCGCCTCTCCCGCGTTGACGAGGGAGAGGCTCCCCTTCATCGCCGCCGCGGCGTCGCCGACCGCGGCGCTCCAGAGTGTCATGGGCTCGTCCACCGCCCCGCGCGGGAGCGGCTTCACTTTCACCGCCTCTTCGGCCCCGCGCGCCGGTGCCCCTAGAGTACTCACCGCCCAGCGGCTTTCCCCTAGAGGAACGGGCTTTGTTGGCGACACGCTAGTACGCTAGGATGTTCGGGTGCTCCTCCAGCCACTCTCTCAACACCGCTAGGATTCTTTCAGCCATTACGCTATCGTCGTCGCACTCCTCCTTTCTCAACCTCTCGAAGTAGCTGTAAACCATGTTGTAATGTACCCCTTTGTCCCTATCCCACCTTAAGCCGCACTTCGGGCACTCGTATATCCTAGAGCGCTTCGTGTGCGCGACCTCGACGCCCTTGCTGCGGCAGCGTGGGCAGATTTTGCCACTCGCGCTAACCTTCCCCACCTTCGCCCCCTCGTACACCGCCAAGTTCTGCAAGCGCCGCCTACCCCGCAGCCGCGTTCCTTGGAGCTCCGTCCCCCTCAGAGAGTTACTGTCGATCGCCTCCACTAGGATCAGCGCGCTCATCCCCCGCTGGCGCGCCTCCCTGACTACTTCTCGCACCTTCGCGATTAGATTACTGACGAAGCTGTCGTTCAGCCGCTTCTCCCTCCCCCTTGTTGCGTCGGCGAGCTCCCTCGCCCACTCGGTAGTCAACGCCCTCAGCGCCTCCGGCGGGAGGAATTTCGCCAGCTGCCTTTTCGTCTCCTCGCCCGGCTTATCAGCGTAGCTCTGCAGCAGAGCAGCAATTTCCCGCCTGAAGCCGTGGTTCGCAGGCCTCAACTTCTCGAAGCCCGCCATTGCCACCTTAGTTTCGTTGATGTACCAGCGCGCGAGGGAGTGCCCGTACCTAGAGTTCTCGTCGATCGTCACGATCCTTAAGGGCATCTCCAGCCTCGCGCGAAGCCTGCGGTGGGCAACGACGCGTATCAACCCGCGCCGCGTCACCTGCAAAACGAAGTCCGGCCTCGGATCGAGGCTGTTCTCTTCAATGAGCGCCCTGATGAGGCGCGCGCAGCCTCTGCGCCACGCCGTAGCTCGGGATCCTCAGCTCGTCCCTCCGCAAATCGATGACCGCTGGCGCGCTTTTGTTGCCGCGCACCTGCCCGTCCGGCATCACGAACCTGAGAGGCACGAGCAAAGGCAACGGCGGCGTCTTCGGCAGCGTCCGCTTCCCAGCCTCCTCCCGCATCCTCTTTGCGTTCTCGTACATTTCAACCCACTCCTCGGTGTAGTACGCTAGGTACTTGGATCCCTTTAGCTCGTGAACTGCACCTAATATGCAGTTTATAACATCATTGTATAACACTTTCAGCTTCTCTCTGTTAACCCCGCTCACCTTCAGTTTGTAGACCCTAAAGCCCAGCCCGGCCCGAGGGCGGTTGCTTGGGGCTTTCCCCACAGGCACCACCCCCCGCTCGAAGCGGGGGGCCTCCAGCTCGGGGACCCGGGGCTCAAGCCCACTCACCGCCTGCGCTCCAGCCGCGCCGTTCCCGCGGCTCACGGGCTTAGGGCGAACCGGGGCTTTATAAATTCGATGTTGAGAAGCCCGAAAGTAATCTTTTCTAAACGGAAAGTTAGAGGAAAAGATAGAGAATACTCTAGAAGCTATAGAGAACGCTCCAACGGAGCTAGGCGGGCGGAAGATCGGGGCGCGCGAGAGCGCAGACAAAACTGCTTTAGCGCGCGCCGCGACCGCATCAATATAAATAATAAAAGCGCGCGCCTGTAGGTGAAGGGTATGGGGCTTCAGTTCACCGTTGAAGCCGAGGGTCCCGGTTGGTTTAGGGTTTCAGCTTTCGAAGGGTCCTCG